>Ga0070673_100002606_pt1 | contig 11020 bp, 13 predicted proteins | sample KBSM23metaG_FD_65342 | JGI IMG/M metagenome (GOLD analysis project Ga0070673, IMG submission 65342) | Miscanthus rhizosphere microbial communities from Kellogg Biological Station, Michigan, USA - KBS M2-3 metaG | ecosystem: Host-associated > Plants > Roots > Rhizosphere > Soil ...
AAATGGGGCGGCCGATCTTCCTCGAAGGCGAGGCCGGGGTCGGCAAGACCGAGATCGCCAAGGTGCTCTCGCAGACGCTCGGCCGCCGCCTCATCCGCCTGCAATGCTACGAAGGCCTCGACGTCGCCGCCGCGGTCTACGAGTGGAATTACGCCGCGCAGATGATCGCCATCCGCGCCGCCGAGGCCGAGGGCGAGCACGACCGCGAGCGGCTCGAGCGCGACGTGTTCGCCGAGCGCTTTTTGATCAAGCGTCCGCTGCTGCAGGCGCTCGAGCCCGATGCCGCCGGCGCGCCGGTGCTGCTGATCGACGAGATCGACCGCACTGACGAGGCGTTCGAGGCGTTCCTGCTCGAAGTGTTGGGCGACTTTCAGATCACCATCCCGGAAATGGGCACGGTCAAGGCCGCGCATCCGCCGGTCGTGATCATCACCTCGAACCGCACCCGCGAGGTGCATGACGCGCTCAAGCGCCGCTGCCTCTATCACTGGGTCGGCTATCCGAGCGCCGAGCGCGAGCTTTCGATCGTGCGCACCAAGGTGCCGGGCGTCGGCAAGAAGCTCTCCGAGCAGGTGGTCGGCTTTGTGCAGGCGCTTCGCCAGCAGGATCTGTTCAAGTCGCCGGGCGTCGCCGAGACGCTCGACTGGGCCGCCGCGCTTTCGGAGCTCGACGTGGTCGCGCTCGATCCCGCGACCGTCTCCGACACGCTCGGCGTGCTGCTCAAATACCAGGACGACATCGCCAAGCTCGAAGGCTCGAAGGTCAAGGAGCTTTTGGACGAGGTGAAGTCGGAGCTCCGGGCGGCGGAGTAGGGCTGTGGGCGCGCAAGGTAGCCATCATTCGTTCGTCATGCCCGGGCTTGACCCGGGCATCCATGCGGCGTCCCGGCTCCATCGATTGCCGGGTCAAGCCCGGCAATGACGACGGCGGGAGGAAGCGCGGCGGGGGAGCCGTCAGGCCGGCTCGCCGAAAACATCGTCTACTTCGCGCGCGCGCTACGCGCTGCCGGCCTGCCGGTCGGGCCGGGCGCGGTGCTCGATGCGCTCGAAGCGGTGAAAGCCGCGGGCGTCGGCGCGCGGGAGGATTTTTACTGGACTTTGCACTCCGTGTTCGTGAAGCGGCACGAGCATTCGGTGTTGTTCGACCAGGCCTTCCGCATCTTCTTCCGCCGCCGCGGCTATATCGATCAGCTGATGGCGATGATGCTGCCGCAGGCGCCAGGGACGCCGCGGCCGCCGGAGGCCGGCGCCACTCGCGTGAACGAGGCGTTGTTCTCCGGCCTCGACGACAAGCTGAAAAAGGAGCGCGAGATCGAGCTCGATACGCGCATGACCGTGTCCGACCGCGAAGTGCTGCAGAAAAAAGACTTTGCGCAGATGACGAGCGCCGAGATCGCCGCCGCCAAGGAGGCGATGCGCCGCCTGGTGCTGCCGCTCGCCGAAGTGCGCACGCGGCGGCTCGCGCCGCACCGGCGCGGCCATCTCATCGACGTGCGCCGCACCTTGCGCGCGAGCTTCAAGGGCGGCGGCGACTTCATCGATCTGCGCTTCATCGGGCCGAAGTCGAAGCCGCCGCCGATCGTCGCGCTGCTCGACATATCGGGCTCGATGAGCCAGTACAGCCGGCTGTTCCTGCACTTCCTGCACGGGCTCACCGATGCGCGCAAGCGCGTGAGCACGTTCCTGTTCGGGACGCGGCTCACCAACGTCACCCGCGCGCTGCGCGAGCGCGACCCCGACGACGCGCTCTCCGCCTGCTCGGCGAGCGTGCCCGACTGGTCGGGCGGCACGCGCATCGCCTCCTCGCTCCATGCCTTCAACAAGCTGTGGGCGCGCCGCGTGCTCACCCAGGGCGCGATCGTCCTCCTCATCACCGACGGGCTCGAGCGCGACGCCGACGATACGCTTGCCTTCGAGATCGACCGGCTGCACCGCTCCTGCCGGCGATTGGTCTGGCTCAATCCGCTATTGCGCTTCGAGGGGTTCGAGGCCCGCGCCCGCGGCATCAAGACCATGCTGCCGCATGTCGACGAGTTCCGCCCGATCCACAGCCTCGAATCGATGGCGACGCTTGTCGCCGCGCTCCAGCGCGGCGGCGGCCGCGCCGGCGACCCGAAAGCCTGGATGCAGAAGGTCGCGTGACGGCTTATATTTGGGAAGATATAGCGAATGGCGAATAGACAGGTCGCGGTCACGAAGTGAATTCCCCTAATCGCTGTTCGCCAATCACCATTCGCGTCTAAATTCGGTACTTTGCTATTCGCCTCCAACAAAACGGAGACAAGCCCATGCTCTCTACCGACAGCGACATTCTCAAAGCCGCCGAGGACTGGCGCAAGCAGGGTCGTGCGGTGGCGCTCGCGACCGTGGTCGAGACCTGGGGCTCCGCACCGCGGCCGGTCGGCTCGAATCTGGTCATCGACGAGGAGGGAAATTTCCTCGGCTCGGTTTCCGGCGGCTGCGTCGAAGGCGCCGTGGTCACCGAGGCGCTCGACGTCATCGATAGCGGCAAGCCGAAAATGCTGGAATTCGGGGTCGCCGACGAGACCGCCTGGAAGGTCGGGCTCTCCTGCGGCGGCACCATCCGGGTGTTCGTGGAGAAGGTGGAATAGTCTACCGTCACCCTGAGGCGCGAGCCAACGAGTCCGGCCCGAAGCGGCCGGCCCGATGGTAAACTCCGCGAGCCTCGAAGGGCGACGGCGCCCAAGTCGGCTGTTGCGACTTGGGCACTAATATCCGTGAAATCGGTGAAGCCGATTTCGATTGGCGCCGCGGCCGTATCCTTCGAGGGCCGCTGCGCGGCCGCCTCAGGATGACGGTACAATTGCTGAGAACACGACCGAGAAACCTCCATGCAGCTCGACCTCCTCACCGCCCTCAACACCGAACGCGCGGCGCGCCGCGCGGCGGTCGTCGTCACCCATGTGGAGAGCGGCAAACAGCGCCTGGTGAAGGCCGCCGACATCGCCACGGACCCGTTGCGGGCGGCGCTCGCGGAACACCTGCGCACCAGCAAGAGCGGCATGGAAGAGACCGCGGAGGGCCGCGTCTTTCTCACCGTCTACGTGCCGCCGCCGCAGCTTGTCATCACCGGCGCGGTGCATATCAGCCAGACGCTGGCGCCGATCGCCAAGCTGCTGGGCTATGACGTGAGCATCGTCGATCCGCGCACCGCTTTCGCAACGGCCGAGCGTTTCCCGGAGGTGAAGGTGATCGCCGAATGGCCGGACAAGGCGCTGCCGCCGCTCGGCATCGACCGCTACACCGCGTTTGTCGCGCTGACCCACGACCCCAAGATCGATGATCCCGCGCTCGCTCATGCGCTCTCGCGCGAGTGCTTCTATATCGGCGCGCTCGGATCAAAGAAGACCCACGCGCGCCGGGTGGAGCGGCTCAAGCAGCAGGGTTTGACCGACGCCGACATCGCCCGCATCCGCGCGCCGATCGGGCTCCCCATCGGCGCCGTCTCGCCGGCCGAGATCGCGGTCGCCATCATGGCGCAGATCACCGAGCGGCTGCGCGAGGAGCCGCAGGCGCAGCGCCCGATGGTCAAGGCAGCGTCATGAAGTTCGGTCCGGTCCCGCCGCAGGAGGCGATCGGCGGCACGGCCGTGCACACGATTCGCCAGGGTGCGCTGGTGCTCAAGAAGGGCACGCTCATCGGCCCGGTCGAGGCGGCGGCGCTCGATGCGGCCGGGATCCAGGACATCGTGGTCGCGCGGCTTGAACCGGGCGACATCTCCGAGGACGTCGCGGCGGCCGAGATCGCGGCCGCGATTTCCGGCGAGGGCGTGCATGTCGACCGCGCCTTCACCGGCCGTGCCAATCTCTTTGCCCGGTCGGCAGGCGTCCTCGTCGTCGACAAGGACGCGGTCGACCGGCTCAATCGCGTCGACGAAGCGATCACGGTCGCGACCTTGCCCGCCTTCAAGCCGGTCGTTCCCGGCGAGATGATCGCGACCGTGAAGATCATTCCGTTCGCGGTCGCCAAGTCCGGGCGCGATCGCGCGCTGGCGGCGGCAACGCACCCGTTGGTGCGCGTCGCGCCTTACCGCATCCACAAGGTCGGCGTGGTTTCGACAGTACTCCCCGGGCTTTCGCCCAAGGTGATCGACAAGACCTTGAAGATCACCAACGAGCGGCTGGCGCCGGCCGGCGCCGCGATCGTCACCGAGCGACGCGTGCCGCATGAGCACAAGGCGCTGGCACGCGCGCTCGAAGAGGTGCTCCGCAGCGGCGCCGAGATGGCGATCATCTTCGGCGCTTCGGCGATTGCCGACCGGCGCGATGTCATTCCGGCGGCGCTGGAGGCAGTCGGCGGCCGCATCGAGCATTTCGGCATGCCGGTCGACCCCGGCAACCTGCTGCTGATCGGCAATGCCGGCGGACATCCGGTGCTCGGCGCACCGGGTTGCGCGCGCAGCCCCAAAGAGAACGGCTTCGACTGGGTGTTGATGCGGCTTCTCGCCGGCCTGCAGGTGCCGCGCGAGGACATCACCGGCATGGGTGTCGGCGGCTTGCTCATGGAGATCGTCACCCGGCCGCAGCCGCGCGACGAGCCGGTGCACGCCGTGCGCAACGTCGCCGCGCTGGTGCTCGCCGCCGGCCGTTCGAGCCGGATGGGCGGCCCGAACAAGCTTCTCGCCGAGATCCGCGGCCGGCCGCTGGTGCGCATCGTCGTCGACGAGGTGCTGCGCTCGCGAGCGCGGCCGGTGATCGTCGTCACCGGGCACGAGCGCGAGCGCGTCGAAGCGGCGCTCGCCGGCCTGCCGGTCGATTTCGTGCACAATCCGAAATTCGCCGACGGGCTCGGCACCTCGCTCAAGACCGGCGTCGCCGCGGTGCCGGCGCAGGCCGACGGCGTCATTGTCTGCCTCGGCGACATGCCGCAGGTCGACGCCGCGCTCATCGACCGCCTTGTCGGGGCCCTCGATCCAGGCAAGGGCGCGCTCATCGCGTTGCCGACCATCGATGGCCAGCGCGGCAATCCGGTCGTGTGGTCGCGCCGCTTCTTCGCCGACCTGATGGCCGTCGAGGGCGACGTCGGCGCGCGCTACCTGATCGGGCGCTACGCCGAGGCAGTGGTCGAAGTGCCGCTGACCGGAAACGCCGCGCTTACCGATATCGACACCCCGGAAGCGCTCGAGGCAGTGAAGGCGGAGCTCGAAGGGACCTAGCGCCGCCTTAGATCGGTTCATGGTCATTCCGGATTGCTGCGTGGCGGCAAGTCCGCAATCCCTGTTGATGACCGGGGCTATGGATTCCGGGCTCCGCACTTGCGCGCGGCCCCGGAATGACCGCCGGATTCACCGACTGGAAACCGTTGCCGGTTAACGTCTCTCCTTGTTCCTCGGGGGAGGGGCTCTTCATGATCGGCGTTCGGCGCCGCCTTGCGGCTGCGGTCGCGGCGGCATCTCTGTTGCTTGCGGCGGCGAGTGCCGCGCAGGCGGCCGGCGCGTTCGCCGTCGGCGCCTGCGGCGCGTACGGCTATGCCTACGACTACAAGCAGATTGCGGCGGCGCGCACCGCCGCGGCGCAAAAGTGTTCCGGCAAGTGCAAGGTCGTGGGCGCGATCAACCGCAGCTGCGCGGCGCTCGCGGTCGACGCCAAGCGTCCATGCGGGTCGTATGGCTGGGCGATCGAAGCGCATCTCGGTAAGGCTGAGAACACGTCGCTGCGCCGCTGCTATCAGTATGGCGGCCGCGACTGCGTGGTGCGCGCCTGGGCCTGCGACGAAAAGGGCTGATCTGCCCATAAGCCATTGATCCGGCTTCTGCAGTCCGGCCGTTTCGGCAGCCGGCGGCATCCATGCGTATATTGCACTTGAATATGACTGACCGGTCAGTCATATTACAGGCATGAGTGGTACACCGCGACGTTCGACAAAAGCGCGGGCCACGGCCGCCCGCCCACCTGGCGCCAGCGCCGCCTCAAGGTCCCGCGGCGACGTGCGCGCCGCCAAGTCGGCGGAGCGGCGCAACGCGATCCTGAAGGCGGCGCTCGACGAATTTTCCGAACGCGGCTTTGCCGCCGCGCGGCTCGACGACGTGGCGCGCCGCGCCGGCGTCGCCAAGGGCACGATCTATCTCTACTTCAAGGACAAGGAAGCGCTGTTTCAAGAGCTGGTGCGCTTCCAAATCGGCCCCGTGGTCGGCGCCCTCGAGGCGGTGCTGGCGAGCGATCTGCCGCTCAAGGTGATTGTCGACAACGCGCTCGATATTTTCGTGCGCGAAATCTACGGCACCCATCGCAAGCAGGTCCTGCGGCTCATCATCAGCGAGGGCCCGCGCTTTCCGGCGCTGGCCGAATTCTACTATCGCGAAGTGCTCGCCCACATTCTCAAAGCGGTGCGAGCGAGACTCGCGCGGGCGGTCGAGAGGGGAGAGATCGAAGGCGACGAGCTGGTGCGCTTCCCGCAATTGCTCGGCGCGCCCGGCATCGTCGCCATCGTGTGGAGCGGCTTGTTTGACCGCTTCGAGCCGCTCGATGTGCGGGCGATGGTGCGCGCCTATTTCGATCGCCTGCTTGGCCCACGGAGGCAGCCATGAGCCGGCCGCTGCGAATGTCTGCCGTCCTGGCCGGCATCCTCGCCGCGCTCCTGCTCGCGTCCTGCAGCAAGCCCGACAACGGCTACCAGGGCTGGATCGAGGCCAATCTCATCTTCGTCGCGCCGGACGAGGTCGGGCGGGTGCAGACGCTGTCGGTGCGCGAGGGCGACACGGTCATGATGGGCGACCTGCTGTTCACGGTTGACGACGACCTGCAGAAGGCCGACTTCGACCAGATCAAGGCGTCACTGACCAACGCGCAGCAGACCTACGACCGTGCTTCCATGCTGTTGAAGAGCGGTTCCGGTACGCAGAAGGACTACGACGCCGCAACCGCGGTTCTGCGCGACGCGCAGGCGCGGCTCAACTCCGCGCAGACGCGCCTGACGCGCCGCAGCGTGTTCAGCGCCGTCGACGGCACGGTGCAGCAGATCTACTACCGTCCCGGCGAGATGGTGCCGGCCGGCCGGCCGGTATTGTCGGTGCTGCCACCGGGTAACATCAAGGTGCGCTTCTACGTACCGGAGACCACGCTGCCGGCGATCGCCCATGGCGACACAGTGAAGATCAAGTGCGACGGCTGCGCCGGCGATCTGACCGCGCGGGTGAGCTTCATCGCCCGGCAATCCGAGTTCACGCCGCCGGTGATCTACAGCCTCGAGGAGCGCTCCAAGCTCGTCTTTCTGATCGAGGCGCTGCCGGAACAGCCCGGCGAACTGCGCGTTGGCCAGCCGGTCGATGTGACGCTGTTGCCGCGCAAGACTGCGGCGCCGAAACCGGCGCCGCAGGCATCGAAATGAGCGAGCCTGCAGCGAGCCCGCCTGAAGCGGCGCGCGACGTCGTCATCGACGTGCACGGCCTGACCAAATCGTTCGGCAGCCGCGTGGTCGTGCGCGACCTCTCGATGCAGGTCAAGCGCGGCACGATCTTCGGCTTCCTCGGGCCGAATGGGTCGGGCAAGACCACCACCATCCGCATGCTGTGCGGCCTGCTCACGCCCGACGAAGGCAGCGGCACCTGCCTCGGTTACGACATCCGCACTGAAGCGGCGAAGATCAAGACGCGCGTTGGCTACATGACGCAGCACTTCAGCCTCTACCAGGATCTTTCCGTGCGCGAGAATCTGGAATTCGTCGCGCGCATCTACGGCCTGCCGCGTCCGACGCGCGCCGCCAAGGCGATGATCGGCCGGCTCGGGCTCGAGGGGCGCGAGGAGCAGATCGCGGGCAAGCTCTCGGGCGGCTGGAAGCAGCGGCTCGCGCTCGGCGCCTGTACGCTGCCCAATCCGCAACTCCTCCTCCTCGACGAGCCGACGGCGGGTGTTGACCCCAAGGCGCGGCGCGATTTCTGGAGCGAGATACACGACTTGGCGGCCGGCGGCCTCACCGTTCTTGTCTCCACCCATTACATGGACGAAGCGGAGCGCTGCCACGAGATCGCGTATATCGCCTTCGGGCGCGTGCTCGCGCGTGGCAGCGTGGGCGAGGTGATCGCGAATTCGCGTCTGACGACCTTCACCGTCGACGCTGAAGACGGCGAAAGTCTTGCCCCGCTCGCGCGCCAACTCGCGACCTGCGCCGGCGTCGACACGGTGGCGCCGTTCGGTGCGAGCCTGCATGTTTCCGGCCGCGACGGCGCGGCGCTCGAAGCGGCGATTGCGCCTTATCAGACCCAGCCGGGACTCCACTGGCAGCGCTCCAGCGCCTCGCTCGAGGATGTATTCATCGCCCTCATGGCTGAAGCCCGGGACAATTTCGAATGAAGATGCTGGCGATGCTCTCTGCCGCCGGCGGCGGGGGCTTCTGGCGGCGCATCGGCGCTATGCTGCGCAAGGAACTGCTGCAGCTGCGCCGCGATCGCATCACGCTCGCCACCATGGTGTCGATCCCGCTCCTGCAGCTCATCATGTTCGGCTATGCGATCAATACGACGCCGCGCGATCTGCCGACGGCCGTACTGCTGCAGGAATCGAGCGATGTCGGCCGCTCCATTCTGGCGGCGCTGCGCAACACCAAGTTCTTCAAGGTCACGCGCCAGCTGCGCGACAACGACGAACTCGATGCCGCGCTCGCCTCGGGCGAGGTGCTGTTTGCGGTGGAAATTCCGGCGGGCTTCGAGCGCGCGCTGCGGCGCGGCGACGTACCGGCGCTGCTCGTCGCCGCCGACGCCACCGACCCGGTGGCGAGCGGGCCGGCGATGGCGGCCCTGTCGCAGGTCGTCACCACCGCGCTGGTCAACGACCGCGGGTTGCCCGAAGGCGGTAAGCCGCTGTTCGAGATCCGCACCCACGACCGCTACAACCCGGCCGCGTCGACACCGCTCAACATCGTTCCCGGCCTTCTCGGCACGATCCTCACCCTGACGATGCTGATCTTCACCGCGCTCTCGGTCACCCGCGAGATCGAGCGCGGCACCATGGAAAGCCTGCTGGCGATGCCGATCACGCCGTTCGAGATCATGCTCGGCAAGATCGCGCCCTATGTGCTGGTCGGCTTCGTGCAGGCGGCGCTCATTCTGGTCACCGGCGTGCTCCTGTTCGGCGTACCGATCGTCGGCAATTTCGCGCTCCTCGCCGCGCTCACCACGCTGTTCATCGCCACCAACCTCTCGTTCGGCTACACCTTCTCGACGCTGGCGCAGAACCAGCTGCAGGCGATGCAGATGTCGATGATGTTCTTCCTGCCGAATCTGCTGCTATCGGGCTTCATCTTTCCCTTCCTCGGCATGCCGCGCTGGGCGCAGGTGATCGGCGAATTCCTGCCGCTGACGCACTACATGCGCATCGTGCGCTCGATCATGCTCAAAGGCGCGACGCTCGCCGAGCTGCAGTTCGACATCCTGGCGCTCGCCGGCCTGATGGCGCTCGCCATGACCATCGCGGTCACCCGCTTTCGCCGCACGCTCGATTGAGCAGACTTTTGTCGAATGCGGCTGGGTCGCGTTTCATACTAACGCCAACAAACCGTCCTCGTCATGCCCGCGCTCAAATGCTGCACCAAACAAAGACATGGATGGGCCGGAACAAGTCCGGCCATGACCTGGGTGCGTCACGATCAACAACTGCTGGTCTCAGCTTGAATGATCGAGCTGCGGGAGGCCGTGCAGCCTCATGAACGAGAGTTTGTCCCAATAGCCGCGCTGAAAGGCGATCCTTCCATCAACGACATGGAAGAAGCCGCAGCCGCGCAATCCCTTCGGGTCCCGCCACTCGAGGATTGCCCACTCGCCGTCGGCAAAGAGATTTTCGCGAATGCAAACCATTTCGGCGGTGTCAAAGCCGGCCCTGAACATTGCGCGAATAGCCTCGCGGCCGTGGACGGGGCTTTCGGCGACCTGATGATTGGTCGCATCCGCATGGTAGAGGGCGGCCAGCGCATCGACGTCGGCGCGGTTGAACGCGTCGACCCAAGCCAGCACGACCTCCCTCGGCGACATCACTCGCATCCATAAGGCGCAAATTGCAATCGCTAAGCCGTCAGACGAATCAGCTGAATGCCGAGCGCCACGCCGCCAATGGCGGCCAGCACGGAGGCGGCTACATAGATCAGGGCAAGTCCGTACTGATCGCGCTCGATCAGTAGCACCGTATCCAAAGAGAAGGCCGAAAACGTTGTGTAACCGCCGAGGATGCCGGTGGTCAGCAAGAGGCGTATCGACTGAGGCGTACCGCCTCCCGTGATGAAATAGCCGGCGAGCAGGCCCATGACGATCGAGCCGGAAACATTTTCAAAGAGCGTGTGGAAGGGGAAGTGCATCCCAAGCCATCGCGCAAGCGTAACGTTGACGCCGTGCCGCAACGCAGCCCCGATCCCGCCGCCCACGAACACCAGCAAGTAAGCCCGCATTGACTTCTCCTATTTGAGTTTGATCGTCAGCCACTCAATGACGGCCGCGACGCTGCCGATGATGAAAATGCTTGCGACGAACTCCGATGGCAGACCAAAGCGATAGGCCAGCAGCCCGACAAGCCACATGGCGCCGGTCAGCCAAAGGGCGATTGCGAGTAAGGAAGGTATTTGCATCAGCGCCCCTCTTTGGGCGCTGGCGGGGGGAGGAATCAGCTCCTACCGACGCGAGTGCGCCCGGTAGGAGTCATCAGCCTCGCGGCGGTTATCGGGGGACTCCATCCCCATCAGGGGCCACCCTAACGGCCTGTATGGCCGGGTCAAGTCGTCCATAAGTACTAGGGAGGGGTTGGCAAGACGCTATCCGCTCCAATCCCTGTCCGCAGTGAGACCGCCTCGCTGATCCTTGGGCTGCGCCACTGCGATGAAGACGACGTCAACGAGCGGCGCCACGGCAGCGGTTACGCCGAGCACGAGGTCGAAGCCGCTGCGGCCATAGAGGAAGGCTAACACCCACACCGCCACGCCCGAGACCTTGTGATTGCCAACGGCGTGGAGAAGGCGCAGGTGCCGCGGCGGAGTAGGCTTTCGCCCGTCCGAAGAAAGCGGATCGTGTCATTCCGGGGCCG
>Ga0070673_100002608_pt1 | contig 11015 bp, 10 predicted proteins | sample KBSM23metaG_FD_65342 | JGI IMG/M metagenome (GOLD analysis project Ga0070673, IMG submission 65342) | Miscanthus rhizosphere microbial communities from Kellogg Biological Station, Michigan, USA - KBS M2-3 metaG | ecosystem: Host-associated > Plants > Roots > Rhizosphere > Soil ...
TGGCGATCGGGTGGCCGACGTAGACCGCGTTGACCCCGTGCTTCTCGTAGATCTCGGGCTCGAACGGGAAGATGCAGAGCACCAGGTCGGCTGCCTTCTTGATCTTCTCGACCCGCTTGCCGCGCCAGGCCCAGATCGAGGGGCTGACGAAATGCACCGTCTTCACGCCGGCGGCGCGCAGCTTGACCTCGAGGTCGAGGTTGAAGTCGGGCGCGTCGACGCCGATGAAGGCGTCGGGCTTGTCCTTCATCAGCCGCTCGGTGAGCTGGTTGCGGATGCCGAGGATCTCGCGGAAGTGGCCGAGCACCTCGACGTAGCCGCGCACCGCGAGCTTGTCATGCGGCCACCAGGCCTGAAAGCCCCGCTCGGCCATCCTTGGGCCGCCGATGCCCTCGGCCACCAGGGCGGGCCAACGGGCGCGCAAGCCGTCGAGCAGCAGGCCGGCGAGCACGTCGCCCGACGCCTCGCCCGCGACCATCGCGAACCGCGGAGATTCAGGATTCATCGTGGCGCGAAAGGAAGGGTCAGCGCGCGATGCCCCGGGTCGACGCGGCGAGGAACGACGTCATCAGCTCCACGTCGGCCGCGGCCTCGGGCTGGCTCTCGGCGAGCGCGGCGATCCGGGCGCGCGCCTCCTCGAAGGTCAGGCCCTCGCGGTAGAGGAGCTTGTGCATCTGCTTGACCGCGGCGATGCGCTCGGCGCTGAAGCCGCGCCGGCGCAGGCCCTCGGCGTTGAAGCCGCGCACCGCCAGCGGGTTGCCGTCGACCATCATGTAGGGCGGCACGTCTTTCGAGACGTGGCTGGCGAAGGCGCACATCGCGTGCGCGCCGAACTTGACGAACTGGTGCAGGCCGCTCTGCCCGCCGACGATCGCCCAGTCGCCGAGGTGCACGTGGCCGGCCAGGCCGGCGAAGCTGGCGATGATGGTCTGGCTGCCGACGCGGCAGTCGTGGGCGATGTGCACGTAGGCCATGATCCAGTTGTCGTCGCCGATCCAGGTCTTGCCCTCGTCCTGGATCGTGCCGATGTGGATCGAGCAGAACTCGCGGATCGTGTTGCGGTCGCCGATCACCAGGCCGGTCGGCTCGCCGGCGTACTTCTTGTCCTGCGGCGGCGTGCCGATCGAGCACGACTGGTGGATCCGGTTGTCGCGGCCGATCGTCGTGTGGCCTTCGATCAGGGTATGCGGGCCGACCGTCGTACCGGCGCCGATGCGCACGTGCTTGCGGACGATGGCGTAGGCATCGACCGAGACCGTGTCGTCCAGCTGGGCCCCGGCCTCGACGATAGCCGTCGGGTGGATCGTCGCCATCAGGCCGCGTTCCCTCAGTCGATGCGGCGCACGGTGCAGATCAGCTGCGCTTCCACGGCGAGCTCGCCGTCGACCGTGGCCCGGGCGCTGAACTTGAACACGCCGGCCTTCATGCGGTCGAGGGTGACGTCGAGGACGAGCTGGTCGCCCGGCTCGACCGGCCGCTTGAAGCGGGCGGCGTCGATGCCGGCGAAGTAGTAGATCTGGTTGTCGTCGGGCGAGGCGCCGACCGCGTCGAACGAGAGCAGCGCCGCGGCCTGGGCCAGCGCCTCGATCATCATCACCCCGGGCATGACCGGGCGGCGCGGGAAATGGCCGAGGAAGTACGGCTCGTTCGCCGAAACGTTCTTCACCGCCTTGATCCGCTTGCCGTGCTCTAGCTCCAGCACCCGGTCCACCATCAGGAACGGATAGCGATGCGGCAATTGCTTGAGGATCTGGTGGATGTCCAGCTTCATGACTGCTTCTTCTCCAGCGCCCGCACCCGTTCGCGCAAGGCGTGCAGATTGCGCAGCGTGGCTGCGTTCTTCTCCCAAGAGGCATTGTCGTCGAACGGGAACAGGCCGCTGTAGACGCCGGCCTTGGCGATCGAGCGCGTCACTTGGGTCGCGCCGGTGATGACCACGCGGTCGGCGATGCTCACGTGGCCGTTGATGCCGACCCCGCCGCCGATCATGCAGTGAGCGCCGATCGTGGCGCTGCCGGCGATGCCGACGCAGCCGGCGATCGCGGTGTGCGCGCCGATGCGCACGTTGTGGCCGATCTGCACCAGGTTGTCGATCTTGACACCGTCGTCGATCACGGTGTCGCCGGCGGCGCCGCGGTCGATGCAGGAGTTGGCGCCGATCTCGACGTCGTCGCCGATCCGCACCCGGCCGAGCTGCTCGATCTTCTCCCAGCGCCCGCCGGCGGGCGCGAAGCCGAAGCCGTCGGCGCCGATGACCGCGCCCGACTGGACGAAGCAGCGCTCGCCAAGCGTCGTCTCGAACATCAGGGTCGCGCGCGGCGCGAGCCGGGTGCCGGCGCCGAGCCGGCAGTCGCGGCCTACGAAGGCATGGGCGCCGATGGTGACGCCGCTGCCGAGCGACGCCCCCGCCTCGACCACGGCGAAGGCGCCGATCGAGGCATCGGTCGCGACCTCGGCAGCGGGATCGACCACCGCCGAGGGATGGACCCCGGGCGCGGGCCGAGGCCGCGTGCGCTCGGCCCACCACTGGGTCAGGCGGGCGAAATAGAGGTAGGGATCGGGCGTGACGATCGCCGCGCCGCGCGCCAGCGCGGCATCCCTGAACGCCGGCGCGACGATGACGCAACCGGCGCGCGAGCTCGCGAGCTGCTTCTCGTAGAGCGGATTGGCGAGGAAGGAGATCGTCGACGACGTCGCCGACTCGAGCGGCCCGACCGCATCGATGCGGGTCGCCGGATCGCCGGTCAGCTCGCCGCCGAGACGTCCTGCGATCTCGCCGAGCGTGGCACTCGCCTGCATCCGGTCACTTGCCGCCCGTGGCGTTGAGCGCCTTGATCACCTTGTCGGTGATGTCGACCTTGGGACTCCAGAACACCGCTTCCTGGAGGATCAGGTCGTACTTCTCGGTCTCGAAGATCTGCTTGATCACCCGGTTGGTGCGCTCGACAACCGCCCCCAGCTCTTCGTTCTTGCGCTGGCTCAGGTCTTCCTGGAACTCGCGGCGCTTGCGCTGCAGCTCGCGGTCCTGGTCGACCAGCTCGCGCTGGCGCCGCACCCGCTCGGTCTCGGCGAGCGTGGGCGAGTCCTTGTCGAGCCGGTCGCTGGCGGCCTTGAGGCGGGTCGCCAGGTCGTTGAGGTCCTTCTCGCGCTTGGAGAACTCGGCCTCGAGCTTGGCCTGCGCCGCCTTGGCCGGAAGCGCGTCGCGCAGCACCCGATCGCTGTTGACGTAGCCGATCTTCAACTCCTGGGCCGAGACACCTGCCGCCGTGCCGGCCAGCAACGCCGCCGCGACGAGCATTTTCAGAGTGCGGAGGTTCATCATCAGAAGGCAGTCCCGATCTGAAACTGAAGGCGCTGAATTCTATCGTTCGGCTGCTTGCGCACCGGGTAGCCGTAGCTGAGCTTGAGCGGGCCCACCGGGGAAATCCAGCTGACACCCGCGCCGAGCGAGGCGCGCAGGCTCTCGAACGTGATCTTCTCGGTCTCGCCCCAGACGTTGCCGGCGTCGCCGTACAGGAAGATGCGCAGGGTGCGGTCGGCATTGGCGCCCGGCACCGGCAGGTAGAGCTCGTTGTTGATGTTGAAGCGCCGGCTGCCCCCGATGTAGGCGCCGATCACGTCGACCTGGCCGAGCGAGCCCTGGTCGAAGCCGCGCACCGTGCCCAGGCCGCCGCCGAAGAAGTTCTTGAAGATCGGGTAGGGCCGGCCGCCCAGGCCCTTGCCGTAGCCGATCTCGGCGTTGACCCCGAAGGTGAGCGAGCGCGACAGCGGGATGTATTGCTGGCCCTGCACGTTGAGCCGCAGGTACTTGGCGTCGCCGAGCGGCGCCCAGTCGGCGTTGAGGCGGGCGTAGCGGCCTGCCGTCGGCACCAGGGCGCTGTCGCGGCTGTCGCGCGACCAGCCGAGCGTCAGCGGCACCGAGGAGCTGGTCTCGCCGAACTCGGCCTGATAGTTGGCGTAGCTGAGCGGCAGGTTGCTGCCGCGGATCTCGGTGCGCTCGGCGCCGATGCCGAGGAACACCGTGTCGTACTCGCTGAACGGAACGCCGAAGCGAATCGAGGCGCCCGGGGTGACGAGCTTGTATTCCTCGCCCTGGCTGTTGATCGGCTGGGTGGTGCGGTAGTAGATGTCGAGCGAGCGCGAGATGCCGTCGATCGTGAAGTAGGGATCGATCGTGCTGATGACCAGCGTCTTGTAGTGCTTGCTGGTGTTGATCTCCAGGCCCAGGTAGTTGCCCGAGCCGAAGATGTTCTCCTGCTTGATCGAGGCCGTGAGCGAGAGCTTGTCGGCCGACGAATAGCCTGCGCCGACGGAAATCGCGCCGGTGGCCTTTTCCTTCACCGTGATCGTCAGGTCGACCTGGTCCGGCGTGCCCGGAACCTCGTTGCTCTCGATGTTGACTTCGCTGAAGTAGCCGAGCCGGTCGACCCGGTCGCGCGAGAGCTTGATCTTGCGGCCGTCGTACCAGGCCGACTCGAGCTGGCGGAACTCGCGCCGGATCACCTCGTCGCGGGTACGGGTGTTGCCGGCGACGTTGATCCGCCGCACGTACACCCGGCGCTGCGGCTCGGCGACCAGGTTGACCACCACCTGGCCGTTGGCGCGGTCGATGTCGGGCCGGGCGTCGACCTTGGCGAAGGCGTAGCCGAAGGTGCCGAAGCGGTCGACGAAGGCGCGGGTCGTCTCGGCGACGGCTTCGCCGCGGTAGGCTTCCCCGGGCTTGATCGTGACCAGGGCCTTGAACTCGTCCTCGCGGCCGAAGTACTCGCCTTCCAGCTTCACCGCCGTCACCGTGTAGGGCTGGCCTTCCTTGACATTGATGGTGATCGAGATGCTCTGCTTGTCGCCCGAGATCGCCACCTGGGTGGACTCGATCTCGAACTCGAGGTAGCCGCGGTTCAGGTAGTAGGCGCGCAGGGTCTCGAGGTCGGCATTGAGCTTGGCGCGCGAGTAGCGGTCGTTCTTCAGGTAGAAATTAAGCCAGCTGCTGTCGTTCAGCTCGAGCAGCCCTTTCAGGGTGCCTTCCGAGAAGACCTTGTTGCCGACGATCCGGATCTCGTTGATCTTCGACGGCGACCCCTCGGACACGGTGAAGGTGACGTTGACCCGGTTGCGCTCCTGCGGCGTCACCGTGGTCACGATCTCCGCACCGTAGAGGCTTCGGGTCAGGTACTGGCGCTTGAGCTCCTGCTCGGCACGGTCGGCCAGCGCCTTGTCGAAAGGCAGGCCCTCGCCGATGCCGAAGTCCTTCAGCGACTTGATGAGAGCGTCCTTCTCGAACTCCTTCATGCCGACGAAGTCGATGCTGGCGATGACCGCGCGCTCGTCGACGATCACCACCGCGACGCCGTTGTCGATGTCGATCCGCACGTCCTTGAAGAGGCCGGTGGCGAACAGCGCGCGCAGCGCCGCCGCGCCCTTCTCGTCGTTGTAGGTGTCGCCGATGCGAAACGGCAGCGCCGCGAACACGGTGCCCGCATCGGTGCGCTGCAGGCCTTCGACGCGGATGTCCTTGATCACGAACGGCTCGACCGCCCAGGCCGAACCGAACTTCAGGGCGAGGGCGACGGCGAGAGAGAGGGGAGCGAGGCGGAGCAGGCGCGAACAGCCGGACGGGCGTGCAGGAAGGGGCATGCGATCGGTCATTGGAGGCCCAGCAGGCGGGCCATGTCGTTGTAGAGAGCCAGGGACATCATCATCAGCATGATGGCAACCCCGCCTCGCTGCAGCCTCTCGAGCCACAACTCGGAGACCTGACGTCCCGTCACGGCCTCGAAAAGATAATACATCAGGTGCCCGCCGTCGAGGACCGGCAGCGGCAGCAGGTTGAGCACGCCCAGGCTCACGCTCACCACCGCGAGAAAGCCGAGAAAGTACGACAGGCCGAGGCGCGCCGACTGGCCCGCGTAGTCGGCGATCGTGACCGGTCCGCTCAGGTTCTTGAGCGAGGCCTCGCCGATCAGCATCTTGCCGAGCATGCGCACCGTCAGTGCCGACATCTGCCAGGTCTGGGTCGCGGCGACGCCGATGCCCTCGAGGGCGCCGTAGCGGACCGACACCAGCTCGGCGCGCTTGCCGGGAACGACGTCGAGCCGGCCGATCCGGTTGCCGCCGTCGAGCTGCACCACCGCCGCCGTGACCACCAGGTCCAGGCGCCGGCCGCCGCGCTCGATGCGCCACTGCATCGGCACCGCCGTGCCGCTCTTGCCGCTGTCGCGCGTGGCCTCGTAGATCTGCGACGAATCGACGATGCTGTGGCCGTCGATCGACAGCACCCGGTCGCCGGCGCGCAGGCCCGAGGCCGCGCCGGCCTTGCCCGGGACGACGTCGGCGAGCACCGGCTCGCTGTACGCGCCGCCGAGGCCGACGCGTTGCATCAGCTTGGCGTCGACCTCGCTCGTCGAGAGCGTGGCCAGGTCGAGGGAAACGCGGCGCGAGCCGCGTCCGTCGCTGTCGCTCAGGCGCAGCTCGATGCTCCTGCCGTCCATCACCGCCTGCATCACCTGCCAGCGAAGGTCGGTGAGCGAGCGGATGTCCTGCCATTCGTTGCCGTCGCTCGAGACCGAGCGGACCCAGTCGCCGGCGCGCAGGCCGGCGCGTTCGGCGATGCTGGCCGCCACGGGGGGGCCGAGCACCGCCTTCGGCTCTTCGACCCCGACCCAGGACTGCACCGAATAGAGCGCGACCGCGAGCAGCAGGTTGGCCACGGGCCCGGCGATGACGATCGCCGAACGCTTCCACAGCGATTTGCGGTTGAAGGCACGGTGGCGCTCGTCGGGCGCGACCGGGCCTTCGCGCTCGTCGAGCATGCGCACATAGCCGCCCAGCGGCAGGGCGCAGACCACGAACTCGGTGCCGTCCGGCCGCGGCTGGCGCCGCCAGAGCACCCGGCCGAAGCCGATCGAGAAGCGCAGCACCTTGACGCCGCAGGCCACGGCGACCCGATAGTGGCCGTATTCGTGGACGACGATCAGCACCCCGAGCGTGAACAGGAAGGCGAGGATGGTCGTGATCGGCGTCATGCGGGAATCCAGGGGCTAGTCGACGATGCTGCTCAGGAACAGGACCGCGTGCCGCCGGGCCTCGGCGTCGAGGGCGAGGAGCGCCTCGAGCGAATCGGCGGCACCCGCCTCGGGGATCACGGCCGCCATCGTCCGGGCGTTGACCTTGTGAATCCGGTCGAAGCGGATGGTTCCGGAAAGAAAGGCCGCCACCGCCACCTCGTTGGCGGCGTTGAGCACGGCGCCGGTGCCCGGCGGGCCGCGCAGCGCCTCGTAGGCCAGGCCGAGCGCCGGGTAGAGGGCGTGGTCGGCCGGCTCGAAGGTGAGCGAGGCGACCGAGCGCCAGTCGAGCGCCTCGGTGCCCGAGGCGATCCGCTCGGGCCAGGCCAGGCCGTAGGCGATCGGCACCCGCATGTCGGCGGTGCCGAGCTGGGCGAGCACCGACTGGTCGCGGCAGACCACCATCGAGTGGATGATGCTCTGCGGATGGATCACGACCTGGATCCGGTCGGGCGCGAGGTCGAACAGGAAGTGCGCCTCGATCACCTCGAGCGCCTTGTTCATCATCGTCGCCGAATCGACCGAGATCTTGCGCCCCATCACCCAGTTCGGATGGGCACAGGCCTGGTCGGGCGTGACCTCGCCCAGCGTCGCCGGCAAGCGGCCGCGGAACGGGCCGCCCGACGCGGTGAGGACGATGTGGTCGATGCGCTCGTTCCAGCAGGCGCGGTCGTCCGGCAGGCACTGGAAGATCGCCGAGTGCTCGCTGTCGATCGGCAGCAGGGTCGCGCCGCCTTCCCGAACTGCGCGCATGAAGAGCTCGCCGCCGACGACCAGCGCCTCCTTGTTGGCGAGCAGCAGGCGCTTGCCGGCCCGCGCTGCGGCCAGGCACGGCGCGAGCCCCGCCGCGCCGACGATGGCTGCCATCACCGTGTCGACGCCCTCGTGACCGGCCAGATCGCAGAGCGCTTCCGCGCCGTGGCGCACCTGCGACTTCACGCCCGCCTCGGCCAGGCGTCGTCCGAGCGTGGCCGCGCCGTCGGCCGTCGCGACCACCACCTGCTTCGGCTTGAACCGCAGGCAAAGCGCGAACAGCTCCTCGAGCCGATGCTGCGCCGTCAGGCCGACGACCTCGAAGCGCTCCGGATGGCGCGAAATCACGTCGAGCGTGGCCATGCCGACCGAGCCGGTGGCACCGAGGATGCAGACGCGCTGCGGCCGGGAGGACGAGGCGGCGTTCATGACGGCGGCGCGAGCGCGAGCACGATCGGGAAGACCGGCAGCAGGGCATCGATGCGATCGAGGATGCCGCCGTGCCCGGGCAAGAGGCCGCTGCTGTCCTTGGCGCCGGCGCTGCGCTTGACCAGCGATTCGAACAGGTCGCCGACCACGCTCATCGCCACCAGGAAGATGACCACGAACGCCAGGCCGATGGTCGTGACGCGCTCGTTGATGAGGGTGTAGAAGCTGTCGTAGTAGGCCCGGCCCGAGCCGTCGAACATCAGCCAGGCGATGGCCACGCCCAGCGTACCGACCATGCCGCTCCAGACGCCGGCCCAGCTCTTGCCCGGGCTGATCGACGGCGCGAGCTTCCTGCGGCCGAAGGCGCGGCCGCCGAAATAGGCGAACACGTCGGCCGTCCAGACGAGCATGAAGATCGAGAGGATGTAGTTCAGGCCGCCGGCATGGGCATTGACCATGGCGAGCCAGCAGACCCAGAGGGCGACGACGCCGAGGCCGAGTCGGACCGGGCTCGGCACCCGCGGCCAGCCGGCGACGCCGGCGCGCAGCACCGAGACGCCACCCAGCACCCAGAGCGCCGTCGCGACCCACCAGACGGCGCGAGGCGCGCCCTTGGTCCAGCCGACGAGGTAGGCAAGGAGGCAGGCGACGGCGAGGCCGATGCCGAGGACGATCGCGCTTCGGCCGGCCCCATTGAGGCGGGCCCATTCCCAGCCAGCGGCGGCGAACGCGACCCCGGTCAGCACGGCGAACGGCCATGCCGGCTTGACCAGCAGCGCCGGCAGCAGGAAGGCCAGCAGCACCAACGCGGTGAGGATGCGCTGCTTCAGCACGCGTCAGTTTCCCGCTGCGGCGAGCGCGGGGCGGCTCGACACCGTGCCGAAGCGGCGCTCGCGGCCGGCGTACTCGGCCAGCGCCGCGTCGAGCTCGGCGGTGCCGAACTCGGGCCACAGGCAGTCGGTGAAGACAAGCTCGGAGTAGGCGGCCTGCCAGAGCAGGAAATTGCTGATGCGGACCTCGCCGCCGGTGCGGATGAACAGATCCGGATCGGGCGCGTAGCTGAGCGCCATGTAGGCGTTGAGCCGGGCCTCGTCGAGCTCCTCGGGCCGCACGCCGGCGGCCATCGCCTGGCGGCAGGCCTGGACGATGTCCCAGCGGCCGCCGTAGTTGAAGGCGACCGAGAGCGTGATCCGGGTGTTGTTGCGGGTGCTGTCCTCGGCCTGCTGCCAGGCGGCGCGCAGCTTGTCGGACACCTGCGAGCGATCGCCGACGATCTTGATGCGCACGCCGTCGCCGGCGAGCTTGGCCAAATACTTCGACACTGCCACCAGCACCAGCCCCATCAAGCCCGAGACTTCCTCGGTCGGCCGCTTCCAGTTCTCGGAGGAGAAGGCGAACACGGTGAGGTATTCGACGCCGCGGTCGGCGCAGGCCAGGACGGTGCGCACCAGCGCATCGACGCCCTGCTTGTGGCCGAAGAAGCGCGGCATGTAGCGACTCTTGGCCCAGCGGCCGTTGCCGTCCATGACGATCGCCACGTGGCGCGGCACGGGACGGGGGAGCTGACTGCGGTCGTTCACCGGTGCGCCTCGCGAGTCGTGCTCGGCAGGGACGAAGGGTCCATCAGACGGCCAGGATCTCGGCTTCCTTGGCCGAGGTCAGGCGGTCGACCTCGGCGATCGTCCGGTCGGTGAGGCGCTGCAGCTCGTCGAGCGAGCGGCGCTCCTCGTCCTCGGTGATCTCCTTGTCCTTGGTCAGCCGCTTGGCATGGTCGTTGGCGTCGCGCCGGAGGTTGCGGACCGCGATCTTCGCCTCTTCCGCGGCGTGGCGGACCACCTTGGTCAGCTCCTTGCGCCGCTCCTCGGTGAGCGCCGGCATCGGCACCCGCAGCAGGTCGCCCTGCGCCGCCGGGTTGAGGCCGAGGTCGGACTCGCGGATCGCCTTCTCGATCTTCGCCCCCATGCCCTTTTCCCAGGGCTGGACGCTGATCGTGCGGGCGTCGAGCAGGGTGACGTTGGCCACCTGGCTGATCGGCACGTGCGAGCCGTAGTACTCGACATGCACCTGATCGAGGATGCCCGGATGGGCTCGGCCGGTGCGGATCTTCTGCAGCTCAGCCTTGAACGATTCGACCGAGCGGGCCATCTTCTGCTCGGCCGTCTTCTTGATGTCAGCGATGCTCATGCTGGACCTTCCTCACACGTGGACGAGCGTACCCTCGTCCTCGCCTTCGACAACGCGCTTGAGCGCGCCCGACTTGAAGATGGAAAACACCCGGATCGGCAGCTTCTGGTCGCGGCAGAGGGCGAACGCGGTGGCGTCGAGCACCTGCAGGTTCTTGATGATCGCCTCGTCGAAGCTGATCCGCTTGTAGCGCACCGCGCTCGAGTCCTTGTTCGGGTCGGCGTTGTAGACGCCGTCGACCTTGGTCGCCTTGAGGACGATCTGCGCCCCGATCTCGGCCCCGCGCAGCGCCGCCGCGGTATCAGTGGTGAAGAAGGGATTGCCGGTGCCGGCGGCGAAGATCACCACCTTGCCTTCCTCGAGGTATTGCAGCGCCTTAGGCCGGACATAGGGCTCGACCACCTGCTCGATGGCGATCGCCGACATCACCCGGGCGGTGATGCCCTCCTGGCGCATCGTGTCGGCCAGGGCGAGCGCATTCATCACGGTGGCGAGCATGCCCATGTAGTCGGCGGTGGCCCGGTCCATGCCGACCGAGCCGCCGGCGACGCCGCGGAAGATGTTGCCGCCGCCGATGACGATCGCCAC
>Ga0070673_100002613_pt1 | contig 11011 bp, 11 predicted proteins | sample KBSM23metaG_FD_65342 | JGI IMG/M metagenome (GOLD analysis project Ga0070673, IMG submission 65342) | Miscanthus rhizosphere microbial communities from Kellogg Biological Station, Michigan, USA - KBS M2-3 metaG | ecosystem: Host-associated > Plants > Roots > Rhizosphere > Soil ...
CGGGTAACGGCAGCGGTGGCGCTTCGGGCCTTTTCCTGGCGACGACGGGCGGTACCGGTCTCGCGGCAGGCATCTCCGTCTCTTCGGCCATCTCGGGGCGAGCCGGTCGAACGGTTCGCGGCGATGATTCCTCGTTGCCGTTCGCTGCAGCGGGTTTCGCTGCCGCAGGCGCAGCTTTCTTGGCCTGACGGGTTACGAGATCGCGCCGGTCGCGCTCCTTGCGATACGCATCCCACCGCGCGCGGAGCCGACCGAGGCCGGTGCCGGATGCGTCCTGCAGCGTCACCAGAACGCCCGCGAACATGCGGCCGAAGGAAAACTGGGTCGACAGGATGACGGCCAACACCATCAGCGTCAGCAGAACGATGATCGAGCCGGTGCGATTCAAATAGTCGGCCAGCACCCCGGCCAGCCAGGCGCCGATCGATCCGCCGGCGTGGAACGATTTCCCCGCCACCTCCGTGCTGCCGAAGATCAGGCTGAGAAATGCGCTGGAACAGCCGAAGAGCAGCGCGGCTCCGGTGATCTTCGTGTACGCAGCGTCGGGCTTCTTGCACCAGAAGTAATGCCACCCGACGACCGCGATGACGCCCGGAATGAGATACGCCGCGTAGCCGAACAGTTGGAACGACAGCTCGGAGAGAAACGCGCCGACGCGGCCGACAAAGTTTGCCGGAGCATGGGTGGTGTCGGTCGTAAAGAACCACACCGGATCCGTCGGCTCGTGGCTCACCAGCGAGATCAACCAGATCAGCGCCACGGCAAACAGCGCCACGCCGAGAAACTCGCTGAGGCGGCGCGATAACGTCGACTCCTTCACGTCAGATCTCCATCAGGATAGGGAGCACGAGCGGCCTTCGGCCCGAGCGCTTCTTGAAGAAGCGTCTCAGCTCGACGCGCAGTTTTTCCGTCATGAGGCCCTGGTCGGTCCGTTCTTCATGACTGGAGGCTTCGATGCACTCGGCGATCACGTGCGACGCATCGCGAAACAGCTTCTCCTCCTGGCCTTCGTCTACGACGTAACCGCGGGCCACGAGTTCCGGCTCTCCCACGAGCGCACCGCCATGACGGCTGATGGCAATGACGGCGACGACGATGCCGTCGCCGGCGATGTGTCGCCGGTCGCGCAGGACCTCGTCACCAACTTCGCCGAGACGCGTCGTATCGATGAGAACGCGGCCCGTCGGGGCCTTATCCGCGATGCGGGCGCCCTGGCGATCGAACTGGATGATGTCGCCGTCCTCGGCCAGCAGCACCTGCAGTTCGCGGTCGGGACCCGACATGACGCGCTTGGCGATACGCGCATGCTGCGCCAGTTGCCGGTACTCGCCGTGAACGGGCACGAAGTAGCGCGGCCGGATCAGCGAGATCACGAGCTTCAGCTCCTCGGCGGATCCGTGGCCGGACACATGGACGTGCTTCATGTCCGGAGTAATCACATCCGCGCCACGCCGGGTCACGTGGCTCATCGTGCGAGCGATCGCCTTCTCGTTCCCGGGAATAGCCCGCGCAGAGAAGACGACCACATCGTCGGGGCCGAGCTTGACGAAGCGGTGATCGTCGATCGCGATGCGCGAGAGCGCCGCCTGCGGCTCACCCTGCGATCCGGTCGTCACGCAGAGCACATCCTCGGAGGCGTAGTTCGGGACATCCGAGTCGCGGATCTGGATGCCGGACGGAATCCGCAGGTAGCCAAGACGCTGCGCGATCTCGGTGTTGCGGACGACGCTGCGGCCCACGAACGCGACCTTGCGATCGAACTGGGTTGCCAGGTCGACGAGCAGCTGCATCCGGTAGATGCTCGAAGAAAAGGCCGCAACGACCAGCTTGCCGTGCGTGCTGGTGAACACTTCCTCGAACCCTTCAATCACCTCAATCTCAGGCCCGGTAAACCCCTTGCGATCGACGTTGGTGCTGTCCGCGAACAGCGCGAGCACGCCCTGACGCCCGAGTTCGGCGAAGCGGTGCAGGTCGAAATACTCACCGTCCAGCGGCGTCTGATCGATCTTGAAATCGCCGGTATGGACGATCACGCCGACCGGCGTCGTGATCGCCAGCGCCACACAGTCGGGCATGCTGTGCGTCACCCGCACGAACTCGATCGTGAACGGCCCGACCGTGACGGTCTGCCGTGGTTGAACAGTCTTCAACCGATCGCCGGGATCGATGCCGTGCTCCTCGAGCTTGGGCTCGACGAGCGCGAGCGTCATCGCGGTGCCATACACCGGGCCGTCGAAGAGCGGCATGACATGCGGGACCCCGCCGATGTGATCTTCATGGCCGTGTGTGAGGACGAGCGCCTTGACCTGCTGGCGCCGTGCTTCAACGTAAGTCAGGTCGGGAATGATCAGATCGACGCCGAGCTGGTCCGGATCAGGGAACATGACGCCCGCGTCGATGAGGATGGTGGAGTCCTCCCACGTCAGCGCCATCATGTTCATGCCGAACTCGCCCAGGCCTCCCAGGGGGACGACCTCGAGCGTCGCCGGCGACACGTCGGGTACAGAGGACTGGTTCATCTTCGACGGAGAATTCGATCGAACCGTACCAGCGGGCCCGGGAGGGTCGCTCGAACGGGTTCTCCAACGCGGCCATCCGCGTCGGACGTGGACGGCTGGGACCGCCCGCAACTATGGAAGGGTCAACGACTTCGGGGCAAACTATAGCACAGCTCGGCTGAGCTGAGCGATGTCGCGCAGCGTCAGTTCCTGCGGCCGCTTCGTGCCGTCAACTCCTGCCGCCGCGATGAGCTCCGCCGACGAACGGCCGAACGTCTCCGCCACCGGCTTCAGCGCATTGAGCAGCATCTTTCGCCGTTGCAGGAAGATGCCTCGGACCAGCCGCTCGAAGGTCTTACGGTCACCGACGTCCTCACGCGGCGTCCTGAACTGCAGCCGCACGACAGCGGACGTGACCTTCGGCGGAGGTCGGAACGCACCGGGGGGAAGGGTCAAAATCCGGTCGACGTCGGCCAGAAGCGCCACCTGAATTGCCAGGGTGCCGTAGTCACCGGTACCCGGGGCGGCGAGCAGTCGATCCGCCACTTCCTTCTGGAGCATCAGCGTTGCGTCGGAGAAGACCCGTCCCTCGCCCGCCGAGTGAAGGAGCTTGAACAGAATCGGCGACGAGACGTTGTAGGGGAGGTTGCCGACGACGCGGATCGGGCGGGGCTCGTCGCGAAGAACGTGCGGGAGATCCAGGTCGAGGAAATCACCCTCGACGACTCTGACATTTGAGGGAAGCTCCGTCCGGAGATGCGCAGCGAGGTCGCGATCGATCTCGACGGCGACGATATGCCGGACCTTGGCGGAAAGCGGAAACGTCAACGCGCCCCGCCCTGGTCCGATCTCCAGGAATACGTCGTCAGGCGTCGGGGATTGCGCTTCCAGGAGCCTCGCCACCCACGCTGGCTCGAGGAAGTGCTGGCCGAACCGTTTTCTCGCCCGCGGAAGCACGGTCAATCCTCGTCCTCGTCCGGACCAAGTGTCTCGCCGCGCCAGTACCGCTCTTCGATGTCCTCGATTTCCTCTTCGCTCATGCCGAAATAGTGGCCAACCTCGTGAATGAGGGTCTCGCCAATGACGGCACGCACTTCATCGTCGTCGTCGCACTCCTCTTCGATGGGTCGCTGGAAGATCGTGATCCGATCCGGGAGGTTGTTTCCGTACGCCCACGTCCGTTCCGGAAGGGGAGTGCCCTGATAGAGCCCGTAGAGGGAGTCCGGGGGCTCGATCTCCATGTCGGCGAGAAGTTCGGCAGATGGCTCGTCCTCGACGACGAGCGCGAGGTTTTTCATCTCGCGTCTGAATCGCTTCGGGATCAAGGCGACCGCCTCAATCACCAGCCGCTGGAACTGTTCCCTCGTCATGCACCCGCCATCAACGTGTTGGTTTTCGGGCGCGCTTACTCTTGGTGACCTTTGCGTTCTTAACGGCCACAGCCTTCTCTGCGGCGGGTGATCGCGGCTCTCGAGAAACGACGGTGCGGTAGTAGTCGCAGTCGTCACGGACGGAGCACTCGTCGCAGAGCGGCTTGGGGCGGCAGATGCGACGCCCGTGCAGGATCTGCACGTCCGACGCGAGGGTCCACAACTCCGAGGGAAGCATGGAGCACAACTGCTGCTCGACGATCACCGGATCGTCGCCCTCTGCAATACCGATTCGATTCGAAACCCGGAGCACGTGCCGATCGACCGGCAGTCCCGGCACGCCCAGCGCATGTCCGAGTACGACGTTCGCTGTCTTGCGACCGACTCCGGGCAGGGCCGTCAGGCTTTCCATGTCCGCAGGAACCTCGCCACCGTGATCGGCGACGAGACTCCGTGACATGCCGATCAGCGCCTTCGACTTCTGACGAAAGAATCCGGTCGAGAGAATCAGCTTCTCGAGATCAGGCGCTGCCGCGCGCGCCATGGCGTGGGCGTCGGGGTAGCGCTCGAACAGCGCCGGCGTGACCATGTTGACGCGCTGGTCCGTCGATTGCGCCGAGAGAATGGTGGCGGCGAGGAGCTGGAACGCGTTGCGGTAGTGAAGCTCGGTGTCCGCGTTGGGATGCTGCTCAGCGAGCGTCTCGATCACCCTGCGAGTGGAGGCCGCCGACTTCATGCATCACGCCCGGTGGTTCGCGCGGCCCTAGTGGATCGGGCCCTGTTTCGACCACCCGACGTTCGTATAGGTTTCAGAGAACACACGCATGTGCTCCTGCAGCGCCGCAATCAGATTCGGCACGAACTGCACGGGTACGACGACGCGTGCCCGCACCGGCGCACGCACGACGTGCTCACTCTCAGCCTCCCGCAATTCCTTCTCGGACAGCGGCATGACTTCGCAGAACGTCAACGTGAAATCGAATGGCGTGTGCGCAATGGAGCAGAAGTTGGCGTAGGTTCGCGGGTCGTTGGGCTGCTCGTCGGGGACGATGGTGAAGTTGATCTGCTTTCGTTCCGGCTGGTCGGCCATCTCAGTACTTTCGCATCACGCCGACAACGACTCCCTGCACTTGCACGTTGTCCGGGTCGACGAAGATCGGTTGCATTGTGGGGTTTGCCGGCTGTAGTCGGACGCGGCCGTTTTCGCGATAAATCTTCTTGAGCGTCACGTCGCTTCCGCCGACGAGCGCGATGACCATCTCGCCGTTATCGGCGGACTTCCGGTCCTCGACGATGACGAAATCGCCGTCTCGAATCTGCTCGTCGATCATCGAGTCGCCCTTGACACGCAGGACGTAGCTATCCCGCTTGCCTGCGAGCGCCTCGGGTACGGCAATCGTTTCAGAGCCCGCGACCGCCTCGATGGGCGCACCTGCGGCAACGAAGCCGAGGAGGGGCAGTTCCAGGGCTCGGCCGCCCGTGCGCGCCGGTACGAGCTCGACCGACCGGCTGCGATTCCACGCCCGACGGATGAAGCCCTTTTCCTGGAGATTCGTGAGGTGCTTATGAACTGTCGCCAGCGAGGAGAGATTGAAGCGGCGTCCGATTTCCTCGAGGCTCGGCGCGTAGCCGTGCTGCTGGATGAACTCGTTGAGGTAATCCAGAATCTCCCGCTGTCGTTTCGTCAGAGGTAGCACGGCGTGCCTCCGTCTGCGATGTGCACCCGGAGACCCGATTCCGAGCGTAATCAGCAGAGCCGGGCATCACTATATGCGAACATAAGGCGAAGAACAACCTGTTACACTCACAACGCCGGCCTTTTGGGGACCCTGAACCATGAGCGTTTCCCTGCGCTTGTCCTCCGTCAGTTGCATCGCGATCCTGGCCTTTCTGGCCACGGCTGAGGCCGTCAACACCTCGAGACCGCAGGCGGACTCGTTTGCCAAGAAGCTCGCGATCATCAAGCAGCACGCAGCAGAGTCGCCGAAATCGTCGCGCCGAACCACTGTCACGGAGGGCGAACTCAACTCCTGGTTCGTCTATCGCGCACCGGCCTTACTGCCGGTCGGCGTCAAGGACCCCCGCGTGACTGTCGTCGGCAACGGGAAGTTGGTCGGCGTGGTCACCGTCGATCTCGACGATGTCGGAAAGAGCAAGTCTGGCGCCTGGAATGTGCTGGGTGGCCGTGTGCCGATTTCACTAACCGGCGTCCTGCGTACGAAAGACGGCCGCGGGCAGTTCGATCTGCAGTCGGCGGATATTTCCGGCGTACCTCTTCCCAGATTCCTGGTTCAGGAAATCCTTTCGCACTACACCAGGGACGAAGACCGCCCGAACGGCGTCCGGCTGGACGACCCGTTCGCGCTGCCCGCGAGCATCAAGCAGATCGACGTCGGATCGGGGCAGGCCATCGTGGTGCAGTGAGTGCGCGATGAGGTGCTTGTCACCCCGCTTCAGTTCCTGAAGGGGGTCGGCCCGCGTAAGGCCGCGGATCTCAAGCGCGCGGGCCTCGTCACGGTCGAGGATCTTCTTTACCGCCTGCCATTCCGCTATGAGGACCGCAGCCGCATGCAGGCAATCGCCTCGCTGCGGCCAGGCCAGAAGGCGGCCGTTCTCGGCGAGATCAAGTCAGCCAGTCTCGCGACCACCCGGCGACGCGGCTTCCGTATTTTCCACGTGGTCCTCGGCGACTCGAGCGGCGCCATCCGGTGCACCTGGATGAATCAGGCGTTCCTTGCCGACATCCTGCGACCGCATCTGCAGGTGGTGGTGTTCGGCGACGTGAAACTCGACTCGTCCGGGCTGCATTTCATGAACCCCGAGTACGAGATCGTCTCGGCAGATCCGCCGGGTGACGCGCTTGGCGGCATTCACACGGGACGAATCGTCCCGTTCTATGAGAAGACCGGCACGGTCACGCCCAACATGCAGCGCCGACTGGTGCGGCAGGCGCTCGACCAGTTGCCGCAGGAGATTCCGGATGCGCTGCCATCCGATCTTCGCGCGCGCGTCGGCCTTGCACCGCGCCGCCTGGCGCTCGACGCCGCTCACTTTCCACCGAACGAGGAGTCGCTCGACACGCTGAATGCGTTCCGCACGCCGGCGCAGCGCCGGCTGATCTTCGAGGAGTTCTTCCTGTATCAGCTTGGCTATGCGTGGCGGCGGCACGCCGGCAGCGTCGAGCTGAAGCCGTTTGTCTCAACGGTCGACGATCGCATTCGCGCGTCGGCAGCCGCCGTGCTGCCATTCAAGCTGACACCAGGTCAGAAGAGCGCGCTCAAGGAGATCGTCGACGACATGCTGCGGCCGCAGCCGATGCATCGGCTGTTGCAGGGCGACGTCGGCGCCGGCAAAACGATCGTCGCCTTGCTTGCGGCGATCGTCGCGATGGAGAACGGACTGCAGGTTGCCTTCATGGCACCGACGGAAATCCTTGCGGCACAGCACTACAGCAACATTGCCAGGCTGCTCGCATCCTCACGGTTCCGTGTCGATATGTTGACGGGACGCACGCCAGGGCTGCACAAGCACACATTGCTCTCGCACATCGAGCGCGGCACGACACACCTCGTCGTCGGCACGCACGCGCTCGTCGAAGAGAAGATTAAGTTCCACAAGCTCGGGCTGGTGGTCATCGACGAACAGCATCGCTTTGGTGTCGCGCAGCGCGCCGCGCTGCGAGCGAAGGGGCTGCGCCCGGACGTCCTCCTGATGACGGCGACGCCGATTCCGCGAACACTGGCGCTCACCGACTACAGCGAGCTGGACGTCTCCAAGATCCCCGACCTGCCGCCGGGCCGGAAGCCGGTGCGCACGTGGGTGAAGCCGGAGTCCCGGCGCGACGAGATCTATCAGTTGATTCGCGAGCAGCTCGACGCCGGCCGTCAGGCCTACATCATCTATCCGCTGATTGAGGAGTCCGAAAAGATCGATCTCAAATCAGCCACCGAAATGGCTGATCACCTGCAGACGGACGTCTTTCCTCAATATCGGGTTGCGCTGCTGCACGGTCGCATGAAAGACGACGTCAAGGGTCGCGTGATGCACGCGTTCGTCAACGGTCAGCTGCATATCCTCGTCTCGACCACCGTCGTCGAAGTCGGAGTCGATGTGCCGAATGCGTCGGTCATGGTGGTGGAGCACGCGGAGCGATTCGGGCTGTCACAGCTCCATCAGCTGCGTGGACGCGTCGGACGCGGATCATGGGAGTCGCACTGCATCCTGCTGTATCAGGCGCCCTGGACTGACGATGCGCGGGAACGTTTGAAGGCGATGGCGGAGACCAGCGACGGGTTCGTGATTGCAGAGCGCGATCTCGAGCTTCGGGGTCCCGGCGATTTCTTTGGGACGAGGCAGTCCGGTCTGCCGAAGTTGCGCACGGGCGATCTCGTGCGCGACCGCGACATCATGGAGGCCGCGCACCGCGAAGCCCGCCAGCTCGTGGACGATGGCGGCCTGACGCCCGAACTGATCACGTTTGTCCAGGACCGCTGGAAACAGCAGTTCGGGCTGGTCGAGGTCGGATAGCGCTTCGTGGCGACATGCGGGTAATCGCTGGCCGCTACAAGGGGCACCGACTGAAGGCGCCCACCTGGGAAGGTCTGCGTCCGACCTCCGACAAGCTTCGCGAGACGTTGTTCAACATCCTGGCGCCACGCATTGACGGCGCCCGCGTCTTCGACGGCTACGCGGGCACGGGAGCGGTCGGAATCGAGGCGCTCAGCCGCGGCGCGCGCCACGTGACCTTCGTGGAACAGGACGGTCGCGCGACGTCCCTGATTCGCGGGAACGTCGCCAGCTGCGACGCGGGTGCGGACTATACTATCGAGGCGGGTGACGTTGCGACGCTGCTGCGGAGGCACTCGGCTGCGTTTGACCTGATCTGGCTCGACCCGCCGTACGAGAGCGATAGCTCCGAGGCGCTCGTCGCGGCAGCTGGAGCGCTCGCGGCTGGCGGTCTTGTCGTCCTGGAGCGCGCCACGCGTCGTCAGCCCGATGTTCCGGACTCGCTGGTGCGGATCCGCGACGTCAAGTCCGGCGACAGCACCCTGACATTCTTCACTCTGGCCTAAAATCGGATCACACATGCCTCTCGAACGCAGAGATCCGCCGCCCGGGCGGCTGGCGCTGTTTCCGGGGTCCTTCGATCCGCTGACCAACGGTCACGTGGATATCGTGCTGCGCAGTGCGCATCTGTTCGAGCGCGTGCTGATCGCGGTCCTCGTGAATCCGGACAAGCAGCCGTTGTTCACGCCTGAGGAGCGGGTCGAGATCATCCGGAAGGTCTTCCGGGAGTACCCGAACGTCGAGGTCGACACCTTTGCCGGACTGCTGGTGGACTATGCGCGCCAGAAACGGGCCAGCGCGATCGTTCGCGGGCTTCGCGCCGTATCAGACTTTGAGTACGAATTTCAGATGGCGCTGATGAACCGACATCTGGAGCCGACGCTCGAGACCGTGTTCATGATGCCGGCCGAGCAGTACACGTATCTGAGTTCACGGCTGATCAAAGAGGTGTTCAGCCTGGGCGGGGAAGTGCGCGGCCTGGTGCCGCCGATCGTCGAAGAGCAGATGCGGAAGAAACAGAGAGCAGGACAAGGAGCAGGAGCCCAGGGGGCGGGAGCACAGTGATGTTTGCACAGCGGTTAGCACAAGTATCCGAATCAGCCACGATGAAGGTGGCGGCCGAAGCCGAACGGCTTCGCCGCGCGGGTCACGACGTGGTGGACTTCAGCGTCGGCGAGCCCGACTTTCCGACACCGGACCACATCAAGGCGGCTGCGAAGGACGCACTGGACAGGAATTTCACCCGCTATACGGCGGTTGCGGGCATCCCCGAGCTGCGTGAAGCGATTTGCGCGCGCTACAAGGCGGACTATGGCGTGACGATCACTCCAGCAGAAGTGCTGGCGACGTTTGGCGGCAAGCAGGCGCTCTACAACGCCGCGCTGGCGTTGATGAACCCTGGCGACGAGGTCATCACCCACGCCCCGTACTGGCCGACGATCCCCGAGCAGGTCAAGCTCGTCGAGGCCACACCGGTCATCGTCCACACGAACTGGCAGGACTCGTTCGCGGTGCACGCCGACAAGATCCTGGCCGCGATCACGCCGAAAACGAAGGCGATCATCCTGAACTCGCCGTCGAACCCGACGGGTGCGCTGATCGACGAATCAGCCGTGGCGGCGATCGCAGATGCCGCGGCGAAGCGTGGAATCTGGATCATCGTCGACCTGTGCTACGAGCACCTGATCTACGAGGACGTGCCGCACAACCTGCCGAAGGTGCTGTTCGATCGGCATCGCGACAGGACGGTCCTGGCGTGCTCGGCGTCGAAGGCGTACTCGATGACCGGCTGGCGCGCGGGCTGGACGATTGCTCCAGCCGCGGTGACGAAGGTCTTCAACACGATTCAGGGGCAGACGACGTCGAACATCACGTCGATCGTGCAGAAGGGGCTGATTGCGGCCCTGAGTGGATCGCAGGAGCCGGTCGCGAAGATGCGCGACGAGTTCCGTCATCGTCGCGACAGCGTCCATGCGTGGCTGACGGCGAATCCGGGGATCCAGTGCGTCAAACCACGCGGCGCGTTCTACCTGTTTCCGAATATCAGCGGTCTGCTGACCGACTCGGTGCGCTCGTCGCTGGAATTCGCGGCACAGTTGCTGGAGAAGGAGCACGTCGTCGTAACTCCCGGTGAAGCGTTCGAGGCGCCTGGCTATCTGCGCATCTCGTACGCGACGTCGATGGAGCGCCTGCGAGAGGGCGCCGATCGGATGCTGCGGTTCGCCGAGTCGTTGCAGCCGGTAAAAGCCAGTTGAGTTGACACTCCCGCCAGCGTTCCTCAGCAGCCTGGGTGCGTCGATCGGTCCGCGCTCGATTCGCGACCGCTCGACGGATCTCCAGGCGTACGCTGCTGACGCGCTCGGCATCGGCGCACCTCCGGATCTGGTCGTCATCCCGGAGAGCACGCAGGACGTCTCGACCGTCGCCCGGCTGTGCCATGAACATCGGGTCCCACTGGTCGTACGTGGCGCCGGTACCGGTTACACCGGCGGCGCCGTCCCGACGCAGGGCGGCGTCGTCCTGTCGATGGAGCGGCTGAACCGCATCCTCGAAATCGACGAAGTCAACCTGCTCGCC
>Ga0070673_100002616_pt1 | contig 11007 bp, 27 predicted proteins | sample KBSM23metaG_FD_65342 | JGI IMG/M metagenome (GOLD analysis project Ga0070673, IMG submission 65342) | Miscanthus rhizosphere microbial communities from Kellogg Biological Station, Michigan, USA - KBS M2-3 metaG | ecosystem: Host-associated > Plants > Roots > Rhizosphere > Soil ...
ATCGTGCTATACTCCCAGAAAGGCAAAAGTAGCTTTAGGCAAAGCCGTTACCACTTACCCGGAAGTTGGGCAGGAGTATTGCGCCATTACCTACCCGCCGAAAACGGGGTTGATCCGGCGCGATACGATTACTCATATTGATACGTTTGTAACACCGGGACAGGTCAGATATGATACGCTTTATAACCTCGATACGATCCGGATCTATAAAACCATTCAATTGCCCGGCGTTCGAACGGTTGAGCGGATCATTATTCACGATACGCTGCAGATTGAAAACACGGCCGCGTTAGAACTTGCCAGAGGCGATGCACGCAGAGCGGTTGCACTTGCGACGGAGAAGACAGCCGAGGCCGACAAGTGGCGTAAAATAGCCAAGAAACGATTTTGGATCATTGCAGGTATGGGAGCGGGACTTGCACTTGGATTGTTTTTGTTTATTCGCCGGAAGGTGACGAAGATTGTACCTAAATAATTAACCCATGCAAATGCCCGGATGGTTCGCCAGATTACTTAGCCAGTTTGCGGTGGATAAAATACCTACTATGCTTATAACCCCTGAACAGTTGGATGAGGTAACCAGTACGTTGTCGAAAGATCGATGTGCTGAATTGGCTGTACCTATTAATGAACGGTGTACCCATTACGGTATAACTGAAAAACTGCCATTCCGAATGTTTCTGGCAAACCTGCTTCAAGAAAGTGGTGAAGTGAATAAGTTAGAAGAGGATATGAGTTATAGGGCGGTTACTATTGTTAAGACATGGCGGGGAAGATTCCCTACGATTGAATCAGCCACGCCCTACGCCCGCAATCCCGTTGCGCTGGCCAATAAGGTGTACGGTGGCAGAATGGGAAACACAGCCCCTAATGACGGCTGGGACTATCGCGGATCTGGGCCAATAGGAATCACCGGGAAAGAAACGATGAGCAAGTATGCGGAATATATCGGTAAGCCTGTACTGGAAACCGCCAAACTGATAAGAACCGATTTAAAGATGGCTATTGATTCCGCTTGCTGGTTCTTTGCCGTTTACCGAAAACTAATCCCCGTTGCAAAAGCCACGCCCAAAGAAAAAGGCGAAAAGGATAATTTCAAAGCAGTATGCAGGGGCATCAACGGTGGCCTGATCGGATATGATGTACGGCTGAAATACTATAACAGGATTAATGCTGTATTGGGGTAGCCTTTTCTTTAACCTTTTCCTCAAAAGATTCCAATTCTTTTACAGTAGAATGCATGGCCACAAGCATACAAGTAAGACCTCCCTCAATAAAGTCAATGCGACCTTCCCAGCCATAACGACTTTTAATATCATACAACTTTCCTCTTACATGGAATATATCTATTCTTAGTTTTTCTATTAACTCGCTTAATGGTTTTCCCATTTCATCGACACTCTTATAATAAATAGGTGTATAGTCTTTATTCATTGGTTTATATTTTACATTTTTTAAATCAGCCCTCACATAGAAATGCAAGGGCTTACTCAAACAATCAACGATGGGTTAAATCTTTGAACACTTGCCCATCATTGCTGATAAGGTAGTTGTGCTGGCCTTTGTAAAGAGGGCGAACGTTTCCGGGATAAATAATAAAGGCGTAGGTGTCTTCTGCGTACTTATCGCCCAAAGAACCCATTTCTTTTTTATAGAGTTCCTCAAATTCATCTGGTGCAGATTCTTTTTCAACAATAGAAAACTCTTTACCAATTTCAGAATAACCGTTTGTGTGTTGCGTCCCATTTGGGAATGTTACTTGCAATACCATGATAATATATTTTTTGATGAACCACTAAGGTATGTACCTGTAATAACTTTTCCTTACGGGAAGCCGTATAGCAAGTGGGGTGAGCGGTTACAATTTTATTTCCAGTTCGTTGCCTGTTAGAGCATGGGTGAGATTTTGCAGTGTGTGTAGGTGTGGGATATCTACCAGTGTTGTTTTGTCATAGAACACGCTTCTACATTCAGCGAAGCAAATCAGCCTATTGTTTAAAAACAATTCGCCGTTGCCAAAATCAGTCGCGCCAATATGCCTTAACAAATGCTCAGTTATTTCTATTGGCTGAATATTTTCGTCATCAAAGCAACCGTTGTTTCCTTTTATATTTATCATCCCTGAATTGCTAACAGAGGCTATCTGCCCACTCCAAAGGCCTTTGAACGAAACCCAGTTATCAATCCGTAGTTCATTTGCTTGTATCATATCTATTATTTTTACTTGTTTACAATTTTCACCAATACACACTCATCCGGGATATGATGTAGGGATTTTATTAAGGAGTGGCCGCTTTCGGTGAACGAGTGAAACGCACTAACGTTGCCGGTATAGTCTTTACCTCCTGTATAATATTCGTTGGTTGCGCTCTCAACAACTTGCTCCCATTCCACTTCTTTGATCTTCGAACCCAATGCTTGGCCTACTAACTCATATTTACCGGGAGGCAAGGCTTCGCCGTATAACACATTGCGTTTGTCGAAATAACTTAATTCCGGGATTTTTAAATGCACGCAAAAGTGATGCGTGCCTTCTGGCACTTTTATCAATAAATAATCGCCACTCTTCAGGCTGATAGGGGTTGTGTTGGTCATGGTTCAATGTGTTTTACATACCCTTCGGCATTTGGTTTGCCCCAAGTACGTTGTTTGTTAATTTCCATTTTACTATTGATGGCTTCGCATATTTGTTCGTAGGTTAAGCCATGTAATGCCGCAGCGCCGAATAGTAATAGAAAACAATCGGCAAACTCTGCTTTTATTTTTTCTTCATGTCCAGCGAATGTTCGGCCTTCATGTATTTCATAATCCAATTCGCCAATTTCTTCTGTTAAATGATTTAGGGCAGTGTGTGGCGTAGCGGTTGTAAAAGTTGCTTTCTGCCAAGTGGTTATTTCTTCAAACATTTCCTTTGTCATATCTCTTTATTTATTTTGCTGGTGGAGTGGGGAGCGTAATTATTTTATCAGCCAACTGTTGCCGCATTTCACTCCAATGAGCGCAACCAACATCCTTCGGTTCTGCACCTACATACTGCCCCAATAGTTTCATTAATTCCTGTCGGTCAATGGGATTCCTTTCCTGTGCAAGTAGGTAGCCGAACTCTGCGCCTGCATCGAATGTATCATACGAATTTCCCTTGCTGGCGTTTTCATCAACCCATTTCACCGACATGGTATTAATTTTCTGTTTTACTTCCTCTGGTATCATGGTAGGTTATTTTACGGGTGGCAAATATTGTTTATTAACAAACTGCTGAACTTCTTCCCACGTTTTTAAATGCGGATTATTTTTCAATAAATAAAACCGGCTAATCAATACATCGGCTGCAAAATCGGGAACAGGGAAACCGTCTTTACCAGATTGCGCCAATTTATCTAATCCATCAAAAAAGAAATCTTCGTTCTTATCCCATTCGTCTGCGCTTATTGTAGTTTCGGGAATGAGGTCTAATACTAATTCGCTCCAATGCTGAAATCCGTTGTCTGGCTCAGTAGTTAAATATTTGTCGAGAGAAGTTTTAAAGTCCATGTTGTTTATTTTATTGTTTTTAAGTAATCGGATTTATCGGGTACGAATTAAAGACAGGTATTTTTTTATAATCGGAACGGCTTCGTCTACTTCATATAACTCAGTTATGCACTTATGCAACAATTCTATCTCCCGATGCTGTTCCGAAGCCTCTTTATGTGTAAGCCCACTGATTTTATCTGGGCGATACCAATGAGTAAATCCCCATTGCTGACCAAGCCATTCTCCGTTAAAATATCCACGACGTACAAATGTTCCCTCATTGTCGTTTGTACACAGGTAGTAGCCTTCTGTTTCCGGCTTTTCACTCACCGGAGTAAGTACATATACTGTTTGTTTCATGATGTGGGGGTTTGAGTGGTTTCGTAAATGTTTCCGATAATTTCAATTCCGGATAAGTATTCAATTAATTCTTCGGTGGTTTTAACTTTGGCGCATTCTTCCATAAGGTATTGTAGGTCGCCTTCTTCGGGGTCATCCCAAATAAAACGTCCCGGCCTTCCGTAGCTGATTGCTTCTTTTATCGCTTCAAGGTCATAGTGAAAACCTACCCATGTAATTGGCGCGTTGCTATCCTTGTCGTCCTTTATCACAAAGCATCCGTCATTAAAAACAACTTCTTCTTCACGGGTAATTATTCCCGGCTCCATTGGTTCGGTGTAAATACCGTTTGGAATGTTGTCACCAGTATGCGTTTGGGTTGTTCTTACTGGATTTCGCCACCTAATAATATCCCCCTCGTAAATTTCTTTCCCGTTCTTATCTTTCAGCCCGGTGAACTGCGTTTTATGTTTACCAATACGAAAAGCAGCAAGCGTAATAGTAATAATTTCTTCAAGCGTTTGATAGTACCAAACTCCTTCGTATAATGCTCTAAATTTTATTTCTCTCATTGCTTATAGGTTTTTATTGATGATGTATTATGTTTACTGATGTGAGAACCAGTTGCAATTGATAAACCACTCCGTCATAATCAATCTCCTGAACTGGCATTGTTATGGATGCTGCAATTCCTATCTGATCGTCGGAAGTTATTTTTTCACCCACTTCTATAAGGGTGCTGATGTTTAGGCTCATTGTTTATAGGTTTAGATATGATTAGAGATTGTTAGTTTCGCAGAATTGTTTCCAACTATCGGTATTTAACCCTGATCCGCCATACCTAAGTTGATAATTACTTAACCATAGTTTTTCCAGCAATCCCCTCAACTTTTCCACTTCCTCTTTCAGGCTTGATGCGTAGGAGTGCATGGCGGCGACCATAGCCTTACCAGAATCGCCAGAGACAAGCCAATGCGGTTTTACATGCTGCCTTAAAATCGCTTCCGCATCCCCCAGGTCGGGAGTGGATTTTGATTCGAGTATAGATTTTATATACTCCAACTTGTTCTTATCAATCAGTGAAAAGTCGGGTTCCACAATTGTTTCATCCTTTGCAAAATCCATCCCCACGCTAGTATCGTCTAATACGATTTCCTGTATCTTATCAGCGAATAGTTTTAACTCTTGCTCAGTAAATATTAATTGACTGGGTGTATTCATAATTTTTTTTTATTGTGAGGAAGAAGGGGTTTTTAATTGATCTCTTAACCTAACTACAACAGCTTGCGCTAACATCGCTTCGCTTATTTCAAGTAAGAACTCTACTATTTCATCGGATGAGAACTCGTTGTTTTTAACAAATTCCGCTATGCCTTGTAATGCTTTCGCCGTGCTGGTGTGCATCATTTCAATTGCTTCGTTATTCGTCCACTTCTTATTCATAACGTTTAATTTGTTTTACTGTGATGGGGGAAGGGTTGTTAGACGAACTTGATTATAAGCCACAAGAAAACACTTGCTATATGGATATAGAATGACCAGTCGAATAAAACTCTTACCCTTTTAAGGTTCTTAAATTCAAATGAGATTACGCCGCTAACTAGCAGCACTCTGTGAATTACTATGAGCGCGAAGATTACTCCACTCTGAGCAATTATTAATCGAAGGGCAAAATCCAATGTCATGATGTTTACTATTTTAATGATTATTGGTTGATGAAGGATTAGCAAATACAATCGCTGACTTTTATAATTTCGCCCGTCTTATTGGAAATAGTATAAGCGCCGCAAGTACACTCGTCAAGCTCTCTCTGTAACGGGTCTTCTTCATAATCAAAATCGTATTGCTCGTCGTCATCGTTGAAATCTTCACCATCCCGCTGGTACATCATTCGCTCATACTCATCAACAATCTTTTTTGCTGCTAAATATTCTTGTTCGGTTATCATGATGTTTACTTATTACTATTGATAAATAGGTTGTATAATTCTGTGGTGCTGCTACTGATGAAATTTTTCTCCCACAATTTTTGCTCTTTATAATACGTCCATCCGTTAGTTGTCGCCCAATGAATAAAATCATCTATTGCACCCGGTACGGAAGATGAGCGGGAAAGGGCGGCTTGCCACGATGCACCGGCGAGGAAAGCGTCTGTCAATACATCGCGGATTGTAATACCTTCATCAAACTCGCTAAAAATACTTTCCTTTATTTTTAATATTTCGGGAACCTTAGCATCGCAATATTGCTTAACCGTATTTGGCGGTATGGCTTTCAGCTTACTTAACAAACCTTCAAAACTCGTTTCATTATTACTTTTTTTCCATGCAAAAACGTAAGCGTAATCTGACATACAACCATCAGGGTCGCCTAAAACCCATCTTACTGTTTGCCGTTCATCTACGGACATTTTAGCCCACCATTCTTTAGCTTTTATCAATTCTGCTGCATCAACTATCTCCTGCACTCCTTCTGTTTGGGCTGGGGTGGATTCGTCCGGGGTTTCGTCGAGCCATTCATAATATTGCGGCTTATCAACCACATACCGATATTCAGTTTCTATCTGCTTAGTTTTAATATCCCTTATAATTATTGAATAGTCGAACGGGTCGGGTAGTCCATCACTTGCTTTTATCCATTTCATATTTTATAATTTACAGGTGAGTAGGTTTTGTTTCTTTGGGCAATAGGTGGAAATATTCGTGGATAAACCAAACTCGTGCAGCATCACTATCCATTGCGTCCAGCATATCCCATGTAGCAGCTTGCGTTTCCGGATCGGTCACTTCTGATGCAGGGGCGCTCGTGAGGGAGGTATTCAGTACCTCTTTAGCACCAATTACAGCACATTCAAGACAAACGAAACATAACTTATCTGCGATCATATCCTTGCTACATATGCGGCAAGTATTTTGGTAATTACCCGGAGCATACCCATTGAACGGCCACGGTCGGGGCTTTTCTACGCCCACATCTTTCCCTTCTTCATATTCTTCCATATCCGAGGCAAGGAAGAAGTCGCCATCCGTACCGTGATCATAGGAACTAAACACATGGTATTCATCGTCCATTCCCAAATAAAATAAATAGGATTGGTTTTTGGTTTGCGCTTGCATCCAATGGACTGATTGAAATTTGGCGTAGCCGTTTTTACTCTTTGGCACATACTTTTTACCAATGACGAGATCGGCGGCGGTTAATACTTTACTCATGGTTACTTAGTTTTATTTTTACCAATACGGCGTAGCAGTTCAAAGATGATGTAGAGGGTGATGGGGATAAGTAGGGTCATGGCATAGAGTTGAATATATGAAGACCCAAAAGCGGGTGAACACAATTGCGAAGTACCTGGACAGGGCAGTGATTCCCGTCGTAATAGATATTTTTATCATAATGAATGCCAAGCCAGTCCATCATAATCTTTTTTGATGCTACACTGGTTAAATTAATCATGTTCTTCGGAGATTTTGGAACATCCGGCATGGGCGGTATAGTAAAACTTGCCCAAAACAAATGCCTCCCGATTTTAATTGGGTTCCCGTATGGCTCGTAATATGGCACCACGTTTTCAACAACCCATGTACCTTTAAAATAATGAGTGAGAAATATTATTTCCTCGAACAGTTCGCCATCTACATACCTGACCATATTATGCCTGGTAAATTTATTCATCTTGCTATGGGCCTGGCATGGACGACTGGACCAGATAACATCAAACTCCTTGTAATGATCTAAAAGGTACTGGTGAGCGTCGGTAATAACAACTCTTTGGTTCGGCTTTCTTGCCTGCAATACTGCTGCTATCTGCGGATTTAATTCAACATGGGTTATGTCATACTTACTTTCGTCTAGTAGTTCGGTGGTGCCAGCCACGCCTGCGTAAAGGTGAAGGAGTTTTATTTTACTCATAACCTATACCCCTCCATTTTACTAACCAGCGATTCACCGAGCGCCTGGACACAAATAGCGCGGTTGCCAAGTAGTATTTGGTCCTGCACCATCTTGATAGCCGCTTCGGTATTCCCTTCCAGTATGGAATCGTAAATACAGTCCTGCAGGAAAGACATATCTTCCGGAAGTGCTTCTATTATCATTGCGGGGAGGTCTTCGATTGGGGAGGCGATGAGGGTCATGATTTTTCCTGATTTTTATAGTTAATCAATTCTGTTTCCCGCTCCGTCGGCATCCTACCACTTGTCTCACCACCCCACTTATAAGACCTCCATAGTTCCGCCTTCCTTCGTGCATAAGCCTCGCGCTGGCTGATCAACCGGCCATCAACAATTCGCTCCTTTGCTTCACGGTCGGAAAGTAGGACGTTAGAGGTATAGTCGATGCCATTCGCGTCGGTTTGGATAACTGAGTGGTATTTGAGGGAGGGGAGCATTTTCACCGCCAATGCCCGGTGCAGTTACGCTACCGGGCTGGTGTCCCATCCCTGAACTATCAGGAAACAGGGGTAGTTATTTCTTTTACTTCTACAGCCCAGCACGTTGAAGCTTTAACCTTTTCACTGAATTCAGATTTACTATAATTCTTGTACTGTCCATTTTTTGTATTTGCTATCACTTTATTATAGAGGGGCGAAGTTTTTTCTGTGATAACTGCGATATAATATTGAGCGTTCATAATTGATAGTTTTTTAATTTGATTAACTGATTGATAAACCAAATATACAATACTATATAATACGAAAGCAAATAAGTTATCCACATTTCGCGACTACCGCCTTAGTGAGGTCTTTATAGTTGCCTTGTATCTTTTTAACCTGCGCATTATTCAGGTATATATACCGGACTTTTACAGGGTCTTCTGATTTTGGTCTTCCGACTGTTTTCTTTTTCGTTGCCATAGATTAGTATTTTTGGCTAAGGTAAAATAAATTATTCTATAATACCAAAATAAATTTGGTTGGTTAAATAGTATTCTATAATATTACATCACCGTTACAATTAACGGTAATTAAAAACATCAACAATGGAAATCGTAAAACACAATCAACTCCCAATGTCGGAGATCGCTACAATTAGCGAGGCATTTGCAAAATCAGGTTTATTCGCGGATGCAAAAGATGCAAGTCAGGCACTTGTAAAAATCTATGCCGGGCAGGAAATTGGGCTACCCCCGTTCGCAGCCATGTCGGGTATCCATGTAATTCAAGGAAAGCCGGTCATGGGCGCAGGGCTTATTGCCAGCCGCGTGAAAGGATCGGGGAAGTATGATTACAAGGTAAAGGAACACACGGAAAAAATTTGCAGCATTGATTTTTTCCAGATGGAGATGCGCCCCGGTGGGTTACACCCTGTAGATATCGGCAACTCCACTTTCACTATCGAGGACGCTAAGAAAGCGGGTACAAAGAACCTCGACAAATTCCCTAAAAATATGTTGTTTGCGCGCGCGATTTCCAACGGTGTTAAATGGTATTGCCCTGATGTATTTGCCGGTCCGATCTACGTGCCGGAAGAAATGGCGCAGGTTACGGAAGATGCGCCCGCCACTATTACCACATGGTCGCCATCCGCGCAGGATATGGAACTTGCAAATGAGCTTATTAAATCATCTACGCTTGATGATAATAAAAAAGCGATCGCAGCCAACGGCATCTCCAATGCGAAGAACCAGAAAGAGGTTGACAAATTGATTAACCGCCTCCGTGAGGTGCAAACATCGTAAATGCTCACTAACCCAACGGGAGTGGCTACGGCTGCTCCCTTAACTAACTCTGAACTTTATTCAATCATCTCCTCCCTCGAATACGAAGGCCGCACAGAGCCGGAGACGGGGAGGTAAAAAATATACAATATGATCCCTTACGTCTTCTTGGCAATATCAATCTTTTATTCAATATGCATAATATCGTATTTGCTTCACGTAAACGATAAATTCCCTGACGAGGCTGCGCCTGATGCAAACCAAATTATAGATGTTTTTGTGTTTTTACTTTTTTCTATGCACTGGGCATTCACGATATGGTTGCTAAAAACCCATTGATAACCTATGACCTTCCGCACCTGGCTCCCCGCCACCTACCACGACCTTGCCACGCAGTACCGAATGGCGCTGGCGACGGTAATCACAACCTGGGAGCGGTATAACGATGGGTCAGCGGAGGCAGCGAGAATAGGCATCTTATGCCTTCACGATGTACAGGTACCAGCACTGCCGAAATACCCCGGTGAGGTCAGCGAGGAAGATAAGGAATGGTTTCACGCGCAGGTGAAGCCGGATTATGTAACCATGCTACGCGATGCGGAGCAGCAAATAAAGAAAGGATGAAACGTCCCATACCACTCGCAACAAGAATGAAGATCAGGGCTTACAGGCGTGAACATACAACCGCTATGACAGCCGCTAAGTTTCGCGTAAGCAAATCAACAGTAGATAAATTCATGGCTCAACCGCTTACACCAACAGCGGCAGTGGGTCTTTACTTTAACGGTCAGTCCACCTTACGGGCAGGGGAAAGATGAGATACATATTAATCATAGCTGTTTTATTTACTTCATGTCACTACCATAAAGACGGCAAACTTGTTAAAGATCAGGATGGCAATGTTTATAAATTAAAAAAAGCCGTTGCCAATGAATCGTATTTTCTTGAAGAAATAGACACGTTAGAGTATAAGCGACTATCGAAATAACCCATCACTATAACCGCCGAAAGGCAATAAAACAAATCAAATGACAGAAAACAACAACACCGTTCCTACACGCACCCGCACGCCGCGCAGTGCCGAAACAATCACCAAAGGTGCGCTTGAATTACCTTACGAGGATCGCGTAAATTTGTGCAAGGCGCTGAAAGATTCGATCAAAAATGAGGTAGAAGCCAATGCCGCCAAAGCTGCCGAACAGCAGGAAATGGCGAAGGGGTTGTAAGACGTTGGAATGGGTGTGTACTGCAAGGCGTACATGGTGTTCGAGTCACCCACACCCGCTAAACCGCGCTACTCGGTTCCAGTAGCACTATAAAAATGGCTGACATTTTAATCAACGGCATCCGCGTATTTGCGCCACATGCCAACGCCCCATCATTCGTGAAAGCAACAATCGTTATCACGATGAACGACCTGTTTGAGTTCATTAAAGCAAACCCCGATCTTGTTACCGAGTACCAGGATAAGAAGCAAATTAAGCTACAGCTGCTCGAATCG
>Ga0070673_100002617_pt1 | contig 11005 bp, 9 predicted proteins | sample KBSM23metaG_FD_65342 | JGI IMG/M metagenome (GOLD analysis project Ga0070673, IMG submission 65342) | Miscanthus rhizosphere microbial communities from Kellogg Biological Station, Michigan, USA - KBS M2-3 metaG | ecosystem: Host-associated > Plants > Roots > Rhizosphere > Soil ...
GCGCCGATGGACCTCTGGATCGTCCCAGTCGGACGCCATTCGCGTGCGAACCACGGTCGGCGCGACGCCATTCACGTTGATCCCGGCACGCGCCAGCTCGACGGCATGCTGGCGCACGAGCAACGCGAGTCCGCCCTTGCTGCTGCAGTAGGAGGAATAGCCTCGATCGCGCATGCCGAGCGCCGCGCGCACCGAGAGCAGGTGCACATGCCGGCCGCCCGTCCCGGCGGCGATCTGGACGCGCGCGACCGCCTGGCCGAGGAACATGGCGCCCTTGAGATTGACGTCGAGCACGAGGTCGAAGGCCTGCTCGGTCACGTCTACCAAAGGCTCGATCTGCTGGGTGCCCAGGCAATTCACCAGGAAATCGATCCGGCGATGGCGCGACGCGACCTCGCTCACCGCCGCGCGGATCGACGCCACGTCGCGCGCGTCGAACAGCACGAAGCTCGCGGCGGCACCCAGCGCAGCGGCGGCCGCGGCGGCCTTCCCGGCATCGCGGCCGGCGATGACCGTCGTAGCACCCTGCTCGACGAGCGCCCTCGCGCAGGCTTCGCCGATGCCGCCATAGCCGCCCGCCACCAGCGCGACCTTGCCTCTCAGCGGCGCTGCCGCGTCAGACATCCAGCACGCTCTTCTTGCCAAACAAACCGCGGCTGCGGAACGTCACCACGCCGATGAACAGCAGATACATCGACAGGAGCGACCATTCGGACGCATAGGCGCCGCTCAATCCCACGACCAGCCCGACGAGCAGCGCCGCGAGCACGGCACCCCAGAAGCTGCCCACGCCACCCAACACGATGATGAGGAACGCGGGCACGACGGCATCGACGCCGACGTGCGGGCGGATGCCCCATATCGGCGACATGACGATCCCGGCGATGGCGGCCAGAGCGACGCCCAGCGCGAAGACGAACAGCCGCAGCCGCGTCAGGTTTATCCCGAGCGCCCGCACCATTTCGCTGTCGTGAGCGCCCGCCTTGATGATGGAGCCGTAAGGCGTCTTCTGCAGGAACACCCAAAGAACCGCGATCGCGCCGGCGGCGAACGCGCAGGCGAAGAGCCGGTACTTCGAATAGATGAGATCGCCCAGCATGAACGCGCCCGAGACCGCGTCCGGCAGCGGCAGCTGCTTCTCCGTCGAGCCGAAAACCGCACGGATACCTTCCTCGATCACGAGCGCAGCCCCGAACGTGAGGAGCAGCCCATACAGCGCGTCGCGGCCGTAGGTGCGGCGCAGCGCGAGCTCCAGCAGCATGCCGAACCCGCCCACTATCACCGGCGCGACCACGAGCGCGATCGCGTAGCGCCAGCCCACCGGAAGCGCGCGGTAGCCCGACAACAGCGCCGAGTTGCCGTCGCCCGGCGACATCACGACGAGCGCGACGTACATCCCGAGGGCGAAGAACGAACCGTGCGCCAGGTTGATCGTCTCCATCACGCTGACGATCAGCATGAACCCCAAGGCGATCAGCGCGAAGAGCAGTCCGAGAGCAACTCCGTTGACCAGGTGCGGGACGAGGCTCACCGCTCCGTCACATCTCGTACGTCGGAGTCGCCTCGTAGGGCTCCAGCTTGCACGCCTTGGGCGCATCGGCGTCCATCACGTCCTTGGGCTCGGACTGGGTGAGGATCTTGAAGATGTCGTCCTTGACCTTTGGCTGGTCGTTGTACGTCGCCATGTAGATCGTCTGCTGGCACTGGTGCGTCGCCGCGTCGATCCAAGCGTCGTAGCTCTGCAGGCGATCGCGCGCCGACATCTTGCGCCCCTCGAGCTTCTTGATCACCGCGATGTTGGCGGTGGTGCCCGCCTCCTCGACACAGCGCAGGAGCTCGCGCGTCGCCATGTAGCCGTTGTAGTAGACGTTGCCCGGCACCTGGATCGCCATGCCGGGGTACACTTTCTGGTAATTCGCGACGAACTCCTTGACGCCCGGCAAGTCGAGCATCCAGTACCAGTTCGTGCCGAAGACGCCGAAGATCTGCTCGGGTCCCAGCCCGTAGACATCCGGCCAGTCCTGCTGGTTGTTGATCCACGCCATGCGCTTCTGCAGGCCGAGCTGGACCACCTGCTGCCGCAGCGCCTTGATGTCGTCGCCTCCCACCGCCGCGGCGACGACCTCCGGCTTTATCTGCTGCAGCTTGATGAGGTAGGACGAGAAATCGCGCGTGTTCTGCGGGATCATCAGCTCGTCGACGATCTTGCCGCCGTTCGCCTCGACGAGCGTGCGCGTCGCCTTGGACGTGTTGTGTCCCCAGACATAGTCGTTGGTGAGCAGGACCCAGTTCTTGCCGCTGCTCTTGATCGCGTTCTTCACGATCGCTTCGGCGAAGTTCGTCCCGTTGCCATCCCACACGAACTTCACGCGGTGGCAGTCCTTGCCCGCCTCCGTGGGCGAGCTCGAGTTCGTGTTGAAGTAGATGCAGCCGTATTTCTGGGCGACCTGCGAGATGGCGTTCGCGACGCCCGAGTGAAGCCCGCCGATGAGGAACGCCGCCTCGTTGCGGGTGATCATCCGCTCCGCGACGCGCGAGCCGGTGGCCGGGGTCGTCTCCGTGTCCATGTGGAGCGCTTCGATCCTGCGGCCGAGCACGCCGCCCTTGTCATTGAACTCCTTGATCGCCATCATCGCGCCCAGCCGCTCCTCGCCACCCGATGCGGCGTACTGCCCGGACGCGTCCATGGTGAGGCCGATGACGAGCGGCTTCTTCTGCGCTGCCTGCGCCCACACCCGATTCATCTTCCACGGACCGAAGAACGCCGCGCCCCCGACGCCGAGCGCAACGGTGGCGAGCAGCGAACGGCGCGCCGGGTCGTGCGGCGCCGAGCTGTGCCCCGGACGGGCGGGGGCGGGCTGAACGTCCGCGGTTGCAACCGCGCGTTCCTCATCGTTCTTCGGTGCATTCGTCATCGCGATCTCCTCCTGTGGACTCGCGCGCGGCCAAGCGCCCGGCGAGAACTATTGATAATCCTATTGATGCAGATGATAATGAATCATCGTTCCATCGGCGGATGGCGTCAAGCCCTGCCCGCATGCACCCGGATGTCCGATCCCTGGCCCTTGGCCGCCACAGGCGTCCAGTCCCGTGACCGCCCATAGCGCTCCGTCGCCGGCGCCCGGCGCTGTCGCGCCCGCCCTCGCGGCGCACGCGGCTTCACGGCTTCCCTGGCCGCTGATCGCGACGATCGTCCTGCTCGCCACGACGCCGCTGTGGCTGGCGCGCGTCGGCCTGTACCAGTATCTCGCCCTCGAGATCGCGATCTTCATGATCTATGCGTTGGGCTACAACCTGCTGCTCGGCAACTCCGGTCTCCCTTCGTTCGGGCATGGCGCGTTCTTCGGCATCGGCGCCTACGGCTTCGGCTTGCTGCAGCTGAAGGTCTGGTCGAATTTCTGGTTCGACCTAGCGGGCGCGGTCGTGTGCGGGATGCTGGCGGGCGCGCTGGTCGCGGCCTTCGTGTCGCACCGGCGCGGCATCTATTACGCGCTGCTGACGATCGCCTTCGGCCAGGTCTTCTGGTTCATCGCCTTCAAGTGGCATTCAATGACCGGCGGCGAGGACGGCTTGCTCAACATCAAGCGCGGGACCGTGCCGCTCGGCTTCGCATCCATCGACACGCGCTCGAACGAAGCGCTGTTCTACGTCGTCGTCACGGCGCTCGCCCTCGTGATCGTGATCTGCTGGCGTGGCGTTCACTCGCGGTTCGGGCGCGTTCTTCGCTGCATCAAGCAAAACGAGACGCGCGCGCGATTCCTCGGTTATCGCGTCTGGGTCTACAAGTGGCTCGCGTTCGTCATCTCGGCGGCCATTGCCGCGCTCGCCGGAGCGCTGTTCGCGATGGCGCAGCAGTCAGCGTATCCGAACGTGATGAGCCTGCATCAGTCGGGGCTGGTCGTCATGATGGTGCTGATCGGCGGCGGGCTGGTGAGCTTCTGGGGGCCATTGCTCGGCGCCGTGTTCTTCATACTCGCGCGCGACCTCCTCGGCGCCTATACCGAGACCTGGTTGTTCTGGTACGGCCTGCTGTTCATGGCGGTCGTGCTGTGGAAGCCCGAGGGTCTCGCCGGTCTGCTGGCGGACCTTGGTGTGCGGTGGCGCAAGGCACGCTGACATGGCGATCTTCGAAGCCGTCGGCCTGCACAAGCGGTTCGGAGACCGCGTGGTGCTCGAGCGCATCGACCTCGCCTTCGAGGCCGGCTCGCTGACCGGGATAATGGGACCTAACGGCGCGGGCAAGACCACCTGCTTCAACTGCCTGACGGGCCTCTACGCGCCGGATCGCGGGGAGATTCGGCTCGACGGGCGCGCCATCGGCGGCCTCGGTGCCGCCGAGATCACCCGATGCGGCGTGGCCCGCTCATTTCAGGGCATCAGCCTTTTCGACGACGACACGGCGCTCGACAACGTGCTGGTCGCCCTGCCTGCGACACGCAGTCGCTCGTTTGACGCATGGCGCGACCGTGCCCGCGATTCGGAGGCGGAGGACCACGCTGCGACGATTCTCCGGCGCGTGGGATTGCGCGGACGCGAGCGTGTGCGGACCGGCGATCTGGCCTACGGCGAGCGAAGGGCGCTGGAGATCGGTCTCGCCCTTGCGACCGAGCCGAGGATCCTGTTCCTCGACGAGCCCACGTCGGGCCTGGGCGCAGACGGAACGGCGCGCCTCACCGATCTCGTCGCCGAGCTGAAGGGGACGCTGACGATGGTGATCATCGAGCACGACATGCGCTTCCTCTTCGGGCTCGCCGACGTCATCAACGTCATTCACTGGGGACAGGTCATTGCGCGCGGAACCCCGCATGAGCTGCGCGCCGACCCGTGGGTGCAGCGTTCGGCGCTGGTGGCGGGCGACTGATGCTCGACGTCCGCGCGATCGACACGTATTACGGGGAGACGCAGGTGCTGTTCGGCGTTTCGCTCCGCGTCGCCCCGGGCGAGATCGTGGGACTGCTCGGTCCGAGCGGAGCGGGCAAAACCACCACGTTGCGGTCGATCCTCGGCCTCACGCCCGCGCGCCGTGGCCGGATCCAATGGCAGGACCACGACATCACCCGCTGGGCCACGCACCGGATCTCCCGCCTCGGCATCAAGTGGGTGCCGGACGATCGGCGCGTCTTTCCGACGCTCAGCGCCGCGCGCAACCTCTCGATCGCCCGCGGACCGACGCGATTTCCCGCCTACAGTACCGAGGCGTGCTGCGAGATCTTTCCTGCGCTGCGCAACCTTCTGCCTCGAGACTGCGAGAACATGTCCGGGGGCGAGCTCCAGATGGTTTCCATCTCCCGGGCGCTCGCCGGAGGGCCGGGCGTCATCCTCTTCGACGAGCCGAGCCAGGGGCTTGCCCCGAAGGTCGTCCAGGACGTGGTGGGCACGCTGCGGTCGCTGCGTGACAACGGGGTCGGCGCGCTCGTCGTCGATCAGAACGTCCGCATCGTGCTCGACGTCGCCGACCGCGTCTACGTGATGCACGCAGGGCGGATCGTCCACGAGGGGGAAGCGCCCGCCTTGCGCGCCGACGAAGCCGCGCGCCGCGCGCTCGGGCTGGCGGACGTCCGATGAGCGTTCCGGCGCTGCAGGTCGAAGGCCTCGTCAAGCGCTACTACCGGTCGCGCCTGGCGCGCGCGGCCGCGTTCACGCTCGCCGCCGACTTCGCCGTCGCGGGCGCAGAGACCATCGGCGTGCTCGGGCCCAACGGGTCGGGCAAGACGACACTCTTCGAGCTCATCACGGGCAGCAATGCTCCGAGCGAGGGCCGTGTGCTCGTGAGCGGCCGTGACATTCACCGTGTTCGTTATGCCGAGCGGGACCGACTCGCGATCCATTATCATCAGTCCTACCAGGTTCGCGCGTTTCGCAAGACGCGGATGGCGTGGATGCTCGAGCGGGCACAGCGCGAACGGCCGCTCGTCCACCTGTTCGACGAGCCGCAGTTCTCGATCCAGGATGGTTACATCGGCTTCATGCTGCAGTTCTTCCGCCGCCTGCGCGACGAAGGAAACGTCGTCCTGCTGTGCGTCCATCCGAACGAGCCGTTCCATCTCGAAGTGCTCGCGCAAGCGTGCGAGCGCTTCCTGTTCGTGCATCAAGGCAAGGTGCACCAGTTCGCCAACCTGGACGCGGTGATGGCCCATCCCGACGCGCGCGCGTATCTCGGTGGGCTCGCCGGCGCGGTTGGCTCTGCGGCAAGCGGGCGTGGGTGATCGCATGCGCACGCGACGTCCCGACCGGCCGGGAATCGGCAACGACAAGACCCCGGAGGCGCCCCGCCTGACCGACATCGTCCAGCGGCTCGAAGAGGAGATCGCCCTGGGCCTTCTTCGGCCGCGCGAGCGCCTCGTCGAAGACGATCTCCTCGCCCGATTCAACGTCAAGCGGCACGTCGTCCGCCAGGTCCTTGCCGAGCTCGAGTTGATGGGCATGGTCACGCGACGACCCAACCGCGGCGCCGTCGTACGCGATTTCACGACGCTCGAAGTCGAGCAGATCTACTTCGTGCGTGAGCTTCTCGAGCGCGCAGCGGTCGAGGCGATGCCCCTGCCCGTCGCACCCGAGGTGATCGAAACGCTCGAGCGCGTGCATGCGCAGCACTGCGCGGCCGTCAAGGCAGGACGCCTGCGCGACGTCTTCCGCCTGAACCTGGTCTTCCACCAGACGTTCTTCGAAGCGTGCGGCAACGGTCCCCTGACCGAGGCCATATCGCAATTTGCCTTCAAGGCGCACGCGATCCAGTCCTACACGATTGCCAATCCGGGCCTGCTCGCTCGCGTGTGCAAGGAGCACGCGCAGTTTCTCAAACTGGTGCGCGGCACGGATCGCCGGGCGCTGATCGAGCTGGTGGCGAAGCACAAGCAGCCCGCGAAGGTCGCGTACATCGAGGTGTCGCGTCGCATCGAGGGGCACATCGAGGACCCGGCGAATGGCTCGTCGGCAGCGCCGGCGGCTGGAACGCGGGCTGCCCAAACGCCGCCACGGTGGAAGCGCCCGCCGAAGTCGAGGGCGGGCTGAAACGCCTCCAGTTCAACGGGCTAGTGGCACAGACGGTACGCAGCGACCACTAGAATTGCAGTGACCCAGTGAAAGATCTTGGCGACCTGTCCGTAGCGTGCTGAGGCGCGTTGCTTCATTCGATCCCGGATGAACTGATGCTGGGGCCGCGATGCGATCGTCCTTCCCAGATCGCCGTGAATGTCGCTGCTTGGCCCGGCCATTTGGACATCGAGATCGACTGCATTGCAGCCGTGCGCTATTAAATGATGCCGCTGCGCTCGAACACCTCGAACCAAATTTCCGGGGCTGTCGCGTCGAGAACCAGGATTGCTCGCGCCAGGAAGTGCTGTGGCATCGGAAAGAGCCACAAAGCGGCTTGTAGCACAAACCAGACGGCGGCGACGATCAGACATCCTTCGCCGTAAGATGTTACTGGATGAAGAAGGTCTGAAGAAGCGGGTGCAACACTCTGGCTCAGAGTGTTGTCTGCTTCCTATGATCTTAATCCCTTCGCTATCACCGAACGAGCATTACAAAGTAGTGGCTAGCGACCGGGAATCTGGCAACACGTAGACGTGGCGGTTGCGTTGTAAGTTGTCACGGAACTCAAGTTCCGGAACAGACAGCCGGTAATGTTGGTCTCCACGAGGTAACCGCTGGGCGTGTTCGCCGTGCCTGCGCAGTTGTTGCCGGTGCGCGTAAAGCCGGCCGCGCAGTTCGGTAGCGGCACCAAAGTGTCCGAGCTCACGGCGATAGCGGTACTCGCACTGATCACCTGATTGCAGTGCACGGCGGTTGCCAGCGGCGGCATGAAGTAACCGGAGATGTCTATTACCAGGTCGGCTCCGGCGCCATTGGTCGCGATCGTTATGTGATTCGCGCAGCCTGGTTGGCACACCGGAACAATCGCGCCGTTGGCGAGTGCGAGCTGTCCCGACTGGTAGTTGATTACGCTGGTGAAGGTGGGCGTGCCGGTGGGATACACAATGAAGTTACCGGCGCCCGCCGGCGTCACTGCCGCCAAGTCCACCACAACCGCCGCCGGGTTGGCGGGAATATTGCAATTCGTGGGCGACCCGCCTTGGGCGGTGAAGGTGCCCGCACTTCCCCAGACCTTGAAATCGCGAGAGGAATTGGCCCCAATCTGGCCGCCGGCCAGTCTGGTATCCGCCAACCGACACGGCGTCACTGGCGTGTAGACCAGATCCTCGGCGCCATCGCCCAGTGCCTTGGTCCCGGTCTTCTCACTAACCGGCGCGGCGCCTATGAACGAGCTCGCGACCACACTGCGCAAGCCTTCGAGCGAACCCGCAACGCTAGCTGCCAGCAGATAGTCCGAGCGCATCGAGAGCAAGGTCGATCGCAGCTGGTCAATCGTTATCCCCGCGGTCGACTTGGTGAGCGCCTCGCCCCAGTCGGCCACGATGCGCTCTACCACTGTGCCCCGGTTCTGATCGATCGAGAGCAACGCGCTTGGCACTGCGCGAAGGCTTGGTGTGATCTCTTGCGCTACCCCCTCAGGAATCGCGCTCATCCCGATCCACGCGGCCAGGAGCAGTGCGCGCGTATCACGCCACGTATCGTTGAATGCAAGCATTGTGTCCTCTCGCGACATCACGGTTCAAGGTGCGTTATGAGAAAAGGCCAATCGAATACTCCGCAAACGTCGAACGCGTCACTGCCCAGACTGGGTGATCAGGAACAGCCGTTCGGCCAGCAGTACGCTAGTCGCACGCGGCGGGCCAGCGTTGGGCGCGATCTGCAGCTGCACCGTCGTCGTGCCCGCGCCGGGTGTGATGGCGGTGACACTCACCCACGGCTGGAACGACATCGCCACCACCGTGCAGCCGGCTGGGGTGACGATGCTGATCGTCGGCGTTGCGCCCGCGGCCGAAAGGTCGTGCAGATCGGTCGGCGTCAGCACGAAGTTGCACGGGCTGGTGGCGACGAAGCTGGCGCCGACCGTCTTGTTGCCGTCCATCGTGATCGTAAGCGGATTGACGAGGCCGCCGCTTGCGGCGTCGCCGGTCCAGCCGGCGAAGGTGTAGCCGGGCTCCGGCGCGGCGGCGAGCTGAACCTGGGCGCCCGACGTGTAGGAGGCCGCGGTCGGGCTGGCGGTGATCGAGCCGTGGATCGCGCTCACCGCGAGCGTGAAGGTCGCGCCCTGCGTCACGAGCGTGGTGGCCTCGGCGATGGTCTTGGCGGCTTCAACGTTGCCCGCCTGGTCGCTCGCGATGCTGTAGAACGCGTAGCTATGCCCTGCTTGGCCGACGTAGGTGGCCTGGGTATCGGTGGTCTGCGGCAGCCAGACGGTGAACGCCCCGCCATTATCGGAGACGTAAACCGCGTACGTTGCTATGCCGGAGCCGAGGTCGCTTCCCGTCCACTGCACTGTGAACGTCGGCGAGCTCTGCGTTGCAGGCAGCGCAAGCACATGCGTCACCGGCGCGTCCTGATCGATCGTGTTGAGCCAGGTCGGCGTCACGATTGCAGCGTTCGTGTCGAAGACGACCGAGCCCTGGTTCTGAATGGTCGTTCCCGTGGCGAGGGCGCTCTTCGACGTCACCTGGAACATGACGCTGCCTTCCCCAGCCGGAGGCGCAGTGTTCGGGGGCAGGAACCCGGAATCGGTTTGCGTGAACTGCCCGGTGCCGGGATCGATCGAGGTAAAGCGCCAGGTCACGACGCCGGTGCTGATGTCGAGCCCGGCGGTGACCGTCACGAGCAGATCCAGATCGGGCCGAAGATCGACGCCGCCCGTGAATGCCTGCAAGCCCCTTTCCGGTATCAGCGTGACGTGGCCAAACGTAATCGGTCCCAACTGGAAGGTGGCCAGATCCATCGCCGACTTGTCGAGTTGGTCCGTCACCACCACCACCTGCGCCGCCCCTGTGGCGGCCGCTAGATTCTCGAAGTGAATCGCGTAATTAAGCGCACCCGCCTTCGCGAGAAATCCCGGAATGCCTACGCCGAGCGTGCCCACCTTGTCATTCGGATCCACCGCGTTCTTCGGCTTGATCGGCCACGTTCGGCAATGCGGGTCAACGCCCGAAAGAGCCTTGACCGTGGCGTTGCCCTCGCAGTCGGGTTTGTCGGGGATGCAGGCCTTTCCGTCGGACGTGACCCTCATTCCGGGTAGAGAATCGCACTGACAGGCGCTGAGCGGAGCGCCGAGGCCGCCAAAGCCGCATGTAAGGAGGTCAAGAAAACCCCCGCCCCCTTTGGAAAAAAAGGCTCCGCACCCCGACGGCGGCGGGTCGGGGCAGGCTGCCGGCCCGATCTTCGTTTGATCTCCGCAAGACGATCCTGGCGTCAGCACCTCGCCGCCACAAGGGGCCGCGCGTGCCGCCGTGGAGCCGAGTATGGCGTGCAGCACGACCAAGACCAAGGCCGCCATGAGACGCAGCACTCCGATCGACATGGTCGCTCCTAGAGTCCCGAGGGCGTGGCCGGCGGGACGCGCGGCACGATGAAGAAGAACAGATCCATCTGCAACTGGTTGAGGCTGTAGATCTGCGGCGCTGTCCCCAGGCTCGCGGCGAAGGCCGCCTGTCCGTTCGCGATCATCGCGTGAAGCTGCGTCGTCGCGTATTGCTGGAGCTCGCTCACCACGGACGTCGGGACCGTAACTCCGAACCCCTTAGCCGAGAAGGTCTGTACGCCAGCGACTGAACGATCGATGAACGCCGATTCTGTTTGAGGCGTGACGACCGGATTGCCCGCCGCGACGAACACGACGTTATCCGGTGCACCGGGGGGCAAGTTGAAGCTCAGTCGCAGGACGCCGCTGAAGCCGCTCGGAACTATGGGCAGAAACAGCGGGGCATTGAGAGAGCCCGGTTGCCCCGGCATTCCCACGAGTTCGGAGATGAGGCTCCAGTCGGGCCGCGCCTCGCCGGGCTGGGGCGGCGGCGGCGTGATGCTGAAGTAGCGCCTCCACGTATAACCGCTCGGTACCGAGAGCGACAGCGGCACGCCCACGGCGTCCGTGTCGCCGCGATTGCCGTATAGG
>Ga0070673_100002619_pt1 | contig 11001 bp, 8 predicted proteins | sample KBSM23metaG_FD_65342 | JGI IMG/M metagenome (GOLD analysis project Ga0070673, IMG submission 65342) | Miscanthus rhizosphere microbial communities from Kellogg Biological Station, Michigan, USA - KBS M2-3 metaG | ecosystem: Host-associated > Plants > Roots > Rhizosphere > Soil ...
CGGGAATCGGCACGCTTTCACCGCCAGAGCATATAAGTCGCTCCTGACATCGCACCACGAGCTGACGCAGTTCGACAACTCGTTAGGATCTTTCTTGCGATTGAAGAGCTGTTCCCGTCCGCCGTTCGCCATAAAAATGTATTTCCACTCGTCTGTCAGCACCATGATTTTGAAATCGTGTGAGCCCGGAACTTCAACCATGCCGATGAGATGTTGTCGCGGGGCGCATTCGCCTCGCAATACTTTGAGAACGTCGATTCCCTCGCGCATCTCGCATGCGCCTGCGGCGCCCGTCGCTATGCCGAAAAGATCTGCCAGGCTAATGAATTCAGGTCGCTCGGTTCCCGCGGGCAGCGCGGCTGGCCAACTTAGCAGCAAAGGAATCCGGCAGGCTGCCTCAAAGAAGTTTTGTTTCTGCCAGCCATGGTGGTCGCCGAGCAGATCGCCGTGGTCGGAGAAAAAGCAGATAAGAACGTTGTCGGAGTTTGGTTGCGTTTCGACTGAATCGAGAATTCGCCCGAGGCAATAGTCCAGGTAAGTGACCTCGCCGTAATAACGCGCCTTCACGATCTTACTTAATGCCGGATCAATTGCGTCCGCCCAAATCGCGTGACGCATGAAAGGAATTTCTTCGTCAAGGTGATCTTCCTCGATGTTGCCGACGATTGGTTCTGGCAATCGATCGGGATTGTACATTCGGTTGAAGGGAATCGGGGGAGCCAGTGGTGGATGCGGCCCGACGAATGACACAAATCCGAAGAACGGCCGGGAGTCATTGGAGTTTGCGATTTCCTCTACGGTGCGATCCGCCGTCCACCATTCGCCACCTAAATTCGCTGGAAGGGGACTGCGTTGGGGAAGGTAAAACATCTCAGTCCGTTCGCCCATCGGTTGCTCCAGGAAATCGAACGCTGGATGCTCCCGCGCAAGCCACGAGCCGTAGTCATCGCCTTCGCGATTTGGCGGATGGTAGGTTTCTTCGCAGCGCCACAGCCTTTCGAAACCAAGGTCTTCGTTCCACGGATTGGTATGGAACTTTCCGACCCCAAAAGTCCGATAGCCGAAGCGAGACATCGTTCTGCCGAGGTAAGGCCCGCAACGCGCTTCCATCTCTACGGCTTGACCGGACGCGGGATCAGCCTTCGCATTAGTAAACACGCGAGTCGTCGCCGGCTCGCATCCTGTGCGGATTGTGTAGCGCGCGGCAACGCAAACCGGGCAGGTCGCATATGCGTTCGAAAAAGTGATTCCTCTTCGCACCAGCCGATCCATGTTCGGCGTGTAGATGTGCGAATTGCCGAGCGCAGTGATCGTATCGAACCGCTGCTGATCGGTCATGATGAACAAAATGTCGGGCCGAGACGCTGACATTTGGCGTCAAATACGTTCAGCCGTAACACAGCCATCGTGGCTGTTTAGTCGAGTGGGCATCCTGCCCGCCGGGATCCGCAGGCTGGGAAGCCTGCTCGACGCGTCAGGCAAGATGCCTGAGTTACGCGCGCGATGACGCGCAATGCTGTAATTGCGGCCGTGCATATTGACAAAATGAGGTCTAGGCGACCGCCAGCTCGCTTCCCGTCAGTCGGCGAAATGCTTCCACATACTTCGCCGAACTTTTTTCGATCACTTCCTTCGGCAGACGCGGGGCAGGGGGACTCTTGTCCCAGTCGAGAGTCTCCAAATAATCACGCACGAATTGCTTGTCGAAGCTCGGTGGGCTTTGCCCGACGGTGTATTGATCTTTCGGCCAAAAGCGCGACGAATCCGGCGTCAGACATTCGTCGATCAAAAGTAATTCTTCACCGACAGTGCCGAACTCAAATTTCGTGTCTGCCACGATAATTCCACACTGGTCGGCGTGTGCGCGTCCACGCGAATAAATGTCCAGGCTAAGCTTTTTCACGCGCTCGGCTAATTCGTCGCCAAGGATCTCGGAGCATCGTTTCATGTCGATGTTTTCGTCATGACCCGTTTCGGCTTTCGTCGCGGGTGTGAAAATTGGTTCCGGCAATTGCGACGCCAGCTTGAGTCCTGCCGGCAGCTTAATCCCGCAAACACTCTGCGATTCCTGATATTCCTTCCAGCCAGAACCAGCCAGATAACCGCGCACCACGCATTCCACGGGCAACGGTTGGGTTTTCTTTACAATCATGGAGCGTCCGGCCAGTTGTTCACGAAACGGCTGCAATTCTTTTGGGAACTCGTCGAACGTTGCCGTGACAAAGTGATCACGTATGTCGTCGAATCGCTTAAACCAAAACGCCGAAATCTGATTCAGCACTGCGCCTTTGTTGGGAATTGGATCGGGAAGGATCACGTCAAAGGCGGAGATTCGATCGGTGACGACAAAGAGCAGTGTGTCGCCGAGATCGAATACTTCGCGCACCTTGCCGCTGCGCAGTTTCTTAATTCCGTGAAGATCAATTGAGGATTGCGGAGATGTTTGCATATGAGAGACAGCGAACGTTCAACGTTTGCTGCCGACCGTCTAGTAAAAACGACGTGAACTGCAACGGCCCCTGTAAAAATCAGCCGCCCAAGTCGAAGGCACGCTGCATATCGTAAACTCGATAGCCGTTGGACTCGAATGCTGGTCGATCGCGGAACTCGGCCGGCCAGACGTTGGAATCGTCTGGATGAGCCACGTACCAACGGATCCCGGTTTCGCGAACGCTCTGCTGCAAATCCGAAATGGTTGTAGCCTGCTGCAATCTTTTCAGTTTCGCCAGCTGCTCCTGGTACCCTGATTCCCGGAAGACTTTGCTTTGTCTCGTCCACTCATCGACCCTCGCCGCGAACGAGGGTCGATCGCTTAATCCTCCAACGATAAGAAATTTGTCCAGTTGCGAATCGTCCACAACCGCATCGGCAGGCGGCTGGTTTCTGATGTATCGAGCGCAATCGACGAGGCCACGATCCACGGATATGCCTGAACGCACGTTACCTACCAAGCCTTTACCACGCTGTAACCCCGAGCCATAACACAGTGGAACCACTGTTAACACGATCGCGCCAACGACTACGCCTCGGGTCCATAGTTGCGGGCGACGAGTTGTGAGTATTGAAAATAAGCGACCTGCAGCAAGGGAGCCCACCAGCCAGTAAGCCCACACAAACGGCCGATGTATAAATTCGTGCGCATTATCCGAGGTTCCGGTTCCGCCCATGCCAAAAGTCATTAATAACAAAATCGCCACTGCAGCCAATGAGAGGCTTTCCGACGCATGCCACAGTTTGCGAGAGGCGACGAAGAGCCAAAGGAGCGGAGCAACGATTGCGAAAATTCCCAAAGCATTAACAAGAAGTAACCCGATAGCCTGTGGCAGATGTGAAGGAAATGGATGGGCAGCGTTGAAAACTCGATACCAGCTTTCGACAGGTGTACCGACGGCGATCTTCGCCAGTACCTGCCAATACCAAACACTGCCGGAGAGATCGAAGCGGACGTTCGGTCCAATGTAAAAACGATTCGCTAACGGGAGTAGAGCCACGCCGATGGCAATGCAACCGCCAAGAATCAGCCATTGCCACGGCTTGCGCGGCGGCCATCCGACGATAGCAAACGATACCAGCAGGGGAAAAGCCGCGGCAAAGATCTGAATCTTGAAGAAAACAACAAGCAGGCCTGTTACAACTCCCGATGCTATCCATACTCGCCGTCCTTCACTCACTCCCTTGGCGATCAGGATAAGAGCTATCCCAGCGACTGCTACTGCATACAAACCTCCGGGAGCAACGTGCTGCAGCCAGAAATAGCCATAAGTTGGATGAGCGATGTTTAACAAAGCGGCGTCAGGTATCAGAGAAGTAGCTACGAGCGCCACCAGTCCAGCGCCTTGACTCCAAAAGGCTCGGCCCAGCGCATAGCTGGCCAATCCTGCGAGAAACGACCCGAATGGTGCCCAAAAGCCTACAACGGTCGCATAGCCTGAAAGAGATCCCACTTTCGCTAAACATATCGCGATAGAGTAACTCGCGTAATGATAAAAAATTGCGGGAAATCCTTTCCACTCGTAATTCCCGACTTGAAATAAAGTTTCAGATCGCAAACTGCGCGCCACAAAAGTTGCGTGGATGAAATAATCGGACCACGGCTTGAAAACAATGGTCCCGTTAAGAGGAGTGGTGGGAAAAATCAGATCTTGAGACCACCCCGTTGCTGCAACGAGAGAGACAATTACGCCCAGCAAGCCTAAAGCGGAAAGCGGGTCGCGCGACTGACGCGCAACTAGCTTGGGAATAATCGCGGCTGCAACCAAAAGGGCGATCAGGACAACCCACAGCGAGAGCGGTACGAAAAACGTCCAGGTCATCACTGCAACCGAGACGACAGTAGCTCCCAAAATGAAATCGAGCGCGAAAAATGAGGGAAAACGAAGAGCGGCTGTAACAATCGCGCCGGCTCTAAGCAGAACCCACGGCAACGCGAACAAGAAAATTACAGAACCGAAGTTAAGACTCTTAGCTGCAAGTGTTATCCAGACGATGAGGAAGACCGATATAACAAGACAAGCTGCTAACCCGTAGCTATCGAACTTGCGCGTAGGTTGCTGCTTTTGTTCGTCCGTGCTCGCCAACTGCTGAATGTGACTCATCGCGTCCGCTCAAGCATCGGCTGTTTAGCAGCGGAACGCCTGCACGGCCTCGATGACCTGGCGCTGCTCCGAACTGCTCATCCCGGTGAAAAATGGAAGGCGTAATAGGCGGTCGGATAAATCTTCGGTGATCGGAAATTCTCCCTTACGTCCACCAAAACGCACGCCCATTGGCGACAAATGGAGCGGCAGATAATGAAAAACCGCCAGGATGCCAAAGCCTGCGAGATGCGAGATCAATGCCTCCCTGCTCTTTAGTGAAGGCATGATCATGTAAAACATGTGGTAACTCTGCTCGCATTCGGGTGGGACACTCGCCAGCCGCACGCCGTTTGCTTGGGCCCACGAAGCCAGCTCGCGCGCGTAAGTTTCCCAGATCTGTCGTCGCCTCGCTTGAATCTGATCGCGGTGTTCGAGTTGTGCTCGAAGGAACGCCGCCAGCAGGTCGGATGGCAGATAGCTCGAGCCGATGTCTACCCACGTATACTTGTCCACCTCACCGCGAAAAAATCGGCTGCGATCGGTTCCCTTTTCCCGAAGAATTTCGGCGCGCTCGTTAAACCGCTCATCATTGATCAGCAGTGCGCCACCTTCCCCGCACGAGAAATTTTTCGTCTCATGGAAGCTCAGAGTTGCCACTTCCCCGAAGGTGCCGAGGTACCGGCCGCGGTATTTTCCATAGAGACCATGTGCGTTATCCTCGACCACTGCGACTGCATGCCGCCGCGCGATCGGCATTACGGCGTCCATTTCGCATCCAACGCCTGCGTAATGCACCAGAAAAATGGCTTTCGTACGTTCGGTAATACGTTGGTCGATCTGGGTCTCATCAATGTTAAGCGTGTCCGCGCGAACATCTACAAAGACAGGTTTCGCTCCACGCAAGACAAATGCATTTAAGGCAGAAGGAAAAGTGAAGGCGGGAACAATTACTTCGTCTCCAGCCACGAGATTCAGGAGCAGCGCAGCCATTTCCAAAGCGTGCGTGCAGGACGTCGTGAGCAGCGCCTTTTGAAGGCCTAACGAATGTTCCAGAAGACGATGGCACTCCGCAGTGAAGGGGCCGTCACCGGAAAACTTCGGCGCCGCGATCGCGGTCCGAACGTAATCAACTTCCTTGCCGGTGGCGAACGGACGATTGAAAGGAATTTGGATCACGACGGGCTCAAAGGTCTTTGACCGATCAACAAAAGCGATCCTCCTACGGGAAAAGAAACGCCTTTCTCAATCAGCAACCGCTCGAGCTTTAAAATGCTCTCCAACGTTTTGTTAAGCGGTGGGCTGATTTCCAGTTCGCGCCAGCGGTGCAAATCCTGATCGCGTTTTTGTCGCATACGCGACCAGACCATAAGCGGAAACAACAGCGAATTGAAAGAAGTGATTCGCTCGATTCGGAACCCGGCGCTCTGGACTTTTCGACGCAATTCAGCGCGGCTGTAGCGCCGTTGATGCATTGCATGTTCGTCGCTCGCGCTCCACAGGTAACGCTGTTGCGGCACAGTCACTAGCAATCCACCGCCTGGTCTTACTGCATTAAACATTTGTGTCAGTGCCGTGTTATCCTCGACGAGGTGCTCCAGCACATCGAACGCTCCAATGACATCAAATTCACCGTCAAACGGAATAGATCGGGCGTCCATCTGATATAAATCGACATCCGGTAAACGTGCTTTGGCAAAGGCGAGTCCATCTGTGAAAATGTCGCTGCCGACTAGCCGAGTCCCCGGAAATGTTTCCCGAATCCCGACAAGGACGAAGCCGGTCCCGCAGCCAACCTCGAAAAAACTTTTCGCATCCGGAAAATAATTGCCGAGCGCCCACTGAATGAGCTCATTGCGCACACGAAACCAGAAGTGTGCTTGCTCAATCGCGGCGAGCCGCGGGAAATATTCTGGTTTGAAGCCGCCGTCCGACGTGTCCTCGGCAAAATGAAATATCTGATCGCGCAAAGTTGGGCAAAAGCGGCAGTTGGGACATGTCCAATCGTCGCTTTGAAAGCGAGCTTCGCATGCGAGGCACTTTTTCATTTTTCGGTCAGGCGCAAAGCATCACTTCTCGCATTCAAGAACGATAGTTACGTACGGGATTCGCAGCGGGTTCGGATTCACCCATGCATCTACTTTGTTAAAAAACTTCGCTGCAAGCTGGCGGTACTGTTCCTCCGTTCGAATGCTGCGGCCCCGGTCCATGGACATTACGTATTTGGAAAGCGCTCCCTGGTTCGGGATCCAACACGCCTCATGACAAATGAATCGCCCTTTCGTTTGCAAGGCGTCATACGCAAATTGAAGACACTGCATTGCCTCTTCATCGTCCAGGTGATGTAAAAGCCCGAATGCCATCGCTAAATTTGCGTCTTTAAATCTCGGATCGCCTCGGAATGATTGCGTGTCGCCGACTAAGAAAGTCGCCTTGTCGCCGTAAGTTCGGCGGGCAAACGCAATGTATTCTGCATTGATGTCGATCCCGATGTAGTCGACATCCGGAAGGTAGCGGAGCACTTCCGCCGAACCGCACCCGATATCGATCACTTTATCGCCCGGCTTCGGCCGCACATGATTCTGAATGAGGCTCCGTCGTAGTACATTTCCACCAACGGCAGCAGAAAATATGTTGTAGATCGAAGGGACTTTCAGCCAGCCTAACAACCCGGAATCACTTTGCATGTTAGCATCCCTGAATTCGCGTTGATGCTAAGTGTCTGTGATCAAAAGTCGAGCGCGCGGGACCTAAGTAATTACAAGGAGATAATCGGTCGGTCAGCCCAGCCATTTATGAAAAGAGTGTCTGGCGCCGGAAATTCTCCAACCAAGTTTTTGCAGGGTGTGTTGCACTGGATAATTGCAGACGTGTACCGGCCCGATCAGATATTGCGCGTAATTACGGGCGATACCCATGCCATCGAACATAAGAGCCGTCCACAAACCACGCCTGAGAAATTCAGGATCAATCGCCGCTAAATCATAATGGGCGACACTGAGCGAATTCCTCGCCTCAATTTCCAACGGCTTTCTCCACAGACCGTAACCCACTATTCTCCCGTCTACCTCTGCAACCAGGATCCAATCGGCCCAGCCCTGAAACGCAGAACGAACCCATTCAGCATAAACTTTCGTGGCCGTGCCCGGCGGCATTCGAGGATCGGCATGGTACCGCCCGAAATAGCCAGTAAACGCTTTCTCATTTATCGTCATGAGCGCTGACAGGTCGGCCGGTTCCGCGTGACGAATCTGCAATTGTTTGTCTCGCTTCGGAGGATTGATTTCTTCGAGGGACGTACGGGAAAAATCGAAAACGAAATCCAGCAAAGAGTCCATAAGCAGAAAGCCGCGCTGTTCCAGCGCGTGAATCACCGGCAACTCGTTAGAATGAACCTTGCCAACAACGCATTGTGTTCCTCGATCGACGAGACTTCGCGTCAGCTCATCGAGTAACTCCTGCAGGATTTCCGTTCCGGAATCTTTTTCACCGACTGCGACAGCAACATGCTCAACGATCCCAATCCGCCGTCCCGTTATTTCGCTGTCCCACGGGGAATCATTATAGATGATGAATCCTTTGATGGTTCCAGAAACGACCCACTGAAACGCGATCGAAGATTCCTTCGCTAAACTTTTGCTGATTTCGTCGAGCCAGTAGGCCCGGCGCCGCTCAGAACTCAGATCATGTAAATGAGCAAGCGGAAGGTGAGCAAACTGCGGCAGCGCTTCGCTCAGGTCGCCGAGCACCGTCGAATCCAGTCGTGCGATCATTCCGGCAGTCCGTCTGAAAGCCACTTGTGGAAGGAATGTCTAGCTCCGGCGATTCTCCAGCCGAGTTTCGCCGTGGCGCGATGCACGGGATAGTTGGCGATATGTGTCGCGAGATCGAAATGTTTCGCGGAGCTTTCTGCAATTCGCATCCCTGCGAGCTTGAGCGCCGTATAAACTCCCCGGCCACTGAAATTCGGGTGGATGGCTCCGAAGTTACAATGCGCGATGTCGACGCAATGTTTGGTTTCCAGAGCAGACGCGTTCTTCCACATAGAGTAACCTACAATTTTGCCATCGATCTCGGCCACAACTGTCCAATCCACCCAGCCCTCAAACCCTGAACACACCCATTGATCATAAACCTTTGCGCCTGTCCCGGGCGGCATTTTGGGGTCTGAATGATAGCGCCCAAAATACTTCGCGAATGCTTTGTGGGCGAGCGCGAGAACTTCAGGCGCGTCCTCAGGTCTCGCCGCGCGAGTGTGCAAACGCTCTGTCCGTTTGGGCAGCCTCATGTTTTCCAACGGCGTACGCGATGAGTCGAATACAAGATCCAGTAACGTGTCCATCAGCAAAAAACCCTGCCGCTCCAGTGCACGCATCACGGCGGAATCGAGGGCGTGGATTTTACATGTTAAACATTCCACGCCGCGACTAGCGGCGCGCACGATCATTTCGGTAAGAAGATCATCCAGCGCCTTCGAATCTGGCGCGTTGTCAGCGTGTGCAAGATGCTTCACTATCGCGAACCGGCGGTTCACTACTCGCGTGTCCCAAGGCGAATCAATACACACTGCTAGAGCTTCAATGCCTCCCGAGCGTCGAGACACGAATGCCTGCGAGGATTCGTCTGCCAGATCCTGACCAAGCTCGTCCAGCCAGTACGCTTCGCGTTGGCCCGCTGTAAGATAAGACAAATGAGGCAGAGGTTTGTGCGTCAGACGCGACAGCGATGCCTTCAGATCTTCCAGTGACGCGACGTCGAGTTCTGCAGCCGTCGTTCCCGTCACGCGCTATTATTTTCCTTCGCCACTGACACTTCGGACAACGTACAGCGGCCGGTTCATCATCCGGAAATGAATACGTGCGAGGTATTCGCCGATTACGCCAAGGGCGAAAAGCTGTGCGCCGGAAAAGATGGCAATGAGCGAGGCGACAAACGGAAATCCCGGGATACTCCCCTGGACGAGATAGCTGGCAATGACATAAATCAAAACGCCGATGCCAAACAATGTGCAGGCAAAACCAACCATGCTCGCAAGCTGCAATGGGAGCGTGCTAAAGCCGGTCATCACGTCAAGCGCGTGGCGGACCAGCTTGGCAAGAGTGTAATTTGATGGGCCAGCGTGACGTGGCCGGAAATCGACAGCTACCGCGCCGAAGCGACTCGTAGTCCAGCTCAGTAGCACATCGATGCTAACGAACGGGGAGTGATATTCAGCAAATGCCTCGCGTAATCGACTGCGGAAGACGCGAAAAGCGCTTACGTTTTTCCCTACATCTCTTCCTACCGCCGTGCTAAGCGCCATGCGCGTGATGCGAGACGCTACAGCGCGCAGGAATCCGTTCTGCTCGGCTTTCGGGGTGCCGTAAACGACGTCAAATCCTTCATCAAGCCGCGCGAGGAGTTGCGCGATTTCTTCAGGTGGATGTTGCAGGTCGTCATCCATCGTCACGATCACTTCATATTTTGCCGCGCGAATGCCACACAGCAGAGCATTATGTTGCCCATAGTTGCGCATGAGATTAAAGCCACGCACCGCCGGATAACGCGAAGAGAGTTCGGAAATTACATCCCAGCTTCGGTCGCGGCTGCCGTCGTTCACCAGGATGATCTCGTGCTCGTGCGCGATTTGAGGCAAAACTTCGTCCAGACGACGACACAACTCGGCTACGGAACCCTCGCCGTTGTAAACTGGTGTCACTACGGAAATGGAACGTCGCTCGGCAGATTGCAACGCTGAGTCCATGTTCAGCAAAGGCTCCGATGGTATGAGACAACCGGCAGTTCGTCAAAGCAACGCTCGTGATATCGCCATTTTGTCTGCGTGACGGTTTGCTGAATGAGCTAGTCTGTTCCCCGTCGGGCGGTGCAAGTTTAATTCTGTGATGCAAATCTTTTTCGGCGCATGCCTCTTTTTTGTCGCCGTCATCATGCTGGCATATGTGCCCGGCAAACTGCTGCTAATCGCCCTTAAGCGTACGGTGAGTCCGTTAGAAGACGTAACGTTGGCTTGTGTTCTCGGGTTAGTAGTGAGCGGACTCGTTTACTGGTTAATAACGTTTGCTCACCAGGAACGTTTCTACCTTCTTTGGCCGCTGACCGCTGTCGGCATTTGTGTTTGGCTCCTGACTGGGAAACGCAAATCGCTTTCAGGCAATTCTGCGAAGATTGAGCCGCTTTCCGAAGGAAGCGCGATGCGGTCCCGCGACAGGTCCATCCTTGTTTTAGCAGGAGTTCTGGCGCTCGGCATTATCGCATTGGCATTTTTGCCCCTGTATTACACCAATTTCACATGGCAGCCGGATGGCACGATGCGGGTCTATCCGATATCTGATCTGCTGTTTCATATTGCGATCGCCAACGAGCTGACGCACACGGTACCGCCGCAAGCGCCAGTGTTTGCCGGTCACCCGCTCTCGTATCACTACGG
>Ga0070673_100002623_pt1 | contig 10995 bp, 12 predicted proteins | sample KBSM23metaG_FD_65342 | JGI IMG/M metagenome (GOLD analysis project Ga0070673, IMG submission 65342) | Miscanthus rhizosphere microbial communities from Kellogg Biological Station, Michigan, USA - KBS M2-3 metaG | ecosystem: Host-associated > Plants > Roots > Rhizosphere > Soil ...
AGAATCGAATATCTCCATGTGCCCGTTGGCGTCATCCATATATGTTGAATAGCGCCCGGACCACTCATCTCCGCAAGTGTTGCGGTTTGCCCCACTTCAATATTGATATAAGGATTTACTTTCCATCCCTGGCCAAGGTCCCGTGCATTGTTGCGTGCAGTACCGTCTTCCAATTTGGCCATTCCTCCTTTACCTGGATCGCCCGTTGGATTTTCAGGACTGATGGATCTTGTTTTCGCATTACTTAATCTATACAAATTTCCAAGGTTAACGTCGATCCCATTGAAGCCAGAAGGTTTTTGTGCGAGTGACGAAATGAAAAAGAACAATGGGCTTGCAAGCAGAAGTTTTCTTAACATATGACTTGTTTTCGGTTGTGCCATGGGTTTATTATTCAGCTAATCTAAATCAACCAATTCACTCATTACATCCCAGTGCGCGATTAATAATTCAAATCGATGCTGCTCATCCTTTACCAGCTTATCCTGATCGGGATACAATAACTTCTTATAAGGAGTGGTGAGATTCTCATCAAATGCGAGCGCCGCGGTTTTAAATACAATGGTCACTTTAAAATCCCATCGAGTGTCCTCGCCACTGTGCAGTCTTGGCTTTTCTGCGGTCACCCTAATAATATCGCCCTTTTCAATCGCTTTTTTTAATAGGGGATAATGATTTTTCTTCCAGAGGGAAATGAACTCATCAGCAAATCCCCATTTGACCTTGTAGTAATTTTCAACGGTAAAACTGGTATTTACGGATGGGGTTGTTTGTGCCTGAGAACTTGTATTAATCATTAAAAGGCTAATAAGTGAAATGAAATATAAACATGAATGTTTCATGACAGCAGGTTTGTTGTGTTGGTGTAAATTTAATCAAAGCCATTTCACTCGCGGGAATATAAAATTGTTCATATGAGAACCGATCTATTTTCAGCTTTGATCATTTTATTAAATGTAATCACAGCTTGTAACAATTCCTCCAATACAACAGCAATCAAAGCTCCAACTAAGCATGATAAGGTAGCTGCAATACCAACAGCTCAACCTGCATCTCCAACATCAGATTGCGATAACGCTTTATGGAAGTATGTCTACGATCCAGACAGGTTACAAGTACTCGAGAAATGTAAAACGGTAACAGGTGTGATCGAAGAATCGAATGCGGATCCGGACGGTGATCAACATATGCTTCTGAAATTGGATAAGGGGCAAAAGGATTTAATCAATAAGAAAAATAAAAAGAAAAAAGAGGGAGATCTCGTAGTTGAAGTGGTATGTGCCAACAATATTACCCGTAAACGTGCGATGGGGGCGTGTACCGGGTACGCAAACCATATTGTGCTTCCTTCAGTGGGTGAACACGTGCGGGTAATAGGAACCTATGTTCTTGATTCCCATAATGGTTGGACGGAAATTCACCCTGTTACGCGCATTGACAAATTGAACTAAATAGTGTGCTGCCCAAATCAATGCTTTCATACCAAAAATTGGGATAAACGTCCATATAACACTTCATCCCCAAAAATGACAATTCACGCATGAGGGTTCGGAAATATCGTCCGGCGCTTCTTTTCTTTGTGTAAACACTAGAAGCAATGGCAATAAGGGGACATGAGATCAGGAATCCGAAAACTCGCCAGCGTATTAAGTTCCTGCAAACTACAAACGACACAAAAGGTACATTCCTGGAGATGATTTCAACCTATGAAGCAAAATCAATAGAACCACCTTCACATTACCATCCATTCCAGGAGGAATATATTGAAGTGATTAGTGGTGAAGTTACCGTTAGAGTGAATGGAGAGGTTGAAGTACTTGGTCCCGGCCACCAATTATACATTGCAAAGAATACAACACACGCGGTTTGGAATAACACCAATGCACCTGCAAGCTTGCGATGGAAAGTTGTTCCGGCACTTGATACCGAAAGATTTCTCGAAACAGTTACGGGGTTGGCACACGAAGGAAAAACCGGACCGAATGGAAAGCCTGGGATATTACAGACAGCCCTGACCGCAAACCGATTTTGTCATGTGTTCAGATTTTCTAAACCGCCATATTTTCTGCAAAAAATTATTTTCATTGCGCTGACTCCACTTGCATACATTCTTGGATACGAGCCAGAAACGAAATTCGATATCTCCGAGTAGCATACCCCAATTTCGCGAACGGCCACACGCTCTATTCTTAATTAGTGCCATTCGTGCAATTCGTGTATAAAAGAATCGTAGTTATTGAAAGCCTCTCGACTGTCCTTCTTTCAACACAATGAATTCTTGTTCCGGTAAATTGTATTTCGTGAGCGCCTCTTTTAAATCCCGTGGAGGATCATCTCTTCCTTCATCGGCGAGCGGAAAAGTTCCGAAGTGTGATGCTATGCTTTCTCTTGATCTTACATCAATATGAATCCTTACTGCCTCCTCGGGCGAGCAGTGAATTGGTTTCATAAACCATTGTGGTTTGTATGCTCCAATTGGAATAATGCTAACGCGTATCGGCGCACAACGTTCTCCGATTTCTTTAAAAGTATGTTCATTGTACCCAGTGTCCGCGGCAAAATAAATATTGCCGTCGTCAGTTTTGATCACGAAACCCATCCATAAAGTACCATCGCGGTCAAACATTCCTCTACCAGAAAAATGCTGCGCAGGCACCGCCGTCAACGTCGCATCCTTGCTGATCAGAAATTCCTGCCACCAATCCATTTCTACAAAAAAATCCATGTCGTGCTTCTCAAGAAATTCACCAACACCCAATCCTGTGAAGATCCTCGGATTGAATTTTTGCACGATGTTCTTAAGTGAAGGCAAATCCAGATGATCGTAATGATTATGACTAAGAAATACTGCATGGATATGAGGCAGGTCTTCGAATCGAATTCCCGGATTACGCATCCGCTTTGGTCCGGCCCAACTGAAAGGACTTGCTCTGTCACTCCAGATGGGATCAGTTAAAATATTTAATCCCTTTATTTGAATTAAGAATGTTGTGTGATTGATGAAGGTTATGCGGATGCCAGAATTTACTAGTGCTGGGGGCTTCGGTCCATATTCATTCGTTTCTAATTTTTCCCATTTTGTTCTCTCGCGTGAAAACATCCACTTGAATACGTCAAGGAGCCCTTTTTCTTTTACATTGCCAGGGTTGATAAATTTCTTTCCATCAAAATGATCAGTAATGCTACCGCGATATGTTGGCGCCGAGATATAGGCGCCAATAAGCAGAATAAATAAAATAGCCCCAAGGATTACAATCAGTGCCGCAACCATCTCGTTAAATTAATATTGGAAGATACTATTTCATCCAATTGGTATAGGGTGAAAGGTAATAGGTCATAGGTATTAGGTATTAGGAAGGAGAACATTTAGAAGGAATTTTATCTCAACATCTCATAGCTATTACCGAATACCTTAAACACTCCCTACGTATCTTTGCCGATTAATTTACGAACAAGTAATACTATATGAATAAAACCGAAGTGTATATCATTTCTGCTGTGCGAACGCCGATTGGAAGTTTTGGAGGAGTGTTGAAGGATGTGCCGGCAACCAAATTAGGCGCGGCCGCAATCAAAGCCGCAATCGAAAAAGCAGGCATTAAACCAGACCAGGTGGATGAAGTATTGATGGGATGCGTGTTGCAGGCAAATCTTGGGCAGGCGCCGGCCCGACAAGCAGCAAAGTTCGCAGGGCTTCCTGACTCAGTAATCTGCACCACAGTAAACAAAGTTTGCGCAAGCGGCATGAAGGCGATAGCACAGGGCGCACAAAGTATCGCGTTAGGAGATGCATCAATCATAGTTGCGGGTGGAATGGAAAGTATGAGTGGTGTTCCTTTTTATGCCGAAAGTGCCCGATGGGGAAATAAATATGGAGATTCAAAATTGATTGATGGCCTTGCAAAAGATGGACTCACGGATTGCTATCATGGATATGCGATGGGTTGCGCTGCAGATCTTACCGCAGTGGAACATAAAATTAGTCGTGAGGAACAGGATGCCTTCGCCATCGAAAGTTATAAGCGCAGTCAATCTGCGTGGGACAATGGAAAATTTAAAGACGAGGTTATTGCTGTGGAAGTTCCTTCGAGAAAAGAAACCATAAAAGTTGAAAAGGACGAAGAACCCTGGAATGTAAAATTCGACAAGATACCCGGATTGAAACCTGCGTTTGGTAAGGAGGGAACGGTCACCGCTGCCAATGCTAGCACGATGAATGATGGAGCTGCAGCTGTTGTATTGATGAGTAAAGAGAAAGCAAATGAATTAGGTCTTAAGCCTATTGCAATTATTCGCTCTTATGCGGATGCCGAACAAGCTCCGGAGAAATTTACTACAACTCCCAGCGTTGCTGTGCCAAAAGCAGTTAAGAAGGCCGGACTTGAAATGAAGGATATTAATCTTTTTGAGTTGAATGAAGCTTTTAGTGTTGTTGGAATCGCCAATATTAAATTGATGAAACTTGATCCTGCAAAAGTGAATGTTCACGGAGGCGCCGTATCAATAGGGCATCCGCTGGGCGCGAGTGGTGCAAGGATCATCGTTACATTGATAAATGCTTTGAAACAAAACAAAGCGAAGTATGGTGCAGCAGGAATCTGCAATGGAGGAGGCGGAGCGAGTGCGATGGTGATAGAGGCCCCTTAACCCCCCGGTCTTTGGTATTCGGTAACTTATTTATTCGCCCCCTAAAGGGGGAGTATGGATCGCTTTGTTACCGCGAGCACCAAGTGCGTTGTGGATCCCAACTTCTCCTGATTGCACGTGGCAACGGGATGCTACAGACAATTCATTTCCAAAAATTGTCGAAGGCAATTAATTGTGGGAATTTTTACGAACTTCCAACTTTGCAAACCTCAATCATCAAACCTGAAATATCCATACGACGTGCGACATCGGGAGATGCCGAATTGATCGCTGATTTGAGCAGGTCAACATTTCTCGAAACTTTTGCTTCGCAAAACACAAAAGAGAACATGGACAAGTTTATGAACGAACAGTTCACGCGTGAGAAATTGATGAAAGAAGTTGGTGTGCAGCAAAATATTTTTCTGATAGCAGAGATCGACGATGAAGCAGTTGGTTATGCGCGCATGAGAGAAGTGCCGAACCCGGCAGGGCTCGATAGTTTGCCTGCCATTGAACTGGCAAGAATTTATTCGGTCCAGTCGCGCATTGGCAAAGGCATAGGAAGTGCACTAATGAAAAAATGCATTGAGGTAGCTCAACAAGAAAAAAAGCAAGTCCTATGGCTGGGTGTTTGGGAAAAGAATCAACATGCCATTTCATTTTATGAACGTTGGGGCTTCGAAAAATTTTCTGAACACGAATTTGTTTTAGGAGACGATGTTCAAACAGACTGGCTCATGAAAAAAGCGCTTTAGCGCTTTTTTCGTTTCGGGTTCCGGGTTTAGCGTTTCGCGTTCCTTAACTCGGGAACTCATCATCAAAGCTGAGGACCCTCATTCGAAAAAATGATCTTTCTTTTTTCGAATAAGGACTTGAATGAGAGAACGCGGAACGCCAAACGCCAAACGCGAAACGCGAAACGCGAAACGTAAAACAGTAAACGGAAAACCGTAAAACTGTAAACCCTAAACTGACTATTTTTGCGCCTTTAACTTGCTATATGGATTCTGCGATTTCGTTTGACAACACTGAGAATGCTTTTGAATATAAATCGGACGAGGAATTAAGGAGAGCAAAATTTCTATTTTCTTCCATGGGCCAGCAGTGGCTCGTAAAGCTTGGCACAAGGGTAACTCCCTGGGCTATCAAAAGCGGATTGCCGATAAAAAGAATTATCCGCAATACCATTTTCAAACAATTTGTTGGTGGCGAGACTCTCGAAGAAACTTCTGCCATTGCAAAACACCTGGGAGAGTATAACGTGCAGGTGATCCTTGACTATGGCGTAGAAGGTGGTGAAGAAGGTGAATCAGGCTTTGACCACGCAAGGGATGAATTTATTCGAGTCATCAATTATGCTTCTACGCAGCCGAACATTCCGTTCATGAGTATTAAGATCACGGGGATTGCGCGGTTCGGACTACTAGAAAAGCTGGATCATTCGCTCGACCAAAATCCCGGTTCATTAATGAAGCGATATGAAAAAGCGGTAGAAGCCTTGAGTCCGGAAGAAAAAGCAGAATGGTGGAGAGTTCACGAAAGAGTGGACGACATCTGCAAAGTTGGGCAGCAGTTGAATGTGGGTGTGTTCATTGATGCCGAAGAAACCTGGATCCAGGATCCGGTGGATGTGCTGGCCTTTCTGATGATGGATAAGTATAACAAAAGGCGTCCGCTGGTTTACAACACTTATCAACTATATCGTCACGATCGGCTTGCTTTTTTAAAAGATTCATATGAAGCCGCGAAAACCCGTGGCTTTATTCTTGGTGCCAAGTTAGTTCGTGGAGCATATATGGAAAAGGAAAGAAAACGCGCAGCGGAAATGAATTATACCTCACCCATTCAAGCCACCAAAGAAGCGACGGACAGTGATTATAATCTTGCGGTGAAATTCAGCATCGATCACATTAGGACGATTGCATTGGTGGTAGCTTCGCATAATGAATACAGTAACCTCTACGCAACACAATTATTAAAAGAAAGAAACTTGCCATTCGATCATCAGCATGTTCATTTCTCGCAGTTATATGGAATGAGCGACAACATTACTTTCAATTTAGCCAAGGCTGGTTGTCACGTAAGCAAGTATCTTCCATTTGGTCCCATCAAAGATGTAATTCCTTATTTAATGAGAAGAGCGCAAGAGAATAGTTCTGTGGCAGGGCAAACGGGTAGAGAGCTTGCGTTGATTAAGAAAGAACTTCGTCGAAGAAATCATAAATAAGATGTCCCGGTCGAAGACCTTCACTGCGAGGAGCGAACGGTGAATTCGCAAGCCTTTTATTATACAGCCGCGCCGCAGGCGCGGCATTCACGTCAAACCCCGAGCGCAGTCGAGGGGCGTATTCCGAACATCGAGCGAAGTCGAGATGTTCCCTAAGCGTACATGAATCTCGCCTAAATTCTCACAAATAGTTATTTGAAATTTATTTGGTTCGTGAAATTTGTTACGTGAAATTTGCGCGACACTATCTGTCAGGACTGCTAGCTCAGTTGGTTTAGAGCACTACTTTGACAGAGTAGGGGTCACCGGTTCGAATCCTGTGCAGTCCACAAAAAAACTCCGCATTCGCGGAGTTTTTTCTATTTCAAGTTCAATTGTTTGATTAGGTTGACTTCATCATTCCTATAAGGCGTCCCATCCTTATAAAAAATATCATGAAACCATTCTATTGGTTGACTGGCATCTGGAATGGGTGTATCCCAAGCATAAATGGTATTTGTCTTTCCACTCACAAATCCCCAATTGATAGCGCCAACATTTTCTTTTTTCAGCAGCGGAAGAACGTTCGAGAAACGACTGTTGCGTGTTCTGGCCATGTATTCTGTGCAAATCAGTGGACGACCAGTTGATTTCAACATTTGAATTACTCGCAGATGCCATTGCGGCTCTTCGTAATCATGATAAGTGATCACATCAGAATTCTCTACCTGTATCGCATTCAGTTTTTCGTAGCTCCAGTCCCAAAGGCCGATGCTTATCGGTTGATCAATACTTACGCTCCGCGCCCAGGAAATCTCTTTAGTGAGCAAAGGAATTGATTTTTCTTTTTTTCCGGAATTGCCAGGTTCATTGTATAGGTCCCACAACAGGATGCGCTGGTCGTGCCCGAATGTTTGCAGAATGTCTTTTACGTATCGTTCAAGTGTGGGAAAGTTTGTTGAGTCCATTGAATACGGATCGCCCGGATCTTGAACCCAGCCTGAATTGTGAATGCCCGGTTTTGGGTCTGGTTGTTTGCCAGCAACAGGCACCTTATTCCAGCAATCGTCAAAGAAAACAAAGATCGTTTTGATGTGATGTCTGTCAGCTATATCAAGATATCTACTTATTCTTTGCTTAAAGCCACTACTATCTTGCTTCCATGCAACACTGTGAAGAAACACCCTCATCGTATTAAAGCCAATACTATCGGCCCAGCCTAACTCACGGTCAATTGTAGATGGATCAAAACTGTCTGCCTGCCACATCTCAAGTTGATTGATGGCAGTGCTTGGAATATAATTCGCGCCAGTGATCCACTTGTGCGCTGTATACCAGCTACTCGCCTTCTCTACTGACCATCTACTAGCTGTCTGCGTAGTCGCAATAACTGCCGATTCCTTTTTCGCCTTCGCTTTCTGCGCGTCAACCGAACTACATAAAACCAGTAAGAACAGAAAAAATCCAAATCGTTTTAATCTCATAGTATTCGACTTTTAAATTTCCATTCAAACAAATGAACAGATTTCCGCGTTATCTTGACCTCAAATGAATTCATATCTTGTAAAATAGCATTATTCCATATGAACATAGCACTTTGCTGCGATACATTTTCAGAATATGCGCGACAAGCGGGCCATCCCGGCTTCTCAATACTTCCAAAATAAGCTAATCAAAAAGGAGATAAACTATAAAAGAAGAAGGACAGAAGGCGACTAGCAATTCAAGATACCTTCTTCATCTCCCAAAAACCTGACGCAACCTGCTGCGACTTTCCGAAGATTGATGCTTCAGTTTGTAATCTAATATCCCATTCACCTGAGAAAGTTTGAGTTTCATAATTGTATTTTCCGCTGTAGTTAACCACGTGTGGTGGTCTAGAGGGATCCACAACTGCATTGCCTCCCGCGTCCACATAAAATGCGGATGGATATGCTTTGGTAAAACTGATGAACGAATCTTTTAGAAAGCCTTGTACCAGTGAAATTTGATCGCTCGCTCCGATGCCTCCCAGTTCGACGCAGTTTCCGGTGAATTCATTATTATTGAAAGTGTCAATGAATATTTTGAATTGAACCTTCTCACCAATCCTTTCCTCCCCGTATTCCGGCCCGTATTCAAAATGACCCAGCCATTGACCGACCAAATCGTGCATACTCAAATCATATAATAAAATGAATATAGAAAAAGTTCGCTGAAGAAGTTACCCTTTCCTATTGAGGAGTTTGCACATTGGAATTTGAAAATAGACGGCCAATTCGGATAGCCTCACAACCTATACGTCATCTTCCAAGGAATTCCCTTGTCTACAAAATCATAAAACTCCTGGACCTCTTGCTTGGGCTTACTTCGAACCATTGGAGGCGATACTACATTCTCCAAATCGACATAAAAACTTTTCCTGAATCGATTATCAACAAAATATCCGACATAATGAAAATCTTGTTTTGAACTTAGCGGCAGTGTATAGATTTTAGAAAGGATAATATAGAGACTGTCCATCATTACTTCATTAATGATGGCATATGCTTTATATGTAAACCTTGCGTGCCTGAAATAGCTCCGCGTGACCAGGTAACAGCACCCCATTTTTTTGAAAACGAAAATGTGGTAAGCCCACAGATCCATGTTTGGACCAAGTTGGACCGCTAATTCAATTCCTTTTTTGTCGTGGTAAAATTTTCCGAAATCAGAATCTGAAGCATGATATGCCGCAGGATAGTAATCGTTCCACAAAGGAGTAAACCTGGTAGGACCTTTATTCTCGATGTCTCTATACCAAAGCACCCGGTTGATGCTATCGTCTATGAAAAATTTGGTCATGTCGAAAGTGGAAGTGTCAAACTCAGGAATAGAATTGAACACTTTGCTGTTGATAACGCCGACCGTGTTTAAACTATCGCATGCACAATACGTTTTATGGTCTTTTGGTTTGGATTGCTTTGGAGAACAGGCATAGGTCAGGCTGCAGGCAACAGCAAGGAACCCGGTGATGGCAGGTTGCATGTGTAAGGGTGATGATGGGGTAGAGTTAGCCTCAGGGTGTATACAACGACAAATTGGAATTCCTCATTCTTATGGATATGTGAAAATCGAAGGACGCGAGCGGCCCTTCAGATCTCTAATGAGAGATGATAGTTAAGCATGTGTCGGCTGCATCCTGTATCCTGTATCTGGCATCCTGTATCCCCCATCCTCGTACCGTGTCAAGCGATCTCACTTCACATCCAACAACTTTCTCACCGTCACCTGGAAGTATTCGGCCAGGTCAATTAACCTACTGACTCCAATTTCCCTCGTCCCTCTCTCAATACATCCATAACTCTGGGTCGTAATCTTCAAGTAAGCCGCAACTTCTTTTCTCGTCTTATCCTGCTGCAGTCTTATCTTTCCTATTCTTTTTCCCAGCTTCACCAGTAGTTGGTCCCTTTCCTCTCTCGTCATAAAATATCCATTAGAATTTTTTGAGTTCAAATTGAACGTTTCGCGTTCAAAATACAGGGCTGGAAATTTGTTATGCCCTGCCCGGTGGTTTTACCTTTATAAAGTTGAATTGATGCCGGGGCCGAAAAAAGAGAAAACACTCACTATTAAATGTTTTTTTTCCCCCGGTAAACTGACAAACAACGGATGCCAAGGGGCATCTGCGAACTTGATAAATGAGGTGCGATCGAAAATAGTTTCGTGTGGTAACATAAACGCGTAGCGTTTATCAGTGAGATTGAATTTGTGGTCAAAACGGAAACTGCGAGTGGGAGGGGAGACAAGTTCTTTGCTGTTCCATAAGATTATCGTTTTGATTCATTCAAAAATGTCATCTAAACCTTAATCATATGAGAACACAAAAATTCGTGCTACTGGGTGTAGTGTTGGCCGGCTTTATTGCAGTGACCAATTGTTCTAAGAAAGAAGTTAGTGATAAGTCAAGTGCTGTTACTGAACAATTATCTGTGATCCCCAAGGGCGGATCGGTCATGGACAGCGTAACCCCTATGACGATTTCGCAGCGAGCGCTGATTCGGTTCTACATTCTCGACAAGCAGAAATACCAGGCGAGGGTATCGTCTTACGATCCTCTATTGGACGAAGGAATCTTTAGCCTGTATTACAACACGACCGATTCGTTATTGATGTCATTCAAGTGTAAGACTCGTGACACC
>Ga0070673_100002624_pt1 | contig 10994 bp, 8 predicted proteins | sample KBSM23metaG_FD_65342 | JGI IMG/M metagenome (GOLD analysis project Ga0070673, IMG submission 65342) | Miscanthus rhizosphere microbial communities from Kellogg Biological Station, Michigan, USA - KBS M2-3 metaG | ecosystem: Host-associated > Plants > Roots > Rhizosphere > Soil ...
GGATAACGTCGTTGCGGTTGTTGCTCAACGCGCAGTTCAGGGAACTCGAGCTTGTGCGCTTCGACCCAGGCGATGTCGCCGGGCGTTACTCCCTGCTTGATGGCAATAGACTCGAACGCGGGTTGTAAGCGAACTTCTTCGAATCGGTCGTGCAGGATTTCCGGCTCGATGCCGAGTCCATCCGACAATGGCTGTACGAGCGAATTTAGATCGCCTTTGAAATCCTGTCGGGACAGAATCACTTCATAGATCGGACGCGAGTCGACCAGGATGTTGCCATTGCGATCAAAAATAACTCCGCGAGGCGCTGCAATTGGCAGCAGACGAATGCGCTGATTCTCAGCAATTTCTGCGTAATACTTCCCGCGCACGACCTGCAACACGTAGAGACGAACGGCTAAGACACTAAGCAATAGGATGACCAGCACGTTCAAAATGCTGAGCCGAGCCCGGAGGTTTTGTGCAGTATCTTCAAACTTCATCGATTTACTTAGTAGATTATCAGCGTTCGATCGTTGTCAGCGGAATTTAACTGCGCCGCTTGCCGAGGCCTGAAGTCCGTCGCGCTACCTTCCGCCTGTCGGCGAACTGGCGGCGCTGGCGCGCTTTGTCGCTGAGCAGATTATCTAACATTAATAGCGCCAGCGTACCAATTATTGTTGTCCCAATCACTCGATAGGCGATTGTTTGCACAAATGGCACCTGCAGAGGCTGGCCCAGAAGCTTATTGAGACCAACATAAATTGTGCCATCGAGCGCAGCGGCTGCAGCGAGCAATGGAATTCGCAGCAGTGGGTTTTCAAGATTTACGCGAGTGGCTGCGTAAAAAATCAGGTACGCCGTCAGCGTCTTCGAGAACCCGCCGGCACCTAACACGCCACCGCTGGCAGCATCCACGATCAAACCTGCAAGCGTTCCCGTAATCAAAGCCTGCCACGCCTCGCGCTGCAGTGCGACGTAGACGACGATGACCAACGGCAAATCGATGAATACAAGGGGTGGCCAAACTTTCCGCAGCGATAGCTGAAGCAGAATAGCCAGAGCAAGTACCGCGGCGATTCGAAGCTGAGGCATTGAAGAAAAATCCGAGTCGCCGATGAAGCACCGGCATCGATTTATTTTTTCGTCTTATCGATGTTGGGGAGCGACTGATCGGGAGCTGGTCGCTGAGGTGGATGGTAGCGAAGCACTGCTACATGCTCCAGCTGATCAAGCCGGGCGCTCGGCCTTATGTAGATCGTATGTGGTTGCGTAGCTGTGCCGTGTCGCACTTCAATAACTTCTCCCACTGCCAAACCTGGTGGATAGATTCCGTCCTGGCCCGTAGTCAGAATGTGATCTCCAACCTCAACCTTTTCTAAGCCTGAGACAAACCGCATCTCAGCGAGTCCTCCATGACCGAGTCCTTTCACAGGACCGAGCGCGTTTGATTCTCCGAGTTGTCCCACGACTGCACCTGCGGCAGCCTGCTCGTCGGTGATGAGCATGACCTGCGCGGTCCAGGGGCTGACGGCGACGATGCGTCCGACAATGCCGCCTGCAGTCACAACCGGCATGTTCAATTCGACGCCTGACGAACTTCCGGCGCCGATCGTAATCGTGTTGAACCACGCCGAAGGATCGCGAGCGATGACCCGCGTGACCACGGAGTCATAACCGGATTGCTGCTTCAGCTGCAGTAGCCCTTCCAGTCGTTCTTTTTCGTTTGCTGCATCGCGCGACTTGCTGAGCTCAAGCTCGAGCGAGTTGACGCGATCTTTAAGTTGCGCGTTTTCAGCAGCCGTACTACGGAAATTGAGAATCTTTCGGACCAGATCCATGCTGGCGCCGCCCGCACTTGAGCTGACTCGCTCGAAAGGAGAGGCGAGCACCTGCACCCAAACTCGAATAGCGCGTTGCTTGCTGGTGTTGTCACGAGCGTCGATGGCCATAAACGCAAAGTTAAAAATCAACAGCATTAGCAGCCATAAAGGCGCCTTTTGCCTGATTTCCCTTTGTGTTCGAGTTGCTGCCATTTAAACCTCTATCGTGATACGCGAGAGACTACATGCCGCTGGTCATCGTGTTATCCCACTTAACCCGCTTCAGTAGATCAAAATCCGAAAGCATCTTTCCAGTCCCGAGCACGACTGAAGCCAGCGGGTCGTCCGCCAACGAAACCGGCAAGCCCGTCTCAATTGTCAGTCGCTTGTCCAAATTCTTCAACAGCGCGCCGCCACCTGTCAGCACGATTCCGCGTTCAACGATGTCCGCTGACAGCTCCGGCGGTGTGCGCTCGAGCGCGACTCGGACGGCGTTTATGATCGTCGAGATGGAATCGGCGAGCGCTTCACGAATCTCATCGTCTGAGATCGTAATCGTCTTCGGAATACCTTCGATGAGATTGCGACCGCGGACTTCGTAAGACAAAGGTTCTTCGAGAGGAAACGCAGAACCCAGCTCAATCTTAATTGCTTCCGCAGTTCGCTCACCGATGAGCAAGTTGTACTTGCGTTTGATGAACTGGATAATCGCCTCGTCCATCTCGTTTCCGGCGACGCGAACTGAACGAGAATAAACGATGCCGCTCAAGCTGATGACTGCGATGTCAGTAGTGCCGCCACCAATGTCGACAACCATGTTGCCGTGCGGTTCAGTGATCGGCAGGCCGGCGCCGATTGCGGCAGCCATGGCTTCTTCAACCAAATAAACTTCCGATGCTTTCGCGCGATACGCGGAGTCTTCAACTGCGCGGCGCTCTACCTGCGTGATCTCCGACGGAATGCCGATGACGACACGCGGGCTGACCCAGGTCTTGCCGTTGTGAGCTTTGCGAATGAAGTGCTGAAGCATCTTCTCAGTCACTTCGAAATTAGCGATCACGCCGTCTTTCATTGGACGAATAGCGACGATGTTCCCAGGAGTTCTACCGAGCATGTCCTTGGCTTCTCGCCCAACTGCCTCTACCTGATTGGTGACTTTGTTGATTGCGACGATCGAAGGTTCAGACACGACGATGCCGCGTCCTTTAGCGTAAACGAGTGTGTTTGCGGTTCCGAGGTCGATGGCGAGATCGCTGGAAAACAGACTAAAAACAGATTTGAAGGCCATTTAAATCATCACTTCCCGTTGGTGGTGGAGTTGAAATTTCGAACGAAGGTGGGCGGTTATTCAGCGTTCGCAACTTCAAACGGCGATTACACCGACCAGAAACAGCTCACCGGCTATGACTAAACTGAATAAGATACACGAACGGTGGTCCGTGCGCTATTGCGAAATCAGATTTTCTACGTCGATTTCGGCGATTGTCGGGTCGTCGGGGATGTCGTTGCCTTCGCGCATGCTCTGCACTAGTCCGGTCGCAAAACGCACGCAATTTTTCTGAGCGGCCTTTGCTTCGTACATCGCGCTGTCAGCGCTGGCAATCAACTGTTGTGGAGAAGAGGCGTGTTCGGGGAACGCCGCTACGCCGAAGCTTGCCGCCAGTTTTAGTTTCAGACGCCGTCCGCCATTGAACTCATAATTCGAGATCTTTTCGCGGATTCGTTCTGCAACTGCGCCGGCAAGCTCGGTGCCTGTATCGGGAAGGACGATTACGAACTCGTCGCCGCCATAGCGAGCGACTGCGTCCGTATCGCGTATTGAAGAGAGAATCACTCCTGCCATTTCCATCAAGACGTGTGAGCCAACGAGATGGCCATGCACGTCATTGACTCGTTTAAAGTCATCAAGATCAAGAAACAGCGCGGCGACGCTGTTGCCATAGCGGCGAGCTCGGCGAATTTCGTTGAGCAGGAACTGCCGCAGATACCGCGCGTTATGTAGTTTAGTCAGATCATCCGTCTGTGACAGACGCTCAGCTTCGGCGATGCGAACGGAATTCGACAGTGCGGATGCAATCGGTCGTGCTAGTGCATCCAATAAAGTCACTTCGGAACGAGTAAACGTGCGCGCATATTTTCCAGTGCGCTTGCCTTCAAGAACGCCAAGCATCCGTTCGCCGCAAATGAGCGGCACGGCGACAACATAATCGTCGTGCTCTTTCTTTTTAATCGATCCCATTCCGACCGCTGCACGCAACGTTGCTTTCGATTCCGAGCCAGGTGGTAGCGCGCCATCATTCAGCAACACATGTCGCCAATCCTGATCGAACGGATCAATATGATCGCCGTGCTTGTAAGTAGCGATCGGCTCGAGGCCCGACGTTCCTGCAGTCTTTGAATCTGAAAGCAGGAAGACGGTCCAACGATCCGCGGCGACTAGTGGTTCTAACCCGGCGACTGCTGTGTAGGCTGCGCCCGTTTGATCGCCAATGAAGTGCAACGCAGAGATTAGATTGAAAGCCGCACGCAGCCGCTTCGCGTTCAGCTTCGCGGGAAGGCAATCAGCGCCGATTCCGAAATCTGATTGAACTTTATCCGGCAGCTTCAACTCAGCAGTTGATCCTGCACCTTCCATTTCACGAAGTAGGGCAGGCAACTGAATTGGCTTATCGGCGATTGCACGGAAGCCCAGTCGCTTCAGTGAAGCTCCATCCAAATTTCTTAAGTTGAGACTCTGATGACCGTTCGTTTGCCGCCGGCAAGCAACGAGAGGAGCGCCAGGCCAGAACGTTTTCGCGTGCGCAACCGCCGCGCGTAATTCAACAATGTCGGCGCCGGGAACGACCTCATACAGCACTGCCAGGGGCGGCGGTGATTGCACTTCGTCAGTCAGCTTTCCCTGGCTGGTGAGTTGCGCTTCGATCTCGACGTCCCGCAGGCCTTCGATCAGCGTTTTCACGCCGGCGATGCGGAGCGCTTCGATCAACTCGTAAGCAGGCGCTTCGTGAGCATCAGTCAGAAGTATTACGTATTTCGACATAGACTGTTAGCTGCTCTTGCCGCGGCCTTTCAAACCCACTTTGTATTGGCTGCTATTTCCCTGAGGATCCTCCGCTTCCAATGTAACTTCGCGTGTATCCTTGCTCACCGTTATCTGCAACTGAAAATTCTTGTCAGTTGGAACGATCGTTTCACGTCCGTTAATTCTCACGGTCGTCCCACCTTCAGCTTTACCACGCACGAGATAAATATCGCCGCCGAGGAGTTCCGCTGAAAGGTTCGAGACGGCAACGCTGCCTGTGCCCTTTGCGGCAATGACGAATTTTTGTGCTTCAGTCCAATCGCTTGTCTGCCCTGATTGGTCAGAGGCACGGACGCGCCAGAAGTAAACTCCCGGTCGCAAATCACTCGCGACAAACTCGGTTGCTACCAGCTGATCTCTTTCGACGACCTTACCGTTGGCGACAAAGAATGGAGACGTCGCAACTTCGACTCGATAGTAAGCAGCGCTACCCGACTGCGGACGTTGCCACTTAAGATTCACGTTCGCAGCACCGTTCCCTCCGACTAAAACTTTCTGTAAGTCGTGCGGTTCTAATGGACCAGGCACGTCCAACAGTTTTTGTGGACGAGACAAAGTGCCAGAGGGATTAACTGCAACATATTGGCCGCCACTCAACGACGTTTGCTGACCAGAGCCGTCTGTCGTCTGCACCGCACCGGCGTTCACTCGAATTTCTTCGGTACCTTCGGGATTCACGCCGAAGCTCGCATTCGTCTGACCGCTAACTTTATTTTTCGTCTTAGGAGTTTCTACGACGTTGTTCGTACCGGCAGGTTGCTGTTCGGTACGCACGTACATTTGGCCACTGTCGACGACGACGTGCACATTAGTTTTCTTGCCGTCATCAGTGCTGGCGTTGTCGCGCACGATGATGGTGCTGTCCGGTCGTACCACCAGAGTCGAGCCATCTGCCATTCCGAGACGTGCACGACCACTCGCACCGGTTTGAACGGTGTCTCCGGGGAAGAGCTCGGTGTCGCTGCCTGCACGAATCGTTTCTCTCGTTGCAGCACGAATGATGCGGACCTCGCCTTCGAAGGCGATGAATCGCGCGCCTGAACTGGCCTTCACGGTTGTGCCGATACTCTTCAGAGGATTACCGAACTTCCAAACGTAAAGCGCTGCAACCCCTGCCAGGATAAACATGATCAGGAGAGCAATCATCATGTAGATCATTCGCTTTTGAATGATCCACCACTCAAATTCGAATCGCGAGGTGTTGTTAGACATGGCTGGAGGCTGACTCAGCTGATATCGGGAAGCGGATTCTGAAGACGTTAGCTATTGCGAGCAGGTGAGAAGTCACTGGAAACGCTCGCGTCGGGCGGCGGAAAGCAGTTTTTCCGCGATTTGGAATTTAACACACACGTTCGACGTGTTCAAGCAAGTTGATCAATCACTTACTTCGACGGCGTGAGTTCCGCGGATGACAAAGTAATTCCTAGCATGAGGCGCGTCGGCAGTATCGAACCAATATTCGTATTTTTCGCCTTTTTTCAATGGATCTGGCGTGCCACTGTTCGGTCGGACTTGCTTGTAGCCTTTAGGAACGACTCCATACTTCACCTCGCCGATGTCCTCAACCTTCCGTCCGCAGTCATATCCGGCTATCGGCTCAATTTCCCATAAGGTATGCGGCTCGGGCACTAGCTCCTCCTCATCTCCGTCGGGAGACTCTGGAACAGCGAAGATCGACAGATGGCATAGAGTGCCTGTCCCGGACAGATTGAAGATAGGTGTCGTCGCGCCTTCGAGTCTCACGCGAGTTGCCACCACCGCGACTTTCGGGAAAATGATCGAGGCGATGATCGAAGCGGATAGCACGCCGAACACGACCGCCAGTGAAATCCAGATTGGGATTTCAATATGGCCGAAGACGATCAGCATCTTGACGCCGATGAACGTAAGCACGATCGCCAGTCCCATCCTGAGATAGTGAAACTTATTCAGGACTCCCGCTAACAGGAAGTACATCGATCGCAGGCCCAGAATGGCAAAGACATTCGAGGTGTAAACGATGAACGCATTGGTGGTGACGGCGAAGATTGCCGGAATCGAATCAACGGCAAAAACCACATCGGTAACTTCAACGATGATCAGCACCAACAACAACAGCGTGCCTACGCGCTTGCCATTGATATTAGTGAAGAACTTGTCTTCATCATAATTCCGAGAGATGCGTACGTAGCGCGTGATAGCGCGAACCACGGGATTCTGTTCGGGCTGAATCTCCTGATCCTCGCCGCGAAACATCTTCAGTCCGGTGTAGATGAGGAAGGCGCCGAATACATACAGGATCCAATGGAAGCGAGTAATCAGCGCCGCGCCTACCGATATCATCGTCAAGCGAAAGACCAGTGCGCCAAGTAGTCCCCAAAAAAGAACTCGATGCTGATAGCGAGTGGGAACCTTGAAATAGGAAAAAATCAGAATGAAGACGAACAGGTTGTCGACTGACAGCGAGAGTTCAATAAGGTAGCCTGTTACGAATTCAAGACCGCGCTGATGACCCTGACTCCAAAATACGATTCCGGCGAAGGCTGCAGCCAAACTTACCCAAACACCGCTCCAGATAGCAGCTTCACGGTATTTAATGGTGTGTGATTTGCGATTGAAGAGTCCCAGATCGAGACTCAACATGAAGAGAATAAGGGCGGAAAAACCAATCCATAACCATGTCGAGCTGGTAGCGCCGTCCATTGAGGTATTTAAAATAACATTCACTTTCAAACGCAGCAAAGACGCGCACGAAAACTTCACAAGCGACTTGAGCCACGTGTCGCTGGTTGCAGCGCATGGGCTGCTAACTTACAATCACGCACTTCGAAGAAAGGCCCTCTATGCTCAAACAATTACGGAATCTTAAACATACCCGCAATATTGTCATCATTGGCTTCGTCCTCTTTATGGCGGTCAGCCTTGTCGTTTTTTACAAGCCTGGCAGCTCTGGAAGCACCATGGAACCCACGCGCAACACCACTGTCGTTGCGAAAGTGAATGGGGAAGAAATTACGGTTGCGGACATCGCGCAGTTGAAAGAAAACTACGCGCAGATGCTTGGCGGACAGGCGAGTTTGGCGCAATTGGGCGGTAACAAGCGCTTTCTCGACGGCTTGATTCGAGATCGTGTCGTTGCGCAGGAAGCTGCCAGATTGAATCTTTCGGCTTCGCAAGAAGAACTAAAGGATCGACTCTTCAAACAGTTCACTGATCCTACCGGCAAGTTTGTGTTCGCTGATGCCTCTGGAAATGTTGACATCAAGAAATATCAGGAAGCTGTTAACAGCCGCTACGGTGGCGTAGAGCGCTTCGAAAGAAATATTCGCGATGCGATTGCGCAGGAAAAACTGCGCGCATTCGTTACTGCTAGTGTGACTGTTTCCCCCGAAGAGGTTCAGGATCAGTTCAAACGTAAGAATACGGAATTCGATCTCACCTACGTGGTTGTGAATGTCGATAAGCTTGCTGAAAAAATCACCCCCAGCGATCAGGACCTGCGCGCCTACTTCGATCAGCACAAAGACACCTATCGCATCGACGAGCCGCAGAAAAAGATTCGCTACATTTTTATCGATCAAGAAAAGGCGGGTCAGAAGCTCGATATCTCGGACAAAGATTTGCACGCGGAATACGACAACCTGTCACCGGAGCACAAGCAGGCCGGCGTAAAGGTCCAGCAGATTCTGCTAAAAGTTGCGCGCAAGGATCTCGACTCGCAAGTTGAAGACAAAGCCAAGGAGTTGATCGCTAAAGCACGTGGCGCAAATGGCCAGGCAACTGAGCAGACATTTGCGGATCTCGCTCGTGGCAACTCAGAAGACACGGCTACCGCAAAGAACGGTGGTTTCCTGGCTCACATCGTAAAGCGCAATCCCAACAAACCCGATGGTCTTTATGATCGTGTCGCTGATATGCAGCCGGGTGAGGTTAGCGACATTCCGATCAAGTATGCGGGCAATTACTACATTCTGAGGCGCGGTGATGCAGTACCAAAAACTTTTGAAGAGGCGAAGCCGGAATTGCTGGTGTCCCTGCGAAATCGACGTGGCTATTCTGCCGCTGCGGCCCTTGCTCAGCGTGCAGTCGATTCGTTGAAGAAGACCCACGATGCGCAAAAGGTAGCTCAGGAACTCGCGGCTGAAGCTAACATGAGTCCGGCCGACATGGTCCGTGAGACTCCCTACATCAAACCTGGTGACGATGTGCCAAACATCGGCAGCAATGCTCAGTTCGACCACGCAATCGCTGGGTTGAACAATCCCAACGATGTCGGCGAGCGAACGGGAATCAAGAATGGCTTTGCGGTGCCGATGTTCGTGGACAAGAAAGATCCACGCGTGCCGGACTTCGATGAAGTTAAAGACCGGGTTGCGAAGGAATACAAGCAAACCAAGGCGAAAGAGCAACTCGATCAGAAGGCTCGCGACCTTGCTTCATCAGTAAACAGCGCTGCCGATTTGAAAGCGGCTGCTGAAAAGCTGGGCCTTGAAGTTAAGACGGAAGAAGCTTTCAAAGATGGCCGCTCGCTCGAAAAGATGTCGCCTGCTCCTGCTTTTGATCGGGCTGTGTATGCTCTGAAAGAAGGCGAAGTTACCAAGACGCCAGTCAAGGTTGGTGACAGCTGGGTTATTGCGGGTGTTACTAAGCGACGCGAGGCTAATCTGGCTGAGTTCTCGAAACAGCGCGAGCAGTTGACCGAACAAGCTCTGCGCAGTCGTCAGGATCAGGTGTACGAGGATTACGTTGCTGCTGCTGTGGCGCGGATGAAGAACGAGGGACGCGTAAAGATCTACAAGGAAGTGTTCGACAGCATGGAAGAAGACGAGCCGCAGATAACTAACACACCACCCCGACGCACCTTCCCAATTCCCCCGAGATAGTTTTCCTGCTTATTAGTTCCGATAGCCGGTGGCGTTGTCACCGGCTATTGAATCCTACATCTTCAGCGCAGCAGCGATGCTAATTGCGACTGTGGTACCGCGACTCGGATCTGTAACTCGTTTCCCTGGGTCGTGATTCGTAAGTTGTCGAGCGCCGTCTTTGCGACCACGCCTTTCGGTCCAGAAAGTCTGCCAGCGATTACAAATGATCCCAGTTGTTTCAATCCATCGAGCGTGCCAGCTAAGCTCTTCGCATCTTCTGCTGTCAACGTTCGAGCATTGATCGCCAGCTCAACGTTGCCCTCAGTAACGCTCACGGTCCCGTAAACCTGACGAATGGTTGTTAAGTCTTTTGCCGCAGCTTCATTCAAGCTGATCGTCTTTAACAATTCAGGAGTGACGTTACCGCCAAAGCCAACTGCAGCATTCGGATCTTTCGTTGCCAGCGCGATCAGTTCCTGATTAGCAGTACTGCTGGGAGTCTTTACGGCATCAACCGCGTCCTTGACCGTCTTGAGTGAACCCAGCGCCAGCAAGTTATTGCTTAGGGGACAAACAGCGAGGTCATTTATCTTCATCGTGAACACACCCAGAACTTTCATCTGTTGGTTCAGCGAGAAAACATATATTGAACGTCCCGCATATTTTTCTTCGCGAAAATTTCCGTTCGCTGCGGTGCGACCAGCGGCGATCACAGAAGCAGTGTTGAAGGTGCCGCGCGCGAGCGCTACCGATTCGATCTTGCTGATGCCCTCCGATGGGTAGGTGTAACGCATCCCCACTGCGATTTGATCAATCGATCGCGGGTCCACGCCCGTCGACGTTTTGAAGCGATCCAGATCAGCGTTCACCTGCGCCAGCTTTGCTGGATCGTCTGCAAACATTTTGGGGGCCTGGTCCAGCAGCATCCGTAGGTTAATTAGCGCCAACGCGTCGGCGCGAGGCAGCGATGCGAGTAATGACGGCGCGGCCTTGCGCGGAGCCGGTGTTCGTCGCTGTGCAAGAACTGATGTGTCGATTGCGAACGCTGCGGTCACCAGCAGCATCACGACAATTATTGTTTTCTTCACTATTTAAGAACCTTTCAATCTAGTGTGTGGAAGAGGAATGACCTTCCGATGCCTGAAGCAATCGAATCGGTTCGCTTCCTATTGTTTTGATTTGCTCGCTGCACTTCGTGCTCGAACGATTTCGCCATGCAAAACTGCGTAATCGACTGGCTTGTAATCCTGCGGCAACAGAAAGGCT
>Ga0070673_100002625_pt1 | contig 10993 bp, 7 predicted proteins | sample KBSM23metaG_FD_65342 | JGI IMG/M metagenome (GOLD analysis project Ga0070673, IMG submission 65342) | Miscanthus rhizosphere microbial communities from Kellogg Biological Station, Michigan, USA - KBS M2-3 metaG | ecosystem: Host-associated > Plants > Roots > Rhizosphere > Soil ...
TCTCGACGCGCCGCTCGGCCCATTACCCGAGGACCGCCTCACCGACGAGCGGGCCAGGCGGATCACCGCGCGGATGGTCCTGGAGCACACCACCGGATTCCAGAACGAGGTCCTGCCCGGGCAGACCCTGCGCATCCACTTCGCGCCCGGCGAGCGGTTCAGCTATTCCGGCGCGGGCTTCCTCTACCTGCAGCGGTTCGTCGAGCGGACGACGGGCAAGGCGCTTCCGGTGTTGATGGACGAGCTCGTGTTCCGGCCGTTGGGGATGCGCGACAGCGGGTACGTCTGGCTGCCGGAGTACGAGCGGCTCGAGGCGTTCGGCCACAACGCGGCGGGCGCCGCGGTCCCCAGGCGGATGCCGAGGGAGCCCACCGTCGCCACCCTGCACACCACGCCCCTCGACTACGCCCGTTTCATGATCGCGGCGATGAAGGGGACCGGGCTGCGGCGGGACACCGCTCGGGCGATGCTCACGTCGCAGGTCGCGATCGACGAGGGCTGCTTCACGTGCCTGGACGGCGGCACCGGCCGCGTGTCCGAGTCGCTGAGCTGGGGCCTGGGCTGGGGGCTGGAGCGCACGGGCCGGGGCACGGCCTTCTGGCACTGGGGCGACAACAACGGCGAGTTCCACAACTTCGCCATGGGCTACGTGGATGGAGACGGTGTCGTGGTCTTCACGAACAGCGGCAACGGTCATTCGATCATGCCGGAGATCATCGACGCCGCGCTCGGTGGGCCGCATCCAGCATTCGCCTGGATGGGCTACGACAGCTACAAGTCGCCGGCCCGGCAGCTGCTCCGGGACATCCTGGCCCGCGGCCCCGTGGCGCTCGAGGGCGCGTCGGCCGCTTCGCTGCCGGAGTCGCGGATCAACGCCATCGGCTACGTGCTACTCCAGAAGAAGAGGCTGCCAGAGGCCATCGCGGCGTTCGAGCGAAACGTCCGGCGCTTCCCGGAGTCCTGGAACGCCTACGACAGCCTGGGCGAGGCGTACGCGGCGGCGGGCGATCGCGAGAAGGCGATCGCGGCCTACCAACGCTCGCTCGACCTGAACCCGCAGAACGCGAACGCCGCAGCGATGCTGAAGACGTTGCGCGGCCGGTGACGCGCGTCGTGAGGGGTCGTCATGAGGCAAGGTGGGCGGTGAGCCGACCCCAATTCCCTTGCCTACCTCCACGGCCGTGGGACATGATCGCGGCACCCCCATTCGGAGGTGTGCCCATGGCATTCGTGCTGGTGCGCCACAAGGTGAAAGACTACCTGCAGTGGAAGTTCGCGTTCGTCGAGCACGCGATCGCCCGGAAGGTCACGGGCTCGCAGGGCGGCCAGCTCTTCCGCAACCAAGACGATCCCGCCGAGGTGCTCATCCTCATGGAGTGGGACTCGCTCGACAACGCCCGGCGCTTCGTCGGCTCCCAGGACCTCAAGGACGCCATGGAGCGGGCCGGCGCCGTCGTCCCCGCGGACATTGTCTTCCTCGAGAAGGTGGAAACGCCGAGCTGGTGAGGGTCGGAGGATGCCGAGGGCAGCCTACGCCGGTTGAGCCACGGGCGCGTCCTTGCGGAAGAAGAACGTCTCGCGGTCCTTGGTGTCCACCACCACGTGGTCGCCTTCCTTGAACTTGCCGGCCAGGACCTCGACGGCCAGCGGGTTCTCCACCATGCGTTGGATCGCGCGCTTCAGCGGGCGGGCGCCGAAGACGGGGTCGTAGCCGCGCTCGGCCAGGCTCTTGCGGGCCTCCTCGGTCAGGTCCAGCGTGATCTTGCGCTCGGCCAGCCGCTTCTTCAGGTCGCGCAGCTGGATGTCCACGATGCGGTAGATCTCGTCCGGGCCCAGGCTCTTGAAGGTCACGATCTCGTCGATGCGGTTCAGGAACTCCGGGCGGAAGGTCTTCCGCAGCGCGTCCATGAGACGGTCCTTCATGTCCTTCGACTCGTGCCGCGCCATCTCCTGGATGAGGTCGGAGGCCACGTTGCTGGTCATGATGAGGACCGTGTTCCGGAAGTCCACCGTGCGGCCCTTGCCGTCGGTGAGCCGGCCGTCCTCCAGCACCTGGAGGAGGACGTTGAACACGTCGGGGTGCGCCTTCTCGATCTCGTCGAAGAGCACCACCGCGTAGGGCCGGCGGCGGATGGCCTCGGTGAGCTGCCCGCCCTCGTCGTAGCCGACGTATCCGGGGGGCGCGCCGATGAGGCGCGAGACGGTGTGCTTCTCCATGTACTCCGACATGTCGATGCGCACCATGGCCTTCTCGTCGTCGAAGAGGAACTCGGCCAGGGCCCGGGCCAGCTCGGTCTTGCCCACGCCGGTCGGCCCCATGAAGAGGAAGGACCCGATGGGCCGGCGCGGGTCGCCCAGCCCCGCGCGCGAGCGCCGGATGGCGTTGGCCACCAGCAGCAACGCCTCGTCCTGGCCCACCACGCGCTGCCGCAGGCGGTCCTCGATGTGCAGCAGCTTCTCCAGCTCGCCTTCGAGCATCTTCGACACCGGGATGCCCGTCCACTTGGACACCACCTCGGCGATGTCCTCGGCGTCCACCTCCTCCTTCAGCATCCGGTGGCCGCCCTTGTTCTCGGCCAGCCGCGTCTCCTCCGCCTGCAGCTCCTTCTCCAGCGTGGGCAGGGTCCCGTAGCGCAGCTCGGCGGCCTTGTTCAGGTCACCCTGCCGCGTGACCTGCTCCAGCTCGAAGCGGACCTTCTCCGTCCGCTCCTTGATGTCCTTGACCTTGTTGAGGGCGGCCTTCTCCTTCTGCCACTCCGCCTTCATGGCGGAGGAGCGCTCGCGCTGCTCGGCCAGCTCCTTCTCCAGCTTGTCCAGCCGCTCCTTGGAGGCCTTGTCCTTCTCCTTCTTCAGGGCCTGGCGCTCGATCTCGAGCTGGACGATGCGGCGCTCCACCTCGTCGATCTCCAGGGGCAGGCTGTCGATCTCGATGCGCAGCCGGCTGGCCGCCTCGTCCATGAGGTCGATGGCCTTGTCGGGCAGGAAGCGGTCGGTGATGTAGCGGTTGCTGAGCGTGGCCGCGGCCACGATGGCCGAGTCCTGGATCCGCACGCCGTGATGGACCTCGTAGCGTTCCTTGAGCCCGCGCAGGATGGCGATCGTCTGCTCGACGGTCGGCTCGCCGACATATACGGGCTGGAAGCGCCGCTCCAGCGCCGCGTCCTTCTCGATGTGCTTCTGGTACTCGTTCAGGGTGGTGGCGCCGATGCAGCGCAGCTCGCCGCGGGCCAGCATGGGCTTGAGCATGTTGGAGGCGTCCATCGAGCCTTCCGCGGCGCCCGCGCCCACCACCGTGTGCAGCTCGTCGATGAAGAGGATGACCTCGCCTTGCGACTCCTGGACTTCCTTGAGGACGGCCTTCAGCCGGTCCTCGAACTCGCCGCGGTACTTGGCGCCCGCGATGAGGGCGCCGAGGTCCAGGGTGATCACGCGCTTGTTCTTCAGCGACTCCGGAATGTCGCCGGAGACGATGCGCTGCGCCAGGCCCTCCACGATGGCGGTCTTGCCCACGCCGGGCTCGCCGATGAGCACCGGGTTGTTCTTCGTGCGGCGGGAGAGGACCTGCACGACGCGCCGGACCTCGTCGTCGCGGCCGATGACCGGGTCGAGCTTGCCCTTGCGGGCCAGCGCGGTCAGATCGCGGCCATAGCGCTCCAGCGCCTGGTAGCGGTCCTCGGCGTTGGGGTCGTCCACGCGCTGGTTGCCGCGGATCTCGCGCAGGACGTTGAGGACGGCGTCCCGGGTCACGCCGTGGCGCTTCAGCACGTCCGCGGCCGGCGTCTTCGCCGCCACCAGCGCCAGCAGCAGGTGCTCGGTGGAGACGTACTGGTCCTTGAGGGCGTCGGCCTCGCGCAGCGCGTCCTTCAATACGCCGTCCAGCCTCGGCGACATCTGCGTGGCCGCGCCGCGGGTCTGGGGCAGCGAGCCGAGCGCCCGCTCCGCCTCCTGGGCGATGGCGGCCGTATTGACGCCCATCTTCCCGAGGGCGGCGGGGACCACGCCGCCTTCCTGCGCCAGCATGGCCGCCAGCAGGTGCTCGGGCGTCGTCTCGGGGTGATCCTTCTTCTCCGCCTCCGTCTGGGCGGCGGTCAGGACCTCCTGGGCCTTCACGGTGAACTGGTCCATCCGCATGGAACGCTCCGCTTCAGTTCAAGCTTAAGCCAGCTTCCGCAGCACCAGGCATTTCAGGTAATAGGTCTCGGGCACGCCCAGGACGATGGGGTGGTCGCGGGCCTGCCGGCGCTTCTCCACGACCGTCACCGTGGCGCCCGCGTCGACGGCCGCGCTCCAGACGATCTCCTCGAAGGCCGCCTCGTCCACGTGGTAGGAGCACGAGCAGGTGACGAGACAGCCGCCGGGCTCCAGGATCTGGAGCGCGCGCAGGTTGATCTCCTTGTAGCCGCGCCAGGCCTTCTCCACCGCGTCCTTGCTCTTGGCGAAGGCGGGCGGGTCGAGGATCACGGTGTCGAACCGCTCGCCGCGCTGCTGCATCTCGTGGAGGAGGTCGAAGACGTTGGCCTCGGCCGCCGTCACGTTGGTGGCGCCGTTGCGGGCGGCGTTGCGGCGCGTCCGCTCCACCGCCTCCGCGGAGACGTCCACGGCCAGGACCTCGGTGGCCTGCGGCGCCACGTGGAGCGCGAAGCCCCCGTTGTACGTGAACCCGTCCAGGATGCGGCCGCGGGCGTAGGCGCGGGCCGCGGCGTGGTTCTCGCGCTGGTCGAGGAAGAGGCCGGTCTTCTGGCCCTTGCGCAGATCGACCTCAAGACGGACCCCGTTCTCCACGACCTCCAGGGTTTCGGGGACGTCCCCGGCCAGGACGCCGACCTTGCGGTCCAGGCCCTCGAGGCTGCGCACGCGCGGATCGTTACGCTCCAGGATCCCGGCCGGGTGCAGCAGCTCCTGGAGCACCGAGATGATCTCCTCCTTCAGGCGGTCCGTTCCCTGCGAGAGCGTCTGCACCACCAGGTGGTCGCCGTAGCGGTCCACGACGAGGGAGGGCAGGCCGTCGCCTTCGCCGTGGACCAGGCGACAGGCCGAGGCGCCGGCCGCCACCGTCTCGCGCCACTGGATCGCGGCCGCGACGCGGTCATGGAGGAATGAGGCGGGGAGGGATTCGCCGCGCGAGATCATGCGCAACGTGATTTCGGACCGGTTGGAGAAAAAGGCCAGACCGAGGGGACGGTTTTGAGACGAAAGCACGCGGACGACACTGCCGGGACCGGCGTCGTCCGCGCGGGTGATATCCGACCTGAATATCCAGGGATGCCCGCGGCGCAGGCGGGCCTCGCCCTTCCGGCTCACGGTCGCCGTCGCTTCCGCCACCGGGAGATTATGGCCGAGGCGCGAGGGGGGCCGGGACGGCGCTCGTCTTCTCCCGTCGGAACTCCTCGAGCTCCGCACGGGCCCGGACGGCGTACGGACCCTGGCTGCCGTAGCAGGCCACGCGCCGCCGCAACAGCTCCTCGGTCCAGGGCACGAAGGGCTCGAGGGCGGAGAACGCCTCGCGGCAGCGGCCCTCCATCCCGGGCACCGCGGTCAGCAGGACGCGCGTGAAGCGCCGCTGCTCCTCGGCGATGCCGACGGCGAACGGGCGGGAGAGGGCGTCGAACAGCGTGGGAGCCAGCGCGGGCTGCGCGGCGGCGACCTCTTCCGCCAGGCGCACCGCCCGCCGCACGCTGGACTGCGGCGGCCAGGGATCGGTCCGGTAGCCGGTGAAAGCGGCGACCAACAGGTCCCGCGCCTGCTCGGGGCGGCCGAACCTCAAGGCCAGCCGCGCGGCGGCCGCTTGTCCTTCGACGGGCTGCACACGGGCGAGTTCTCTCAGGTAGGGAATGGCGGCGGCGTCGCCTCGCTCGGCCAGCCCTTCGGCGAAAAGAGCCGTCTCCACCAGGCCCTCGGGGGCGCGGGGCTGGCCGCGGAAGGCCGACACGGCGTCGGACAGCCGCCCCGCGGAATAGAGCGCGTGGGCGCGCTGGCGAGCCCCGTCCTCCGGCGACGCGCTGCCGTCCGTGGGCGCCGGCACGTCGGCCACGGTGTAGGGGTCCAGGCGCTGGCGGCGCACGCGCTGCCAGTCCACCGCGCCGTCCACCGCCGGCTGGTCGGCGGCCATGCCCGCGGCGTTCTGCCGCAGCCACGCGATGTCGAACAGGCTGCGGCGCGAGACCGTGCGGGCGAAGGAGAACTCCACCAGGTTGCGGTCGTCGGTGTTCACCGGCTGGCCGCGGTCGCGGATGCGCGCGGCCAGGGCGGGACCCGCCACGAAGCGGGCCAGGAAGTCGGACACGTCGGTGGCGCGCCAGGCCACGCGCAGCGCGGTGGCGAACGGCTCCTCCCGCAACCGCGCGGCCAGCGCGGCCGCGTCGTGGCGCAAGGGCCGCCGCGAGGCGACGAGCATGAGGTCGATGTCGTGGACCTGCCAGACCTCGACATGCGGGAACACGGTGGACAGGGTGGCCAGCACGGTGGACACCGTCTCCTCGTCGATCTCGTAGGCCTGGAGCCACTGCAGGAAGAGGCCGTCCGGCCCCAGTCGCGAGGCCGCGGCTTCGTAGAACTCGCGGGTGAAGAGGCTGGCCACGCCGGCGCGGTACGGGTTGGACGGCTCGGAGAACACGAGGTCGTACGGCTCTTTCCCGGTGAGCAGCGCTTCCCGGGCGTCGGCGATCCGCACCCTGACCCGTGGGTTGGTCATGGCCCCGAGGTTCACGGCCGCGCACATCCGCGCGACCTGGAGCACGGCGGGCTCCAACTCCAGCACGTCCACCCGCTCCATGCCCGGCACGGCGGCCAGCCAGCCGGCGGTGGTGCCGGTTCCCAGCCCGATGACGAGGGAGTTCCGCACCGGAGGCGGCCGAAGCAGGCAGCCCAGCAGCCCGCTCATGACCTGGGTGGGCGCGTCGCCGCGGGCGTTGCCGTCGACCTTGCCGTTGAGGGCCAGGGCCAGCCCCGCCCTTGCCAGGACGGCCACGCTGCTCTCCACGCCTTCGCGCTCCCACACCACGGCCCGGCGCGCATCATTGAGCCAGGCCTGCCGGCCTTCGGGGCCGGGCCGGAGGGGCGCGGCGCGACCCGCCCCGATCCCGCTGTGGCGCCAGGCGGAGGTGGGCCCATCCACGCGCGCCAGGACGAGGACCAACGCCGCACAGCCGAGGCCCAGGGCGGGAAGGGCCCACCGCGGCCGCTGGCGGTCGGCCATCACCGCCGCCACCGCGACCAATCCCAGTAGCCAGGCCGAGACCCGCCAGCAGCCGGGCGCGGTCAGCAGCGGCATGAGGCCGAAGCCGCCGGCCAGCGCCCCCGCCACCGCGCCCACGGTGTTCCAGAAATACGCGAGCCCCAGGTGGCGGGCCACCCCCTCCCGGCCCTGGCCCAGCATGGCGACCAGCAAGGGGAACTGCAGGCCGGCCACGATGGCCGCCGGCAGGACCACGATGGCCGTGACGGCGGTCCACCCCGTGACGTAGCTCGCCAGGCCCTCGGCCGCCAGGAGCGGGGGCCGCAGCCGCAACGCCAGGAGCGCGAGGCGGTCGCCCAGCGCGTAGGGCAGCCCGATGAGCGCCGCTTCCACTAGACAGGTCACGCCGAAGGTCGGGAGGGTCACGGCCAGACGCGCGAAGGCCAGCGCGTACACCAGGGCGCCCAGGCCGATGCCGAAGAGGGCGACGGCAAGGACGAGGCCGAACGTGTACACCGTCCCGCCCAGGATCGGTCCCAGCATCCGGTACCAGATGAGCTCCATCAGGAAGAACGCGAAGCCCACCGCCGCCGCCGCGGCCAGGACGAAGTTCGTGGGTGCCGTCGCAGCGCGGTCGGCGGCCGGCTCGGCCTCCGTCTCCGACTGCGCGTAATGCCCCGCGCGCACCCACGCGATCACCGCCACCAGCGCGTTCACCAGTGTCGCCAGCCACAACGTGCGCCGCGTGCCGAAGATCTCGAGCGCGGCGAAGGTCGCGGCCAGGCAGCCCACCACAGCGCCCAGCGTGTTGACGCCGTAGAGGATCGCGGTGCCGCGCCGCCGCGGGTCGCTCCAGCCCTCGGCACAACGCGCCGCCGCGCCCAGCGTTCCACCCGCGAAGAAGGTCGGGGGCAGGAGGACGAGGCCGGCGAGCAGGAGGCGCACCGCCGTTCCACCCCCGAGACCGAGGGCCGCGGTCCCGCCCATGCCGACATAGGCGGTTCGCACCAGACCGAGCAGGACGGGCGTGCAGGCAGCGGTGGCGGCGACGAGGGCTTCGAGGATGGCGTAGAAGCGGAGCGGATCGCTCCGGCGGTCGGCCCACGGACCCAGGACGCGGCCGCCGAGGCCCAATCCACCCATGAAGACGGCCACCACGGACGCGGAAGCCGCGGTCGACGCGCCGAAGATCAGCCGGAACTCGCGCTGCCAGGCGATCTGGTAGACGAGGGCGCAGACGCCCGAGGCGCACACCAGGGGAGCCAGCGACCAGGGCGACAGGCCGGTCGAGCTCCGGTGATCCCCCCCCTCCGGCGACGCGTGCACGTGAGCGGCCATCTTACCGCCTCGGGGGAGAGTTTAATTTGCTAGGATCGCCGGAACGGAGGCCACCGTGCGGCGGACGGTGTCGTGGGTGCCCTGGGCTCTCTCACTGGCGGCGGCCGCGTCCGTGCCGACTGACGCCGAGGACAAGCGCCAGCCGTGCTCCTCGACGCCCCTTCCGGACGCGCGCACCGCCGCCATCAGCCCCGACGGGAAGTACGTCGGCGCCGGCGACCTCGAGTCCTTGCACGTTCTCGTGGACGGGCTCGTCACCGGCGTCGTCAAGTTCAGCTTCCGCCCCGTCCACATCGCCGCGCACCCGGAGGGCGGGCTCTTCGCGGTGGCCGCCGGCAACGTGCACATCGTGGACATGGCCACGCACACGGCGGTGGCGGAGATCAAGCCCGCGTGCTGGTACGTGGCCTGGAGGCGGGGCGGCGCCCAGCTCCTGGGCATCGACTACGACAACGCCGTCCACGTCTGGGACTCGGCCACGCGCCGCGAGCTCACGAAGTGGAAGCTGCCCCTGGGCCAGAAGGTCAGCTCCCGCTTCGAGGACTACGCGGATGCGCCGGGCCTCCTCGCGCTCGGCTTCGAAGACGGCAGCGTGCGCGTCTTCGACGTGGCCGACGGGCGGCAGGTCTCGAGGTTCGACGCGCATCCCGCCGAAGGCGAGATCGGGATGACGGGCCTGGGCCTGCGCGCCGACGGCCGGCTTCTGGCTACCTGCGACTACGGCCAGGTCAAGGTCTGGGACGTGGCCACCGGCGAGATGAAGCGCCAGTTCTCCAGCCGGCCCGGGGGCCTGGCCAGCCGCGTGCGGTTCTCCACCAACGGGCGCCGCCTGGCGGTCGCGAACCGCGTGGGGTCGGGATTCGGGATCGACTTCCTCGACGCGGAGACGGGCGAGCGGCTGGCCCGGGCGGCCCTCAGCGCGCACGACGCGGTCGAGAGCTGGGACATGGCGTTCCCCGATTCGGAGGAGCCCACGATCCTGTTCCTGGCCAACGACACGGTCCACCTCTGTCCCTGGTCCCTGGCCATCGGGAAGGGCCCGGGGGTCAAGGTTCCCTATGGCTCTCCCGAGCCGTGAGTCAGAATAGGGGGATGGGCAGCGACGTCGTGGCCGTGGCCCGCGCCCTGGACTTCGCCGCGCGCAAGCATTCCAACCAGCGGCGGAAGGGTGAGGCCGGCGAGCCGTACGTGAACCACCTCGCGGAGGTGGCGCGGCTGGTGGCGGAGGCCACCGGGGGCGAGGACACCATCGCCGTCCTGGCCGCCCTTCTGCACGACGCCATCGAGGACACCCCGACCACGCGCGACGAGCTGGCCCGCGAGTTCGGGCCCGAGGTGGCCGACGTCGTCGTGGAGGTGACGGACGACAAGGCCCTGCCCAAGGCCGAGCGGAAGCGGCTGCAGGTCGAGACCGCGCCCGCCAAGTCCCACCGCGCCAAGCTGATCAAGATCGCGGACAAGACGAGCAACCTGCGCTCCATCGCCAAGAGCCCGCCGGTGGGCTGGGACCTCAAGCGCCAGCGCGAGTACTTCGACTGGGCGGCGCGGGTGGTGGCGGGGTGCCGGGGGACGAACGCCACGCGCGAAGGCTGGTTCGACGAGGCCCACGCGGCGGGACTGCACGCCCTGACCGGCCGGGGCTGATATAGAGTCCGCTGATGGGCGTCCCCGTCGTCATGGCCGCGGATCACGGCGGCTTCGAGCTGAAGGAGAAGCTGAAGGCGGTGCTGGACCGTCTCGGCGTCGCCTACCGCGACGCTGGCACGCACTCCGCCGAAGCCGTGGACTATCCGGACTACGCCCGGCTGGTCGCGCAGGCGGTGAGCCGGGGCGAAGCCGAGCGGGGGCTGCTCGTCTGCGGCAGCGGCCAGGGCATGGCCATGGCCGCCAACCGGTTCCGCGGCGTGCGCGCGGCCCTGCCCTTCGACGAGCAGACGGCCCGGCTCAGCCGCGAGCACAACGACGCCAACGTCCTCGCGCTGGGCGGGCGCGTGCTGGACCACGAGCGGGCCGCGCGCATCCTGGAGGTCTGGCTGACGACACCCTTCGCCGGCGGCCGCCACGTGGCGCGGGTGCAGAAGATCGATGATTGAAGAGAGAATCGCGGCGCCGATCTGGCCACCGCAGTTCCCTCCCCCTACGTGGGGAGGGATAGGGTGGGGGGTCGAGAAAGGTCGCTTCCCATGATGGAGAACCTGGCCCGCACCGATCCCGAGGTGGCCGACGCCGTCCGCAACGAGACGCGGCGCGAGGGCGCGCAGCTCGAGCTCATCGCCTCCGAGAACTTCGTCTCCGAGGCCGTGCTCGAGGCCCTGGGCAGCGTGCTGACCAACAAGTACGCCGAGGGCTATCCCGGTAAGCGCTACTACGGCGGCTGCGAGTACGTGGACGTGGCGGAGACCCTGGCCATCGCCCGGGCCAGGAAGCTCTTCGGCTGCGACCACGCCAACGTCCAGCCCCACTCCGGCGCCCAGGCCAACA
>Ga0070673_100002630_pt1 | contig 10985 bp, 9 predicted proteins | sample KBSM23metaG_FD_65342 | JGI IMG/M metagenome (GOLD analysis project Ga0070673, IMG submission 65342) | Miscanthus rhizosphere microbial communities from Kellogg Biological Station, Michigan, USA - KBS M2-3 metaG | ecosystem: Host-associated > Plants > Roots > Rhizosphere > Soil ...
GCGCCCGTCGGTGTCATGCGGCCGACCTTCGCGTTCCTGCCGCTCTCCGTGAACCAGACGTTGCCGTCGGGACCGAACGCGATGTCCGACGGACGCGCAGCCACGCCGGTGACGGGGAATACGGTGAACGTCCCGTCCGGCGTCACGCGGCCGATGCTGTCAGCCGCGGCGAACCAGATGTTTCCGTCGGGGCCTTTCGTCACGCCCGCCGGAGCGCCGCCGCCCGGAACGACGAAGTACGTGACGGTGCCGTTGGGTGTGACGCGGCCGATCCGGTTGGTCGCCGGGACCGAGAACCAGACGTTGCCGTCGGCGCCGGGCGCCATGTCGCCGGCCGTCTCGGAGGCGGCGAACGTCGTCATCATCGTTCCCGCCGGCGTGACGCGGCCGAACGCCGCCGTCCCGGCCTGACTGAACCAGATGTTGCCGTCGGGACCGGCGGTGATCGCGACCATCCTGCCGGACGAGTTCGGGCTCATGAACTCGCTGATCACGCCCGCCGGCGTGACGCGCCCGACCTGGTAGCTGTCCGATTCGGCGAACCAGATGTTGCCGTCGGGTCCCGGCGCCAGTGCGTTCGGAACGCTGCCGAACGCGAAGCTCGTGAACTTCGTGACGGCGCGCTGGCCGGATCCGATGGTGCCGCCGCTGCCGGCGACCGCCGCGCCGGCCGCGCCCGTCGTTCCCGCGCTCGCGCCAGCCGTCGCGCCGGTGCCGACCACACCGCCCGCGCCGCCGGTTGCCGCGCCGGCGGTGCCGCCGGTCGCGCCGCCGACCGCGCTGCTTCCTCCCGTGCCGGGCGCACCGCCGCCGCTCGAACCGCAGCCGGCCGCGGCCACGAGAATTCCGAGGATGCCGGCGGTCGAACGTCGCATCGCTTCCCCCGGCTAGGCTACCGTGGCGCAACGACCACGGAAGATCCTTTTCGGTACAGATCACCAGCCCCGCAATCCGGCTCAAATGTAGAATCGGGGAGGTGACAGGGAGAGGCCCGGCTGCGATCGTGACTCTTTCGGTGGTGCTGAGCGGCGTCGCGGCTTGTCATTCGTCGTCGGGAGGAACGGGCGCGGCAGGCGCTGGTGGCGGGGCAGCGGGCGGGAGCGCCGGTGCCGCCGTCGGCGACGCGGGCGCAGGCGGCGCCGCTGGAACCGGGGGCGCGGCTGGATTCGCGGGCGCCGGCGCGAGTGGATCGATTGGATCGGGAGGCGCGGCCGGGGCCGCCGGCGCGGGTGGCGCCAGCGGATCGACGGGCGCGGCCGGTCGCGGCGGCAGCGGCACGGGCGGTAGCGCGGGCACTTCCGGCGGCAGCGGCACGGGCGGCGGCGCGGGCACTTCCGGCGGCGGCGGCACGGGCGGCGGCGCGCCGCCGCTCAGGTGCACCGCGATGTCGAGCGGCAGCACGTTCATGTTCCCCACGTCGAGCTACGGGATCGTTCGCGCCGTGTGGTGGCGGGGCGGCTGGCTGTTCGCGACCGATAGCCAGATTGGCAAGTTCGGCGCCGACGGGAGCGTGCTCATCCCGTTCACCACGTTCTCCGACGAGGCGATGGAGACCTCACACGATCCCTACCTGGCGGTGACCGACACCGGCGTGACGATCGGGTACGCGGGATCGCCCAAGGACACCACCCAGCCTCCCTACGGGAGGCTCGTGGCGCTCGACGAGCAGCTGGTGATCAAGACCGGCCCCGTCAACGTCGGCGTCGCCTACTCGGCGATTGCCGGGCTGGCGCCCGACGGGCGCGCCGTGGCCTGGTACCAGGGATATCTGTCGAATGCGGAGGGCTATCGGTTCTCGCTGCTGACCCCGTCTCTGACGCCGTCGGGGACGACCGATCTGCTCGACGCCGGCTTCGAATCGACGGAGACGGCCGAGATCGCGGTCGGCGCGACGGGCTTCGCCGTCTTTTACCGGAAGACCGGGTGTCCGACGTCGCAGCGTTTCGATTTCGCCGGGAACCGAGTGGGCACGAGCGTCACGCTCAAGCCGTCCAGTGGCAACTGTCCGAACGACACGAACCTTTACGCGTATCGATCGTCGTTACATTCGGTCTTCGCCGCCGGTGTTCACTTCGTCGGTTTCGGCGACTTCGGTACGAACGGCTACCAGCCGTGGGCCGGATACGCGGTCGTGGACGACAGCACGGGTACGGCGCGGGCCGTGACGGCCTTCCCGCGCCAGGACTCCAGCCTGTTCGGCGAGACTCCCACCGTCGCGACGTTCGGCGGCAACTTCGCGCTCGCCTGGTCCACGTCCCCGAACGGCTCGTCGACCCAGGACAACAACTACTTCGCTCTGGTCAGCGCCGAGGGGACGCAGCTTTCGCCCGTGCTCAGCCTGGGCCTGTCCGTGGGCAAGTACCTGGCTCCGATCGTCGCCGCGTCACCCACCGGCTTCGTCGTGTTCATGGTGGTTCCGGCCACGCCGACCGTGTACACCGCGTTCAACATTGGGTGCCAGTAAGTCTGCGTTCGCCCGGCGCGTGACTCGGGCGCCGGGTCGTGAGAAAAGGAAGGCGAAGGCACGCCCGTGAGCAGGTTCGTTTCTGCGGCGGTGATTTCGCTCCTGCCGGCGCTCGCCGGATGTGAGGACGTCTCCGAGTTCGCCGGGCCCGGCGGCGGGCTCGGATCCGCCGCGTGCTTCATACCCGACACGGGCACCCACGAGCTCCTGGGTGCGCCGCTGCTGTTCTCGCCCACCACGCACGGCTTCGGCGTCAGCGCGCTCTTGAAGGCGGGAGATCCGGAAACCCTGCACCTTCGCGTTCGCGCCGCGGGCGCGTCCGCCTGGACCGACGCCGCGCCGGTGACCGTGCGCGCGCCCGATCTCGCGGAGTGGACCGTCGACGGTCTGGCGGCCGGCAAGCGCTACGAGTACCAGGTCTTCGACTGTTCGCCGAGCGGCGGCCTCGTGCTGCACGGTGCCCGCCTGATCACGCAGCGCCCGTCCGGACAGTCGTTCACCTTCGCGATGGTCACGGACACGCACATCGGTTCGGATCTGGCTTTCGACAATCAGGGCGACGAATCGATCCTGTCCACGGTCAGCCGCCACATCGCGGCCGCCTCGGCGGATTTCGTCGTGAATCTGGGCGACATCCTGGACTACCACAAGTACGGCTTCCTCGCCCCGCCCCCCGACGCGTCGATCGCGCGCGAGTCCTACGTCAACTACCGCGCCACGCTGGGGGATCTCGCGGGCAGCGCGTTCCACTATCCCGTGATCGGTGGGTGGGACAGCGAGAACGGTTGCGACACCGCCGACGTGATCGACCGGTCGCGCAGCCAGCGTCTTCTTTACTTGCCGTCGCCCGGGCCCGCCACCTATCCGGAGGGTGGCAGCGCGTTCGAGGACTACTACGCGTTCACCTGGGGTGACGCGCTGTTCGTCGTGTTGAACGTCTTCTCGTACACGCCGACCTGTCACTCGCTGGGCGCGGGCCCCGGTCTCGCCACCGACTGGACGCTGGGGCAGGCGCAGCTCGACTGGCTTCGCCAGACGCTGGCCAGCTCGCAGGCGAAATGGAAGCTGGTGCTGATCCATCATCCGGTGGGCGGCAACGCCGGCGACGACGTCAACTCGGCCTACGGCCGGGGCGGCGGACGCGCCGCGCACGTCGGCGAGCAGGAGATGGTGCACCAGATGATGCGGCAGTACGGCGTGCAGATCATGTTCTACGGCCACGACCATGTGTTCACCGACATGGTCGTCGACGGCATCCACTACACGCTGCCCGGCAGCGCCGGCGCGCCCTGGAAGTTCACGATGGCGGAGACCGGTTACGACACGTTCTGGCCGGACTCGGGCTGGGGACGCGTCGACGTCACGCCCGACGAGCTTCACGTCCAGTTCATCACCATGACCGGCGCGCCGCTGTTCGACTACACAGTCCGCTGACGGCTGTCAGCGTGGGCCGGGCGCCTGCGCGAGGCGCCCGTCGGCGCCGACGCAGTAACGCCCGAGCGGCACGGTTCGCATCTTGGGCGGGATGCTGCCCGCCACGACGACGTCGATGCACCACGAATTTCCTGACGGCGACGGCGACAGCGCCGAGACCGCCGGAAAACCGGGGCGGGGGTTTTCCAGGTGGGTCAGCCGTCCGGAGGTCAGCTCCAGCGGCGCCGCGCGCCGCGAGAACGCCGCCGCGCCCGGGCGCAGCTCGACGATCTCGACGAACGTCCCCGTCCACTCCAGGCTGGGCGTGTGCGCGTTCTTCGAGCGGATCCAGTGCCGTTCGATCGCCACCGTGATCACGTCGCCCTGGACGCTCGCCTGCGTTGCATAGATGCCCGGCAGTTGCGCCGGCAGCGGGCTCATGGTGGGCGGCAGGCCCGGGTGGACCTCGTCGACGGAGATTGGCGGCAGCGGCCGGCAAATCCAGCCGGCGGCGCCGCGCACGCAAAGACCGACGTCCGTCGCCGTCTCCAGCCGCAGGACCTTCGGATCGCCGGTCGTGAACACCGAGAACCCGACGGCGTCGTCCAGCCAGTCGGGCGCGTCGGTCGCGGGCGCCACCGCCGACGCCTTCTTGAGCGCGGCGCGCGGACTACCGGAAAACGGACTTTCCCGGTCGAACATCCACCACGGCCCCAGGTGAGGCGCATCGGCCCACTTCGGGTTCATGCGCAGCGGCTCGCCCGCGCGGGCGATCGCCTCCGGTAGCCGCAGGCTGTAAACCGCCGCGCGTCCGTCCGGCAGCGGGCCCAGCACCAGCACCTCCTCGCGCCGTCGGGCATCGTCGCGGGACAGCGTCCAGATGTGCGGCGCGGCCGGCCCTCGCACGCAGACGTGCGCCGGTGGCCGCGTCAGGCAGATCAGCGAGCCGCGCGAATCGACGATGCGCAGTTGCGCGCTGGGCGGGATCTTCGACTTCGGTCGGGCGGGGAAGCGGGTCGCGAACGGCGGGAGGAGCCCCGCATCCGACGAGACCGCCACCATCTGGACCTCGGGGTGAGCCGCGAGCCACGCCACGAAACGATCCGTCGTCTTCGCGACCGCGACCGACGGTCGCGCGCTGCCGGCGATCGCCGCAACCGCGACCGCAACCACGGGCCACCTCATGAACGCACGAGTGGACTGACAGTGCTGGGGGGCTTGATGTTCCCGCCGATCGCGAACGCCCACGACGAACCGACCCTTCATGTGGGCTACGCCTACAGCAGCTGCGACATCGACCTGCATCCCGAGCTCACCGCGGACCAGTTCCATCGGCGACTGACACGGTTCGTTGATGCTCGCGCGCCGGACGAGGTCAAGCGTCGTGGCTCGAATGGGTACGCGCAACCGGTGCGCCAGTGTTCGGCGGCGGCGAAGCAACTGCGTATCGACGTTCGAGATGGGCCGTGGCCGAGGCGCGCCGCATCGGTACCGGGCTTGCACCGATCGAGGCGGGAGGGACAGATGCCCGGTCCAGCAACGATTCTCGAAGGGCTGCGCGCGATCGCCAATGACGCGGTCACGGTCGCGGTCGTGTGGCACGCCGTTGTGGCTGCTGCGGGCGTCGCGCTCCTCTTCGCCTGGCGTCCGTCGCGCCCGATCGCGGGAGCCCTGCTTTCCGCGCCGGTCGCGACGGTCAGCGCGTTCGCGTTCGGCTACGGAAATCTGTTCAACGGGATCGCCTTCGGGATCCTCGCCCTGGCGCTGTTCGAGGTCGGCACCCGGATGCCCGCGCATCCGGTCCAGCGGGGCGGCGCCGGGATGGCGGCCGTCGGCGTCTTCATGATCGGCGTCGCCTGGCTCTATCCGCACTTCCTCGAGACGCGGGCGTCGGCGATCTACCTCGTCGGGGCGCCCATGGGCCTCATCCCGTGCCCGACGCTGTCGCTGGTCATCGGTTTCACGCTGCTGGGGGGCGGGTTCGAGTCGCGCGCCTGGAACCTGATCCTGGTCGCCGCCGGTCTTTTTTACGGCGTCTTCGGCGCGGCGCGACTGGGCGTGGGACTGGACCTGGTGCTGGTCGCGGGCAGCCTTTGCCTGCTGGTCCTGTCGTGGAAGCGGCGCCCGCTCGCGGACGCGATCGCCGGCCACGCGTGAGTCGCCGTCAGCTGGGGGGGCCGCTGGCGCCGGTGGCGCGGCGGCGGATTCGTTCCAGCTCGGCGTCGTCGAAGTTGTAGCGGGCGCGGCAGAAGTTGCAGGTCACCTCCGCTTTTCCGTCGTCCAGGATCATGTCCGCCAGGTCGGCGTCGCCCAGCATCGCCAGCGACACGCCGGCGCGCTCGCGCGAGCAGGGGCAGAAGAAGCGCGCGGGCCGGCGGTCGAGCACGCGGATCGCGCCCAGGCGGCCGGCGAACACCGCGCGCAGCAGGTCGTCGCCCGAGGGCGGCAGGCCGCCGGCGACGACACGCGCCAGGGCGCCGTCGGCGAACAGGCCGCGGGCCAGCGCGACTTCGATCGCCGCCTCGCCGGGCAGGGCCTGCACCAGGATGCCGGCCGACGCGACGACGCGGCCGCCGTCGTCGGCCGTCGCGTCGCAGGCGAGCGCGCTTTCGATCTGCTCGCTTTCGGTGAGATAGCGCTCGACGTCCTCGTCGATCTCGCCGCTGGCGATCGCGGTGGTGCCGCTGAAGTTCTCGCGCAGGCCGACGTCGCGGATCACGCTGACGACGCCCGAGCGGCCCACGGCGGCGACCAGGCTGGACCGCGGGTTGCGCGGATCGGCGGCGGGCGCGATCGCGCCGCCGGCCGGGTGCTTGACGTAGGCGCGCGCGGTGCCGGACCCGTGCGCGTCGACGGTCACGCCGCCCAGCGGCCCGTCGCCCAGCACCTGCAGCGTCACGCGCTCGTCGTCCTTGGTCAGCGTCGCCAGCAGCAGCCCGGCCGTCAGCCCGCGCCCCAGCGCGACCGCGCCCGCCGGCCCGGCCTGGTGGCGGCGCGCCGCCTCGCGCGCGACGCCGGTCGTCAGCGCCGCAACCACGCGCACGGGCAGATCGGCGAGCACGCCGCGAACGATCTCGTCCTTCGCGTCGTCCGCGTCGTCGTCGCTGCCGTGGTCGTGGTCGTCGGCGCCGTCGTCGCGCATGCGCGCGGCATTCTAGCGTCGCTCGCGCCCGCTACCAGCGGGCGGTCAGCCCCATCCCGCCGGAGCCGCGCGCGAACATCGGCGCGAGCGACAGGGAGGGACCGCGCTGGGCGACGCGGTACTCCTGGACGTCGTGGCCGATCAGCCCGACGACGAACATGATGAGGCCCGCCGCCTGGGCCGCGCTCCACAGGACGAAGAAGCTTTCGCCACCCGAATTGGAGTCGCGGAACGCGAGAATCATCGGACCCGCGACCGGGATCCACAGGTAGTCCGCCGTGTCGCTGCAGCTGTCCACGCACGAGCTGTCGTTCAGCAGCAAGCTGATGGTGGCGGCGATGCCCCAGCTGACGCCGAAGGTGATCGCGCCGGCCGTGACCAGCCCGCGCCGGGGACGGTGCACCGTCTGGAGCGTCAGCGGCGGGGAGGCGGGATACGTGGCGTAAGGCTGTGGGTACGCACCGTAGCCGGGTGGGGGCGTTGCACCGTAGCTGGGCGGATAGCCCGGCGGCGGATATCCCGGCGGCGGGTATCCCGGCGGTGGGTAGCCCTGAGGCGGGCCCTGTGGCGGGTAAGGCGCGGCCGCGGGCGGCGGTGCGGCGGTGTTGGCGGGAGGCGCAGCGGGCGCGGCGTTGGCCGCAGGCGGCGCTGTCTGCGCGATCGCGGGTCGAACCGCAGCAGCGCCGACGAACAGGACCACACCCAGGGCAATCCACGACCGGACGGGTTGCGACATGCAACCAGTGTCGAATGGACGGCGGGGCCCGTCAACGTACGCTTGTCACATCACATCGGGGCGGGCGCGATCTTGCCGGGGCTGCTCACCTTCAGCCGGTTGTTGACGCCCAGGATCCCGTCGACGTGCGCGAGCTTTTGCGCTTCCTTCTTTTCCTTCTGCGAATCGACCGTTCCTTCCAGGACGGCGATCCCGTCGTCGACGGTGACCTTGATCTGATTGTCCTTCAGGTCCGGCGTCTGCTGGAAGCACGCCTGGATATCCGCCTTTTCCTTCGCGTTCGCATCCGGCGACGCTTCGTCGGCGATCGCCGGCGAGCTCGTCCCCACCAGAATGAGACCGGCCGCCCCAAGGAGCAGGCCACACAAAAAACGCCTCATACGGCACCTCCCTACAAGGTCCAATCTGGGCCTTCCCGCGCGACTGACCATGGCTACCCGGCGCCACAACGAGGCGGGGATGCGGCCATACACACCTCATGCACGTTCGGGCCCTGTGGGGATGGCTGGCGGTCGCCGCCGTGTTTTGTGCGTGCGCGTCGTCGGAGAGCGACGGCTCGGGTTCCGCTGGCTCGAGCGCGGGCGCCGGGACCTCGGGCACGACGGGCAGCTCGGGCACGACGGGCAGCTCGGGCACGACGGGCGGCGCCGGCACGACGGGCACCGGCGGCGCCGCCGGCAGCAGCACGACCGGCGTCGCGGGGACGTCGGGCGGCATGAGCTCCGGCTGCGGCAAGGCGCCCGCGATGACGGGCGCTTTCCAGGCCACGATCACCGTCGGCGCTCTCCAGCGCGGCTACTACGTCGCGATCCCGTCCACCTACGATCCGGCGGTGCCGCGCGCGCTGGTGTTCGGCTACCACGGCAGCAACTACACCGGCAAGATGATGCGGACGTACCTCGACATGGAGAAAGCGCCGCTCGTCGACAAGGCGGTCTACGTCTACCCGGACGGCCTGCCGCCCGCGGACAACCCGAGCAAAGCGTGGGATCTCACCGCGGCGGGCATGGACATGCCGTTCTTCGACGCGATGCTGGCGCAGATGTCCGCCGACTACTGCGTCGACCCGAAGCGCATCTTCGTCGCCGGCCAGAGCTACGGCGGCCTGATGACCGAGGCCGTCGGCTGCCTGCGCGGCGACGTGGTCCGCGCGATCGCCGTCGTCGCGGGCTCGGGCCCCAACAGCACGTCGCAGTGCAAGGGGCCGGTCGCCGCGTGGATCACGCACGGCATGGATGACATGAACGTCGCGTTCAGCAGCGGCGAGAAGAGCCGCGACTTCTGGGTGATGAAGAACGGCTGCACCACGACGACCGCGCAGGGCACGCCCATGCAGTGCCAGAACTACCAGGGCTGCATGCCCGGCTACCCGGTGATCTGGTGCCCCCACGTCGGCGAGACCGGCCACCAGGAACCCCCCTGGGGCCGCGTCGCCGTCCGCGACTTCTTCGTCACCTTCTGATCAGCTGTTCGTCGAGGGCTCGCTGGGTAGGCGCAGCGTGAACGTCGTCCCCTGTTCCGCCGACGACATCACCGTCACGTCGCCGCCGTGCGCCCGGGCGATGGCGCGCACGATGTAGAGTCCGAGGCCCAGGCCCGGTCCGTCGCCGTCCCCGCGCCGGAACGGCTCGAAGATCACTGGGAAGAGGTCGGGCAAGATGGGTGGACCGCCGTTGTGGACGGAGATCTCGACGTCGCTGCCGTCACCCACGACCGCGATGGACGCGTTGCCGTGACCGTAGTGGGTCGCGTTCCCCACCAGGTTCGAGAGCGCCTGGTAGAGGCGCGCCCGGTCCCACGATCCGGTCGTTTCTCCCGACCGTGACAGATCGATGCGACGATCGGGATCGGCGATCTCGAACTCGTCGATGAGATCCCGCGCCAGGTCGCCGAGATCCATCCGCTCGCGCACGATCGGAATCGCCCCCGTGCCGGCGCGCGCGTAATCCAGCAGATCGCGGATCATGCCGTTCATTCGCGTCAACCCACGTTCGACGCGCGCCAGGAGTGGGCCCTTCCGCTCGTCGGCCTCGGGCATCCGCGCGAGCAGCTGGACCGCGGCCGTGACCGTATTCAGCGGGTTGCGCAGATCGTGGGCCAGCACGGCGATCTGTCGATCCTTCATGTTGAGCGCCGCCTCGCGCCGCCGCAGCTCGCGGTTCGCGACGTGCAGCGACACGCACGACGCCACCTTGCCGCGCAGAACTTCCGCGTGCACCGGCTTCGTGACGAAGTCGATGACGCCAAGCGCATACGCGCGCTCCACCTCTTCGCCGCGCAGATCGCGCGCGGTAATCATGATCACCGGGGTCGACCGGATGAGCAGGCGCTCGCGCATGCGCGACAGCGTTGCGAAGCCGTCCATCGCGGGCATCATGACGTCGAGCAGGATCACCGCGAACTCGTGACGGGCGATCAGCGCGATCGCCTCTTCACCGGTGGTCGCCTCGAGGATCCCGTGGCCGAGCGGTTCGAGCAGCTCCCGAAACGCGAACAGATTTCCGGGCCTGTCGTCGACCACCAGGATTTTCGCGATCGGCGCCTCCTGCTCGCCCTTGCCGGGACCTGTCGCCGAGCGAGCAACCTCAGCCTGAGTTGCGTCCCCCATCCCGCTGTTCTAATCCGGACGCGCGCCCCTAAACACTCCTTGTTTTCGATCCGTACGCGCTTATCGCGCCGCGCGCGATTTCCCTTTTGCGATCTTCGGCGCGCTCACGGCGCGGACGGCGGGGAGCAGATACGGCCGATCGCGGCCAGCAAGTCCAGGAACGGGACCGGCTTCGGGAACAGCTGGACGTCGCCGAATTGCGTGCGCACCGTTTCGGCGCTGAACCCCGTCGCGGTGACGATCAAGATCGGGATGTCGCGGAGGGCGGGATCGCGGAGCTGCTCGTGGCGAAAATCCCAGCCGTCCATCACGGGCAACATCAAGTCGAGAAGGATGGCGTCCGGGCGCGGCCCGCCCTGCAGCAACCGGAGCGCCTCGCGGCCGTTCGTGGCGGTCGCAACGTGGCATCCTTCCTCTTGCAACGCCTCGCGCAGCGAATCGCGCACCGCCGCGTCGTCCTCGACCAGCAGCAGCCGAGGAATTCGCGCCAGCGCCAGCGCGCCGGCGCCGAACGCGGGCTTGTCTGTGCGGGAAACGTCAGCAGCGGGGGACATCGCCAACCTGAATCTGTACAACAACTTGGGACGGCCGCGCTGGGTCGGCAAGCGCCCCGTCGACGAAA
>Ga0070673_100002633_pt1 | contig 10980 bp, 8 predicted proteins | sample KBSM23metaG_FD_65342 | JGI IMG/M metagenome (GOLD analysis project Ga0070673, IMG submission 65342) | Miscanthus rhizosphere microbial communities from Kellogg Biological Station, Michigan, USA - KBS M2-3 metaG | ecosystem: Host-associated > Plants > Roots > Rhizosphere > Soil ...
GCGGAGGACCTCGCGGCTGCTCGGCAGGTCCGAGGCCACGATGGGCCGCCCCGCGGCCATGGCCTCGAAGGCCTTGAGCGGAGAGGTGTGGGCCGCGGTCATGGCCGTCTCGAGGAAGGGCACGGCCACCGCCGCCGCGCGCTTCAGCTCGTCGGCCACGCGGGCCGGCGCCACCGTGCCCGGCATCTCCACGCGGTCCTCCAGCCCCCGCGCGCGCACCAGGGACTGGATGCGCAGGAGGTCGGGCTCGCCGGCCAGCCCGCCCAGGATCACCAGGCGCGCTCCCGGCACCTCGGCCATGGCCTCGACCAGCACGTCCACGCCCTTCCAGGGGTAGAGCTGACCCGCGTAGAGGATCCGCGGCGGGCCCGCGGTGGCCGCCAGGCCGGGGAAGCCGCGGTCCTCCGGCACGTCGCACCCGTTCGGGATGACGCGGGTGGCCGCCGGGCGGGGCCCATGCGCGGCCGCGAACGCGTCCCGGATGCCCGAGGTGGTGGCCACGAAGCCGCGCGCGCCCCTCCACACCGTGCGCTCCCGCCGCGCCAGCCGGCGCGCCTTGCGCGGCCGCGGGATCTCGCCGGTGCCGTAGAGCGCCCCGCGCTCGCCGTACATCAGCGCCTCCACCGCGTGGGCCTCGTACACCACGGCTCCGCGCGCGAAGACGGGCAGGCGCACGAGCATCTCCGCCAGCTGCAGGTCGCGCGTGAAGACGGCGGCTCCTCGCCGCAGGCCATGGAGCGCCGCCGCCGCCGCGCGGGCCAGGAACACCGCGCGGGGCAGGGCGTGCGCGCCCGTGCGGTGACCGACGGCGAGACGGCGGACCTCGAGGCAGGGATGCGGCCGCAGGCCGTACAGGGCCAGGACCTCCTCGGTCGGCCGCGGGTCACTGGCGCGCACGAGCAGGGTCGTGCGCGCCCCCGCGCGGGCCAGGGCCGCCGCCGTCTTGACCACCTGGATCCCGTTCGCGCGCTCGAGGGGGAAGCGCACGTCCGCGGGGACGAGGACACTGACCCCGCTCACGGCTTGACCAGCACGCACTGGATGTGCCCGATCATCACGTCGCGGGCCAGCGGCGTCCGCTCCAGCAGGCGCCGCGCCGGTCCGGGCAGGGCGCGCCGGAAGAACCCGGTGACGTAGCGGTCCTCGCGGACCAGGCGGAACCCCGCGTCCCTCACCCAGGCCGACAGGCGCGTCACGGTGACCCGCTGCAGCAGGTCGTCGTGCTTCTCCTTTCCCTCCTCGGCCAGCGCGATGAAGGTGTTGGCCTCCTTCGGCTCCTGCAGCATCCAGGGGGCGCGGCGGGCGAGCAGCCGGAAGGCGCGGAAGGCGGCGCGCCGCCCGATCAGGATGTGCAGCGGCACGGGGACGAGCAGGCGTGGCAGGTGCGCGCCGGCCAGGGAGAGGTAGGGCGCGGTGGAGAGGTAGAGCACCCCGCCCGGCCGCAGCACCCGATGGCACTCGGCGAGGTAGGCCGGGGCCGAGCTCACGTGCTCGATGACGGAGTGGCTGAAGACCACGTCGAAGGCCGCGTCCCGGAAGGGCAGGCGCGCGCCGTCGCCCTGAACGAACGCGGCGTTGGCCACGCCCCTCTCGCGCACGAGACGGGTGCCCGACCCGAGGAAGCGGGCGTCGAGGTCCAGGCCCACCGCGAAGGAGGACTCCTCGGCCAGAGAGACGGCCGTCCCGCCGCCGCCGCAGCCCGCGTCCAGGACGCGGCCCTGAACGTGCGGGCCCGCCCGCTCCAGGGCCTGGATGACCTTGCCGCTGCGCAGATACTCGAAGACGGCGTAGTCGTACTCGCTCCGGAAGCGCCGGGCCGCGGACTCGTCGAGGGCCTTCTCGTCGACCGTCCTCACCGCCCGAGCGCCTCGCGGTAGAGCGCGAGATAGCGCGCGGCCACGCCGGGCAGGCGGAAGCGCTCCTCCAGGATGCTGGCGGTCTCCGGCCGCGCCCGCCGCGGCGCCTCCAGGAACGCGAGGATGGACTCGGCCAGGGCGGGGGGATCCTGGCGGGGGACCACGGCCACGTCATCGCCGAAGATCCCGCGCAGCTCGATCCCGCCGGGGTTGTCGGTGGAGACGACGGGCGTGCCGCAGGCCAGCGCCTCCAGCGCCACCGTGGGCGTGGCCTCGAGGGCCGAGGACAGCGCGAAGAGGTCGGCCGCGGCGGTGAGGGCGGCCACCTCCTCGTTGGGTACCCGGCCCAGGAACCGCGCGGCGTCCCCGAGGCCGAGGGCCCGGGCCTTCGCCTTGAGGTCCGTCTCCAGCGGCCCGTCGCCGGCGATGAGGAGGGTCACGTCGTCCCGCCGCGCGCGCACGCGAGCCATGGCCTCGAGGAGCGTGGCGTGGTCGGCCAGGGGGTGCAGCCGCTTCACGTTGAGGATGAGCGCGCCGCCCCGCGGCAGAAGCTGGCGGCGCGTGGCGTCGCGCGCCTCCGGCTGCGGCGGGTGGAACGCGTCGGCCACCGGCGGGTACACCACGGAGGCGCCGGGCAGCGGCACGTCCAGCTCCCGCGCGCGCCGGAGCAGCGCCTCGCTGTAGAAGGCGACGTGGGCGGCCTCGCGGTTGAACCGCCGGAAGCGCGCGTCCCGCCCGTCGTGGTGCCAGATCTCCGTCCCGTAATGCGTGAGGACGTAGGGCCGCCGCCGCCGCACGGCCAGCCGCGCCGCGACCTGGTTCATCCAGGTGTTGGAGTGTATGTGCACGAGCTCCGCCCCCTCCACGAAGGGCCGGGCCTTCCACCAGGTCTCCGCGGCCTCCAGGGCCTGGGGCAGGCGCGTGGCCCGCAGCCGCGGCATCCGGCGCCGCACGAAGGCCGTGTCCGGCCGATCCGCCTCGCGGCCGAAGGTGAGGTAGCGGACGCCGTGGCCCTGCGCGGAGAGGGCGCGTCCGAGCAGGTGGGGGAGGAGGGCGTTGGCGGCCTGGTGCGGGGGCAGGTGCGGCGTGACCATCAGGACGTTCATGGGGCGGGCCAGCCGCGCGCGAACTCCGCGTAGGTCTGGCCCACCGCGCCCAGGCGCGCCGTGGCGTGCTCGAGCAGGCGCCGCAGCGCGGCCTCGAACCGTTCCACGCTGGCCGCGTCGGGGTTGTAGGGGCTGCCGCCGGGCAGCAGCTCGCTGGAGTGGAAGATCACGTTGAGGCAGGGGGCTCCGCGCTCCTTGAGCCGCGTGGCGAACGAGAGCATCTCCGGCACCGGCGTGTAGGACGGGCGCAGCCACACGGGCCGGATCCCCAGGCGCTTGAGCGCGCCGCGCCATGGGATGGGCGGCAGGCGCGCGTACAGGCTTTCCACGGCCTTCGGCAGCGGAGGATCGGTGGCGGCGGAGATCGGGACCTCGAGGATGCGCGCGCCGCCGGGACGCCGGACGTCGCCGTAATCGGGCCGGTAGGGATCGAGCGGCGCCCCCGCGAAAGCGGGACCGCCCTTCCGGCGCTCGTTGAAGAGCGGGTCCACGCTGGTGTCGACCGAGTAGCCGAGCCCTTCCAGGATGCGCAGGCTGCGGCCGTCCACGCCGTTGCGCCCCGCGCGGTAGGTCGTGGGCCGCACGCCCAGCGTGGCCTGGAGGGTGGCGGTCAGCTCGCCGATCTGGCGGGCCAGGAGATCGTCGGACAGGTTCATCGGGTAGGTGTGACCGGCGGTGTCCTCGGGCCGGAAGGGCGGCGAGGTCCACGGGTGGAGGTGCGCGCCGATCTCGCAGCGGCCGGAGCGGGCCAGGTCGCGGAGCACGGCGGCGCTCTCGGCCCGCGTGGCCATCTCGTGGGTCACCAGGTACGTGGGACGCGCGCCGAACTCCTCGAAGAGGGACTGGAGGGCGGGCAGCCGCGCCGCGTTCTCCACCGTGAGCTCGCGCCGGCCCTTCTCCGACCACTGATCGTCGGCCTCGGTGTCGATGCCGATCAGCAGGGCCGGGCCCCGCGAGGCGTCCGTCATCGGTCCATGTCGCTGTCGCCGAAGACGACATGCCAGCGGCCGGGGTCCTCGAACACCCCCTCCGACGGCACGCGGGCGCGGACGCAGAACTGCATGGGCGAGGGGCCGGCCGCGAACCCGCGCCGGGCCAGGTCCTGCTGCAGGGCCGCGCCCATGCTGAAGGCCTGCGCGCGGGCCACGCGCGCCTGCCGGAAGGAATCGAGGACGGCCCCGATCAGGGCGTCCCTGGCATCGTGGTCCTCGGCCGCCGCGAAGACGTCCACGATCCAGCCCAGGCGCAGGCCGCGGTAGTCCTCGTCACGGCTCACGGCAAAGCCCAGCAGCTCCCCCTCCCGCCGCGCCTCGCGCAGCGCATACCGCCGGTGCGGGCAGCGCGCGTACTTCCACTCGAGGTACGCGGCGTCCCGCCGCACGCACATGGCATACGAGGCCCGCGCGCGCTCCCACAGTGTGTCGTACCCCGCGTGGAAGCCGGTAACGGTCCGGACCTCGATCCCGGTGTCGCGGGCCGCCGCCTCCGGATGGAGGGCGTTCCAGGCCAGGCCCAGGACCGGTCCCGCGGCAGCGCCCAGCGAGGGGCCGACGCGCCGGGCCGCCACCGCCTCCGGGTCCATCACCTTCTGGAAGAAGGGGACCGGTCCCACGTCGCGGTACGCGAGCTTCTTGAACAGGCCGTAGGACGAGGGCGTGAGCCCCAGGCCCAGGGCTATGTCCACGTGGTCGCTCCAGGCCGTGAAGAGCCGCGCGCCCAGTCCGCGCCCGCGGGCCTCGGCGCGGAGGAAGACGTCCATGCCCCACGATGAGCGGACCTCCCGGCCGCCCCACCACAGGCGAACGGGCATGGAGGCGTACTGTCCCAGCACCTGCCCGCCTTCGCGGGCCACCCAGATCTCGGGACCGTCGGCGGAGTTGGCCGGGTTCTCCAGGTATTGCCAGCGCCAGCGCCTCTGGCTGGCCTCGGTCATCTGCGCGCCGAAGACGTCCTCGTACAGCCGGAAGATCTCGTCGGCGTCCTCCGGCGCGCGTCGCTCCACCTCCAGCGGGCCCATCTCCCTCCGGTCAAAACGGGAAAATTAACACGGGAACGCGCGGCGTGCTATGGTCGCGGCCCATGCCGCTCCCGCGCCGCGGACGCCTTCGTCTGGCGGCGCTGGCCTGGGTCTTTGGCCTCCTGGCGGCCACGGCCGCGCTCGAGCGCGGAGGGCCGCTCTTCCTGAACCTGGGGGCCGGCGACGCGGCCTTCGCGCGCGGCTTCCGCGGCGGATGGGAGCGCGACGGGCTGCGCGGCAGCGGCGAGACCATGTTCCGCTGGACGCTCGACGGCTCCCGCCTCGAGCTGCCGGTGAGCGTGGTGACGGGCCACCTTGCGGCCCGTTTCCGCGCCGCGCGCTTCGCGCCGGGGCCGGCCGAGGTGGCCGTGCTGGCCGGCGGCGCCGAGCGTGACCGATGGACGCAGGCCCCGCAGGGCTGGCGCGTCCGCGACGTGGACCTGGGGGAGTTGCGCGGTCCCCTCGCCCTGAACCTCCGATCGGAATCGACCGATCCCGACGGCCTGGGCGTGGCCCTGGACTGGGTGGAGATCAACGGGGCCGGCTGGATCGTCCCGCGGGCGGAGCTGTGGCCGGGGCTGGTCTTATTCATCATCGGTGTTCCGGTCTTGGCCGGCGTGTACTTCCGATCGGTGGAGACCGGTTTCGTGACCAGCGTGATCGTTCTGGTCGTCACGGCCACCGTCATCGCACTGGACCGGCTGGGCGGACTGGTGGGCCTATCGCGGGCGGGACTGCCATCACTGATCGGCCTGGCAACGACCGGCGTTGCGGCGCGAGCGTTGGGGCGAGCCTGGCCGGAACTCCTCGACAAGGACGGCGCTCGCGCCGCGGGTATACCCGTACTGCTTGCTGTTGTGACGCTCGCACATCCTTTCTACTACTACCCTGACGTGGACACCCACGCCCGTTACCTGGCCGCGGCCCGCGCCGATCCGCGCCTGCTCGCGGACCCGAGCGACTACCAGGCGCGGACGGGCGCGTGGACCCGGGACGTCGGCGGCCGGCGCGTGGCCTTTCCCTACTCTCCGGCGTTCCACGTCCTGGCCTGGCCAGCCGCGCTCGTCCTGGGAGACGAGCGGGCGGTGAAGTGCGCGGCCGCCGCCGCGCTGGGCCTGACCGTGCTCCTCGTCCATGCCCTGGCGCGGTCCCTGGGCTTCGGCCCCCGCACCGCGCTCCTGGCCCAGGCGCTGATCGTGCTCCTGCCCGTCACCGCGTCGCGCCTCGTGCTGGCCCTCTACCCGACGCTCTTGGCCCAGGCCCTCGAGCTCCTGCTGATCGTCTTCCTGGCGCGAAGCGCGAGCGACGTCGCGGGCGTACCGGCGTGGAGGCTGGGCCTGCTCCTCGTCCTGTGCCAGGCGGCCTACACCGGATCCCTGCTGAGCGTGGGCCTGCTGGTGCCCATCCTCGCCGTGCTCGAAGCGGCGGCCGGCCAGCCGCGGCGCGCGTTGCGGCTGACCGGTCTCTACCTGGCGGCCACGCTGGTCGTCCTGGCGGCGCAGTACACCCGCTTCCTCCCTGTCCTGTGGCGCCAGGTGCTGCCGCACGCGGCGGAGAGGACGGCCGCATCCGCGGAGGACGCGGGCGCCGGAATCGTCGCCCCGGCGCTGCGCCGCCTGGGCCTGTTCTACGACATCGTGTATCCGCTCCTGCTGGTGCCCGGGCTCGTCGCGATCCGCGGCGCGGCTCCGCCCGCGCGGCGCGTGGTGGGCGCGGTCCTCCTCACCGGCGCGGCGCTGCTGGTCCTGCGCTACGCCGCGCCCGTCGTCTTCCGCGACGCCAAGGAGGTCGAGCTCCTGGCCGGGCCGGTGGCGGCCCTCGCGGCGGGCGGCGCGGCCTGGCTCTACCGCCGCGGCCCCGTGCCGCGGGCGGCCGCCGTCCTCGGCCTCGTCGCCGCCGCCGGCTGGGGCCTGAGCCGGGCCGCGCTCGCCTATGCCGACCGTTTCGTCGCCGTGGGCCGCTAGCTACTCCGGCTTCGCCACGCCGATGACGCCGCAGGCCACGCGGCCGCCGGCGTTGCCGGTGGGCTGGGTCTTGAGGTCGTCGGCGTTGGCGTGGACGATCACGCCCCGCCCGAGGATCCCGTGCGCCCCTTCGAACCGCAGCCGCGGGTCCGTGTAGTCCACGCTCGCCACGCCGTCGCTTCCGGCCTCGATGTTGCCCATGTCGCCGATGTGGCGCCGGGCCTCGGCGGGGCCCGCGTGCTGGTGGCCCGTGGGGTTGTAATGGCCGCCCGCGGAGCTGAAGTCGGCGGCCGAGCAGTCCCCGAACTCGTGGATGTGGAAGCCGTGCGTGCCCGCGGGCAGGCCCGTGATGCGGCCCGTGACCCTGACGCTGGGCGTGCCCTTGGCGAACGTCAACGTCCCCTCGACCTTCCCGTCCTTGGCGGGGTGCAGCACGACCACGGCCCGCGTGACCGGTCCGGTCGTGGCCTTGGCGACCGCGGGCTTGGTGGCCGGCGCCGGCGAGGCCCCGGGCGCCGGCGAGGGGGCTCCGCCCATCTGCGCCGCGGCCGCGGCGGCCACCAGGGATGCCATGACGACGAATGAGGCTTTCTTCACGGTGCTCCTCCAGGAAAAGAGATCGAGGCCACTATAACTCCGGCGGCCGCTCCCGGCGCCGGAGCGCGACACCCGCGACCACGACGAAGGCGGCCAGCAGCCCGAGCTTGACGAGCAGGCCCAGGGCGCGGTCCGCGGGGGCCAGGAGCGAGCAGCCATAGGCCAGGGCGGCGGCCGCCAGGAGGGCCGCCAGTCGGCCATTCTCGAAGGGGACCGGGTATAGCCGCCGGGAGATGGCCAGGCCGAGGCCGGCCATGACCGCGTAGGACAGGACCGTGGCCCAGGCCGCCCCGACCGTGCCGAAGCGCGGGATGAGCAGGAAGTTCCCGGCCACGTTCGTGGCGGCGGCGGCGGCGGTGATGATCGGGTAGTAGCGGGCGCGCTTCTCGATGCCGATCCCGATCGAGCCCAGGAGGAACGCCCCGTGGAAGAGATAGGCCAGCGCCACCACGGGCACGATCCCGGCGGCGGACCAGAAGGCGGGGTTCTTCGGCGTCATCAAGACCAGCAGGTCGCCGCCCAGGACCGCGACGGCCAGACATACGGCCAGGAACGAGGCGAAGGCCCAGGTGGCCACGCGCGCGAGGACGGCCGGGGCGTCGGGACGGCGGACCTGCGCATAGACGAAGGGCTGCCACGCGGGCTCGAAGGCCGAGAGCGGGAACTTCACGGTGCTGCCGAAGGTGTAGCCGAGCTGGTAGATCCCCACCTCGGCGCGGGTCACGAAAAGGTCCAGGATCTTCCGGTCCGCCAGGTTCAGGGCCTGGACCAGGATGCCGTGGGGCACCTTGGGGATGCCGAAGTGCAGCGCGGGGGCCAGCAGCCGCCACGAGAAAGCCGGCGCCGCGTGCCGCCACAGGATGGGCAAGAGGGCCAGCGAGAAGACGCCGGTGGCGATGGCGTCGCTCCAGACGACGCCGGCCACGCCCAGGCCCTTCATGACCAGCGCCACCTTCAGCGCGATGTTCACCACGTGGCGCAGGACCGCGAACGCGGAGAACAGGCCCGGACGGTCCTGGATCCGGAGGAGGGCCAAGGGCACGAAGGCGAAGGTCCCCAGCCAGACGTCGGCGGCCACGATCACGATGAGCCGCCGGAGGTCCGGCGCGTCCGCGTCGAGGACTGCTCGCGCCAGCGGGCCGGAGGCGGCGATCGTCCCCGCGAAAAAGAGAGCACCCACGGCCGCGGCGAAGAGGGCGACGGTCCCGGCCAGGCGGCGGCGCTCGGCCTCCGTCTCCAGGTCGTAGTGCACGCGGAAGAACCCGGAGTCGAGGCCCAGCCGGAACACGATCTTGGCCACCGTGCCGAAGAGGAGCAGGAGGGCCAGGGTCCCGTAGTCGGAAGCGGTGAGGTAGGCGGTGTAGATGGGGACGAGGAGGAAGTTGACCAGGCTCTGGAAGACGTCGGCGGCGCCGTAGACCGCGGAGTGGGAGGCGAGCTTGCGGAGGTGAACGGCGACCGGCGTGGCGCCGGGGGGCGGAGGAGCGGCCTCAGACGACAGCGGCGGCCCTCCGCGCCCTCACACCCTCGCCTTGTCCGAGGTGAAGTACTCGATGACGCGGTCGAGGATCTCGTCGAGGTGGACCTTCGGCTCGTACCCGGTCAGCTCGCGCAGCTTGCCGAGGTCGGGCACGCGGCGAGGCATGTCCTCGAAGCCCTCCTCGTAGGCCTGGTCGTAGGGAACCGTCACGATCTCGCTGCGGCTGCCCGTGCGCTCCTTCACGCGCCGCGCCAGGTCGCCGATGGTGACCTCCTCGCGGTCGTTGCCCACGTTCAGGACCTGGCCGATCGCCGCCTCATGGTCGGCCAGCTTCAGGAGCACGCCCACCACGTCGCTGACGTAGGTGAAGCAGCGGCTCTGGGTGCCGTCGCCGTAGACGGTCAGCGGGTGGCCCAGGAGCGCCTGCTTCACGAAGTTGGGGATGACCATGCCGTAGCGGCCCGTCTGTCGTGGGCCGACGGTGTTGAAGAGGCGGAAGATCACCACCGGCAGCCGCTTCTCCTTGTGGTAGGCCAGGGCCAGGAACTCGTCGATGGCCTTGCTGCAGGCGTAGCTCCAGCGGCCCTTGTGCGTGGGTCCCAGGACGAGGTCGGCGTCCTCGCGGAAGGGGACGGCCTGGCTCTTGCCGTAGACCTCGGAGGTGGAGGCCAGCAGGACCTTCTTCTTCTTCTTGTTGGCCAGCTTCAGCACCATCTCGGTCCCGTGGACGTTGGTCTCGATGGTGTTGACCGGGCTCTCGACGATGAGCCGAACCCCCACGGCGGCCGCCAGGTGGAAGACCACGTCCGCGCGGTCGATCACCTCGGCGGTGACGGGCTCGTTCATCACGCTGTCCACCGTGTAGCGGAACCCGCGCGCGCCCTTCAGGTGCTCGATGTTGTCGATGGACCCTGTGGAGAGGTTGTCCAGGATCTCCACCTGGTCGCCCCGCGCCAGCAGGGCCTCCGCCAGGTGGCTGCCCACGAACCCGGCCCCGCCCGTGATGAGGACCTTCACGGGGCCGTCTTCTCGGCCGGCGCGCGCGCGCGCTGCCGGCGGTCCAGGATCACTTCGGCGGTGCGGTGTGCTCCCAGGCCGTCCACCAGATCGCGGCCTCTCGCGCTCATCTCTCGCCTGCGTCCCGGGTTCTCGAGGAGCGATCGGACCGCCTTCTCGATGGTGCGTTCATCGACCTCCGTCCCCAGCCCCAGATACTCCACCGTCCCCCGGTGTGCGAACTCGCGCATGCGCTGGTCTTCGCGCAGGTTCTGGGCCAGGACTATGCCGGGCGTCCCCAAGGCGGCGATCTCGTATACGGTCATGCCGCCGGAGCTCAGCACGATGTCCGCGTCCAGCATGAGGTCCGCCATATGGCCGGTGGCCTCCTGGATCAGGGGCACGCGCCGGGCCAGCGTGCGCTCCAGGGCCTCGAACTCCCTGCGGTAGGAGAAGGCAGGGCCCGCTACGGCCACCACGTTGATCGCGGCGGGCAGCCCTTGAAGGGCGCGGGCCGTCTTGAGGGTCAGGCCTTGCGGGTCGCTGCCCCCGAACGTCAGCAGCACCATCCGCGGCTCGTCCCGGACCTCCTTGGTGCGGCCGTGGAACTGGTCGCGCAGCATCGCAAAGGCCGGACCACCATAGAAACCCTCGGGCGTCTCCCGGTCCTGGTTCATCACGGAGACGATGACCTGGGCGTAGGTCTCGGTGGTCTCCAGGTCGGCGAGCGCGTCCAGGAGGTTCACGGTGGTGGCGCCGATATGGCTCAAGGCCGTCAGGTAGTCGGTCTCGAGGGTGGGCAGGTCGTTGATGAGGATGGCGGGGGCGAAGTCCCGGATATGGTCGAGATCGGCCTCGATGGTTCGCCCCGCCGCCACCCGTACCGGGTAGCCGTGGCGCGACACCATGAGCAGGCCCTCGGTCTGGTCGGCCCGCATCAAGAACGCGATGTCCGCGCGGGACG
>Ga0070673_100002638_pt1 | contig 10968 bp, 8 predicted proteins | sample KBSM23metaG_FD_65342 | JGI IMG/M metagenome (GOLD analysis project Ga0070673, IMG submission 65342) | Miscanthus rhizosphere microbial communities from Kellogg Biological Station, Michigan, USA - KBS M2-3 metaG | ecosystem: Host-associated > Plants > Roots > Rhizosphere > Soil ...
CCGGCCTCTACCGCAAGATGCACATCCCCGACGACCCCGCCTATTACGAGAAGTACTACTTCACGCCGGGCGATCTGGGCTTCCGCGCGTTCGACACCCGGGCCGGCCGCATCGGGACCCTCATCTGCTGGGACCAGTGGTACCCCGAGGGCGCCCGGCTGACCGCCCTGCAAGGGGCGGTCGTCCTCTTCTTTCCCACCGCCATCGGCTGGCACCCGGGCGAGAAGCAGGAGCACGGCGCCGCCCAGCGCGACGCCTGGCGCACCATCCAGCGCGGCCACGCCATCGCCAACGGCGTGTACGTCGCGGCGGCCAACCGCGTGGGCCACGAGAAGCCGGCGGAGGGCGGGCCCGGCCTCGAGTTCTGGGGCTCCTCGTTCCTCTGCGATCCGTTCGGCGTGGTGGTGGCCGAGGCCTCCTCGGACAAGGAGGAGATCGTGGTGGGCGAGGTGGACCTCGCGCGCCTCGAGGACGTGCGCCGCAACTGGCCCTTCCTCCGCGACCGGCGCACCGACGCCTACGCCGGCATCGAGCGGCGATTCATCGATTGAGCAGGGGGGTGCTGCGCCGCACCCCCCTGACCCCCCGCTCGCTGCGCGGGAGTGAATCCCGCTCCGCTCGCAGCCCGTTGCCCAGGCCGCCGCTGGATCGATTCCACATGCCCGCGGAGTGGGAGCGCCATGAGGCCACCTGGATCGGCTGGCCGCACGCGCTGTCGGACTGGCCGGGCCGCTTCGCGCCCATCCCGTGGGTCTATAGCGAGATCGTCAAGAAGGTCTCGCCCGGCGAGACGGTGCGGATCCTGGTCGGCTCCGCGGCCCGCGAGGCCAGGGCGCGGCGGGTCCTGGAGCGCGCCGGTGTCGACGTGTCCCGCGTCGAGTTCCTCCGCTTTCCCACGGACCGGGGCTGGACGCGCGACTTCGGGCCGATCTTCGTCCGGCGCGGCGGCCGCGTGCCGGAGGTGGCCATCGCCCGCTTCCGCTTCAACGGCTGGGCGAAATATCCGGACTGGCGGAACGACGACCGTGTCCCCGAGCGGGCGGCGGCGGCGCTTGGCCTGCGGCTTCGGCCCGTCTCCTGGAAGGGCCGCCCGGTCGTCCTCGAGGGGGGCAGCATCGACGTGAACGGCCGGGGCACGCTGCTCACCACCGAGGAGTGCCTGCTCGACCCCGAGGTGCAGATCCGCAACCCCGGTCTTTCGCGGCGCGACCTCGAAGCCATCTTCGCGGACGCGCTGGGGGCCCGCAACGTCCTCTGGCTGGGGCGTGGGATCGCGGGAGACGATACCCACGGCCATGTGGACGACCTGTGCCGGTTCGTGGGACCGAAGACGGTCGTGCTGGCCCGCGAGGAAAACCCCGGGGACGCCAACTACCGCGCGCTCGAGGAGAACCGCGAGCGCCTGCAGGGCATGCGCCTGGAGGACGGCTCGAAGGTGGAGGTGGCTTTCCTGCCCATGCCCGCGCCGCTCGTCTTCGACGGCCGGCGCCTGCCCGCCAGCTACGCGAACTTCTACATCGCGAATGCGGCGGTGATCGTGCCCACCTTCAACGATCCCGCCGACTCAAAGGCGCTGGGCGTGCTGCGCGAGCTCATTCGCGACCGTCCCGTGGTCGGCATCCACGCCGTGGACCTCGTGTGGGGCCTGGGCACGCTCCACTGCCTGACCCAGCAGCAGCCAGGCTAGTCGGCAGCCGTCCCTGACGTCCGCTCCAGCATCCTGAGCTGCGCGGCGTCGTGCTCGTACACGTCGGGAAAGAACCGGACGACACCGCCCTCGTCCGCCCATGCCGTCAGGTAGGTGACGAAGACCGGCAGGGCCGCGGGCAGGGCCACCTGCTGTTCGCCGCCCCGCGCCATGGCCGCGCGGATGCGCGCCGGCGTCCACTCCGGCGCGCCGCCCAGGGCGAAGCGGGCCAGGTCGAACGGCCGCTCTACCCTCACGCAACCGTGGCTCTTGTCGCGCCGCGCCCGCGCGAACAGCGCACCCTCCGGCGTGTCGTGGAGGTAGACGCCGAAGGGGTTCGGCAGCAGGAACTTGACCAGGCCGAGGGCGTTGCCGGCGCCGGGCCGCTGGCGGAGCTGCAGGCCGCCCTCACCCTTCACGAGCACCATGTTGCGCCGCGCGAGGTACCCGCGGTCGCGGTACACGGCGGGCAGGATCTCGTCCTCTGCGATCGAGGTCGGCACGTTCCAGTACGGGCGGAACACGACGTGGGTCATGGCCCGGCCGAAGACGGGCGTGGGGGAGCGGGCGGCGTTGCCCGTGACCACGCGCATGCGCAGCGCGTCCCGCCCGCCGTCGTAGCCGTGGAGCTCGAAGCCCGCGATGTTCACGAGCACGAAGCGGTCCGCCTCGAGGGAAGGAGACAGCCAGCGCCACCTCTCGAGGTTCAGCTCGATCTGCCGGACCCGTTCCGGGGCCGGGACGTTCAAGGCGGCCAGGGTCGGAGGGTCCACCGACCCGCTCGGCTCCAGCCCGTGCCGGAGCTGGAAGCGCTTGACGGCGGCGGCCGCGGCCTCGTCGAAGACGACGGCCTTCGCTCCGTGCGGCGATCCGGGGAGGTCGCCCTCAGCGGCGAGACGAGCGCGCAGCGCGGCCACCTGGGGGTCGCGTTGTCCGAGCCGCCACGGCCGCCGCGGCGCCGCCACCTCGGGCCACCCGCCCTTTTCCGCGATCGCGCGGTAATGCGCCAGCGCTTCGCGCAGGGCCGCGTATTGCGGCGTCCGCGGTAGCAGGCCGCGGAGCGTTCGCTCCACATCCTCGGATTCGACCGCTTCCCGCAGCACGGCCGTCAGGTCCACGGGTCGCAGGCGCTGCGCCCAGTACGGGTTGACCGCCGCGGGGTCGATCCTTCCCGCCACGTCCGAGGCGTAGCGCAGGAAGGCGTCGGTCGCGCGCAGATCGAGTTCGCCGGCGGCCGCCGTGTCGCCATCGCTCGCCGCGCCCCACGCAGGGTCCCAGTAGCGCGCGGCATCGAGGCCCTCGCGGCCGGCGTCCTGCAGGACGCGCACCAGTGCCTTGCCTTGCCGGGACAGCCGCGAGCCGCGGGTCCACACGGGCCGGTAGCCCCTCGACGCGTAGAAGCCGAGCAGGACCTCGGCCCGCGCCGGATCCTCCCTGGCCAGAGCCGACGCGAACGCGACGGCGTCGACGGTCGGCTCTTCGTCGCGCTCGGCGCGCGCAACGGCAGGAGCGACGAGGGCACACGCGACGGCGAGGGACAGGATACGGAGGGAAGGCGCGATCATCCCTGAAGCCAGGCTGCAAGTCGCGTGCCGTCAGGCGGCTAGCGGCGGGGGTCGGGAGGCGGCAGCGTGATCGTCGAGGCGGGCTTGGGCTGGGCGAGGGCCGTGCGCAGGAGGGTCAGCGCGGTGTAGACGACCACGATGATCACCAGCCAGCGCACCGCGCTGAGGGGAAGCGACTTCACGATGTAGGCGGCCAGCAGCACGCCGGGGACGCCGCCGATGGCCAGCCCCAGCGCGGGGCGCAGGGCGTAGGCATCCTTGCGGATGAACCTCATGCTCCCCACGGGCATGAGGAACGCGCAGGACCCCATCATGATCGGGAAGGCCACCTTGGGGCTCATGCCGAGGAGGCTGACCAGGATCATGCACGGCGCGTAGAGCCCGATGCCCAGGGTCATGAGCGCCCCGAGCACGAAGTTGCCTCCGACGCCGATACCCAGGCGCTCACCGCCCACGCCGATGGCCTCTCCGCCCAGGCGCGCCATGAGCCCGAGCTGGGTGGCCAGCATCAGGCTGGCGGCCACCAGCAGGGCGGCGCCCATCCCGATCTGCACCTTGCGCCGCGACCAGCCCGCCACGATCCCTGCCCCCAGCCATGCCCCGAAGACGGAGGCCGCGATCATGGCCACGAGCGTGGTCATGTCCGCCGTCACGATCGAGATGTAGATGAAGGCCTGGACCACCGTGGGCGCCGTGTGGCCCACGTTCAGCGTGCCCGGGATGAGCCGGTCTTCCACGACCTTGCCGAACCGGAACATCGAGGTGGTGGTGGCGAAGGAGCCGATGCCCAGCGTGTCGAAGAAGTTCGTGATGAAGCCGATGAACACGTGCAGCGGGGAGGGCGCGCCCCGCTCGACCGCGGGGTCGTCCTCGGGGAGGCGGCGCCGCGCGCGGCCCAGGTACACCACCCAGGCCACGAGGTAGGCCACGAAGAAGATCCCCAGGGCGACGAAGAGCGCCGCCTTGGGAGTCATCGCTTTTCCCCGCCGCAGTCCTCGCAGGGGCACAGCCCGCGCAGGAGGCGGAAGCTGTAGATGCCGGTGTTGTGGCCGTCCTGCCAGGTGGGGGCCAGCGCGTAGTTGCCGACGCCCTCGAGGTGGACGAGGTCTTGTCCTTCAAGGTCGAGGTAGCGCGCATTCGGCGCGTGCCCCTGGCAGCCCGCGCAGGGGCACCAGCTGCGCAGGTAGTCGAGCGGGTAGACCGACTCGTGGCCGTCGTCCCACGACACCACCAGCCGCCGCGCCCCTTTCTCGTGGCGCACCTCCAGCGGCTCCGGGTAGGGCGGGACCGCGGGCACGGCGGCTATGGGCTTCCCCCGAACTCGATGTCCGAGATCTTCCAGCCCCCGGCCTCCTTCTCCAGGCGGTAGCTGACCGCCTCGTGCGCGCCGGAGGTGGAGGTCAGGACGCCGGAGATGGCGCCCTTGTCGTTCTCGATCGACCGCTTCCAGAACGTCGAGTCGGCGTTCTCGCGGAGGGCGGCGTGCCGGGAGACCAGCACCTCGAACTCCTCGCGCGAGACGCGGGCCTTGTAGTCCTCGCTGAAGCGGGCGTAGGCGGCGTCGACGTTGCCGGCCTTGAGGTCCGCGAGCTGGCTGCGCACCACGGCCACCGCGTCGGCGGTCATGTGGAAGGCCGCGCCGCCGACGATGGCCGCCAGGGCGACCACCAGGACCAGGCAGCCGCAGCACCCGGTGGCCACCCAGAAGAGCGGGCCCTTCCCCTTCTTGGGAGGAGGGGGCGTCGCCGCCAGCGGCTCGGAGGGCAGCGCCGGGGGACGCGAGGCGGGCCGGGCCGGGGCCGGTGCGGGGGGCCGGGACGGCGCGCTCACGCGCGGCGGTATGGATCCCGGAGGAAGCGAGCCGGTAGGGGGCACGGCCGCCGGCGGGCGGACCGGCGGAGGAGGAGGCGGGGGCGGCGGTGGCGGCGGGGCCGCGGGCCGCGGCGGCGGGCTGGGCGCGGTCTGGACCACCGTGGCCTCGGGCGTATCCGTCAGCAGGGTGGCGCCCGCGTCCTCGCCCTCGATCTCGACCCGGAAGGCCACGCTGCCGAAGCGAAGCTCCTGGCCGGAGCGCAGCGTCGTCTCCGTGACGCGCTGGCTGTCCACGAAGGTCCCGTTGGCGCTGCCCTGGTCCACGACTGCCCAGATCCGCCCGCGCTTCTCGATGCGCGCGTGCTTGCGCGACACCGAGCCGTCGGTGAGGACCACGTCGCAGGTGGGCTCGCGGCCCACCAGCACCTGGTCCTGGCCGATCTCGATGGGTGCGCCCGAGGCGGGGAGGAGACGCAATCCTGCTGCCATGGTGAGGCAGGATACTAAGGGCCGCCGCCGGGCCCCGTCAACCGCTTCGACGTGGCGCGGCCGGGTTATCCTCGAACGAGGAAGAGGAGGTTCTCATGATGAAGCGCGCCTGCCTGGCGGCGCTGGCCCTGGCCGCCCTGGCCTTCCCGGCCTTCGCGGCGGAAGAGAGCGTCACGTTCCCGAGCGGACCCGAGAAGGGCATGGCCCTGCTGGTGACGCCGGCCGGCAAGGGGCCGTCGCCCGCGGTGATCGTGATCCAGGAGTGGTGGGGGCTCGACGACTGGGTGAAGCAGCAGGCGCGCGCGCTGGCCGCGGAAGGCTACGTCGCGCTCGCCGTGGACCTCTACCGGGGCAAGGTCACCTCGAACCCCGACGAGGCCCACCAGCTCATGAACGGCCTGTCGCCGGATCGCGCGATGCGCGACCTGAAGGGCGCCTTCGCGTACCTGCAGGGCCGCCCCGACGTGAAGAAGGACCGGATCGGCGTGATCGGCTGGTGCATGGGCGGCCGGTACTCGCTCGCCCTGGCCACGGAGGAACCGGGCCTGGCCGCGGTCGTCGCCTACTACGGCGCGCCGCCCACCGATCCGGCCGCCATCGCGCGCATCAAGGCCCCGATCCTGGGCAACTACGGGGGCGAGGACAAGGGACCGTCACCGGATCAGGTGAAGGCGTTCGAGGCCGCGCTGAAGTCGGCGGGGAAGGCCGCGGACCTGAAGATCTACGAGGGGGCGCCGCACGCCTTCGCCAACGTCAACAACCCGTGGAAGGGCTACCGCGAGGCGGCGGCCAAGGACGCCTGGGCCCGGACCACGGCCTTCTTCGCCAAGCACCTGAAGAAGTAGCCGCGCTCCGGGTGCGCAGCGGCGTCGCGCCCGGCCGGCTCACGGCGTCGGTCCTTTCCGTTCCCAGATCGTCAGCGGCGGGCACCGCTCGATCTCGGGCGGGCAGCTCCCGTAGAACGCGGCCACCTGCGCGTAGCGCCCCTCCACGGCCTCCGCCACCGCGCGGGGATAGCGCCGGACCAGGGGGGCCAGGCGACCCTCGGGATTGGTGCTCTCGACCAGGAAGCGGACGCGCTCGCGCTCGAGGTAGCCGGCGAGGTCACGTCCGGCCACCACCTCGCGAAGGTAGGCGGCGTCGTTCGCGACGCCGTCGAGGTTCACGACCCGGCCCCTGGCGAAGTAGCCGATCAGCCCGGAGTTCCAGCTCGCGGCCACCGCCCCCGCCTGGAGCCGCGGCCGCAGCCACTCCGCGGCCCGCAGGCCTTCCGGTGAGGGCGGGCTGAACCGCAGATACCACAACGGCTGGAGCACGCAGGCCAGGCCCGCGATGGCCAACGCCACCACGGCGGCGCGCGCGAGCCGGGCATGGGCCGCCACCAGCACGCCACCCAGGAGCGCCAGCGCGAGCACGGAGGGCGCGCGGTACCAGTCGACCATCAGGCGCACGCTGACCTTGTCGATGATCAGCATGATCACGGCGGTGGCCGCCACGAAGGCCACGCCGCCCGCGCGCAGGCGCGGCAGCAGGCGGTGGCGCTGCCAGGCCGCGGCCGCCAGCAGGGCCAGCATGGCCAGCGTGCCGGCCAGGGGCGGCGCCAGCGACGTGACGCCCATCCACCGCAGCAGGCGTTGCACGTACGGCTCGAAGCCCCAGGGAAGGTAGAAGAGGTGGGTCAGCTGCTGCCAGGTGGACAGCTGCGTCCAGGCCGCTCCGCCGAGGTGAGCTTTCACCGACGCGCTCACCGGTCCCCAGGTGCCGAACGTCCAGCGGGTCCAGGCCAGGTAGACCGAGGCGCTGAGCGCGAGCGGCCCCAGGAGCGCCAGCGCGCGGCGGGCGTCCTCGCGGATCCGCGGCCAGGAAAGGGCGGCGAGGATGGGGACCGCCACCGCGCCTTCCAGGCGGGCCAGGAAGAAGAGCGCGCACCACGCGCCCAGCCGCCACCAGCTCCGCAGCGGGGCCTGGGCATCGTCTCGCAGCGCCAGCCAGTGCGTCCACACCACGGCCAGTAGCCACAGCACCAGCGCGGCCTCCATGCCCCCGCGCAGGAGCCGCGGCGCGCCGGGCTGCACGAGCAGGAGGAGCGCCGTGACCAGGGCGGGCCCGCGGCCGAGGCTCGGGAGCAGGGCGCGGAAGACCGTCACCGTGGTGGCCGCGACGAGGGCCGCCTCCAGGAGGAGCACCGCGCGCAACGGCAGCACGTCGCCCGGCAGGAGCAGGAAGAGCGGGACCTGCATCATCAGCCATAGCGGGTGGAAGCCGCTCGTCCCGTGCAGGCCGTCGAACGTGAAGCCCGCGCCCCCGGCGACGTTGCGCGCGACCTGGAAGTAGTAGAACGAATCGTCGAAGAATGTCGTCGCGGCCGCCTTGGCGTCGAGCACGGGCGCGACCACGGCCACGGTCAGGAAGGCCAAAAGCGCCAGCGCCCTCGCGATCCGCCTGTCGCGGTCGGGCGCGGGCGCGGGGGCGGCGGCGGGAGCGACGGCCATGGGTGGCGTGCGAGATCCTACCCGATGCAATTCGCGCCCGAGGCGCGGGGTATGTACACCGCCGACGGACGGGTGCGCGCGCCCGTGACGGGCCAGAACGCGTCGCCCAGCTCGGGCAGCGGCAACGGCGGCCCGTAGTCGCGGAGGAGCTCGGCCTGGTAGCGCCAGGTGCCGTTCGTGACGACGGCGGAGAAGCGGTGCTCGCACAGCGCCTGGCGCATGTCGCGCTCCAGGGCGTCGGCCACGGGACCGGGCGCAAGATGGAGCAGGTCGGCGATGGCCATGGCGTGTGCGTGCGCGTGGCCGGAGGCACGGGCCGCCAGGTACGGATGGCTGGGCACGACCACGGTGGCGCCGAGCCCAGCCAGGCGCGCGGTCAGCCGCTCGCCGGCCTGGCGGTCGGCCGCGGTCGGCAGCTGCGCGCGGGGGTCGGAGGCCAGCATCACGAGCTGCAGGAGCACCGCGCCCAGGAGCATGCTCTCGAGGGGCGCGCGCCATTGGCCGGGCGGCAGCCTCGCCTGCCCCTCGTGGAGCGCGAGCCCCAGCAGCACGGCCAGTCCGGCGCAGGCGGGCAGCAGCGCGTTCAGGTACGCGCCCGAGATCATGCGCCCGAACAGGCCAGTGCCCACCATCACCGCGGCGAACGTGGCGTAGAAGCGCCGCTTCTCCCGGTCCGGCCCGGCCCCCGCCAGCAGGACGATCGCGCCCAGCACGGCGACCGGGAGCAACGGCAGCACGTCGGCCCGCCAGAACGTGAGGAATCGGTGGGGCAGGAGCCCGTGGGGACGGAACACGTACCAAGCGAACCAGCCGCCCGTAAGCCGGTCCATCAGCATCGTGCCGGCCACGATTCCCGCCGCGACGGCGCCCAGCAGCGCGGGCGCGTGTCGCCGCCGCCAGAGCAGGTGGTGCACCGCGAACCCGGCCACGGCCACCACCGCCACCTGCTTGGTGAAGAAGGCGAGGCAGAGCAGCGCACCGGCGACGGCCTGGGAGCGCGCCGTGCGGCCGAAGCGGATGCGATGAATGGCCAGGAGCACGAGCGCCAGCCAGAGCGAGTCCACGCGGCCCACGTCGAGCCAGGCGCCCGCGGCGGGGTAGGTGCCGGCGAAGGCGCCCGCGGCCACCAGCGCGGGCAGGAGGCGGCCGGTCTCGCGCCGGACGATATCGAAGATCGCGGCCAGCGAGAAGAGCGAGGCCACGAACGAGACGAGGCGCAGCGCGTGGAATCCGGGACCGACCGCCGCCGCCACGGCCGCCGCCACGTAGTAGTAGAGCGGGGGATACGGAAACGCGACGTAGGAGAGGCTGGGCCGCGTGTACAGGGGGTCGCCGGCCAGGATGCGCTGGACCTGGACGAGCGAGCCGCCCTCCAGCCACTCCAGCTCGAACGGATAGGCCATGCGCAGCAGCGCGACCACGATGTAGAGGAGCGGGTAGGCTGCGGCAACGGCGGCGGTCAGGGCCGTGAGCACGGCCACCGACGACGGACGACCTTCCCCGCTCATTGGACGTAGCCGAGCGCGCGCAGCGCTTCCTCGCGCGCGGCGCCGCCCGGCGCCGCCGGGCCGGCCGGCGGCGCGGAGAGTGAGGCCCGCCAGCTCCCGAGCTCGCGGCCCAGCCGGCGAGCGTCGTCCGCGCGCGCCTCGGCCAGATTGCGCGTCTCGCCGGGGTCGGCCGCGAGGTCGAACAGGGCCGGCGCGCGGCCCTCCTCGTCGATGTACTTGAGCCCGTCGCGGAACAGCGCGTACGCGGCCGGCCCGTGGAAGTGCGGGTGGTCGCGCCAGCAGACGCAGTCGACGGACGCCACCATGGCTCCCCGCGGGCCGGCCGCTCCGCGCCGCGGAGCCGGCGCGCCGGCCGCGGCCAGGATGGCGGGGGCGATGTCCGTGAGCTGCAGCGGGCGCTCGTCCCGGCTTCCCTCCCGTGCCGCCCCGGGAGAGTCGCGCGGATAGCGCATGACCAGCGGCACGTGCAGCAGCTCCTGGTAGAGCACGCAGTCGTGGCCAAGGCGCTGGTGCTCGCCCAGGGCCTCCCCGTGATCCGCGGTGAGGATGATCCACGTGTGGTCGCGGTCGCCCTGCGCGTCGAGGGCCGCCAGCAGCCGGCCCAGGTGATGGTCGAGGTAGGAGAGCGAGTCGTCATAGAGCGCGCGGATGTGGTCGGCCTCTTCACGCGTGAGCGCGCGCCGCCCGGCCATCACCGCCCCCGTGTCGGACAGCCCGAATGAGGGCAGCCGCGGTGAGCGGCCGGGCCAACGGCCGGTCCATCCCGGATGGCCCACGAACGGCGTGTGCGCGTCCATGTAGTTCAGGAACAGGAAGTAGGGCTGACGGGGCGGCCGGCGGGCCAGCCAATCCAGGGCGGCGTCGGTGATCTCCTCCGCTGAGCGGAACAAGCTGGGGAACGCGCGCGACAGCGGGTCGGCCAGCACGGCACGGGGCAGGAGTCGTTGCACCCGCTCCAGCAACGTCGGGTAGAGCGCCAACAGCCGCGACGATCGGCGGACGTCGTAGTGGCGAAAGCCCTGCGCCAGGTTCGTGTGCCACGCCACGAGCGGGTTCGCGCTGACGCCCGCGGTGGCGTAGCCGCGCTCGGCCAGGGCCTCGGCCAGCGTGACGAAGCGTCCGTCGAGTGGCGCCGGGACGAACCGGCCCGTCGTAGCGTCGCGCTGCGGCGCGCCCGCCCCATGCTCGTGCGGGAAGAGGCCCGTGAAGATCGAGGCATGCGAGGGTAGCGACCAGGACGAAACGGCGGTGGCGGCCGTGAAGCGCACGCCCCGGGCCGCGAACGCATCGAGGTACGGTGTCGTCCGCCTCTCGTAACCGTAGCAGGACAGGCTCGAGGCCCGCACCGCGTCGAGCACGATCAGCACCACGCTGGGCGGTGGCGGCGTGCCGGCCGCGGGCGCCGCCGGCTGCCG
>Ga0070673_100002641_pt1 | contig 10962 bp, 9 predicted proteins | sample KBSM23metaG_FD_65342 | JGI IMG/M metagenome (GOLD analysis project Ga0070673, IMG submission 65342) | Miscanthus rhizosphere microbial communities from Kellogg Biological Station, Michigan, USA - KBS M2-3 metaG | ecosystem: Host-associated > Plants > Roots > Rhizosphere > Soil ...
GCGATGGCCTTGCGGGTCACCACGTCGCCGGCCAGCACCCGGAAGATCGGGTTGGCGTCGAGCGCGGCAAGAGTTTCGGAGGTGGCAAGCACGGTGAAATTCTGGCGTTCGCGCAGTACGAGCAGCCCCGTGACCTGATCGACCTCGGCGCCGGTCAGCACGACTGCGGCGATCGGCGTACCGCGCGAGCCGACGCGCGGCTGCAACGCAGGCGTCGCTTGCACCTGGGCGCGCAGATCGGGCGATGCGTTAAGGAGAACCCAGCGCTCGCCGTCAGTCGAGACGGCGAGGCTGGCCTGTGTGCGCGCCTTGACCCGTGTGTCGCCCGCCCAAGCGAGGCGACACACGGCACATCGACAATTCCATTGCGGGAACCCGCCACCCGCCGCTGCACCGAGCACGATGGCAGTTAGACGCCCCATTCACGGGGATCGTCGCAGAAACGCAATAAGATCAGAACTCGGCCGGGAGATAGCCGTTGATTTCGAGGCCGATGCAGATCTCAACGAGAGTGGGAGTTGTCCAGGACATGGTCGTTTCCTTCTCTAATGCGCGAGGTCCTCACCGGCTAGGCCAGCTCCGCCATCGCATGCCTCGCAAAATAAAAGGAAACGGACGGGGCGGCAATAGGAGTTTTGCCCGACGTTTGCCGGGCCTTTGCCATGGGCGCCTGCCCGCACGGGGCGTATTGCCGCGCTCTCTTTTCATGCCGGTGGAGGCGGGGCATTGTGTTCCACTCTCGCGTCGGGGGCGAACCCGGAACGCCGGGCACGCGAACGAAAAGCCGTAAACGGAGGAACACCATGGGTCATCACTTGGCGTGGCAATTCGCGTGGCAGGGGGAAGCTCGGCAGGACATCGGACGGCATGGAATGCGATGGCGCGCCATGGGGGGGCTCGGTGCCGCGGTCGTCGCGGCCGCGCTTGTCGTGACGGTTCCTGGCTGGGCGCAAAGCGGGGAGCCGATCAAGATCGGCTTCAGCATGGCGTTGACCGGGCCGCTCGCGCCCAATGGCAAGCAGGCGCTGCTCGGTGCGAAAATCTGGGAAGAAGAGACGAACGCCAAGGGCGGCCTGCTCGGCCGCAAGGTTCAGCTCATCACTTACGACGACCAGTCCAACCCGGCGACGGTGCCGGGCATCTACACCAAGCTCCTCGACGTCGATAAGGTCGACCTCGTGGTCGGGCCCTACGCCACCAACATGAACGCGCCGGCGATGCCGGTGGTCATGCAGAAGGGCAAGACCTACATCAGCCTGTTCGCGCTCGGGTTGAACAGCGAATTCCACTATCCGAAATATTTCTCGATGCTGCCGTCGGGTCCGACGCCGAAACTCTCCTTCAGCGAAGGCTTTTTCCAGATCGCGGCGGCGCAGAATCCGAAGCCGCAGACCGTTGCGCTCACCGCTGAGGATGCCGAGTTTGCACGCAACGCCTGCGAAGGCGCGCGCGAGGCGGCGAAGGAGTACGGCTTCAAGGTCATCTACGACAAGACCTATCCGCCGGGCACGACCGACTTCTCGCCGATCATCCGCGCGCTGCAGTCGGCCAATGCCGATCTCGTGGTGGCGTGCTCCTATCCGCTGAGTTCGGTCGGCATCCTGCAGTCGGCGAACGAGCTCAACTTCACGCCGAAAATGTTCGGCGGCGCCATGGTCGGCCTGCAGGCGACGGCGTTCAAGGACCGGCTCAAGGCCAAGCTCAACGGCATCGTCAACTACGAGACCTGGGTGCCGTCGCCGAAGCTGATGGCGCCGGCCGAGGCCTTCTTCAAGACCTATCAGGCGCGGGCGAAGTCCGAAGGCGTCGATCAGCTCGGCTACTATCTCGGCGGTTGGGGCTACGCCTATCTGCAGGTGCTCGGCGACGCAGTCGAAGGCGCGAAGAGCATCAACGACGACAAGCTCGCCGAATACCTGCACAACAACGAGTTCAAGACCATCATGGGCGACTTCCGCTTCGGCAAGGATGGCGAGTGGACCAAGTCCGCCATGCTCACGGTGCAGTATCACGGCGTCACCGAAGCCGCGAACCTCGAGACCTGGCGGGGCATGGACTATCAGACGGTGCTGACGCCGACCGATCAGAAGACCGGGGATGTCATCTATCCTTACGCCAAGGCGAAGTAGCTTCGCATTCGCGGCACTCGGAGTTGCCGGCTCTTGCCGGCGCCCGGAATGCATAGTCTCGACCGGCGTCGTGTTTTCGCTAGTGTCGGAGGCGCTTCGCTGCACGTAGCGGACGCGGTCGACGGCGACTGCCCGATGCAATCGATCAACTAATGAGTCTGCCCTAGATGCTGTTGCCAACTTCCCTTGTCGGCTCCTATCCGCAACCGGGATGGCTGATCGATCGTGCAAAGCTCTCCACGCAGGTGCCGCGCGTGCGCGCCGACGATCTCTGGCGCGTCGCGCCGGACGAGCGCGAGGCCGCGCAGGATGACGCCACCATCCTCGCCATCCGCGAGCAGGAGCGCGCCGGGCTCGACATCATCACCGACGGCGAGCAGCGCCGCGAAAGCTACTCCAACCGCTTCGCCACTGCGCTCGACGGCGTCGACGCGGAACGGCCCGGCTCGACGCTCAGCCGTACCGGCAGGCCCATTGCGGTGCCGCGCGTGGTCGGCCCGGTGCGCCGGCCGCGCCCGGTGCTGTTGCGCGACCTCGAGGTGCTGCGCGCCAACACCGGCCGCACGATCAAGGCGACGGTACCGGGCCCGTTCACCCTGAGCAAACAGGCGCAGGATGAGTGTTATGGCGACGCCGAAGCGATGGCGCTCGACTATGCGGCGGCAGTCAATGCCGAGATCAACGATTTGTTCGCTGCCGGCGCCGATATCGTGCAGATCGACGAGCCGTGGATGCAGCAGCATCCGGCCGACGCGCGGCGCTACGGCCTCAAGGCGCTCGACCGTGCGCTCGCCGGCGTGACCGGCACGGTCGCGGTGCATTTGTGCTTCGGCTATGCCGCGCTGGTGCACGACAAGCCATCGGGCTACTCGTTCCTGCCGGAGCTGGAGAATTCGAAGGCGCAGCAGATCTCCATCGAGGCGGCGCAGCCCGGCCTCGATTGCCGCATCCTGCAGTCGCTGCCGTCGAAGACCGTCATCCTCGGCGTGATCGACCTCGCCGACATGAAGGTGGAGACGCGGGAGATCGTCGCCGCCCGCATCCGCCGCGCGCTCGATCACGTGCCGGCGGAACGCCTCGTCGTCGCGCCCGATTGCGGCATGAAATACCTGCCGCGCCCGGTCGCCTTCGCCAAGATGCAGGCCATGGCCGATGGTGCCGCGCTGGTGCGCCGGGAGATCGAAGGCGGGTGAGACCTCCGCCGTACTGACGGGGGGGGCCGATCAAACCGCGCTACGACGGCTGTTGCGGGCCATCGGGAAAAATCAGCTGTGAAGCGAGCCGCGACAAGCGCCCGACACGCGTAAGAGTGCGGAATCGACAAGGAACGCTACGAGTGATACCGCAAGTTGTTCCGCTGGGGTGTCGCACGCAGGCTTCGTGCGCCTCTTGAAAGGTGGGGATGCGATCCCGTTCCCGCGGACATCGGGGAATGCACGGTATCGAGGGGTACCAAGCGCCGCCAATTGGGTGATGTGTGACATCTAATCCAATAGCATATCCAAAAGCGTTCATTTCCTACAGTTGGAGTTCGCATGAGCACCAAATATGGGTTCTCAATCTTGCGACTCAACTCAGAGAGAACGGTGTCGACGTAACCGTGGACAAATGGGACCTCAAAGAAGGCCACGACGCAATACAGTTCATGGAGAAGATGGTTACAGATCCTGAGATTAAGAAAGTGATCGTGGTACTCGATCGCGTATACGCAGAGAAGGCTGATGGTCGCAAGGGCGGAGTCGGCACCGAGACCCAGATCATATCTCCCGAAATATACGCGAAGGCTGATCAGAACAAATTTGTGGGCGTGGCCTCGGAGACAGGTGAAGACGGAAAGCCGTTCATCCCGACTTTCTAAAAATCAAGAATCTATATCGATTTGAGTCAGTCGGACATTTACGCCGCCAATTTTGAGCAGCTTTTAAGGTGGATATACGACAAGCCAGCAAATCCAAAACCGCCGCCCGGCAAGCGGCCAGAATTCCTCAATGCAAATGCTATTCAACTGCCTACCCGGTCTCGCGCTAGTCGGGCGATCGATTTGTTGAAAGCCGGCTCCTCTCAAGCAAGCGGAGCAATAGACGAGTACTTTTCTGTGTTCGCTGAAACCTTTGAAGCGTTCAGAATCCCGGTCGCCTCGTTTGATCGTCAAACATTTGACGAGCCGATCGTTCAGGGCATCGAGTCTCTCCTCCCCTATCGTGACGAATTCATCAGCGTCGTATCGGCGGTATCGCGGTATTCAAGCTCGGATGATGACAGGCATCTCCGTAGGTTCTTTGAGAAACTTATTCCATACATGTTTCGTCCGAAGACTGTGACGCAGTACAACGATTGGTATTGGGACAATTTCAAATTTGTCATTCACGAAATGTTTTTGTATGCCGTCGGGTTGTTGCTCAAACATGAACGGTTCGATCTTGTCTGGCAGCTGATGTCTCAGGGCTACTATGTACGCGATGCTTTGGACAATTCGCGTGAGCCTATGCATCATTTCGGCATCATTCGCCAGCATATGGAGTCGCTTACATACCGAAACAAGCGCTTACAATTCAACAGAATTTCTTTACGCGCGGATATGTTGGAAAAGAGGTCTCATGTATCTGGCCTTCCATTCGTCGACCTTATGCAAGCCGATTTCGTGCTGTTCTTTTTCAATTCCGTAACGTCATTCAAGGAAAATGGACGTGCGAGATGGTGGCCGGAAACACTCCTGTACTATCAGGAATATGCGCCGCCATTTGAGATTTTTGCTCGCTCAGAATCCTTGCGATATTTCCAAAAAGTCTGCCCGCTTATCGCCGTTAAAAGCAAAGATGAGTTAGGTGAAATGTTCAAGCTATTCGGCATTCAGAACTCACCGTTGTATTTGCCGCACTGGGATTACTTCCATACGCTGTCACTGCCGGGAGCAACAAACTTCGAAAAGCTTGCAACAAAACAGTAACGCGCAGCTCGTAGGGCGGCTTATATTGCTCGGCGAAGGCGTGATCCGCCCCATTGCTCAAGATGGGGAAGACGCTGCGCCATCCCGCTGCTACAGGCTTTGGTAGAGCAGATACGCCTCACGCTCGCTCATCCACGCCTGCTCGTCGGGCATGGCGAGCGCGTCCAACTCGCCCGCGGTTGCGTCCGGGTCGTCGACCCACTCGCGCAGCAGCGGACCACCGTTGATGACGTCGATGGCGCGCTTGCCGTGCTCGTACTCGTAGGCGAAATCGCGCCAGAGCGGATAGTCTGGATAGAGCCGGCGGATCGCCTTGAAGCCAAGCGCCTGAATGCGCCACGGGTGGAACGCCGCGTGGTCGTACGCCGGGCCCTCTGTGTGGATCTGCACGCCGCTGTTGAGCTTGCCGGCATGTTTGTGGAAGGTCGGTTCGAACCAGCAGTCGCGCAGGCGGCAGCCGCGGAGCCAGTGCGGCGCCAGCGCGTGCATCTCCTTGATGATCGCGCGCGCGTCGATGTCGGGCGCGCCGAACAGTTCGAGCGGCCGCGTGGTGCCGCGCCCTTCCGAGAGCGTCGTGCCCTCGACCATCACCGTGCCCGCATAAGCGCGCGCCATCCATAGACTAGGCGCGTTGGGACTGGGATTGACCCACGTCCGCTCGCCGAGCGGCCAGCCAAATCCCGGCGCGGCGTCGGGCTCCCAGCCTTCCATCTCGACGACGCGATACTCGACGTCGAGCTTGAGCTTTCTGACAAACCAAAGACCGAGCTCGCCGAGGGTGAGACCGTGGCGCATCGGCAGCGGCCCGGCGCCGACGAAACTTTCCCACCCTTCGCGCAACGTCAAACCTTCGACCGGGCGGCCGATGGGATTGGGCCGGTCCAGCACCCATACCGCCTTGCGGTGCCGCGCTGCCGCCTCGAGCACGTAGCGCAGCGTCGTGATGAAGGTGTAGATGCGGCAGCCCAGATCCTGTAGGTCGACGAGGAGGACATCGCACATATCCATCATCGCGTCGGTGGGCCTGCGTACTTCGCCATACAGGCTGAACACCGGGATGCCGTGCACCGGATCGTGAAAATCCGGCGACTCGATCATGTTGTCCTGCTTGTCGCCGCGCAGGCCGTGCTGCGGACCGAAGGCGGCGGTGAGTTTCACGTCGCCGCAGGCGGCGAGCGCGTCGAGAGTGTGCGTGAGGTCCTGCGTGACCGAAGCGGGATGCGCCAACAGGGCAACGCGCCGGCCGCGAAACGGCGCGCGCAGCGCCGTGTCGCCGATCAGTCGATCGATGCCGAATTTCATGGCTGACAAAACCCGGTCCGCTCGTTCCCGCGAACGCGGGTATCCAGAAGCAACGCTCCAATCTGCACGCAAGAGCGGGTGCCCGCTTGCGCGGGGACGAGCGCACTGAGCAGCTCGACCCGAGTGCGCCTGGCCTCAAGAAAGTTCATACGCGAAGCCATCGGAGTGATGGAAGTCCGGCTTGCCGGGCGGATGCGCGAGCGCCCAATAGGACTTGTGGCCGCTCGTCTCTTCGATCACCGCCGACAGGCCGAGCCGCAGACTGGCGTTGCGCGGCAAGTCGGTGAGTTCTTCCAGTTCCAGCGCGGCCTCGAGCGTGAAGCGGTCGGCACTCGATTGCACCGCGATCGCCGGCGTGTTCATCGCGGTCGCCGCGCGCATGTGGCTGCGGTAGCTCGCGAAGCGATAGGCCGCCCATTGCGTCGACGGCGCGAAGTTGAATTCGTAGTAGGTGGCGCCCGGCAGCATGCGCAGGAAGGCCTCGAAGCAGGTGTGCCGCCACAGCTCGTCCTCGCGCGTGGGCGCCGCGGCCGGTGGCAGCTTGAGGTCGCGGATGCGCCCGATCACGGTGTAGGACAGCATCAGGCTGCTGCTGCGCGGGTGCGCGACCTCCACTTCGATCTGCCTCGCCGCGAAGGAGAGCGAGTTGCGGTGCGGTTGCAACGCCAGGCGCATGCGGCGATTGTAGCCGCCGGTCGGCGCTTGTCACATGCCTGCTGCGGGCGAAACGGCGGCGGCTCTGGTCCACGCGTTCGCGCTTGCGCCGCCGCCAAGCGCATCCGTCCATGATTTGAGCGGGCGCGGCTAGTCGGTTTGTTGCATTGCCGGCGGGATCACCTTGCCGGCGGCGCCCCAACCGATGAGACCGGCCAGATTGGCGGCGAGGTCGAAACCCGCATGATCTGCGAGCGCGGCCGCTTCGGCGAGTGGCTGGCCGCTAGCGAGTGCGAGCAAAAACGCCGCGCCGCCGGGTGGCAGCAGGCGCACCTCGACGTCGAGATGCGGGCGGATCACCAGCGCATCTTCGCCGCCCCAGTCCTCGACCGCGGCGAGCGGCCGCTCCCCAGAATTCATCGCCCAGATGGTGACGATGGGGTGCGGTGAACGGACGATTTCTGCCGAAGGATGCAGCGCGATGCGTAGTGCCCCGACCGCGTTGGCGTCGAGCGCCGCGAACGTGCCCGCGCTGACCGGCGCGGCGTCAGCGGCATGGTAGGCGCGCGTACGTGCTGCTTCGAGCTTGGCGACATCGGCCAGATATGGAAGCTCGCGCGCCGGCGCGAACGTGGCAATGAACGCCGGAAATTCGTCACCGTAGGCTGCGAGCAGCGGCGTGCGCGGTGGCTTCTTGCTGACGAAGCAGCGCGCCATCGGCGCAAAGAACTCTGCGCCGACGATCTTCTCAGTTGCCGGAAAGCGGCACCGGAGGGTGTTCACCAGACCTGCGACGACATTGTTGCGGTGGACGGCAAAGCGCCGCTCCGCCGTCTGTGTATCCGGCGCGGCGACGGCGCCGGGAACGGGCGCGGCGGGGTCGAGGAGCGCGCCCGCGAACAATGCCTCGAACGCCGCCATAGCCGAACCTATGCCGCCGAGGCGCGCGCGGCGCCGGCAAGAATTTTTTCTGCGGCGATCGCCTGCGCGACGAGCGTCGGCCAGTCGGGAACGTCGTTGTCCCACTCGATCAGGGTCGCGACCGGGCCGGTGCGGGCGACGACGTCGGCGTAGAGTGTCCAGACCTCGTCGGCGACCGGCGATCCATGCGCGTCTATGAGAAGCGTCTGTCCGGCATCGTCGGCTTCGCGCGCGTGGCCGCCGAGGTGAATTTCCTTCACCCGATCGAGCGGGAACGCGTCGAGATATGACCGCGGGTCGGTGCCGTTGTTCTTTGCGGAAACAAACACGTTGTTGACGTCGAGCAACAAGCCGCAGCCGGTACGCCGCGCCAGCTCGGCGAGGAAATCGACCTCGGGGATGACGCTTCCCGCCAGACGCAAATAGCTGGATGGATTTTCCAGAAGCATCGTGCGGCCGAGCGCCGTCTGTACCTCGTCGATGTGTTCGGCGACTCGCGCCAACGTCTGCAGCGTGTAGGGGAGCGGCAGAAGATCGTTGAAATAGACGCCGCCGTGCGACGACCAGGCGAGATGCTCGGAGAAACTCTCCGGTTCGTAGCGCGCGCAGAGCGCCTTGAGCCGCGCGAGATGCTCGCGATCGAGCGGCTCGGTGGAGCCGATGGACAGGCCGACGCCGTGAATCGACAGCGCGTAGCGTTCGCGCAATGCGCCAAGCTGCGCATGCGGCGGCCCGCCGGCGCCCATGTAGTTCTCCGCATGCACCTCGAAGAAGCCGAGCGGCTGCGGCGCGGCGAGAACGTCGCGAAAATGCGCGGGCTTGAAACCGACGCCGGCACGCGCAGGGAGATTCGATATGACCGGCATGGAACTTTCCGAATGTCCTCGACTCATTGCGCGCGACGCGTCAGCAGACCCCCACTCTATCTCTCCCCCTTGCAGGGGGAGAGAAGCGCACGCCCACCCTCAGGGTTACTCGTCGCGACCGAAACACGCTAACCATTTTTCCTCCCCCTGAAAGGGGGAGGATCAAGGTGGGGGTCGCGGGCCGCTCGCACCATGCCTGAGTTTGTGCCGCGGCCGTCCTTGCGAGCGAAGCGAAGCAATCCATTTCAGTGGCGAAATCATGGATTGCTTGGTCGTCCTGCGGGCTCCTCGCAATGACGGCCAGGCGCATGCCAGCGCCCGCCGGTCAAGACTTGATCGGCTCGAGCGAGCCCGTGCCGTTCGGGGTCTTAATGGTGGTGCACGTTCCCTTCGGGACGTACTTCCAGGCGTTGCCCTGATAGTCGGCTGACGAAGTGCCGGCGCAGGTGGTTCCCGCGCCCGCGGCGCAGTCATTCTCACCCTTCAGCGCGATGCCGAAGCACTTGTCCATCGTCGCCTGCGGCGGTTTGGGGGCCGCGAAGGCCGGCGCCGCCACCATGGCAAGGGCGGCGACGAACGAGCCGGCGATGGTGGCATTGGCAATGCCGGTTTTGGCGATGCTGCTTTTTGAGGTCATCACGTGATCCTTTTCAAAGCTTCGAGCGGGCAGGGGACGCAAGCGCCGAAGTAGCCGCCGGCGCACCGGAACATCAAACTGAAGGCGCCCTGCATAGCACAATTGGTTTAAGTGTTTCGCGGCAAATCGGGTTGAAAATGCGGACGGGTTGTATCACCAGCTCGTGACGCCCTGCCGATCCTGTCAACACGCCGTGACTACTTCACCTTCATGGCGTTCGCCGCTTCCCAGTCCGTGCCGGGCGGCGAATGGAGGAACTCGCGGCTGCGGGCGAGCATGATATGTGCGGGCTGGTCAGCCGGCCGCGCGAGCAGAACCTCCTGGAAGCACTTCACCGCAGCGGCGAAATCGCGCGCGCGATAGGCGGCGAGGCCGCGCTCGTAGAGCGCAGCCCAGGCCGGCGGCTCGGCTCCGCCCTCGGCAACGCCGAGCAATTCGTAGATCGCCAGTCCGCCCTCGCGGCCATAGACCATGAGCCGGTCAAGCTCGCGCACGATGATACGGTCGCCGGCGAGCCGGCGCGTCTCCTCGCCGATGATGATGTCGGTGCCGTATTCCTTGTTGGCGCCCTCAAGCCGGCTCGCCACGTTTACGGCATCGCCGATGACCGTGTAGTTGAGGCGGAGCTCCGAGCCGATATTGCCGACCAGCACGGCGCCGGAGTTGATGCCGATGCGCACCTTGAGCGGCCGGCCGGCATCATCGAACAGTTCCGATTGGCGCAGCGCCTGCTGGCAGGCGAGGGCGGTGCGGCAGGCGTCGACGGCATGATCGGCGTTCGCCGTCGGCGCACCCCAGAACGCCATCACGGCGTCGCCGATGAACTTGTCGATCGTGCCGCCATGGCTGCTGACCTCGCGCGATACCAGGTCGAGATAGCCGGAGAGCAGCGGCACGACCTGATCGCCGAGCCGTTCGGAAAGCCCGGTGAAGCCGGCAATGTCGGCGAACAGCACGCTCAAGGTGCGGATCGTGCCGCCAGGATGCGGCTCGACGCCCTCGCTCAACAGTGTCTTCACCAGGTCCGCGGGGATGTATTTGCGAAAGGCCGCCAGTCCGCCGGCCATGTCGGCGATGGCACGCGACAGGTTTTCCAGTTCGACGATGCGCGAAGGGCGGCGCCGCACCTGGTCAAGCTCGAAGCGCTCGACGTGCTTGAGCTCATCAATCACCAGGATCAACGGCCGGGCGATGACCCGCCGCGCCACCCAGGCGGAAGCAACGCCGGCGGCGAGGATGAGGATCGCGAGCCCTACCAGCAGCCGCCGTATCGTCGTTTCGATCGGACCGAGGAACTCGGCCTCGGGAATGACGGTCGCCAAGGTCCAGCCGGGGAATGCGAGCGGTGTCAGCGTGACCGCATAGGCGTCGCCGGCGGCGACATAGCGCATCCGGCGCGCATCCTTCCTATCGCCGTCCGCGGCGGGGGCGCCACCGGCCTCCTTGAAGGAGCCTTGTGCGACCGCCAGCAGCGGCTGGTCCGCGCGCTGCATGTTGGTCTCGTTG
>Ga0070673_100002644_pt1 | contig 10960 bp, 8 predicted proteins | sample KBSM23metaG_FD_65342 | JGI IMG/M metagenome (GOLD analysis project Ga0070673, IMG submission 65342) | Miscanthus rhizosphere microbial communities from Kellogg Biological Station, Michigan, USA - KBS M2-3 metaG | ecosystem: Host-associated > Plants > Roots > Rhizosphere > Soil ...
CAACCTCCGGCATCGTTCATTCCAATTACTCCACCATTGTTCGAACTATGACTGAGACCGAAGATGGCATGAAATTGTTTGCTCTCACCGGCTACGCCGGCGTTTAGAGTGCTGGTGCCCACGACCCCCTGAAAGTCTTTGCTTTCGCCAACGACGCCCCTTCTACCTCTGCCGATGACGCCGTCGCCTCCCTGATCATTAGTTCCCAGTACCCCTGCACCTTGAGCGTTATGAGAAATGCCCAACACACCCTGCATGTTGATGCCATCGCTTTCACCGGCCACGCCGACGTTTTCTTTACTTTTGCCGTAGACGCCATGAAATTTTTGGCTTGTGCCCACGACACCGCGCGACGATGTGCTATCACCATGAACACCATGTCCAGTTGCACAGATACCCCAAACTCCGAAGCCGCCACTACCTGTGTTCTCGCCTTTGACTGCTGCCAATGCTGCGTTTGCAGATCACCGCTTAATGGGTTGTCCATTCTAGTTTCCTCCAACGTGTTCTTACTGTTCTTGTGATTGTTGTACTTTAGGAACTGAGGCCACCGCCTGGTCCGAAATAAGGTGGCAGACTAAATGACTCGTTTATTCCGATCCGTTTCCTTGCCAGACTGCTGTTTCGACAAATGAGCCGAGGCGCTTGATGCTGGCGTTAAATGATTCGAGCTTGCGACTCGCTTCCGGAGAATCAACACTCACGACGCCGTTCGGTATACCGTTCCAACCGATATGCCAAAAGAATTCGCAGTTCTCACTTTCTTGCGCGAACTCTTGCTGCAGCAGTTCGAGACTTGTCACCTGCCCGGCGCGCGTTGCTTCCTTATGGATCGCCGGGAAGTACTCATCGCGCATGAACGTCACGAATGGCTCCGCATCCTCTTTCTTCGGCAGACTGATTTGGTAAATAATCATTTGTTATCCCTTTCGTGAGAAAGCAGCAAAGCGTTACTTGCGAAAGTCCGTCGCATGCTAATCGCCATGCCGCGTCTTATTGAATCCTTCACCTACTAACGCGAGAGCTGCGCCTCAAATCCAACATCTCTGACAAGTTATTTCTAAAACAAAATTGGCAGTGGAGCGCCAGGCAGCTACAATTGCCTGCGAACCTCAACTTCAAAGAGTCTCGTTAAGTGCAGGAGCACACCAAGTTATGTCGGCAACGACGCCGCAGGAAGTTACGAAACTGCTAGTTGCCTGGAGCGATGGTGATGCTTCGGCGCTCAATGAACTATTACCGTTAGTTGAGCTCGAACTGCACCAACTGGCTCATCGCTACATGAGCCGCGAGCGACCGGATCACACCTTGCAAACGACCGCGCTGGTTAATGAGGCTTATCTAAAACTGATCGATCAAAAGGTAGACTGGCAAAACCGAGCTCATTTCTTTGGCATCGCCGCGCGGATCATGCGACGGATTCTGATTGATCACGCACGCCAACATCTTGGTCCACAACACGGAGGCGGAAAGACCATCTCCCTCGAAGAGGTGGCGGTGGTTAGTGAAGAAAGAGCAGCGGAGTTAGTGGCGCTGGACGAGGCGTTAACGACGCTGGCTCGAGTAGACGAGCGCAAGAGTGCGGTAGTCGAGCTACGGTATTTCGGTGGTCTCAGCGTCGAGGAAATCGCCATGGTCATGGGAGTTTCCACTGAGACGGTCAGGCGTGAGTGGGTGCGCGCCAGAGCATTTCTACATCGCGAGCTCACTCGAGATTGAGACATGGAGCCGCAGCGCTGGCAACAAATTGACGGCATCTTCGCCGCTGCTCTTGAGCGCGACGGCGCGGAGCGCGCGGCCTTTCTCGTGGAGGCCTGCGGGGATGACCAACTGTTGCTTACAGAAGTTGAATCGCTGATCGCTCATGTCGCGCCGGATGATCTATCCGGCGTTGTTGCTGCTGAAGAAGCTGCGCACTTACTAGCGAATGAATGGCGGCGGCCCGAGATGACAAGTATCGGGCCTTACGAGGTTGAGCGACTTGTAGGCACTGGTGGGATGGGAGAGGTTTACCTCGCGCATGATCCACGGCTGAATCGCCCGGTTGCCATAAAACTGCTTTCTCACTATAGCGGCAGCGAAGAAGAACAAATCAGACGTTTTCGCCAGGAAGGTCTCGCCGTTTCGGCACTTAACCATCCAAACATTCTTACGATCTATGAGATTGGCGATTTCGAAGGCCAACCGTACATCGCCTCCGAGTTTATTTCGGGCGTGACTCTGCGCGCTCGCTTGGGCGCCGGCGGAATTCCGCTCGCCATGGCAATTGAGATTGCGATCCAAGTGGCAGGCGCCCTTGCTGCGGCCCATGAAGCAGCGATCGTTCATCGCGACATCAAGCCGGAAAATTTAATGATCCGGGCCGACGGCCTTGTGAAAACCCTCGACTTCGGAATCGCCAAGTCTACTTACGCTGACGAATTGCAGGCGCACGATCAGTTTGCCACCAAACCTGGAGCGGTGGTTGGCACCGCACCTTATATGTCGCCGGAGCAAGCGAACGGCTTAGCGGTGGATGTTCGTTCCGACATCTGGAGCTTGGGCGTTGTACTTTACGAAATGGTAACTGGACAGGTGCCGTTCTGGGGCAAGACTGCGATCGAGACGATCTCCTTAATTCTCCAAAGAGAGCCGGCGCCATTGGCAAGTTATGGGCTCGAAGTGCCCGACGAACTCGAAAGCATTATCGCCAAAGCGCTAACCAAGGATCGCGAGGAGCGCTATCAGACGCCCAAAGACATGTTGGCAGATCTGCGCAGGCTGAAACGCCAAATGGAGGTTGTGAATGCACGGATTTCAACTGAACTTCGGCGGCGCAAATTCACCGGCAGTCGCCAGCATTCGCAAGAAACCGATCCGGTGAGTACGACCACGACGACTTTCGCATCGCATTCTCGTTACCGGTTGAGGTCGCTGGCGGTGGCAGTGCTATTGCTCGTTGCGGCGGCGATGGTCGTTGCGGTTAGCTGGCTGATCACTCATCGCCCAAATAAACAGCCGCTCGCAGTCGTGCCATTCCATGAAATGAATATTTCGCGTCTAACCAGCTCAGGCAAGATCAAGCACGCGGCCATCTCCCCTAATGGCAACTATGTCGCTAACGTAATCCAAGACGCGAAAGGTAACAGTCTCTGGGTAAGGAACCTTTCGTCACCCACTAACGTGCTGGTCGCTGGACCATCCGCATCCGAATGCGTCTGGGTGACCTTCGCGCCGGACGGCGATTCCATTTATTACCTCGCGTTGGATCTAGACAAAGGTGACACGGAGCTATACCGCGTGCCCGCAGTGGGTGGTCAATCAATCAGGGCGGCGCACGACGTAGGTCCGGTTAGTTTCTCCTCGGACCGAAAGCAAATGACTTTCATCAGGATGCAGAGGGAGGAAAGCCGTCTGATTGTGTCTGACGCTGACAGTACGAATCAGAGGACGCTTACTACGCGCAACCAGCCCGACTTGTTACTTATGACCTGGAATGCGCCGGCATGGTCGCCGGACGGTAAAACGATCGCTTGTCCGATCAGGCTCAATGACGACCACGGCGGTTACGATTCGATCGTCAGCATCAGCGTCAACAACGGAGAGCAGAAGCCGCTCACTAACAAACATTGGCATCATGTGGGCCAACCTGTATGGCTCGCAAACGGAAGCGGATTGCTGGTGACTGCAACCGAGAGCGCGACCACGCCTGATCAAGTCTGGCACATCTCACTCAATAATGGAGAGACAACCCGCATTACGCATGATCTGAATGACTATCACGGTATTAGTCTTACCGGAGATTCGAGGCGATTAGCTGTCGTGCAGGATCAGTCGGTCTCAAGCATCTGGGTGGCGCCGGACGCTGACGCAGGCCGCGCTAAAGAGATTGCTTCAGATAAGACCGCGAGCGAAGAGTTGGCATGGAGTCCGGATGGGCAGATCGTCTATAGCTCGAACGTAGGCGACAGCGCGGAGATTTGGGTTATGAACTCTGATGGCTCGAGCCCCAGGCAAGTAACAAATGGCGCACGCGCCAGCGGAGGTCTGACCGTTTCGCCTGACGGCCGTTATATTTTCTTTACCTCTGACCGTAGCGGAAATTTCAACATTTGGCGCGTAGACGCGAACGGTAGCAACCTAAGGCAACTGACATCGGGTGAAGGCGAGTTTTATCCGCAGAGCACACCTAACGGGGAATGGATTATTTTTCAGCGGGGCGATGTTGAGCCCACTCTTTGGAAAGTGCCCTCAGCAGGCGGCAACGAAGTGCAGGTGACACGAACCCGCGCGTGGCGTCCGGCAGTGTCCGCGGATGGCCAGATGGTTGCTTACCATTATCTGGACTCGGATTTGAACAAGTGGGGTATTGGAATGGTGTCGTTTCCTGAAGGAGCGCGTGTAAAGCGATTCGACTTCCCTCCGACCGTCTCGTCGAGATTCGTCCGCTGGTCTCCGGACCGCCAAGCGATAGCTTACGTAAACAGCACCGGCGGCGTCTCCGACATCTGGCTCCAACCAATCAGCGGAGGACCAGCGAAGCCACTGACGAGCTTCAAAGCCGAACAAATTCTCGCCTTCGATTGGTCACGCGATGGCCACTCACTCGCACTCGTACGCGGAGTCGGAACCAGCGATGTGGTCCTTATCGAAGACGTGACAAAGTGAAGCTACAGTTCGGCCTCTAGGACGCGCCGCACTCCGCATTACTGTGAGTCACCACGGGACTGAAGCGTCGCTGATACTCGCTGGCAGTAAGAAACGCGCAGACCATTCCGCGATAATTTCCCGGTGCGCGATTGTTCAGCACATCAAGCCAGAATTGATAGCCAGCTTCATCTGGATCACGACGCAGGTATCCGAAGTATTCAGCCAGAACAAACGAGGAGTTGTACTGAATCTCCCTGAATATTGGACCGTCGGCGACGAGACCAAGTACCCGAGCGCGACTCTGAGTCCTAGAGGCACCGCTACTGTAAACGATGAGAAGAACTGGACGTTGAGCGCTGAGATCGACGGTAGACGATTGCTGAATGTTTCGGAGCAGAAGATCGACAAATGTCTCGCCTGAAAGATTTGTATCGTAGAGGCTGACAAAATCCGCGCGCTCGACAAACTCTTCCGCGAACGCTTGCTTTCGAGTCTCCAGATCTGGTCCACCAACGACCTGCCGACGATCGGATGAATATTCTTCAAACGTCGGCCGGCGCGCGAGTGCCGCTTTGTACGTGTCGCAGATAAACGAACCGGTCTGTTGAAATTCATGTTCCATGAAGAAGGCTGCTGAGACGTTAATGCGCCGGCGAAAAATACAGTCTGGGTCGCCAATGCACTGATTGAATTGGTCACTCCAATATCCGAAGCCTTCCTGATCCGGCTCGCGCCCGAGAAAATCGAGATACTGCTGACGGACGAAATACTCGTTCGTATCGATTGGGTTAAGGCTCTTAACAGCGTCGGGCACTCCGGTAAACATCGCATCGGTCTTGTTGCCCAGCAGCGAGAAAGAACGATTCATTGGCGAGAATTGGAAGTTCGCTAAAGCGGGAGTGACAGTATAGAACTCTCCGGTATCGACGCCAGTCAAGCCGTAGAAACCGTTGCTGTCAGTGATCGCGGTTGCCGAACTGGCCCCCGACATTCGCACGACCGCGCCCGCGATCGGGCTACCATCTTGAGAGGTAATCTTTCCGCCGATGTTCGCAGGCGCAGCCGACGGCGCAAGCAGCCCAATTTCCCACATGCCCTTACCGTGCGTCGCAATGCGCAGGATGCGATTGGAATTCTGAATCGCCATATCGAACACGGCGACCCTTGGCAAAGAGTGCCCATAGGGATTCCAGGACGCACCGCCATTAAAGGAAACATAGACACCGATGTCGCAACCTGCATAAAGATGGTTGGAATCAAGCGGGTCAATCGCCAGCGCATTGACCGGAATGTCAGGAATACCATTCGCGACCGAGGTCCACGTTGGCGTCGCACTGTTCAAGTTCGCAGTCTTCCAGACATGGCCATACGCGGGGCTAAAGCTGGAACCAAAGAAGGTATCAAAAGTCAGGTAGGCGACGTTCTGATGGTTCGGATCGATTACCGCTCGGGCGATGTACTTATCGGGAACCAGACTGCCCGGTCCTATGGGATCGAGTTCGGTAAGTGTGGAAGAACCGGTGGTCGTCGCTAAGATGCCGCCCGAAACGGTACCAACGAGACGAACGTCATCATTCTGCGGTGAGATTCCTATAGCGCTAATCGGATCGCCCAACACAGGAACCTGACTTACGACAGTGTTATTGTTCCCTTTGTCAGCTGATCGGTACAGGCGATCTGTACCCAGGTAAACGGTATTTGTTCCTCCTGAGTCGGCAGCATTGGGGCCCAGAGCCATGGGAGCATAAAACAATACCGAATCATTACAACTGATCCCATTCCCTGGGAGACCGCCGAAGCAACCTTTAGCCGACCAGAGACCAGCCAGCGCGTTTGCGGTAGTGTCAGCTCGGAAATAGCCAATACTATTTCTTCCCATTTGTATTGTGTGATACAGCGTCACATTCGTCGTATCGACAGCATTACGGTCAATCAACACAGCTCCGCCATCGCCGGCTTGACTCATGGTCCAGGAGCCGCTCGTGACTTGAATGACCGTCCCGTTGTCTTGCGTGCCACCAATGGTCTCGTTTGCGTCAGCCGGATGAACCGCAATGCTCTCGAACTGAGTAGCGCTAAACTCCGAATTATTTAGGTTAGACCACAAAACGGGATTGCTCAGGTCATTGGCATTCAAAGATCTCCAGATACCACCATCATTACCCGTGTAAACAATCGCGGAGTTACTCGGCGCGATTCTCAAAGCGTGAGAGTCCGGGTGCAGACCTGTGTGAGTGTTCGAAAAACTCGCACCACCGTCAGTTGAACGCTCAACGATGTTTGTTTGTCCACCAAGATAGATAATGTCGTCGGTCGTGGCCGTAGTCGCACCGGGATCCACAGCAAGAGCCATGTCGTAATAACATTGACCCCCACAGAATTCGTTTGCCGCGAAAAGTGTCGTTGGAAAAGTAGCGCCACCATCCGTGGATTGAATCAGTTGACCATGACCGGACGGTCGTTCTATGGCGGCCGATACAATGGCAGGATTTGCACCTTGCTTATAGATAGTCAGCTTACTGTTTGCTACGGTCTCTAAAGTTACCTCTCTTGTGAAGGTAGGCGCGGCCGCGGGCGCCACCGACGCATTCGTAGTGCGGTAGATGCCATCGAGCCCGAGACCTCCTGCGTCCCTCACGCCAAAAATCAGATTGTCTGAGCTGCCAGGTTCGAGAACTACATCGCTGATTCCTTGCTTCTCATTAAAGCCGGGCAAGCCTATCAATGAGAAAGTCGGTGAATTCGACATCGCATTGGAAGAGAAATAAAGTCCCAGTGCTCCGTTCGGTGGATTGCCGTTGCAGCAGTTGCTAGTAAGCGAGAGGCCGCTGGAAGCGTAGATATTGCCAAGAAAGATTCGGTTCTCATCGGCTGGATCGATAACGATCTTATTGATTGCAGTTCCCAGGAAAGCGTGTCCGTTTCCAGCACTGGTGCCGGTACCGGCGACTCTCGTTTCGAACGGTCCGTTTAGAATAGGAATGGTGTCGGCGTTGTTAATACGATATATGCCTACTCCGAAGAGACTGTCACTAGAATTTCCTTCGCCAGTACCAACAAAGACAACGCTCGGATTTTGCGGATCAATTGTGACGGCTCCGATTGTAAGGATCTGCGCGTCGTCCATAAGAGGCGTCCACGTGTTGCCGCCGTCCAGCGTGCGGTACAGGCCACCATCGGCGGTGCCTACATAAGCTATGTCTGGATTTGTAGGGTGGACATCAATTGCCGTGACTCGACCACTGACAGGCGCCGGCACGCCAATCGTTAGCCCATTCGGGATTGGCGCCGGACCAATCGGCGTCCATGTGTTAGCGCTAATGTCTCTGCGTATGTTTCCAGTTTTAACGGCTAACGTCAGCGCTCTTTCTTGCCGCTCCATCTCTTGCAGCGCTCTTCCCCGCGCCCGCGCGTCGAATGGTTTTCCTGGCTCGTAACCGCGCATCCTGGCTATCTGCTCTTCTCGCAACCTGACGTCTTCGACAGCACCGATTCCGCCAGGCAGATCGAGATCTTCGAGAGTCTGCATGCTGTTGGCGGTAACGGCCGCGCTGTCTGTTCGATGGCCGGCGTACGACCTCTTACTTGCCGTCGTCCGAGTCGACATTATCAAAGCAGAAGCTACTAGGATGAAGGTGAGTCCGAAGATGCCGAATCTAGGGTTGTCCCGCATTGTAGTGTCCTCCTGGTGAACTGGTGGACGAGTAGCGAGGGCTGTGAGAAGACTTACGACGCTCTCTTCGCGGTCGGTTAGCTAACTTTGCAAATGGGGCTTTCCGACCAAGTCGATCGTGAGAATTAGCGATACTGCAGTAGGCGAACTCTAGTACTGGCTGACACAAGAGTCAAGATTTCGATCGGCTACTTCACAGAGCCTTTCAATATTGCTTGAGCCAGGAAAGAAGTCGGACTAACCTTAGGAGCGTGTTAGAAAGTTTACGACTGCGTGGTTCAGACCAAGGTTCGAGACTGGGCCACCTATTCAACGGACGGCGTAAAGCGATTCAATAGTTGCACTGAGCGCTTCAGTTCTGTTGCAGAAGTCCCGCACACTTCAGGGAGGAAGCCCATGATTCGTTCAAAAAAACTGCCGCTGATAATTGCAGCGTTCTGCTGTGGCTTGTTCTGTGAGATGACAGCAATGGCACAGGGCGGGTGGGACGTTTGGTCGGTTTACCTCCGCGATGGCACGCGCATAGATGCGGCGCCCGTTTGGTCGCTTGACCAAAACGTTTTGAAGTATGGCATGAGTGGAAAGGTGGGCGAGGGCAAAAGCTTGAAGCGTTCGCTGATTCGTTCTATGAGTAGAAATTTGGGCACGCGGGCGACGAACACGAATTTGCCTGAGAGTCCGGTGACTAGTGATGTGAAAAAAGACCTGGTTGTGATGGACGATGGCCGGAAAGTGTCCGGCACCGTGTTAATTCGGGCAAGTAAAGATAAGTCTGGCGAGATTCAATATTACGCTCCGGTGCTGGTCCAAAATGGAGTCGAGACCGATCTGAAAAAGGTGGACCACATCCAGCTTGCAAAGCCTAAGCGCCAAAACCGTTGATATTACTGCGAGTCACCACCGCTCTGGTCCAAAAACGAAATCGAGACCTACTTCAAAAAGCTGGACCACATCAAGATCGATTTCGTATTGCCGCTTCAAGAATTTCAATGTTTATATCTTTTAGAGTTTTGAACCTGATGCAATATCCGGTCACGCTTGCCTTGCCGAGTGCTTTTCCATATGTCTGGGCTAAGTATTTCTTATCTTCGATACCAAGGATATAGACAGAGATCCCGGTTTTGTTTGCGCTCAAACCGATTTGATAAAATTCCCTGGTTGTTCCATCGGCATATTTCATGGTTTGAAGTCCATATCCAATATTAGGATTAGAAACAGTTTTATTTTTACTGTCTTTACCATCCAGGAACCACAATTCACATGCCGGCATTACCTGCTGAATTAGGCGGTGCAACGCAGCCATGTCACTGCGTTTTGGTTCAGGTTGGCTATTAATATAGTTTTTGATTTGTGCTTGTACGTTCATACAGTTCTCTCAATGTTTGTGCCTCGCCGTGCTCGGCGCCGGCGTTCCATCGGAATAACGTTCGACGGCGATCACGAACTGCGTCAGGTGGAACAGTGGATCAGCAATGCCGATGACAGGAGAACCAGGTAGATTGGCTCCCCAGATCGCTGGGTCAGTGTCGGAGTAGAAGAACATGAGGTGAGGAGGCCAATGCGGAACTACGTCGCCACCATATCCTTGTTTCCCTGTCATGTAGCACATAGCGCCCTGCTCCATTGCCGGGAGCTCCTTTTTGGCGATGGCTTCGGCGATGGCCTCGTTCACCTGCGTCAGGTTCCGTCCCGCCAGAGCCAAGTCGGTTATTTTCGTGATAGCTGGAAGGTACGTACGCGCGGCCGGTGAATTCATACATATGGGAACCCGCACTTTCGGATTCCAGAAGTCGGGATCCGCGGCGGACGACCAACCACGCCCGACGATACACACGAAACCGGTTTTGCCTTTGACCGCCGTTTCGAAACCACGACGGCCAAGAACCAGGATCTCTGCATCGGCTGATATGGACTTTGGTGCTGCGCTGCGTGCCATCGCGATCTCAGCAGTTCGATCCATTAGGTACTGCTCGATCGGCGCCATCTTCGAATAAGGTGTGGCGGCATTCTGTGCCAACGCCTGGTACGCCGTACCGAGCAAAACAAGTAGCGCAAAAGTTTTGATTGCGATTGACTGAACATTCTGATTCTGCATAGTTTGCCTCCTGAGAATGGGCCTTCAGTGACCGCCGGCTTCAACCCGCACCTGGCCGGCCACATCGCAGGCGATGGCACCTTCTTAGCGCCTGCGTTCACCATATAGTCGAGCGACGAGACAGAATTCGACAATTCGTGCAGGAAATTTTTTCCGGGCTTTAATCAGTTGAGGTGGGTAAGAGTCCGCGCAGCGGACGAGTGACAATAGCCAAAATTCATTGCTGGGTGTGCAACCAAGAATTAATTGAGCCCGTTGGACGGGCGACTGAGAATCATGTTTCACACATGTGCTTTTTGTTCAGCCAGTCGACGTGATCCCACCGAAGAATCGGAGACATATAATTGACGCGGAGACTAACGCAAGCAACTATCTGACGGTGAATTACGTGTCAAGCTTTCTCAGTTTTGATTGAGTGGCTGGAGGAGTCGATCAAAAGCGGCGTCGATGCTTCGCTCTGCCGCCGCACTCCAAATATCAGTCGAAAATGAGATGCATGCCGGAATCCTCGCTGGGAACGAACGTCGGCTTAACTCCAAAGACATATTCGATCCGTTCAGCAG
>Ga0070673_100002647_pt1 | contig 10955 bp, 8 predicted proteins | sample KBSM23metaG_FD_65342 | JGI IMG/M metagenome (GOLD analysis project Ga0070673, IMG submission 65342) | Miscanthus rhizosphere microbial communities from Kellogg Biological Station, Michigan, USA - KBS M2-3 metaG | ecosystem: Host-associated > Plants > Roots > Rhizosphere > Soil ...
ACGATCGCGCCCGCCTCGCGCAGCCGCCGCACCATCTCGCAGTCTTCGGTCGCGGGCTCCTCGAAGGCGTCGGTGCCGAACGTCGTCACCTCGCCGGCGACGGCGCTTTCGTCCTTGATCGCGATCGGCACGCCGAGCAGCGGCCGCTCCTCCCCCGCCTTCAGCCGCGCCTCCGCCTGCTGGGCTTCGAGCAGGGCTTTCTCGGCGAGGACCTTGCGGAAGGCGTTCAGCTGCGGGTCGATGCGTGCGATCCGGTCCAGGCAGAGCTGCACCAGCTCGCTCGGCGAGACCTCGCCCGCCCGCACCATCTCGGCCTGCCTCGCGGCTCCCGCGAAGGCGAGATCCTCGCTCATGGCGACAAGCCTATTCAGGTCGGCTCGGGCTCGGGCTCGCGACTGCCGCCCTCGAAGCTGAGGTCGGGCAGCGCCCGGTCCAGCCAGGAGGGCATCCACCAGTTCCAGTCGCCGAAGAGCTTCATCGCGGCGGGGACGAGGATCAGCCGCACCAGCGTCGCGTCGAGCGCGATCGCCACCGCGCAGCCCAGCCCCAGCTCCTTGATCGAGGGCACCCCGGTGAGGACGAAGACGGCGAAGACGCAGGCCATGATCAGCGCCGCCGAGGAGATCGTGCGGGCGCTGCCGGCGAGACCCTCGGCCACCGCCCGCTCGTTGTCGCCGTGCTCCATGTAGCGCTCGCGGATGCGCGACATGAGGAAGACCTCGTAGTCCATCGAGAGGCCGAAGACGATCGCGAAGATCAGCGGCACGTTGATCGTGTCGAGGGCGCCCTGGCTTTCGAAGCCGAGCAGGCTGTCGAACCAGCCCCACTGGAAGATCGCGACGAGGACGCCGAAGGCCGCGCCGATCGAGAGCAGGTTCATCAGCACCGCCTTCAGCGGCAGGACCAGCGAGCGCAGCATCACCATCAGGACGAGGAAGCTGAGCGCCAGGACGAAGGCGACGATCTTCCACATCGAGTCGCCGATCTGGGCGCGGGCGTCGCTGCTGCGGGCCGTCTCGCCGCCGACGTCGACGGTGGCGAGGTGGCTGAGCGGGGCGGCCGGCACGACGGCGTCGCGGAGGCGGTCGACCAGCGCGCGGGTGGCGTCCGACTCGCTCGGGGTGCTCGGAGTCGCCTGGATCAGGGCGCTGCCGCCGGCGTAGTCGGGCGGCGCCACGGCGGCGACGCCGGGAGTCTCGGCGAGGGCGCGGGCGAAGCTCGCGACGGCGGCGCGGCCGCCGGGCGAGACCGTGTCTTCGCCGAAGTCGGCTACGACCTGGACCGGATCGGTGGCGCCGCCGAGCTGGCTGGAGACGAGCTCGTTGCCGACCCGCACGTCGCTGTCCTTGGGGAACTGGCCCAGCGCCTCGGTCCCGGTCTCGATCGAGAACAGCGGGATCGCCAGGGTGAGGAGCACAGCCGAAGTCCCGATGACCGCCACCCATGGACGAGCCATCACGCTTCGCGTCCATCGCACCCAGAAAGCCTCGCGGTCCGGGCGCTCGCCGCGGCGGCGGAAGATCCCCAGCGCGCGGGCAACGATCCCGCCCGGCAGCACCCGGTCGCCGAGCATCGCGATCAGCACCGGCAGCAAGGTGGTCGCGGTGAGGATCGAGACGGCGACGACCGTCATCGCCCCCAGCGCCATCGAGCGCAACGCCTGGTTGTGGACCATCCAGAGGCCGGCGAGCGAGACGATCACGGCGAGGCCGGAGAAGGTGACGGCGAGGCCGGAGGTGGCGAGGGCCTCGGCCCTCGCGTCGTCGGGCTCGCGGCCACGGGCGCGCTCCTCGCGGTAGCGGGCGAGGATGAAGAGCGAGTAGTCGATCGCCACCCCGATCCCGATCATCGACGCCATGTTGGTGACGAAGACCGAGGTCTCCATCCCGAGCGAGATGAAGTAGATCAGCGCCCCGGTGACGATCACGCTGACGAAGCCGAGCGCCAGCGGCAGCGCCGCGGCGGCGAGCGAGCCGAAGACGACGAGGAGGATGATCGCGACGATCGGGAAGCCGCCCGCCTCGGCTTTGGCGAGGTCTTCCTTGGAGAGCTCCTGCATGCCGGCCCAGACCGTCGGCTGCCCCGCCAGGTAGGTGGTCACGCCTCCCACCTCCCGGCCGGGATCGAGGTCGCCCCGCAGCGTCGTCGCCGAATCCGTCTGGCGATCGGCGGACTGTTCGCTGTGCAGCGGCAGCAGCGCGAGACCGGTGCGCCGCAGCGCCAGCTCGGCCCGTCGGGCGGTGGCGGCGGGAAGCGTCACTTCCCCCAGACCCGCGACCGCCCGTCGCACGCGGGCGACGGCCGCGGCGCGGGCGGCGCGGCTCGCCCCCTCTTCGGCCTGCAACGCGACCGTGATCCCGCCCGTCTTCGCGGCGAAGTCACGCTGCAGCGCCTCGCTCACCGCCTTCGACTGGCTGCCGGGGACGTCGAAGCCCCCACCGGTCAGGTGGTCGGTCTGGTGCGAGGCGATCGGCAGGGCGATGGCCAGCACCGCGATCCAGCCTGCGAGCACCCAGCGCCGGTGGCGGCCGAGGAACCTCGCGAGCTGGGCCATGAAGTCACGCATTGGCTGGACAGCCAGCTTTTCGAACGGGCCGCGACCCGTCTGTGAATCGCGTCACTCTGCCGCGCTACTCGGAGCCGAGCAGGAAGCGGGCGGCGGCCGCGCCGGCGGCGAGGCCGTCGCCGTAGTCGCGAGCCGGATCGGAGAGCGCCTGCAAGGCGAAGCCGTCGCCGACCGCGAAGAGGTAGGAGACAATCGCCTCGGCGGGATAGCGCAGCTTGAGCACGCCCTCGCGCTCCTTCGCCTTCAGCACCTCGGCGACGTGCGAGCGAGTGCGCTCGAAGAGCTGGCCTACCTCGCGGCGGATGTCGGGATTGCGACGCCCGGCGCTGAACAGCTCGTAGAGGAGGAGGAAGAAGCCGGGCTCGTTTTCGATCATGTCGGTGAGGCTCGCCACCAGGACGTCGATCACGTCGTCGACGGTCTCGGCTCGCGCCAGCGGTTCGTCGAGGCGGGCGACGCGGATCTCGGCGTCGCGGCGGACGACCTCGACCAGTAGGCGCTCCTTGGTCCCGAAGTAGTAATGGAGCAGCCCTCTGCTCACCCCGGCCTCGCGAGCGACATGCTCGAAGGTCGAGCCGGCAGCGCCACGCTTGGCGACGCTCTCGCGCATCGCATCGACGATGCGCTGGGCCTTGTCGCCGCTCAGCTCACGCGGCTTCGCTGCAGCCTCCAAGTCAGGAGCCGTTGATGCTCGTGGTGCTGGTGTACTCGAACTCCTCCTCGGCGCCGAAGAGGGCATCGAGCACGGTCTTGCGGGCGTCCTCGCTGAGGATCAGGGCCAGGCCGGCGCCGACGAGGGCGAGGAGGACGAGGCGGCCGAGCTTGCTCTTGCGCTTGCGCTTCGGCGCCCGCAGGGCCTCGGAGGCGTCACGCAGGCTCTCGGCGGCGACGCGCAGGTCCTTCTGCACCTTCTTGTCGCTGGTGACCGCCTTGACGGCGCCGCCGTTGCCGCTTGCGCGCGAGTAGGCATGCCGGGCCGCGTCGAAGGCCTTCTTGAGGCTGTCGCGCAGTTCTTCGTCTTCGATCAGCCGCTGCACGTAAGGGTTCTCGCGCGCGGTCGAATAAAGGTCGGCGGCCTGGCTGGTCCGTGTCTTGCTCATGCCCTCTCCTCGCTGGATTCCTGGTAGCGGCAGGATAGCTCCCTGGTTGATTCCCGGGGACGCCGCTTGCCACACATCGTCATCCGGGGCCGATGCCGTCGAGGAGCACACCATTGGTGCGAAAGCCCAGCTCGGTCCATCTGACGGTTCGCAGGCGAAGCGCTCCCAGCCCCGGGCCGCGGTACTCGTAACGACGGATGTGGAAGCGACCGACCCGCTCGTAGCTGACTTCGCGGAAGCCGGGGCCGAGCAGTCGCTGCGAGGGCCCCGGAGCGGAGCCGTCAGAGATGAAGTCGACTTCGCCGACCAGCCAGTGGTAGCCCTCGGAGGGGATCACCTGGAAGGCCCCGGTCGAGAGGTAGTAGCGCAGGGAGGCCTCGCCGAGAGCCCAGGTCACCATCGCCCGCGGCTGTCTGGGTTCGCCGAGCGCATCCGCGACCGCGCTCCAGCCCGGCCGCTGCAGAGCGGGCGAGACGCTCGCCCATACCGAGAAGGCGAGCGAGTAGGCGACCAGGAGGATGCCGAGCGCCGTGCCGATCCGGCGGGCGCGCCGCAGCGTGAAGCCGACGGCGAGCGCGGCAAGCAGCGGGACGAGCGCCGGCATCAGGTTGCGGGCGAGGACGTAGTCCTTGCTCTGGTCCAGCAGGCCGATCGCCACGGGGATCGCGACGGTGACCGCGGCGAGCAGGACCGGAATCGCGGCTGCCCTGCGCTCGTTCCGATCGCCCCGCAGCAGGACGAGCGCCAGGGCCACGACTGCCAGCAGGGCGGGGACGAGGACGAGTAGAGGATGCTCGGGTCGGGCGACGATTTCGCCCGTCTCCCCGAGCAGGAACGCCATCCCCGTGCCCCAGAGGCGGTTGCCGAGCGTGTGGTTGCCGATCCACTCGGCATGGCCGATCGACATCTGGTGAAGGGCGAGGGGGGCGAGCAGCGCCCCGACGGCGGCGACGATCGCCAGCCCCGGCAGCGCCTCGCGCCGCCGGCGCAGCAGCCAGATCGCCTCGGCCGCGACGGGAAAGACGGCGAAGTAATGGGTGGCCAGCGCCAGTGCGGAGAACGTCCCCCAGACGGCGAAGTCGCGGCGCTCGCCGCTATCGAGGGCGCGCAGGAAGTAGAGGAACGAGAGCGCGGCGAGCAGGGCGAATAGGGCGTAGGCGCGGGCCTCCTGCGAGTACCAGACGAGCATCGGGTTGACGGCGACGAGGGCGGCCGCCGCGATCCCGGTGCGCCGCCCGCGCAGCGCGTCGCCGATCCCGTAGGCGACCGGGACGGTGGCCACCCCGGCCAGGGCCGAGATCGAGCGCAGGCCGTACTCGCCCGTGCCGGTGACCTGTGTCCAGAGCCAGGCCAGCGCGTAGTAGAGCGGCGGCGCCGACTCGCTGAAGCCGACGGCGTCCATCGCGTGCCAGAAGCCGGCGGGCAGGATGCGGGTGGCGGTGACGATCTCGTCGTGGTGGTAGCTCTGCAGGCCGAGCGTGGGGAAGCGGACGGCGGCGGCGAGAGCCGTCAGGCCGGCGACGATCCAGAAGACCTGCGAACGCGAGCGGACGAGGTCGCCGACCGCCTCCCTGAACGTCGACAGGCCGCGCCTGCCCAGCGCTTCGGCAGCCTCCATGACTAGGAAGCGGAGGCGAGCGCCGCTTCGATCGCCTTCGAGACCTCGTCCACGTAGACGAACTCGAGCTCGCTGCGCTCGTGCTCCGGAATCTCCGCGACGTCGCCCTCGTTGCGCTCGGGCACCAGCACGCGCTTGATCCCGGCCCGCTGCGCGGCCAGCGACTTCTCCTTGAGACCGCCGATCGGCAGCACCTGGCCGGTCAGCGTCACCTCCCCCGTCATCGCCACATCGTTGCGAACGTGCCGGCCGCTGACCAGCGAGGCGAGCGCGACCGTCATCGCCACCCCCGCCGACGGGCCATCCTTCGGCACCGCGCCGGCCGGCACGTGGATGTGGATGTCGTGCTTGGCGAACCACTCCTCGCCGAGGTCCGGCGCCAGCTCCCGCCAGTGGCCGCGCACGTAGGAGAGCGCCGCCTGCGCCGACTCCCTCATCACGTCGCCGAGCTGGCCGGTGATCGTCAGCTTGCCCGCGCCCGGCATCGCGGTCGCCTCGATGAAGAGGACGTCGCCGCCGGTCGGGGTCCAGGCGAGGCCGGTCGCGACCCCCGGGTCCTTGGTCCGCCGCCGCTGCTCGGAGAAGAAGCGGCGGCGGCCGAGCAGCTCGCGGGCGCGCTTGGCGGAGATCTTGACCTTGCCGTCGACCTTGCCCTCGGCGACCTCGCGGGCGACTTTGCGGCAGATCGTGCCGACCTGGCGCTCGAGATTCCGCACGCCGGCCTCGCGCGTGTACTCCTCGACGATCGCCGCCAGCGCCGGATCGGCGAACTCGATCTGCGACGGCTTCAGGCCGTTGGCCTCGATCTGGCGGGGGACGAGGTAACGGCGGGCGATGTGCTTCTTCTCCTCCAGCGTGTAGCCGGCCAGCTCGATCGTCTCCATCCGGTCCTGCAGCGGTCCCGGGATCGTGTCGAGCACGTTGGCGGTGGCGATGAACATCACCTCGGAGAGGTCGAACTCGAGGTCGAGGTAGTGGTCGCGGAAGGAGTCGTTCTGCGCCGGGTCGAGCACCTCGAGCATCGCCGAGGCGGGGTCGCCGCGGAAATCGGCGCCCATCTTGTCGATCTCGTCGATCATGAACACCGGGTTGCGGGAGCCGGCGTCGCGCAGGGCGCGCACGATCGTCCCCGGCATCGCGCCGATGTAGGTGCGGCGGTGGCCGCGGATCTCGGCCTCGTCGCGGACGCCGCCGACGGAGATGCGCTCGAACTCGCGGCCGAGCGCCTTCGCGATCGAGCGGCCGAGGCTGGTCTTGCCGACCCCCGGAGGGCCGGCGAAGCAGAGGATCGGTCCGGGCGAGTCGGGGTTCAGCTTGCGCACCGCCAGGTACTCGAGGATGCGGTCCTTGACTTTCTCGAGGTCGTAGTGATCGGCGTCGAGCACCTCGCGCGCGTGGGCGATGTCGAGGTTGTCCTCGGTCTGCGCCGACCAGGGCAGCTCGACCAGCCACTCCAGGTAGGTGCGGATGACGCCGTGCTCGGCCGCGGCGGGCGGCAACTTCTCCAGTCGCGAGAGCTCGCGGTCGGCGGCCTTGCGCGCATGCTCAGGCAGGCCCGCCTCCTCGATTTTCTCGCGTAGTTCGTTGACTTCCGCCTGCTGCTCGTCGCCCTCGCCGAGCTCGTCCTGGATCGCTTTCATCTGCTGGCGCAGGAAGAACTCGCGCTGGCCCTTGTCGATCTCCGACTCCACCTGCGACTGGATCTGGGTGCCGAGCTGGACGACCTCGAGCTCGCGGGCGAGGATCTGGGAGAGGTGGCGCAGCCGGGCGACGACGTTGACCTCCTCGAGCAGCTGCTGCTTCTCCTCGGTGGAGATGCGCAGGGCGCCGGCGATCAGGTGCGCGAGGGCCGCGGGGTCGTCGAGGTTGGCGACCGCCATCTGCAGCTCCTCGGGCAGGTAGGGGATCTGCTCGATGATCTCCGAGAAGGTCCGCTGGACGTTGCGGGTCAGCGCCTCCAGCTCGGTGCCGTCCTCGACCACGTCGGGAAGCTCGGCGATCCTCGCCACCAGATAGGGCTGCTCGGCGACGTAAGGGCCGAGCTGGACCCGCTGCGTCCCCTGGACGAGGATGCGGAGCGAGCCGTCGGGCACCTTGAGCATGCGGGCGACGACGCCGACGACGCCGACGTCGTAGAGGCCGTCCGGGCCGGGCTCCTCGTTCTCGGGATCGCGGGCGGCGACCATCGCCAGCATGCGGTTGGCGCCGAGCACGTCGTTGACGAGCTTGATCGAGCGCTCCTGGCCCACGGCCAGCGGCGTCAGCGTCTCGGGAAAGGTGACCGTCTCGCGCAGGGGCAGGACCGGCAGCGCGTCGGGCAGGGGCTCGCCGGCGCGGATCGCGTCCTCGGCGTCGAGCGGCGACTCGACCACCTCGAGGACGGGGCTGCCCTCCATCGCTACTCCCTCCCTATCGGAACGCGGCGGGTCGACTCGGCCGGGTCGCGAAGCGGCAGGTCTATCCGCAGCACGCCGTCTTCATAGGTCGCCGTCGCCCTTTCGGCGTCGACGTCGACCTGCAGCTCGACGACGCGGCGGAACGGCCCCGACTCGATCTCCACCTGCTGGTAGACCCGCCCTTCGGTCTCCTGCACGTGCCGCTCCCCCATAATCGCGATCTGCCGTCCGCTCACCTCGATCCCGACCTCGTCGAGCTTGACGCCAGCTAGATCCACCTTGACGACGGCCCGCTGCGGATCCCCGCAGTAGTACACGTCCACGTTCGGAGTAAAACCCCTGCTCCTTCTAGAGACGTATGTGGTCCGCGCCCACGCATATAGGTCTCGCTCCGGCATGGGCCAGAACATTAACCAGGTCCGTTTCTCGCGGCGGGTGGCGCCGCAGGGGGGACCACCCCTGAGGAAGCTTCAGCTACCGGAGGGGGTGGTGGGTCCCCTGCGGCGACAGGACCCGCCGCACTACGCGCCCTGGGCGGCCCATCTCGGCGGCCTCATGAGCAACACGGGCTGCTTCGGCGGCACGAGGCCCTCGGGACGATCGGGGCGGAAGGTCGCACAGGGCTCCTCCTCCTCGAGCGCGCAAAGCAGGTTGCGGCGGAAGTAGCAGTCGTCGCAGGTCGGCGGCTTGGGCTTGCGCGGCACGGCGGCGATATTGCCAATCTCGTGCGTCTTGCGTGAGCCTCAATCCCGCAAAGCGCAACGTCTTTGACACAGTCTCTTCACAGGTTCCCCGCGTCTTGCGGAAGGCGCGCGGGGCGTCGCTACCATTGCCCTGGATGGACTCCCCCAGCCGGACCGACAAGCTCGCGGCCTCCCCGCAGCTGTTCGAGAGCGACTTCCTCAACTTCTTCTCCCGGGTGCACCCCTCGATCCCGGCGATCGTCTTCGTGCCCGTCGTCGTCGCCATGGAGTGGCTCGGGGCCGATGGCGGCTACGGGCCGCTGCAGCTGATCGGGCTCAGCCTCGGCGGGGTCGGGATCTGGACGCTGACCGAGTACTGGCTGCACCGCCTCGTCTTCCACTGGCAGCCCGACAACGCCTTCGGACGGCGGATGCACTTCATCATCCACGGCATCCACCACGACCACCCCAACGACAAGCTGCGGCTGGTGATGCCGCCGGCGGTGGCGATCCCGCTCGCCGCGCTCTTCTTCGGAGCCTTCAGCCTGATCTTCGGCGCGCCGGCCGCCTACCCGCTCTTCGGCGGCTTCATCGCCGGCTACCTGGCCTACGACTACACGCACTACTACGTGCACCACTTCGTGCCCAAGTCCGATCTGGGAAAGCGGCTGCGCGAACAGCACATGCGCCACCACTTCCAGGACCATCGCTACGGCTTCGGCGTCTCCTCGCCGCTTTGGGACGTCGTCTTCCGCACACTGCCGCACCGCAGGGCGAGCTCCAGCTCGAAGCGGGCGTCGGGATCCTCCAGCTGATCCCCGAGCAGCTCGCGCAGACGCTGCAGGCGGTAGCGCACGGTCTGGGGATGAAGGTGGAGGCCTGACGCCATCGCGACGGCGTTGCCGCGATGGCGGAGATAGGCGAGCGCGGTCTCTTCCATCCGCGCTCGCGAACGGGGGGTGAGCGGCTCGAGCGGCTCGAGCCGGCGGGCGGCGATGCGGGCGACAAGGTCCCGGCCCTCGAACAGCAGCATGTCGCCGAGGTGCCGATCGGCGCGGACGAGGCCCGCGGACGCGAGCGCACCGGCGTCGATCGCCCGCAGCGTCGACTGCGCGAGGAGCCACGACTCATGCAGGCCGGACAGCCCGCACGTCGGTCCGAGCGCCGCGACCGCGTCGGCGGCGGCGCGCTCGAGGACGGCCCCGCGACCGGGCCCGTCGGGGTCGGGAACGAGGACGCAGCCGACATGGTCGAGCTCGGCGACCAGCGCGTCGCCCGGTAGGTCGCGGGCCAGGTGGGAGATCGCGCCCTCCGCACAGGCGAGCGGGGCGAGGCTTCGGGGCAGCTTCCAACCGGCCGCCTTCGCCGCGGCGCGCAGGTCGGCGTCCCCGGCGGGCGGGTCTCGCATCAACTGCTCGACCAGCTCCCGCTCCCGGCGCCGGCGCACGTCAGCGACTTCTGACTGCGCCTCGGCGTACCCCTCCACCGAGTCGGCCGAGAGCTCGTCCAGGTAGGCGAAGATCGCCTCGGCCAGCAGGCTGAGCGCCTCGGCGTCGAGCTTTGCCCCGCGCCCCGCGCCCGCGAGTCGCCGCCAGGCGACCCTCGCCCCCACCCGGTAGGCGGCCTGGAGCGAGTCGAGCGTCCGTCCCTGACGCAGCTCGCCCCGACCGAGGGCGACGTATACCTCGCGACCCAGCTCCCGGCCGGCCTCGGGGTCGCGAATCAGCGCGACGAACTGGCTCAGCGCCTCGCCCACCCCGCGACGGATGCCACGGCCGAACGCCCCCTCGAGCGGCCGTGCGTACTCCGGCACCTCGGCGGCGATCGTCTCCAGGATCTCCCCGGTGACGGCCTCCAGCTCCGGCTCGATCACGTCGGCGACCGATGGCTCGAGGCCTCGCCAGGGCTCTTTCGTCAAAGAACTTGTCATTTAAATGATGAGAAATAACCCCAAGAACTTGGCTTTTAGTCTAATTCTTGTACGGACGAGACGCCTACCCTGTGTCGCGATGGGCGAGATGAGCCGGGCCGAGAAGGTCGCCAACCTCGGTGCAGTGGCGATTCCCTTCCTCGCCACCCTCGCGGCGATCGCCCTGCTCTGGAACGACCTGGTCGGAATCTCCGACCTCGCGATCGCCGCGGCGATGTACCTGCTCACCGCGATCGGGATCACGGTGGGCTTCCACCGGCTGCTGACCCATCGCTCCTTCCAGACGCAGAAGCCGCTCGAATACGCATTCGCGGTCGCCGGCTCGATGGCCGTGCAGGGACCGGTCATCTCCTGGGTCGCCGACCATCGCAAGCACCATGCGCACACCGACGAAGACGGCGATCCGCACAGCCCGCACGTCGGTCACGGCGACGGCATACGCGGCGTCCTCTCCGGGCTCTGGCACGCGCACTCCGGCTGGCTGCTCTCGAGCCAGGGGCGAGCCGACTGGAAGCGCTACGCGCCCGACCTCTACGAGGATCCGGGGATGCGGGCCATCGCCCGGCATTTCGTTCCCCTGGTCCTCGTCAGCCTTCTGCTGCCGGGGCTGCTCGGATACGCGGTCACCGGCACCCTCGCCGGCGCGGCCACCGCGCTCCTGT
>Ga0070673_100002648_pt1 | contig 10954 bp, 8 predicted proteins | sample KBSM23metaG_FD_65342 | JGI IMG/M metagenome (GOLD analysis project Ga0070673, IMG submission 65342) | Miscanthus rhizosphere microbial communities from Kellogg Biological Station, Michigan, USA - KBS M2-3 metaG | ecosystem: Host-associated > Plants > Roots > Rhizosphere > Soil ...
GCAGCCAGGAGACTTATGGTCGACGGCTCAGGCACTGGGACACTCGGCGGCACCTTCGGCCCGACGGGATGGATGGGATCGTCGTCCGAATGACCCCGCACATCGCCAGGGAGGTCCCTCGGCAAATCGCCGGGCCGTCCTGGGCCCTCGCGATTGCCTCGTCCGAGCGCTTCGAGAGACGGATCACCCAATTCGGTTAGACCGTTTGGTGGAGTCGCGTCGGGAAGGAAGCCAGAACCTCCGGCATTCCCGGCACCTCCGGCACTCCCGGCTCCTCCAGTACTCCCACTACCGCCGGCACGCGTGAAAGAGGGACCGAATGGGATCTGCGGGGCATGCGGCGCCGTGCAGTCGAGACATCCAGGCCACGTCAATGCGACGCCTCGCTCGGCAAGCACGAGCTCGCCATACGTGTCTTGCACAGCCAGCCTGGACCAGGCGTCGGGATCAGCGGCGGCCGACTTGCTCGATCCGGAGCTCGCCGTGCCAGACGATGAGTCGCTCGATGATCCCGAAGACCTCAGACCGAGCGAATTGATGACGGCTTGCGGAAGCGCGATCGGCTTCGACGTATGAGTCGAAGATGGAGTCGCCGCAGCCGGTACAGTCGACGCGACTGGTGGGTCAAGAGCGTCGGGCGGATGGTCGCTTTCGGATCGAGCGGGCGTGAGCAGATGTGCGCACACGCTCACAGCGATCACCGACACCATCACGCCCAGCCGGACACGCGGGGAGAGCCAGGCTGGCATGCACCACAGAGATGAGCAAGAAGAGCACCAGTTGGTTCTCAAACGGATTTTCACACGCTGGGACGTTGATTCTGCCGCGAGGAAGACTGATGCCTGCTCCCTCGCACTCATCGTCGAGAAGATTGACGCTCAGGACGAAGACTATCGTCCGGCAACGTCCGTGTGCGAATGCGCAACGAGTGATTCGATGTCGCCAGACGATCGCACGCCCGATACCCGGGAGACTTCGCGACCGTCGCGAAAAACTGTGAGCGTCGGGATCGACAGAATGCGGAAGCGCTCGCCGAGCTCCGGCACGGCGTCCGTATCGACCTTGACGGCAAGCGCGCGCCCCGCCAGATTGCGAGCGGCTTTCTCGAAGTGCGGCGCCATCATGCGACACGGGCCGCACCACGGCGCCCAGAAATCCACGACGATTGGAACGGGTGACTGCTGAAGCATGACGTCGAACGACGCGGCATCCGCAGCTTCGACAGGTTCGGCCGGTGGAGGCAGCGCCGTCTGACAGTTTCCACAGCGGATGGCGCGATCCAGATGCGGGTAGCGAAGACGATTCGTCTTGTCGCATGAGGGACATCGCATGAGCACGCCGTGATTGTCGACCTTCATTCCACCAGTATTCTCCATACGGACCACTCCAGAGGGCTTGCGTCTGCCGGGTCTACAAAACAAGACCCGGCCTGCACTGCTGCATGCGCAAAAAAGTGCAATACCCGGACCGCGCGCGCTTGGCAACAGGCCACGGCGGCGCTACACTCCGCAACGCTATGGTCCGACTCGTCTTCGCGGGTTCACTGTTCTGCCTTGTCGCGATCCCGGCCGCCGCTCAGTCGAAGGATGGGGCAACTCTTTCAGCGCGACTGCAGAAGTTTGAAGACAAGGAAGAGATTCAGACTCTGCTCCTCGACTACGGTCGCCATCTCGACAATCGCGATTTCGCCGCCTACTCGCGCCTGTTCGCGAAAGACGGCGAATGGGTTGGCGGCTTCGGCTCGGTATCCGGTCCTGCCAACATCCAGGCGTTCATGGAGAAGAACATGGGCACCGGGCCGAATCGCGCCCACAACTATCACCTGCTCTCGAATTTCGTGATCAGCGTGAATGGCGATACCGCCACCGCGTGGTCGCGCTGGGCGTTCGTCGTGCCAGGCGAACGCGGCGCCGTGATCTCGCAGGCCGGCAGGTACGACGATGCCCTCGTCCGTGAAGACGGGCACTGGAGATTCAAGCGCCGAGTCGCGTCCAACGATACCGCGGCCCCAACACAAAAATGACACCGGGTGTGATTTCCAGGTGACCATGTGAAATCACACCCGGTGTCTTAGCAGAGGACACCATGAAAGCATTCTGGTTGACGTGCCCGGTCTTCGTGACTCTGTTCGTCGTCGCCGCGTCAGGCCAACAGGCCGCGCGCATTGACGATGCCGCGCTGGCGAGAGCGGGACGCACGGGCGAAGAGTGGCTGACGTATGGAATCAGTCAGGCCGAGACTCGCTTCAGTCCGCTGACCGACATCAACACGACCAACGTCAGTCGCCTCGGTCTCGCCTGGTCGTACGACGTGGGATCGGGGGGCGGAGGCCAGGAAGCGACGCCGCTGGTGGCCAACGGAACGATCTACAGCATCACCAACTGGAGCATCGTGTTCGCCGTCGACGCGCGCACCGGGAAAGAAAAATGGCGGTGGGATCCGCAGGTCAACCAGAACGCGGTCAGGCCGGAGATCTGCTGCGGCGTCGTCAATCGCGGGCTCGCTATCTACAACGGAATGATCTTCGCTCCGGTGATTGACGGCAGGCTTCAGGCGCTCGACGCCAACACCGGCAAGGTGGTCTGGGAGGCGCGGGTCGCGTTCCCGCAGGATCACTACACGATCACTATGGCGCCGCGAATCGCGAAGGGCAAGGTCATCATCGGCGCCAGCGGCGGCGATCGGACGACGCGCGGATTCTTCGACGCATACGACGCAGCAACCGGACATCGCGCGTGGCGCTTCTACACGATCCCCGGAGATCCATCCAAGCCATTCGAGAACGACGCGATGCGCAAGGCGGCCGCAACGTGGGACGTCGACAAGGAGTGGTGGAAGTTCGGCGGCGGCGGCGCAGTGTGGGACGGAATGGCGTTTGACGCCGAGGCCGGGCTCGTCTACGTGGGCACCGGTAACGCGCAACCGTGGACCTTCCTCCACCGGTCCTCGAAGGACAAGGACAATCTCTACGCCGCGTCGATCCTGGCCGTCGATGTCGATTCCGGTCACTTGAAGTGGCATTACCAGGTTGTGCCCGGTGACAACTGGGACTTCGATAGCGTTCAGCACCTGATTCTCGCGGACCTGCAAATCGGCGGTCGTACGCGCAAGGTGATCATGCAGGCCAACAAGAACGCGTTCTTCTACGTCGTCGATCGGTTCACGGGCGAGTTCATCTCGGCCCAGCCTTTCTCGTTCGTCACATGGGCCAAGGGCGTCGATCAGAAGACCGGCCGTCCGATCGTCAACGAAGAGGCGTATTACGGTACCGACGCAATCCTGATTCAGCCGGGCGGCGGCGGCGCGCACAACTGGTCGCCGATGTCGTTCAATCCGATGTCGGGTCTGGTCTACATCCCGACGTCAACCAACAACAGCTTCTCCTACGCGGCTGAGCCGAAGTACGACCCGCAACCGGGCCGCATGACAGGAACGGTGCGGCCGGCACCGACACCGGTACGTCCGCCACCTCCATCGATTGGGCCGCCGCCGATCGAAGGACCGGGCGGACGCGGTGCCCTCGTCGCCTGGGATCCAGTCGCGCAACAGATGCGTTGGCGCATGCCGGGCGGTGGCGGCATCGGCGGCGGCACGATGACGACCGCCGGCAACCTCGTCTTCCAGGTGTTGAGCGACGGCAGGCTCCTCGCGTACAGCGCGGACAAAGGCGCGAAGCTCCTGGAGATCCAGACTGGCTTGAGCAGCGGCATGGGGCCGCCGATCACGTATCGTCTCGACGGCAAGCAGTACATCGCGCTCATGGGCGGTGTCGGCTCAGTGGCGATCGGCAACGCCGGTCCGGGAAATAACCCGACGCCGTTCATGCCGAAGCTGCTCGTCTTTACGCTGGACGCGCCGGCATCATCGTCCGGACAGAATTGACCTGCAAAGCAAAACCCGGCCTACCTACGTAGAGCGGGGGCTTCAGCCCCCGCGTCCTCCGCCGCTGTCATCTGTTCTCTGTCTGCTTCACAAGCGCCGGCCAGTTGACAATGACTGTCAGGGACGGCGCGGACTGGTTGGCTGCGGCGTATGCCCCACGCGCTCATGGCGCAGGTGGCGCCGTGCCACGCGACAGGGCTCGTGGTGGACGAGCCGCAGTAACCGCTCGAGCGCCGCCGTCTCCCCACCCCCATGCCTGGAGCAGTGCGGTTGCGTCGTGGGTGCGACTCGTGGAGCCGTTCAATGCGTGGTGCTCGACTTCAGGAGGGAGGGCCAGTTGACGATCACGTTCAGCGCGGGAGCGGTCGTATCGGGAACGGTCACCAGGAAATGCTGGCCGTCCGGTGCTACTTCGAACGTCGACTGAGGCGGAAGCGCGAAGAGCTCACGCGGCGCCGAGGGATCGAGGGAATCGGCTTCAGGCTTGAGACTCAGGGCCATCACTTTGCCGTCTGCCGATCGATAGAACAGCTCGCGGCCACCGGGCCCCCACTGCGGGTCCGTGCCGCCGCTTGCGGAAATCCGGTGTGCTCCGCGCCGCTCCGGGAAGGAGTCGACGTAGACTTCGGCATGCCCGCTTTCGTTCGATTGATAGGCGACCCACCGAGGGTTCGGCACCGGAGAAAAACGGCCTGCCGTTTCGCTGGCGGGTGTGCGCAGGTATGGTTTCGCCTCAGCGTCCGCTGTCAGATGTCCATCCGGAGTGACAGGCACGACCCAGATGTCGGCCCCGGTGTCATCTGCCGAGCGCGCGTTCAAGACGGAGTGGCCATCGCGAGACCAGTCGGTGAGGGCAGCGTCCCGGGCTTTCCACGCCGCGAGACGTTGGTCGGGTGCCGCACCAGTCGCGTCCTTGAGGTAGAGAGTGGTCAGGTTGTCGCCCATGAACAGGATGGTGCGGCCGTTGGGCGACCACTGAGGGCTGAAACCGCCTCGTGAGTCGAATGTCGCCCGGCGTGAGACTCGCCGGTCCACGTCGATCAACACCAGCTCCCTCCCAGCCTCGATGCGTGTGGTCGCGATCTGCTTGCCATCCGGCGAAAAACGCGGAGCGACGTACTGACCGGCGTCGCCCAGGGTTCCAAGCGCCTTTCCTCCCCGATCGAACAACGTCAGTCGTTGCAGGGTGGCATTCGCGTACAGCAGCGTGCCATTGGGGGAGGCGGCCACCGCGATGAATGCGGCCGAGCCCACGATACCGATCGCATCGGCGATCGCTCGAGGCTCACCGGCGAATGTGAGCCGCCTCGTGTCGAATTCCTGGGCCAGCAGCGCGCCGCCGCGCTGCCACAGCACGTACTCACGTCCGTCCGGGGCCGAGGTAAAGACGGCGCTGGTCTCCGATGCGATCAGTCGAACCCGCTCGTTCGGCCGCTCGAAAGATGCGGCGTAGATGACTCCGTTGTCCTCCACCTTCGTGCTGGCGTTCCAATACAGGAAGTGTCCGCCCGGAAGCAGCTGCGGCCAGACATGGGCCACGTCGCCCCTGGAGTGGTCAAGAGTCGTCAACGGCGAGAGGGTCCCGCCCGACGCGGGCACGGACGCAACCGGACCGGCGAGGATTCCGACGAGGATGCGATCATCAGGCGCCCAAGCGCCTCCAAACACCCTCGGAACGTCGCAGATGACGAATGGCGGCCCGCCGGCCACATCGAGCTTCTGCAGTTTTCCGTTAGCGAAGAAGGCCAAGAAGCGCCCGTCAGGCGACCAGAACGGAAACTGCGCGTTCTCGGTGCCCCGCAGCTCGCGGGCCACGCTCTCATCGAGTGATCGCAGCCAGAGCGCATATCGACCGTTGACCGTTGCCCCGTAGACCGCTGTCCGGCCGTCTGGAGACAAAGCGAGCGCTGGACCCTGGCGGACGAAGACGTCGCCGACGACTCCAAAGCGGCCGCCGTCGGGCGGGTTGATCTGGAGACGAAGCAGGGGGCCGCCTGTGTCGGGCTGCCGGTCGCGCGAGAGCGCCCACACGCCCAGTCCGATGGCCACCGCGAGCGTGGAAGCGATGGCGACCCACGCGCTCCAGGGCCAACCGGACTTGGTTGCTGGGTCCTGGGTCCGTCGGACCGGGCAGCGGCGCATCGTCGAGTTCGAGGCGCGCGTCGGCGATGTCGTGCAGACGGACCCTGCAGTCCTTCTCGAGACACCGTCGCAGCAGACGACGAACCGCAGCGGAGGTCGCGCTCGGCAACTTCGTCCAGTCCGGGTCGCGCTCGAGGATGGCTCCGAGGGTGTCTGTGACCGTGGGCCCCGCGAATGCAACGCGGCCCGTCAGCATCTCATAGAGCACGCACCCGAACGCCCAGATGTCGGCCTGCTTGTCGACCGCTTGCCCGCGCGCCTGTTCAGGGCTCATGTAGGCCGCCGTCCCGAGCAGCATGCCTTCACGTGTGGCGGTCACGCGGATCGTCGGCGAATGTGAGACGTCAGGTGCTGACATGTCTCTGCTGGCTGCTTTGGCCAGGCCGAAGTCGAGCACCTTCACGAGGCCGCGCTCGTTGATCTTGATGTTTGCGGGCTTCAGATCGCGGTGGACGATGTCCTTCTCGTGCGACGCTTCCAGCGCATCGGCGATCTGCCGCGCCATCGTCAGCGACTCTCTCACCGGAATTGAACCGTGCTCGAGCCGCTCGGCGAGCGTCTCACCCTCGACGAGCTCGAGGATCAGCGCGCCGACACCACCGAACTCCTCCCATCCGTAGATGGCGCCGATGTGCGGATGATTGAGCGTCGCGAGGACGCGCGCTTCTCGCGCGAACCGCGCCAATCGCTCCGGGTCTGATGTGAAGTCTTTCGACAGGATCTTGATCGCTACGTCGCGACCGAGCTTCTGGTCCCGTGCTCGGTACACTTCGCCCATTCCGCCCGCCCCAATCCGAGCGGAGATCGCGTACGGCCCAATTGCCTTGCCAATCAACGAGCTGTCAGTCGGGATGACATGCCCGACCTGCACAACGGCCGGCGTACTCAGGAAAGCCGCACTCCCGTCATGTTCGAGGAGTGACCTGACGTCCCGCCGCAGCGCTTCGTCTCCCGCACACGCGTCGGCCAGAAATCGCCCGCGATCAGCGGTGTCCTGCGCCAGGGCCTCGTGATAGAGCTTCTCGATCGTCGCCCACCGTTCAGGCGTCATGATGTTGGAGACCTTCGAGCTCACGCGCCAGCCACGACTTCGCCAGCCGCCAATCGCGCATGATCGTGCCCGCGGATACGTGAAGGGCCTCGGCCGTCTCCTCCACGCTCAGCCCACCGAAAAAGCGCATTTCCACAACCTTGCATTTCCGAGGGTCGACTTTTTCCAGCGCGCTCAATGCCACATCAAGGGCGACGAAGTCCGGCGCCGGCCCTTCCTGGACCAACAGCGCCTCATCCAGCGAGATCTTCTGGGCGCCGGCGCCCCGCTTGTGAAAGCCCTTTGCGCGAGCAGCTTCGACGAGGATCCGCCGCATGATCCGCGAAGCCATCGCGATGAAGTGCACGCGATCGTGCCACTGGACGTGCTTGATCTGGATCAGTCTGAGATACGCCTCATTCACCAGCGCTGAGGCCTGCAGCGTATGCCCCACCCGCTCATGGCGCATATGACGCCCCGCCACGCGACGTAGCTCCGCATGGACGAGCGGCAGCAGCCGCGCGATTGCTGTGTCCTCGCCCCGCCCCCAGGCCAGGAGCAGCGCCGTTGCGTCGTGTGCGCCACTTGGAATGGGCCAATTCTACACCTGCGCCGCGCCAGCCATGCGGCCCTCCATCCGCGGGTTTTCGGCCTGGTTTTGGTGATCTTGAAGCCGTTTGACTTCCCTCTCGCCTCCGGTGGTGAGGACCCCGTCCAGGCGGTCCAGCGGGAGGACGTCATGAGCCCACACCACCATCTGCGTCATGTAACGGTCACGACGGCTATCGTCACGATCGCGGCCTGTTCTCTGACAAGGTCGGCAACAGCCCAAGAGAATAATCAACAAGTCCGTCGTGCTCGTTCACTTGATGTTTCGATCACGAAACTCATGGAGCAAGCAGTGGCGCGCTCGCCCACCTTCAAACGACTCGTGGCTACCGTCGAGGCTTCCAACGGCATCATCTACATCGAAGCAGGCCTGTGCCCCGGACGCGTTCTCGCGTGCTTGCCGTCCTGGATGGTCTCCAGTGGCGGAAACCGCTTCATGCGCATCATCGTCGAGAGGCAGCGCTTGGATTCCGACGAACTGATGGTAGGGGCCATCGCGCATGAACTGCAGCACGCCATTGAAGCGCTCAGCGATCGCTTTGTCACCGACGGCAATAAGATGTTCTTCTTCTATCGACGGTATGCGCCGACCGCGAAGGAACAAGTTGAAACGATGGACGCGATTCAAGCTGGGATGGCAGCTGAAGACGAGTGGCGCCGCAGTGCAAGGCGTAACTGAAACCGACGCCGGGTCTGGAGACCAAGACCCGGCCTACCTGTCCAAATCCTCCCCGGTTTTGATTCGCCAATCGTCGTATCGATTCGACAGGTTCGGGTTGTAGTACGGGTCGCCACGATCGAGGAAATCCTTCCAGCGCTCTTCGAACACCTTCTCATCGGGTGGCGGATGAAGCCGCCCGCGACTCGAGCCCTCGTAGTGGAAGAGCGCCGCCTGCGGCGTGTAGACGATGAGAGAACCGCGCTGCCGGATCTTGAGGCAGAGATCGACGTCGTTGAGAACGACGCGCAGGCGTTCGTCGAAGCCGCCAGCCTCCTCGAAGATGCGCCGCGGCACCATCATGCACGCGCCGGTGACCGCGCTGCAGTTGCGTGTAAGGTCGGCAAGCCTCAGGTTGCCGCTCGTCTGCCCTGGCCACGAGCGGAACGCATTGGCCGCCACGCGATTGATCCCGACGACCACACCGGCATGCTGTATCCGGCCATCGCCATAGAGCAACCGCGCTCCCACCGCGCCAACGTCCGGCCGCTCTGCATGCTCGAGCATCGCCGTCAGCCAGTCGGCATGAATGACCTCGACGTCGTTGTTCAGGAAGAGCAACTGCTCACCGCGCGAATGCGAGACACCGAAGTTGTTGAGCGCCGAATAATTGAACGGCTTGCTCCACTGATGGACCTGGCACCGTGGTGCCAGTGATGCGAGATACTCGACCGCGTCGGACTCGGTGCTCTGGTTGTCGACGACGATGATTTCGTAGCGGTCGTAGTCGGTGCGCGACCAGATGCTTTCGAGCGTCGTTTGCAGCAAGGATTTCTTGTTTCGCGTCGGGATCACAATCGACACAAGCGGGCGCTGCCTCAGCTCGAGGCGCGTGGCGTAGCATCGGGGTCCCTTCCGGGCGAACATCGCACTCGAGCGTCCGTGAATCCCACGCCGGTCCAGCGCCTCAACGAGCACACGCGATTCGTCGCGATTGGCCGCATGACGTTCCAGCGCGGTCTGTGCGGTCGTTGCCCGGCGGCGGTTGTGATAGAGCACCCTGGGGACGTGGACGATGCGACCTGTGCGTTCAGTCAATCGAAGGACGAGGTCATAGACTTGCCCGCGGCCGGCCGCTGCGCGAAAGCCGCCGACCGCATCGACCATCTGCCGCCGGAACAAGCCAAAGCGCTCGAGATAATTCATCGACAGCAGCAGGTCCGGACCCCAGTCCGGTTTGAACAGGGGCTCCTCGCGTTGTCCGGTTTCAGACAGCCAGTCCTCGTCCGAGTACAGGACATCCGCATCGCCGTCATTGAGCCGTTTCACCAGCTCGAACAAGGCCTCGGGGGCCAGTTCGTCGTCGGCGTCGAGTACCCCGATGAATTCACCGGATGCCGCGCGCAACGCGTCCACGTAGGCCGCCTCGGGCCCGGCGCTCGCGATCGTGCGCACGCGAGGCTCGGTCGCGATGACGTGCTCAAAATCGGCCGTCACACCCGAGGGTGAGCCTCGCGGCACGGCCAGACACACCTCCCAGCGATCGTAGGATTGAGCCCGGAGCGATGTGATCAACCGGCGTACGCGTGCAGCGTCAGCGGTCTCCAGGCATACCAGCACGCTGACGAGCGGTCGCTGGCGAAACCGCTCAATCGCAGCCTGCATCTCCGCGGAGCTGGGTGGTGCACCGAAGAACAGCATCCACTGCGCGTATTGGTCTTCGATACGTGGCGTCCTGCGGTCGACTCCCTCGACCAGAAAGTTGCGGCCGCGCAGCGCCAGGTTCACCTTGTCGCCGGCGCGGCTGAAGATCTTCAAGAACCCTTCATCGACCCAGATCTCGAGCACGCGATACAGCGCCCGATAGATCTGCCGCAGGATCGGCGCCGCCAGCATCCGCCGTCGAAACGGAATCAGCCGCTGCTGCAGGCGCCATCCCAGCGCCTTCGCGTGCAGGTCGACCTCGCGACTGAGCGCGCCGATCGTTCTTTCCTGCTGGTCGACGATCCGTCCGAGGTTCTCGACTTCCTCACGCAGGCTCGTCTCAACTTCGCGACGATCGCCACCGGATTCGACAGTCGTCGGCTCGTTCATTGGACGTGGACCGCGATGTCGACGGGCAACGCCACTTTCCCGTGAATCACCTTGCCCGATTCCGGCGGCAGAACAGTCAGCACCAGCGCGTTGTCGACCCAGTCGAAGTAGCTCGGCTTGCTCCGATCGTAGGCGAGGGCCGTGCTCACGCTGTAGGTGCCCCCGGCCAGAGGAAGACGCTGGCGAAAATCGACGACGACGGTATCGCCCGCCAGCCGCGGTGGCAGCGGGACGTTCTCCTCGTGCGTGTTGCTGCCAACGATGTCGGTGCCGGTCTTGTCGCGAATACTGAACCCGAGAATGCTGAAGGCCGCGTCCTCGAGATACTGGACGTGCACGCGCAGGATCACTTCATCGTCAAACTCAACGGAGCTGACGGGACGACCCTGGCGATCGAGCAGCTCCACCTGTCGAATCCGCGCTCCACCTGTGCCATGTCGAAACAAACGGACGCGGTCGTCGAAATTCGTGTCGGCTCGAAACGTGACCGCCGCCGCACCGTCGCCATTCGGGTGCGGCCGGCCGGACGCTTTCGCAGC
>Ga0070673_100002649_pt1 | contig 10952 bp, 9 predicted proteins | sample KBSM23metaG_FD_65342 | JGI IMG/M metagenome (GOLD analysis project Ga0070673, IMG submission 65342) | Miscanthus rhizosphere microbial communities from Kellogg Biological Station, Michigan, USA - KBS M2-3 metaG | ecosystem: Host-associated > Plants > Roots > Rhizosphere > Soil ...
CCGCACGGAGATCACCTCATTGTTGTGGGAAGTGGATCAGCTGCGTCGTCTGCAGGATGCCAATTTGAAGCAGCTCGATCCTGACCTGCTCGCGTATGTGCGATCGTCGGTGCTGTGGGAGGCGCTCGACGAGCGCTCGGCGAAGGATCCGCGCTCCCTCCGGGATGAGAGCGTCAAGCCCGTCGCTCTGTCCCCGGCGGTGGTGCTGATCGACGAAATCGACAAGGCCGACCCGGACTTGCCGAACAACCTGCTCGAAGTGCTCGGCGGTCTGCGGTTCGAAGTGGCCGATACGGGGTGCCGGGTTACCTGCCAGAGTGGTACTCCGCTGATCATCATCACCAGTAACGACGAGCGCGATCTACCACCAGCGTTCGTTCGCCGCTGCATCGTTCTCAACCTCACTCAGCCCGATCTGGCCAGCGTCGGGGCTCTGCATTTCCCGGACGACGGCAATATCGTCTCGTCTGCGATCAAACTGCTCGTCGATCAGGCATCGCCGGCGCCCAGCGCGGCGGAGTTCCTCGACTTCGTGCAGGCCTGCCGGGAAATGCAGGTCAAGCCAGGGTCGGAGCACTGGCTGAAGCTTGCGGAAGCCTGCGTGCTCAAGGGTCGTGGCAGCAGCACGGCCGCACGAAGCGTCTGATTCCGGGTGGGGCACCATGGCGGCCGACCAGCTCATCACACTGATCCGTGCCGTAGTCTCTCTGCGCCTTGGCACATCGGACGATGAACTGATCGCCGCGCTCGCGGCGTTGATTCTGACACCGCCGGCGTCCAGGGCCGTGAGCCGCAACCCAATGACTGCGGTTGAAGCACGCCAGCGGCCCCAGGCAATTGCCACGCCCGTCCCAGCCGTCTTCGAGCCGGCGAAGCCACCGCTCCGACCGCAGCGCGACCGAGGCGGATCGTCTGACACGAGTCGAGGCTCGCGCAAGAAGGACGCTGGGCTGATCGGAAGGCCTTCCATCCTGCGAAAGGTTGATGAACGTGCCGACCTTCAGACTCCTCGTCGTTCTACGGGTGACGCGAGCCAGACCGCCAGCCGGCAGGTGGCCGAGCCGTCGGGACCGGCGGCCCCGCTGGAGAGCCTGTTCCCGGCAGGGCGTGTGCGCGGGATTCTGCGCGAGCTGGCGACCCTGAGGTCAGCCTCCGGGCCGCCGGACATGGACGCCGCGATCGCCTTGATTGCCCGAGGAATGCCGATTCAGCGTTTGCCGCGCCGTGTCGTCAGCGTACTCGGGCATTCGGTGCAACTGCTGTTCGACGCCGGCCCGGCCATGCTGCCGTTCACGCGCGACAAGCAACAGCTCGCGGCTACGACTATCCGGACCTTCGGCCGCGATCGGGTGCGCGTCGCCGACTTCATGAGCACCCCACTGAATCGCGTGCGCGTGCAGCGTCAGGTGCGCTGGGACGAATTGCGCTGGCCGGTTCGTGGGTCCACCATCGTGGTGGTGACCGATCTGGGCATTGGTTCCGACGAGACTGAAGCAGGGCACTCACGTGAGTGGAACCGATTCGTGGAGGAGAGCGACAGACGCGGCCTCCGTAGTGTCGTGCTCATTCCGTATGGGCCTGAGCGTTGGCCCCAGGCGGCCGATGCGTTCGGAACCGCACTCACGTGGGACCTGGAGACCGGCGTGCAGGATCTGCACAAGCGCGCACGTTCGCGTCAGCGGGTGCGACCACGATGAACGAGGCCGCCCTGTATGACGCGCTCGAGTCTACGCGCCCGCTCGCCGCAAAGCTTGCGGTGCTGTCGTGCCTGCCGGTGCGTGTTCCTCCTGCCCTGCTTCGCTTGATCCGCCTGCGTCTGGTGCCGGAAGGATCCACAGGCGATGAAGGCGATCTGTGGCTGTCCGATCTGGTCGAAACGCGGTCGGCTGGCGGATTTGCGTTTCGATCCACGGTCCGGACGTACTTGCGCGCACGCCTCCGCGGGGATGCGTCGCTCCTCGATGACCTCTGGTATCGCGTTCACGTTGAGCATGGACGCTGGATTGCGCCACGGGCAAGGCTCGAGGAAGAGCTGACCTGGCGCCTACTTCGACAGCGCGATGACCCGATGATCGAATCGCTGTGGGCCGGAGTGGTCCAGGAGCTCGATGCGGGATCCAATGCCGAGGGGGTGGCCCGGTGGGTCGTGCGCGCCATTCCGGATTTACCGGATGGCAATCTGGACCATCCCTCCGGCCGGAGGGCCTACTACGGAGCCCACCTGCTGCTTGGAGACGCCACCGTCCTCGGGCACGAGCCGCAACAGTTCCTCGGCTCCAGCGAGTTCGGCTTCGCGACCCGCCGGCTGCCGCGCCGGCGAATCTTCGTCGCGCTCGCCGACGGAGCGATCCTGGTCAGCCCGTTGCGCCAGATTGAGAACGGTCACGAGATCGACGTGCCTGCGACCCGGCCGTTGTGGCTTCAACTGGAACCGGAGTCAACGTCATCTGGAGGACAAACCGTCGTCACGATCGAGGACAACGAACCGGTGCGGGTGGAAACGGAACGCGGCGTGACGTTGCGCTTGATTGATGGCGCTTCGTACACGTTGCGACCTGCACCACGGGCGAGTACGCAGAAGTTCATCACGCGCAATCGCGCGCCGCGCGTTCAGATCGAATACGACGTCGAGCTCTACGGCGCAGAGAAGCACATACAGTTGCCGTTTGTGATGGGGGTTCTCACTGATTTATCGGGAAAGCCAAACGAACCGCTTCCGCCAGTGGCCGACCGCAAGTTTCTGGAGATCGACGTTGACAACTTTGACAGTCGCTTGAGGGCGCTGAAGCCACGAGTGGCGTTCCAGGTGCCGAACACCGTCAGCGGCGAAGCCAACTTGAGCGTGTCCCTCATATTCGAGAGCATCGACGATTTTTCACCAGCGGCTGTGGCACGGCAGACTCCTCCCTTCGACCATCTACTGGATGCCAGGCAGCAGTTGTCAAACCTGATTACGTATATGGATGGCAAGAGCGGAGCGGAAGAACTGGTGGGCCAGTTGCTGCGAGACCCCGAGATGCTTCGAAGCGTCGCTGATGGACCCGCGGCAGAGGCGCCCGGGAACACCAAATTCGAGTGGACGCTGAAGACGGAATTCAAGCCGAGAACCGACGCCGCGCAGGAGGCAGTGGAACGCGCGGTGCGGACCCTGTCGGAGCAGGCGCTCGCGAACGCTCAATTGATCGGCCCCGATGTGAACAGGTCGATCGAGGCGATAATCGCACAGCTGGACAAGACGCTGACGGACGGCCTCAATCTGATTCTTCATCACGAGGATTATCAGAAACTGGAGAGCGCGTGGCGCGGCCTCCGCTATCTCGTGGGGAACACCGAGACCGACGAGATGCTGAAAATCCGGGTCCTCAACATCAGCAAAGCCGAATTGTACAAGACGCTGGCACGATACCAAGGTCCCGACTGGGATCAGAGTCCGGTGTTCAAGAGCGTTTACGAAGCCGAGTACGGGCAATTCGGCGGCGAACCGTTTGGCTGTCTCGTCGGCGACTACTACTTCGATCACTCGAACGTCGATGTCGCAATACTGGGCGAAATGTCAAAGGTGTGTGCGGCCGCGCATTGCCCCTTTATCGCGTCCGCGGCCCCGACGGTCATGCAGATGCAGTCGTGGCAGGAGGTCGCCAATCCTCGTGACCTGGGCAAGATCGCAATGGCACCCGAGTACGCCGCGTGGCGATCGCTTCGAGAATCAGAAGACGCTCGTTATCTGGCCCTTGCCATGCCGAGATTTCTCGCGCGGCTGCCGTACGGCGCCAAAACCGATCCGGTGGAAGAGTTCGACTTCGAGGAGGATGCCGGCGCGGGGGACTCCGCGCGTTATGTCTGGGCGAATTCCGCCTACGCTATGGCCGTCAACATCAACCGCGCGTTCAAGACGTACGGCTGGTGCGCACGCATTCGCGGCATCGAATCCGGTGGTGCCGTCGAGGGGCTGCCGACACATACCTTTCCTACCGATGACGGCGGCGTGGACATGAAGTGCCCGACGGAAATTGCGATCAGCGACAGGCGTGAGGCGGAACTGGCCAGATGCGGATTCATGCCGCTAGTCCACCGCAAGAACTCGGATTTCGCAGCGTTCATAAGCGCCCAGTCATTGCAGAAGCCGGTCGAATACGACGATCCGGATGCCACCGCTGCGGGTGCCCTAGGGGCGCGGCTTCCATACCTGTTTGCCTGCTGCCGGTTTGCTCACTACCTGAAGTGCATCGTCATGGATAAGATCGGGTCGTTTCGTGACCACGAGGACATGCGACGCTGGCTTCAGGACTGGATCTTGAACTACGTCGACGGCGATCCCGCAAATTCCAGTGAGGTGATTCGTGCGAGGAAGCCACTAGCCGCGGCGGAAATCCTGATCGACGAGGTGGAAGGACAGCCCGGTTACTATTCGGCCCGGTTCTTTCTGCGGCCGCACTATCAGTTAGAGGGGCTGACCGTGTCCTTGCGGCTGGTCGCTCGACTGCCGTCTGCGAAAGCCGGCTAGGGTCAACGCGGGGGCTGCCATCGTACGGGCCGCCTTCAGGCGGCCTGTCCTACCGCGGCTGGTACAGATTCAGTCCCGGCACATCGGCGAAATCCGGCTCGTTGAGCGTCCAGAGCTGCGCGTTGTGTTCGAGGGCGCACGCGGCGATAGCCAGGTCGGCCTGGCGGTGACGGGCGCGTTTCACGCGCCGGTAGAGAGCTGCGGCGGTCTGCGCTTCACGGCTGCCAAACTCCACCATCGCGTCGTCGGTGAAGAAGCGCCTGACCGCCTCTTCTTCACTCGGCGTTCGAGGCCCGCGAAGCCATTCGTACTGCACCAGCGTACAGAACGTGATCACGTGCCCCGCGCTTGTAGCGCTGGTCACCTGCGCAAGCGCCCGCCGCGGCCCGGTGAACGCGTCCACTAGAACCGACGTGTCGAGATGAATGAGCATCAGTCGGACGGTCGTGCCCAGCCGGTACGACGCGTCCGTCGAAGGTCGCGGAGTTCTCGATCTGCCTCGGCGCTGGAGCTGGCGGGCGGCTGCGAGGTCAGCTCGCGAAGTACCGCGAGGCGGCGTTCCCGTTCCTCGTCCGGGAGGCGGTCTTCGCGGGCGCCGTACTCAGCGATCGCCTCGCGCACCACCAGACTTTGCGCCTTCCGCTTCTGTTCCGAAACGCGGCGGAGGATCCGCACCGTCTCGTCGTCGAGCGAAAAAGTCAGCTTAGGCATATGGCAATACTACCATACACCCATACCAGGCAGTGCCCTGAGGCTTTCTATAGAGCGGAGTAGAGTGCCTCCCGGAGCGCCACGTCGCGCGGATCGCCGTTGAAGATGGTGCCCATCCGGCTGGTCACGTACCCGTATCCGATGCCGGCGTCCGGATCGGCGAATCCGAGTGCGCCGCCGGTGCCCGGCGAACCGAAGGAGTGCGGGCTGCTGCCGAAGCGCCAGTTCGCGCACGGCTTCATGAAGCCCAGAGAGAACTCCACCTCACCCTTCAGGCATTCGTCGTAGAACCCGCCCGAGGGAGGAACGGCGGGCGCGGCCAGCAGCTCCAGCGTCTGTTGTCGCAGCCCGAGCGTGCCTCTTCCGGTGGCGAAGTCGCTGTACGCGTGGGCCATCGCCCGCGCCGTGCCCACACCGCCGCCCGCGGGCACCTCCAGTTCGCGGGCGTACACACGCGCCTCGTCGAGGTAGATCCCCGTGCCGGGGTTCACGGTGAGCGCGCGGGAAATGTTCGAACGCGGATTCAGCCCTTCTGCCAGCAGCCGCGCCGGGCGGAATCCGATCAGCATCTGCATCATGCCCGGAGGTGACAGGGTGGCCAGACGCGCGTTCGGAATCGCCTCGGGCAACCGGATGTAGAAGTCCTCTCCGAGCGGTGTCGCAATCTCGTCTTGAAAGAACTGCCCCAGCGTGCGGTGCCGGGGATCCACGCGTCGCATCAGCTCGCCTTCGTAGAAGCCCAGCGTCAGCCCGTGGTACGCCTGTCGGGTGCCGGGCTCCCACGCTGGTTTGTGGCGAGCCATCACTCCGGCGAGTTGGTCAAGGTTGGCGACCACGTGGCGATCGACCGGTTCGTCAAAGGCGAACAGGCCGGCCTGATGCGCGAGGAGCTGGCGCACGGTAATCGTCTCCTTGCCGCTCTGCGCGAACTCGGGCCAGTACGTGGCCACACGCTCGTCGTAGTCCAGCCAGCCGCGTGAGTGCGCGAGCGCAAGAGTCATCGCCGAAAGGCCCTTGGTGGCCGAGTGGACGACGACCATCGTGTCCCGCTCCCAGGGCTCCCCCGTGTCCTTGTTGCGAACACCGCCCCAGAGGTCGACGACCTTTTCGCCGCGAACGTAGGCGCAGCAGGCTCCGCCGAGCTCGTGCCTGTGAGCAAAGTTGTCCGCAAACGCCTGGGCCACGGCCTCGAAGCCGCGACTGACGCGCCCCTCGACGATGGGTGATGCGACGGTAGCCATGCTTCTTTTGATCGCACGAACCCTGCCCATGTCCAGTGCGCTCGAACCGGCCCTGTTGCGGCACTCGCGCCGGGAACCGGCGCCGTCAGCGAGAGAAATTCCCGTTGGGGTGGTGAATCTTCGCGGGGGGCGCAGGCACGGCAAACCACGGCAAAGGGCGGCACGCATCCAATTTCCCTGGTTTACCGCTTGTCAGACCCGAAGTCGCGTCCCTATCGTGCGGAAGTAGAAACGGGAATCGCCGCCGACTCTTTAAGGAGCTCTTATGGTCAGGACTTATAGGATTGCATCGGGGATGGCTGTGTTGCTGGCGCTTCTCGGCGCCGGCGTGAAGCCTGTTGAAGCGGACGCCATCTACAGCGTCAACCGCTCGGTCCAAAGTGGATTCGGCCCCGTCACGATTACCGGCCAGATGGTCACTGACGGAACGCTCGGACCGCTTGGGAGGGCCAACTTCGTGGACTGGACGCTCACAGTCGACAGCTCAATCGGGAGCGAGACCCTGCATGGGCCGCTCAGCGGCAACACGTCCTACCTCTTTATCTTCGGCAGCTTGAGCGCCACCGCCACCGGGCTCGACTTTGATTTCAGCGGCCTGGGCGTGGTGTGGCTCAGCAGAGGGTTCATCTCGAGCGATACGTACTGGTGTCTCGACAACCTCGACTCCTGCCACCTGGGAAGCGGCGAAACCATCGGGTGGGACTACACGATCGAGGGCTTCACCCCGAGGACGGGTGCTCAGCAGATCGCGACCCTCGTGTCCACCACGGTGCCTGAACCTGCGTCAGTTCTGCTGTTTGCCGCCGGCGCGCTTGGCGGCGCGCTGCGTGCGCTACGCCGGGCATGATCCGGCCGTCCCGGCACGAGGCGCTGGTCAGTGCTTGGGATGGCGGACGTCCGTATCCCACCCCGACGGGGCCGCCACCGGCATGACCTTCATGAACGCCTCGACGCCGTGGATCTCGCCGCCGTAGACCTTGAACGCCTCCCACACCATCAGCCCGTTGCCCTCGCCGTAGCGCCCCGCGGCGGCGCCGAAATTCATGCGAAGCAGCGTGATGCCGAGCTCTTCGTCCACCGCGATCACCCGATAGCTCAGGCCCGGGTGCTTCGTGATCCCCTGCCCCTTGATGTCTTCGCACGACGGCGGCTGGAACACACACCCTTTGCCCGCCATCAGCCGGCCGTTCTCGAAGCGATACGCGTCGGCGGCAAACGGCGCGTTCACGGTGACGAAGCTGCCGACTTCGAGCCCCGCCGGATACAACTCGGCCAGCCGGATCGCCTCCGCGCGTGACGCGCGCTTGCCGGGCGGCACCGGCGCGATCATCGCGGCGTTCGGCGACTTCAGGTCCTCGATCGCGAAGATGGCGCCCTCCTTCTGGTTTCTCGTCACCTGCGTTTCCACTTCGGTGATCTTCATGTCCGCCACTTTGAGGCGGAGCATCAGCATCACCGGCATGCCCGCTTCCTCGACCACCACCTGCGACGCGGCGACGCCCTGCGCCACGTCCAGGATGTCGAGCCGGTAGGGCCGGACCTTCGACGCCTGCTTCCACAGCCCCTCGCCGAGCTTCATGTCCACGTAGTCTTCAGTGAACCGCATGGTGGGAGACACCGGGAGCGCGGCCGGCGTGTGGGCCACCATCGCGTCGAGATAGCGGGTGATGAACCCGCGGAGGCAGGCCCGGTCGCAGCTCTCCGCGGCGCGGGCGGTGGTGACCATGCGCGCGGTGGCGACTACAACGAGGGCGATCACGAACGCACGGCAGGCCCGCTGGGGATTTGTCATGGCCAGATTCTGGATCCGGTGCCACCGCTCGGGCTTCAAAAAAAGCTCAAGGCTCGAGGTTCAACGCCGTCAATTGCACGCTGCTGTGTTTTTGATCGCTGCGCGCCGCGTGAAAACTCGAGTCGATCGGTGCGCTTGCGGCTCGCAACGGCGCCGCATTCCGCGCATGGGCTGCTTCCGGCAGGCATGCTGCATTCACTCGCGCATGCACGACCTTGGGCTCCGTGCTCGGCTTGACGGGGCCATCGAGCGGGCACTGGACGAGCGGCGCATCGTGGGGACCGTCGTGCTCGTTGCCAGAGGTAGCCGCATTGTTTACTGCCGGGCAGCGGGTTTCGCGGACAGAGAGGCCGGCCGTGCGATGCACGAGAACGGCATCTTCCTGCTCGCATCGGTGGCCAAGCCGATCGTCACCGCCGCCGCGCTTCGGCTGGTCGAGAACCACCGCCTCAATCTTGGAGAGTCGGTGCGCCGCTGGTTGCCGCACTTCACACCGCATCTGGCGGATGGGCGCCTGCCGGAGATCACCATCCATCATCTGCTGACTCACTCTGCCGGGCTCACCTACGTGTTCATGGAACCGCCGGACGGCCCCTACCACCGGCTGGGGATCTCGAACGGATTCGATCGCACCGAGGTGGGCCTCGACGAGATCGTCCGGCGAATCGCCGCCGCGCCGCTTCGGTACGAGCCGGGCGCCGGATGGGGCTATTCCATGGCGATCGACGTGCTTGGCGCGGTGATCGAAAACGTGACCGGACAATCGCTCCCGAACGCCGTCGCCGACCTGGTCCTGAGGCCGCTCGAGATGGAGGACACGGGCTTTGCCGTCGTCGATCCCGGCCGGCTCGTCGTGCACTACGCCGACGGCAAGCCCGAGCCGCGACGCATGACCGATGACGATCGCGTGAACTTCTACGACACGCCGGTAGCCTTCTCTCCCGTTCGCCTGCTGGAGCAGAAGGCGTTTCCATCCGGCGGTGCCGGCATGGCTGGCACGGCAAGCGACGTGCTGAAGTTTCTCGAAACCGTGCGCGCCGGCGGACTGCTGCAACCGCAGACCCGAAGCGACATGTTCAAGGTGCAGGCCGAGACGAACGGACAGGCCGAGGGGCCGGGCTGGGAGTTCGGCTACGGCGGTGCCGTGCTGGTGGATCCCAAAGCGGCAGGCACCCCGCAGGCGCCGGGGACGCTGCAGTGGAACGGCGCCTACGGCCACAAGTGGTTCATCGACCCGGCGAACGAAGTCACCGTCGTGGCGCTGACCAATACGGCGTTCGAGGGCATGGTCGGCAATTTCACCGCCGATGTCCGCAGTGCGGTCTATGGAGTGTGATGCCTGTCTGCGCGGAGCGGACGGAAGAACGCGCGGATGTCGTCCACCAGCCGCTCCGGCTCCTCCATGGCAGCGAAGTGTCCGCCGGCAGGCATCTCGGTCCACCGCTGCACGTTGAAGAACCGCTCCGCCCACCGGCGCGGCGGCTGCGAGATGTCCTTGGGGAAGATCGCGAAACCAGCCGGCACGGTCGACGAACCGGTCCAGCGCTTGACCGTTTCGGCAATCCACGTCATCGCGCCGGCGTTCACGAAGTCCCAATAGGGGAGGAACGACGTCTCGATCGTATCGGTGGCCCAGTAGATCATCGCGTTCGTCAACAGCTCGTCTTTGGTGAAGCGTGTCTCGATGTCGCCGTGACAATCGCTCCACGCATGGAATTTATCGACCAGCCAGGCAGCAAGACCGATCGGCGAGTCGCGCAGGGCGGCCGCGAGCGTTCGCGGCCGCGTCCCCTGAATGAACGCGTAGGCGCCCTCGGTCTTCTGCCATTCGGCGTTCGTCTCGAGAAACGCGGCTTCTGAGCGCGTCGGGTCTTTCGGTGGCTGGAACACGTGCCAGAACGGCACGTCGGTGAGATGGATGCCTGCCACCGCGCGGCCGTGATCGCGCGCGAGCTGTTCGGTGATGGTCGTGCCCCAATCGCCGCCGTGCGCGCCGTAGCGTTCGTAGCCGAGCACGTCGGTCATCAGCGAGTGCCACAGCTGGCCGACGTGAAACGTGAACCCGGTCCGCGGCGGCCGGTCCGAGAAGCCGAAGCCCGGAATGCTCGGCACCACGACATCGAACGCGTCGCCAGGATCGCCGCCGTGTGCGCCCGGATCGGTGAGCAGCGGAATGACCTTCAGGAAGCGGAGGAACGAGTCTGGGTATCCGTGCGTGAGAATCAGCGGCAGCGCGCGCGGCCCCTTGCCACGGACGTGCATGAAATGGATCCCCACGCCGTCGACGTCGGCGCGGAACTGCGGCCAGCGGTTGATGCAGCGTTCCTGTGCACGCCAGTCGAAAGTAGTCGACCAGTACTCGCCAAGCTGGCGGAGATAGGACGAGCTCACGCCCGAGGTCCAATCGTCGGCGATCGCTTCGCCCCACCGCGTGCGCTGCAGCCGCTCCTGCAGATCGTCGAGCGTCGTCTGCGGAATATCGATCGCAAATGGCGCTGCAGGCATGAGCTGAACCCCGTTGGCGGCCAATGCAATCACTCTGACCTCGACGGCGGCGTCCCAGCCCGGCCGGTAGCTTGGCTCCTGCATTGCAGATCGATACGGCGGGAGAACACACCATGCTCAACAAGGATGAAGTGGCCGGGAAGACGGATCAGATCAAGGGCAAGGTCAAGCAGGCCGTAGGCAAGGCCACTGACAATCC
>Ga0070673_100002651_pt1 | contig 10946 bp, 8 predicted proteins | sample KBSM23metaG_FD_65342 | JGI IMG/M metagenome (GOLD analysis project Ga0070673, IMG submission 65342) | Miscanthus rhizosphere microbial communities from Kellogg Biological Station, Michigan, USA - KBS M2-3 metaG | ecosystem: Host-associated > Plants > Roots > Rhizosphere > Soil ...
GCGCGGCGGCGAACACCAGCGGCCCCGACGCGTAGCCGCCGACGCCCAGCACGACGTCGGGGTTGTGCCGGCGAAGGATGCGCGCCGACTCGATGAAAGCGCCGGGCAGGCGCGTGAGGCCGCGCAGGAGGCCCTTCAACCCCATGCGCTTGAGCCCGCTGACGGTGACGAGCTCCAGCGGGAAACCGGCCGCCGGCACCAGCCGGGTCTCCAGGCCGCGCGCCGTGCCGACGAACACCGCCTCGCCGCCCGTCGCGGCCTTCACTTCCTCGGCGATCGCGATGCCGGGATAGAGGTGCCCACCCGTCCCGCCGCCCGCGACCAGCAAGCGCAGCGGCCGGCCGACGTCAGGCATCGAGCATCGGCGGCTGCGGTGGCGGTGGTGGCGGTTCGGGGCGGCGTGGCCGGTCGTCGATCTCGACGATGACGCGCGGGCCCGCATCCGAGCGCCGGTTGGCGCCCTTGGCCGCGTTCCGGCGCGAGCCCGGGAAAACCCAGTCGCCCGGTTCCGGATTGCGCGCGGAGATGTTGGCGAGCACGCCCGCCGAGAACAGGCTCATGAGCAGAGACGTGCCGCCGTAACTGATGAACGGCAACGGCAAGCCCTTGGTCGGCAGCGAGCCCAGCACCACGCCGATGTTCACCAGCGCCTGCAGCCCGAACATGGTCGTGATGCCGAAGGCCAGGTAGGCGCCGAACACGTCGCGCGCGCGGAACGCGGTCCGGTAACCGCGCCAGACCAGCACGCCGAACAGCGCGATCACCGTCAGGATCCCCAGCAGCCCCAGCTCCTCGCCGACGATCGAAAGGATGAAGTCGGTGTGCGCCTCGGGAAGAAAGAACAGCTTCTGGCGGCCGTCGCCCAGGCCCATGCCGGTGACGCCGCCCGAGCCGACGCTCATCAGCGACTCGGTGATCTGGTAGCCGACGTCGCGCCGGAACGCCCACGGATCCAGGAACGCGAGCATGCGCCGCATGCGGAAAGGCGTCGACACGATGAACTTCCAGCCGACCGGCGCGGCGACCAGCGCCGCGAGGATCAGGTAGCTGGTGCGCGTCCCCGCGACGAACAGCATGCCCAGCGCGACGGCGCCGAAGATCGCGGCGGTGCCGAAGTCGGGCTGTTTGAGCAGCAACACCATCATCAAGCCGGTGACCAGCAGCGGCGGGAGGAAGCCCACCGAGAACACGCGCACCTTCTCCGCCTTGCGCGCGAGCAGGTACGCGAGATAGACGCAGAGAGCGATCTTGGCCAGCTCGCCGGGCTGGAACGACAGCGGGCCGGCCCGGAACCAGCGGACGGCGCCGCCCGCGCGCGAGCCGATCTTGAGCACCGCGGCCAGCAGCCCGAGGCTGACGAACAGCAGCGGATAGGCGAGCCGCCGGTAGATCGAATAATCGATGCGCGTGGCCAGCGACAGCGCGCCCAGGCCGAGGATGGCGTAGATCAGCTCGCGCTTCAGGAAGTAGGTCGCGTCGCCGTACTTCTTCGCGGCGAACACCGCCCCCGACGAGTACACCATCACCACGCCGACCGCGGCCAGCCCCAGCACCGCCCCGACCAGGACGCGGTCGACGCCGACCTCGCTGGGGCGGACCGGCCGGGCGGTCGGGCCGTCGCCGCCCATCCGCGTGAACCAGGCGGTGATCGACGACCAGACCTCGAGCGCGCCGGCCTTGATGCGGCCCTGCGGCGTCGCCTCCTCGGCGGCGGCGCGGGCCTTCAGCGCGGCGGCCTCGGGGCTGGCGGCGCGGCGGATGACGGCGCGCTTGATGGGCGGCTTGTTCATGATGAGCGCTCCCCCGCGACGACGCGCGCGACGGCGGCGCGGAACACCTCCGCCCGGTGCGCGTAGTCGCGGAACATGTCGAAGCTGGAACACGCAGGCGACAGCACGACGGCGTCGCCGGCCTGCGCCAGGCGACGGGCCGCCTCGACCGCGTCGTCCATCGTCGCGGCACGCTCGACGGGCAGCGTGTCGGCGAACGCCGCCTGCATCTTGTCAGCCGCCTCGCCGATCAGCACGGCGGCGCGGCCCACGCGCGCCAGCACCGCCGTCAGCGGCGCGTAGTCGCCGCCCTTGTCGCGCCCACCTGCGATCAGCACGACCCGGCGCGGAAAGCCATCCAGCGACGCGACGACGGCGCCGACGTTCGTGCCCTTCGAATCGTCGTAGTAGGCGATGCCGCCCGCGTCGGCGACCAGCTCCATCCGGTGCGCCAGCGGCCGGAAGGCAAGAAGCCCGGCACGAACCGCGGCCTGAGGCGCGCCCGCGAGCCGGCTCGCCAGCAACGCTGCCAGCGCGTTGGCCTGGTTGTGTCGCTGGCCGACGAGCCACGGCAGCGTGCTCGTGTACCGTTCCGGTTCCTGGTCGGGAAGCTTCACGACCAGCGCGTTGTCGTCGGTGTACGCGCCTTCGGGTAGAGGCTGGACGATGGAGAAACCGATGCGGCGGCTGGCGACGCCCCGGCTGGCGCGCATGGCCACGGGATCTTCCACGTTGACCACGGCGAAATCGTCGCCGGTCTGGGCCGCGAAAATCCGCGCCTTGGCGGCCGCATACGCGTCCAGATCAGGATAGCGATCCAGATGATCGGCGGTGACGTTGAGCAGCACCGCGACCTGAGGCCGGAATGTCTCCACGGTTTCGAGCTGGAAGCTGGACGCCTCGACGACGCAGACACCGCGCGTTTCGGCGGCGGGCGTCGTGACCGCCTCGGCCAGCGGCTCGCCCAGGTTGCCGCCCACGAACGTCGGCCGGCCCGTCGCGCGCATCATGTCGCCGACCAGCGTGGTCGTGGTCGACTTGCCGTTGGTGCCGGTGATGGCGATCAGCGTGCTCGAAACGAAGCGCGACGCCAGCTCCATCTCTCCGGTGACGGATACGCCGGCGGCGCGCGCGGCGGCCAGCTCCGGGATCTCGGGTACCCCCGGCGACAAGACGATCAGGTGGGCGCCGGTGAACGTCTCGCGCTTGTGGCCGCCGAGCTCACGCGCGACCTCGGGCGGCAGCCCTTCCAGTCCGGGAAGGGCCCCCGCGTCGCGCTTGTCGGTCACGGTGACGCGCGCGCGGGCCGCCGCGCACAGCTGCGCCGCCGCGATCCCGGAACGCCCGAGACCGACCACGAGCACGCGTTTGCCGTTCAGATCCAAGTGGAGGCTCTCATCGCACCTTGAGGACGGTGATGAGGCCTAGAATCGCGCAGGCGAACGACACGATCCAAAAACGCACCACAATTCGGGACTCGGGCCACCCCAGCTTCTCGAAGTGGTGGTGGATCGGCGCCATCAGGAAGATCCGTTTCTTGGTCTTCTTGTAGTAGGCGACCTGGATGATGTCGCTGACCGCCTCGGCCACGAACACGCCCCCGATGATCGGCAGGGCCAGCTCGGTCTTGGTCGCCAGCCCGACGAAGCCGATGGCGCCGCCCAGCGCCAGCGCGCCGACGTCGCCCATGAACACCTGGGCGGGGTGGGTGTTGAACCACAGGAAGCCTATGCCGGCACCGCCCATCGCCCCGCAGAACACGGCCAGCTCGCCCGCTCCGGGCACGTGCGCCATCCCCAGGTACTCGGCGATGTTGAAGTTGCGCAGCGTCGTCCCGGCCGCGTACGCCAGGAACATGAACGTGAACGAACAGATGATCACCGGCCCGGTGGCCAGCCCGTCCAGGCCGTCGGTCAGGTTGACGGCGTTCGATTCCGCCATCAGCACGAACACCGCGAAGCCGATGTACGCCGCGAGCGGCAGCGTCGTCCAGGCGATCGTCGTCGCCGACATGTGGTGGAAATTGACGAGCGGCAGGACCAGGCGCAGGCGCGACTCGGGCGGCAGCGCGTCGCCGTGGTACAGCCAGATCATCGCGACCAGGCCGATCGCGAACTGCGCGAGCAGCTTGATCTTGCCCGGCAGGCCCTTCTTGTTCTTTTTGGCCAGCTTCAGGTAGTCGTCGACGAAGCCGATCGCGCCGTAGCCGACGGTGACCAGCAGCGCCAGCCAGACCAGCGTGCTGCGCAGGTCGCACCACAGGATCGTCCCCGCGGACAGCGCCATGATGATCAGCGCGCCGCCCATGGTCGGCGTCCCCTTCTTCGACGCGTGGCCGGCGGGCCCGTCGTCGCGGATCAGCTCGCCCAGCTGGCGCTCGCGGGCGCGGCGGATGAACCAGGGCGCGACCACGAACGTGATCAGCAGCGACGTCAGCGTCGCCAGGCCGATGCGCGTCGAGACGTAGCGGAAGACGTTGGCGCCGGGAAGGCGCTCGCGCAGCGTGTTGAACAGGTGGAAAAGCATCGCCCTAGAGTCCTCCCCGCAAGGCGTCGACGACGCGTTCCAGCCGCATGCCGCGCGACGCTTTCACCAGGATCCAGTCGCCGGGCGCAGACCAGGACGAGATCACCGCCGCCGCTTCCTCGGGCGAGCCCGCGACCTTCGCCCGATCCTCCGCCAGCCCGGCGGCGCGCGCGCCCTCGGTGATCGCGCCCGCGAAGCCACCCAGCGCGACCACGCCCGCCAGGCGCACGCCCGCTTCGCGGCCCAGCGCGCGGTGCAGGTCGTCCGACTCGGGGCCGACCTCCAGCATGTCGCCCAGGACGGCGAACGCGCGCGCCCAGCTGCCCGCGCCGCCCACCGACGCGACGACCGTGGCGATCGCCGCGCTCATCGAGGCGGGGTTGGCGTTGTAGCAGTCGTCGAGGATGGTGCGGCCGCCGGCCGCCACCATCGCCGAGCGGTGCGGGGGCAGCGTGACGTTCGCCAGCGCCGCGGCCGCGGCCAGCGGCGCGACGCCCGCCGCCCGGGCCACCGCCAGCGCCGCGGCGCCGTTGGCCGCGTTGTGCGCGCCCGCGAGCGGCAGCCGGACGATCACCGGCACGTCGACCGACACGTAGCGGACCACGGCGCCCTGCGCGCCCGCCGGGAAGACCTCCAGCACGCGAACGTCGCCGGCCGAACGCCCGCCGAACGTGAGGCGCCGATCGGCGCGCACGTGCGCGGCCTGCGCGGTGATCAGAGGATCGGTCGCCGGCAACACCGCCCAGCCGTCGGGCCCCAGCCCCGCGAACAGCTCGCCCTTGGCGCGCGCGATGTCGGCCAGCGAATGCAGCCGTTCCAGGTGCGCGGCGCCGACGTTGGTGATCACGCCGATGTGCGGGCGCGCGACCTCCGCCAGGTACGCAATCTCACCGTGCCCGCGCATCGCCATCTCCAGAACCCACGCGGCTTCATTCCCGGTGGCGGACAGAATGGTCAGCGGCAGGCCGACGTCGGTGTTGAAGCTGCCCGCGGTGCGGCAGACGGCGCCCAGCGGGTCGAGCGCGGCGGCGCACAGCTCCTTGGTCGTGGTCTTGCCGTTCGATCCGGTGACGCCCACGACCAGCCCCTTGAACTCGGCGCGCGCGGCGCGCGCCACGTCGCCCATCGCGCGCCGCGGATCGTCCACGGCGATGATCGTGACGCCGTCGCATCCCGCGGGGATGCCGCGCGCGCGCGACACCACGATTCCGGCGGCGCCCGCGGCGGCGGCCTGAGCGGCGAAGTCGAAGCCGTCGACGCGTTCACCCGGGAAGGCGAAGAACAGCTGGCCCGGCGCGACCGCGCGGCTGTCGTGGTTCGCGCCCGCGAACGTGGACCCGCGCGTTCCCGCCTGGATGATGGCGCCGTTCATCGCGCGCGCCGCCCCCTCGAGCGATCGACGCGCGGCCGCCGCCTCCTTCGCCGCTGCGGTCGGCGTCGCGGGCGTCGCCGTCATGACGCGGCTGCCAGCGCGGTCGCCGCCTCCTCGCGATCGTCGAAGTGGTGCTTGGTCGTGCCGACGATCTGGTAATCCTCGTGGCCCTTGCCGGCGATCAGCAGTACGTCGCCGGCGCCCGCCGCCGCCGCCGCCAGCCGGATGGCCGCCCGCCGATCGACCTCCGCGTGGTAGCCGCGCGTCGCACGCGCCAGCTCGGCGACGGACAGCTTCGGCGCGCTGGTGCGCCGGACGCCCTCCAGGACCATGTCGACGATCGCCGCCGGATCTTCCGTGCGCGGGTTGTCGGACGTGACGATGGCGATGTCGGCGTCGCGCGCCGCGATCTCGCCCATCATCGGACGCTTGCCGCGATCGCGATCGCCGCCGCAGCCGAACACGACGATCAGCCGGCGCGCCGTCACCGCGCGCATCGCTGCGATCGCCCGCTCCAGCCCGTCGGGCGTGTGCGCGTAGTCGACCACGCACAGCACGCCGCGCGCGTTGGCGACCTTCTCGAGGCGCCCCGGGACCGCGACGTCGGCGGCGCCGCGCGCGATCGCGTCGGCGGGCAAGCCGCGTCCGATCGCCATGCCGACCGCGATGGCCAGGTTCTCCAGGTTGTAGTCGCCGACCAGCGGCGTCTTGAGCTCGATCCTGCCGGCCGGCGTCGCGAACGTCGCGCGCGTACCCCCCGCGTCCATCACGCTGCGCTCGACCACCACGTCCGCTCCCGGCTTCGGGGCGCGCGCCACGCCCAATCGAGCGGGCGCCGACGTCGCGCGCGCGCGCATCGCCAGCCCCGCCTCGTCGTCGACGAACGTCACCGCCACACCGCGCGTCCGATCGATCAGCTGCTCGAACAGGATCGCCTTCGCGTCCGCATAGCGTTGCATGTCGCCGTGGTAGTCCAGGTGGTCCTGGGTCAGGTTGGTCATCGCCGCCACGCGGAAGCTGCAGCCCGCAACGCGGCCCTGCGCGAGCGCGTGCGAGGTCGCTTCTAACACGACGTCGGTGGCCCCTCCCGCGCGCATTTGATCGAACAGCTCATGCAACATGAGCGCCCCGGGCGTCGTGTTCGGCGCCGGCCGCGCGCCCCCGGGCACGCCCGGCCCGCGGTACGAGACGGTGCCGACCACGCCCGGCGACAGGTCCGCCGCGCGCAGCATCGACTCGACGATATACGTAGTCGTCGTCTTGCCGTTGGTGCCGGTCACCGCGGACAGCTCCAGCGCCGCCGCGCCCCGAAACCGGTTGCGCGCGATGGCGCCGAGGGCCTGGCGCGCGCTGGGCACCACCGCGATCGCGCCCGCGAAGCCGAGGTCGGCCGGCGGCTCGCCCTCGATCACCAGCGCCGCGGCGCCGCGGCCGATCGCGTCGGCGAGGAACTTCCGTCCGTCGACCACCGTGCCCGGCACGGCGATGAACAGATCGCCGCGCGCGACCTGCCGCGAATCGTCGCGCACCTCGGCCACCGCGACGCCCGCGTCGCCGCGCACGCGCGCGCCGTCGATCCCCGCCAGCAAGTCAGCGAGCGTGAACCCCCGCGCGGTCATTCCTTGCGCCCGAACGCCACGCGGCAGACAACACCCCGAGGCGCCGGGCCGGGCGCCGGCCGCTGGCGAAGCGCCACGCCGGTTGCGCGCCCTTCCGGATCGTCGAAGGCCAGCTCGACACCGCTCCGGCGCGCGGCGTGAATCGCCTGTCCCAGGCTCAGCCCCACGAAGTCGGGCACGATCACTCGTTCGGCGGCGGCGCGCTCGGCGCGGCCGCCCTCGGCGCCCGCGACCTCGTCCCATTTCTCGGCCAGCGCCGGATCGTCGCCCAGCGCGTCCTCGTCCAGCGGCATGTCGGTGGCGGGCGCCTCGTTCGCGCCGTCGTCCGCGTCGGCGACCGGCGCCGGCGCCGCGCCGCCCTTCGCCGCCGCCGCGCCCGCCTTGGCCCCGCCCTTCGCGGCGATGGGCGCGGTGGGCGGCACGTGCAGGTAGCGCAGCGACTGCTCGGCGATCTCCTTGAAGATCGGCGCCGCCACCGCGCCGCCCAGGTGCCCGCCCTGCGGCTCGTCGACGATAACCATGATCGCCAGCCGCGGATCCTCCGCCGGCACGACGCCGACGAACGACGAGACCCACTTGCTCGCGTCGTAGTGCCCGTTCGCGACCTTCTGCGCCGTCCCGGTCTTGCCGCCGACGGAGTAGCCCTCGATCGCAGCCTGCTTCGCGGTTCCGCCTTGCTCGGTCACGCCGCGCATGATGGAAAGCATGGTCCGTGCCGTGGCCGGTGACATCACGCGGCGCTCCGCCGCCCCCGGCAGAGTTTCGACGGTCCCGTCAGCCTGCACGATACGAGCTACGATTCGCGGCTGCCGATAGATACCTCCGCCCGCGATCGCCGACACCCCGGCGACCATCTGCAGCGGCGTGACGGTCAGGCCCTGACCGAACGAGACGTTGGCGAAGCCGATATCGCCCCATTTCGCCACAGGGCGGACGACGCCGGCGCGTTCACCCGGCAGGCCGACGCCGGTCGGCTTGCCGAAGCCGAAGCGCGCCAGTGCCTCCGCCAGCTCGTCACGGCCCAGCTTGCGCGCGATCTTCGTCGCCCCGATGTTGCTCGAGAACTTGAACACCTCGGCGACGGTCAGCACGCCGTGCGGGTGCGTGTCGTGGATCGAGTACTTGCCGACCGCCATGCGGCCCATCAGGCAGTCGAAGCGGTCGTCGGGCTTGACCACGCCCGCGTCCAGCGCGGACACGATCGTGAACGTCTTCATCGTCGACCCGGGCTCGAACGCGTCGGTGATGGCGCGGTTGCGCGCGCCGGCGTCCGCGGCGCTTTGCGGGTCGTTCGGGTTGTAGGTGGGCACCGACGCCATCGCGAGCAGCTCGCCCGTGCGCGGGTCCATGACGATCGCGATCGCCGCCTTGGCGTGGTGCTCGGCCGCGCCTGCCGCCAGCGCGCGCTCGGTGATGAACGTCAGGTAGCGATCGATCGTCAGCACGACGTCGCTGCCGGCGGTGGTCGGCCCATCCACGGAACCCTCGACCGCGATGTCGCGGCCCAGCGCGTCGCGCATCCCTTGCACCGACGTCGTCGTCCCGCGCAGCTGCCGGTCCAGCGCCAGCTCGATGCCCTCGAGGCCGTTCCCCTCCGAACCGGCGTGGCCCATGATCGTCGCGGCCAGCGTGCGGTTCGGGTAGAAGCGACGCGGCTCGCGCGTGAACGCGAGGCCCGGCAGGCCCAGCGCCTTCACCGCGACGACCTCGTCGGGCGTGACCTTGCGCTTGACCCACGCGAAGTAGCGCCGCTGGCCCAGCTTCTTCTCCAGCTCGGCGCGGTCCAGCCCCAGCACGCGGGCGAGCCGGCGCGCGGCGTCGCGCGCGTCGGGGAGCTGGCGCGGGTTGCAGTAGATCGAATCGACGTCCGCGGTCGACGCCAGCTCGGCGCCGTTGCGGTCCAGGATGCGGCCGCGGCGCGGCGGCAGCTCGATCTCGCGCAGGTACTGCTCCTCCGCCATCCCGCGTAGCCGGTCGGCGTCGCGCACCTGCAGCGTGTAGGCGCGCTTGGCGACGCCGATGAACAGGCATGCCAGCACGGCGCCGCAGACGCCGATGCGGACGCGCGTCCACCGCGTCATGAACAGGGACCGCCTCCCGCGGTCACTTGCGCCCCCCGCTGGCCTTCGGCGCCGGCGCGGGCGCGGCCGGCGGGCGCCCCAGGCCGCCGCCGCTCAGGCGCACGACGTTTTCCGGCGCGGCCGGCGCCATCCGCAGCTGCTCGCGCGCGATGCCGATGACCCGATCGGGATCCTTGAGCATGCCGATCTCGATGTTCAGGCGCCGCCGCTGCTCTTCCAGCTCGGTGTTGGTGCGCCGTTCGCGGCCCAGCGCGTACGCGATCTGGATGCCGTGCATGCGCACCGCCACGTGCGCCAGCGCGCCCGCCGTGCACAGCGCCAGCAGGAACGCCCACACGCCCACGCCGCGGCGGTTGCCCAGGTCCGGCTTGACGATCGAGCCCGGTTTCATAGCCGCTCCGCCGCGCGCAGGCGCGCCGACCGCGCGCGCGGGTTACGGGCGCGCTCCGCGTCGCCCGGCACGACCACGTGCTTGGTCAGGATGCGCAGCTGCGCCGGGTTCGCGCTGCCTGCGCCGCCCCGCCCGGCCAGCTCGCGCAGCCGCCACTTCACGATGCGGTCCTCCAGGGAATGGAACGCGATCACCACCAGCCGCCCGCCCGGCCGCAGGCAGTCGGCCGCGACCGCCAGGAACCGTTGCAGCTCGCCCAGCTCGTCGTTGACCGAGATGCGCAGGGCCTGGAACGTCCGAGTCGCCGGGTTCTTGCCGTGTTCGTGGCGCGGCAGCGCGCGCGCGACGATCGCCGCCAGCTTACCGGTCGTCTCGACCGGCCCGGCGCGCCGCGCCTCGATGATGGCGCGGGCCACGCGCGCCGCGTGCCGCTCCTCGCCCTGTTCGCGGATGATGCGCGTCAGCTCGGCTTCGTCCACGCGGCGCAGCAGCTCGGCGGCCGTCTCGCCGGTCGTCGGATCCATCCGCATGTCCAGCGGGCCGTCCGTCCGGAACGAGAACCCGCGCTCGGCTCGGTCCAGCTGGGGCGACGACACGCCCAGGTCGACCAGGAATCCGTCCACCGGAATCATCCCCAGGCGTTCCAGCACGGCGCGCGCTTCCGAAAACCGCGCGTGCACCAGCGTCACGCGATCGCCGAACGGTTGCAGGCGCGCGCCCGCGGTCGCCAGCGCCGCCGGATCCCGGTCCAGCCCGATGACGCGGCCGTCAGGCGCGGACCGTTCGAGCACGGCGAACGAGTGTCCTCCCGCGCCGAGCGTGGCGTCGCAGTACCGGCCCCCCGGTTTGGGGTCCAGCCACGTCAGCACCTCGTCCAGGAGGACCGGCAGGTGCCCGCCCCCCTCCCCGTGACGCAGATCGGCAACGGGCGGCGGAGCGGGCATGAGGGGGTTTCATTCTTTTCCGCCCGGCCCGGCTGTCAAGTTTTCGAGACAAATATTCGCCGTAATTTCAATTAGATAACGGCAAAAACCGCTGCCCGCGGCCCGATTACCGCCCGCCGCGCGGAACGTGATGCGTCTCACCGTCGGAGAACGTGATGTCCCGCATGAAGACAGTCGGCTAACCCCGCTTGACTAAAGGGTTTGTTGCTGTATCCTGTCGCGGCTGTTGTTACGGGAGTTGGAC
>Ga0070673_100002653_pt1 | contig 10944 bp, 9 predicted proteins | sample KBSM23metaG_FD_65342 | JGI IMG/M metagenome (GOLD analysis project Ga0070673, IMG submission 65342) | Miscanthus rhizosphere microbial communities from Kellogg Biological Station, Michigan, USA - KBS M2-3 metaG | ecosystem: Host-associated > Plants > Roots > Rhizosphere > Soil ...
CGCGGCTCTTCGGCCGCGTCCTTGGCCACGGCGATATCGGACAGGCGGATCAGCCGCCCGCCGCGCTGCGCCACGACCAGCCGGGTGAAGTCGGCCGGGCTGTCGAGGCGGCCGCTCAGGCGGATCGTGCGCTCGGTCATCGGCTCGTTGATGCGGCCGACGGGCGCCGCCAGGTTCTGCGCCTGGAGCGCTCCCACGACCTCCGGCACGCTGACGCCGGTGGCCTGCAGGGCCTGCGGATCGAGCTCGACGGTCAGCTCGCGCTCGATGCCGCCGACGACACGGACCTCGGCGACGCCCTTGATGCCGCGCAGCTGCCGCGTCACGCCGGGATCGACGATCCGCGTCAGCTCCGGCCCGGTCAGCGTCTGCGAGGTCAGCGCGAGCTGGACGATCGGGAAGTCGTTGGGATCGAAGCGCGTGAGGATCGGCTCCTTCATCTCGGTGGGCAGATCGTTGCGGATCTGCGAGATGCCGTCGCGGATGTCCTGCGTCGCCTCCTGCAGGTTCTTCGAGAAGTAGAACTCGACGGTGATGACGCCGAAGCTGTCGAGCGCGTTCGACTGCACCTGCTTGACGCCGCTGATGGCGGCGATCTGCTCCTCGATCGGCGTGATGACCTCACGCTCCACCGTTTCGGGCGAGGCGCCCGGGTAGGGGATCGCGACCGACACGATCGGCGGCGACACCTCGGGGAACTCGTCGGTGTTCAGCTTCAGCAGCGCGAAGATGCCGAAGACCGAGATCGCGACCATCAGGACGATGGTCACGATCGGACGCTTGATGGCGAAATCTGAGATGGTCATGGGACGTCCCGGTGGGCCTCAGTTCGACGAGGTGGTCTGTGCCCGGACCCGCAGCGGCGTGCCGGGCGTCATGCCCTGCGCCGCGCCGACCAGCAGCAGGTCGCCGGCGGCGACGCCGCGCGTGATCTCGAGGCGCTCGGTCTGTTCGTCGCGCAGGCCGACGGTGACGTCGACGCGCTGCGCCTTGCCGTCCTGCACCTTCAGCACCCAGGGCGCGCTGCCGTTCTCGTTGACCGCCGTCTGCGGCACCACCAGGCCCGTCTTCGACTGGCGCTCGATGCGGCCCTCGGCGAACAGGCCGGCCACCAGCCGGCGCTGCTTGTTGGGGATGGTCACGAAGATCGGCACCTGGCGCGTCGCCGAATCCGCCGTCGGGCTGACGCGCTCGATGCGGCCTTCGAAGCGATCGTTCGGATAGCCGCGCACCTGGAACGTGACCTTCCCGCCGACCTGGATGGCCGCGATCTGCTCGGACGGGACCGACGCCTCGAGCCGCATGCTCGACGGATCGATGATCGTGTAGAGCTCGCCGCCCGGGCTCACGACGTCGCCGGCGTTGACGTGCCGCTTCGACACGACGCCCGCGATCGGCGCCTTGACGGTCAGGTCCTCGAGCGACTTGCGCATCGAGGCGACCCGCGAGCGCGCGTCGTCGGCGGCCGCCTTGGCCTGCGTCGCCGCGTTGCGCGCCACCTCGGCGTCGCGCTCGGCAAGCGCGCCGCCTTTGACCAGATTCTCGATGCGCGCCGCTTCCTTCTGCGCCCATTCGGAGGTCTGCTCGGCCGAGCGCAGCTGCGACTGCGCCGACGCGTAGGCGTCGTGCACCGGCTGGCCCTCGATCCGCGCGAGCAACGCCCCCGCGGCGACCGACTCGCCTTCGCGCGGGAACACCTGGAGCACCGAGCCACCGATCTCGGCCCGCACGGTGGCCTCGCGCTCGGCCTTCAGCTCACCCGAGACGAGGGGGCCGACCGTGATCGACTGGCTCTGCACCTCGACCACGTTCTCGCGCCCGATCTCGATCTGCTCCGGCCCCTTGGTCCCGGCTTCCTGTGCGGCGCCCTTGTCGCAGCCGGACACGGCCAGCGCGCTGGCGAGGAGAATCGATCCGGTGATGAACGAAGCTGTGCGTGTCACTGTCGTGCTCCCTGAGTGCCGGTCGCGGCCGGCGTCGCCGTGGCTCCCGCGGTCGGCGACGGCGCCTGCGCCGTGCCGGCCGAAGCCGTTCCGTTCGAATCTGCCGCCTGGACCACCGCCTCGCCGCCGGCCGCGATCCCCGCGGTCCCGAGCGGCAGCTCGGGCAGCAGCGCGAACCGCACGCGCGTCAGCTGCAGGTCCCGCGCCGCCCGGGCGCGGGTGACCTGGGCCGAGGCGAGCAGCAGCCGGGCGTCCGACAACTCCAGCTGCGTCGACAGCCCCTCGCGGAAGCGCAGCTCCGCGATCTCGTAGGCGCGCCCGGCCTGCTGGATCGTGCCGGCCGTCGACTCCCACTGCGCGTGCGCGGCGTTGAGCGAGGCGCGGGCGCTGGCGTCATCGAGCTCGGACAGCTCCTTGACGAGCTGCAGCCGGGCCTTGGCGCCGTCGACGTCGGCGCGGGCGATGGTCTCCTCCGCCTTGATGCGGCCGCCGGTCAGAATCGGCAGCTGCAGGCCGACACCCAGCGTCCAGTTCGTCCGCCAGTCGTCGAACCCGGGGAACGTCGATGGATAGTTGACGACGCCGTAGGCGGACTGGAACGCGATCGCCGGCTTGCGCTGAGCCTTCGCGATGGTCACTTCTTCTTCGCTCGCCTGGAGGCCGAGATCCGCTTGCGTCACGGCGCTGCGCAGACGGGGTGTCGGCGTCGCCTCCGCCTCCGCCAGCCGGGTCGCGAAGCGCGCGGCCGGGGCGAGCCGTGGATCGTCGAGCTGCGCGGCCAGCTCGATCGGCGCCCCGAGCGGCACGTCGATCAGCTGCTTGAGCCGGAAGTAGGCGACGTCGCGGTTGTTGCCGGCGCGGACGCGCGGCGCCTGCAGCGTGTCGCGATCGACCTGGGCGCGCAGCAGCTCGAACTCCGAGACCAGGCCGGCCTCGCGCTTGGCGCGGGTCTGCTCCAGGGTGCGCGTCGCCTGGGCCAGCGTCTCGTCGGCGATGCCGAAGATCCGATCGGCCAGCGCCGCGTCGTAGAACGCCTGCGCCACGTCGAACGCGAGCTGGGCCTTGGTCTGGCCGACCGACAACGAGGCCGATTCGCGGCCCAGACGCGCCTGGCGCTCGAGCGCGTGCTCGCGGCCGCCGGCGTAGATCAGCTGCGAGAACGACAGACCCAGGCGGTAGGCGTTGGGCTGGCCGAACGGCAGGTTGGCGAAGGCGTTGTCGCCGCCGTCATCACTGCCGCGGCCGATGCTGGTGTCGTCGAAGAGGCCTTCGAACTCGGACTTCAGCGTGCGGTCGTAGGAGGCGCTGCCGGCCAGCTGCGGCAGGCGCTGGCTGTGCACCTGCGCCTCGACGCCGCGGGCGCGGCGCACACCGGCCTCGCTGATGAGGACGGTTTCATTGCGGACGTCGGCGAGCGCGAGGGCGTCGTCGAGCGTCAGCACCCGCGCGCCTTGCGGCGCCGGCGCGGGCGCCACGGCTGGCGGCGGCGCGGCCGAAGCCGGTTGCGCGGCGCCGCGGGACGGGGCGGCGAGCACGGCGGCAGCGAGCGACGTCGCGACGAAACGGACCGACAGACGGGACATGAGAACGCACACTCCTCGAACGAACGCCCCCGCTACCGGCGGGAGGCTGTGGTCTTGGCGCGCGCGGCGCGCGCCGGGCGTCGGGCCGGCGATGCCGCCGGCGCCTCCGCGCGTCGGGCCGCGGTGCGGGCCCCGATGGCCTGCAGGAACAGCGCGACGTAGTGCTTGATGCCTTCGCGCTCCGAGTACGGGAAGCGCTCCGGCATGCAGTCGCGGCCCATGGCGTCGTTGAAGAGCACGCCCATCAGCATCGCGGACGCCGCCCGCGGGTTCCAGGCGCCGCGGGCCTGGCCGGCCGCGCGCAGGCGCTCCAGGTAGATACGCAGCGCCTCCGAGATCCGCACCGGCAGCTCGCAGGCCGTCCGCGTCGTCTCCGGGTGCTCCTCGAACTCGCCCATGCACTTGCGGATGATCGACCGTGACTCGAACAGGGCGCGGTGATGATGGCGGCAGAACTCGGTGAGCTCCGCCTCCGGATCGACCGGCACGGCCGGCAGGTGCGTCTCGACGAAGTCCATCGCCCGCGGCGACGTCGCCAGCGCCTCCCGCAGCAGGCCCTCCTTCGAGCCGAAGTGGCGGAAGAGCGTCACTTCGTTGACGCCGGCGGCGTGCGCGATGCGGCGCGTCGTGGCGCCTCGCGTGCCGTGCTCGGCGAAGACCTTGAGGGCCGCTTCCAGCAGCAGTTCGCGGGCATCCATCGCCATCGAGCCTAGATCCGACCGGCAAGCTGATGCAAGCACTTACTTACATGCATCTCGCGACTGAGGGCCATGCTGTTTGTGCACGGCGTTAACTGCCGCGTCGCGTCCTCATACGCAGCGCGGTGCTCCGCGGTTCCCGCCGGCGCCGGCAACCCAGTTTCCGTGCAGCCGAGCGAAGCGGCCGCGACCGGTGTGCCGATTGTGAAGACGTATGGACCCCCTGCAGAGTGACATCTGGTCGCATCTCGGGCACCCGCCCGATCCGGCGGCCAAGGCTCCAGCGCCCCAGAGCCAGGAGCAGCGGCAGGCGGATGCGACGCGGCGCCGGTTCGACCGCGGCGGCCGCCGCCGCAGCGATTGGCCCGAGGACGCCGGCCTGTCCAGTTGTCCCGGCTGCGGGTTCGAGAACATCCAGAGCCTCGGAACGCTCGATTCGGGCGACTACCTCTGGCAGTGCCCGCACTGCGATCGCCGGTTCCAGACCGGACGCGCCACGCGCACGATGCTCTGACCCCGGGCTGGATCACGGCTCCCGGGGAGCCGTCCCCGGCAAAGGCGGATACAATCCGCCGGCATGCGGCTGACCCTGCTGGACTGGCTCGTCGCCGTCGGGTCGGTCGCGATCTGCTTCCTCCCGGCCCTCTACGTCGCGCGCCGCGGCGGCAGCAGCACCGCCGAGTTCTTCGCCTCAGGGCGGGCCGTGCCGTGGTGGCTGGCCGGGCTGTCGATGGTCGCGACGACGTTCAGCAGCGACACGCCCAATCTCGTCACCGACATCGTCCGCACCTCGGGCGTGGCCGGCAACTGGGTGTGGTGGGCCTTCGTGCTCACCGGCATGGCGACGGTGTTCTTCTACGCCAGGATGTGGCGGCGCTCCGAGGTCCTCACCGATCTCGAGTTCTACGAGCTGCGCTACTCCGGCCAGGCGGCCCGCATCGTGCGCGGGTTCCGCGCCGTCTATCTGGGGCTGGTCTTCAACGCCATCATCATGGCCACGGTGAACCTCGCCGCCTGCAAGATCGCGGCGGTGCTGTTCGGCCTCGAGCGCTGGCAGACCCTGCTGCTGGTCGGCAGCGTCAACGTCGTGTTCGCCGCCTACGCCGGCCTGTGGGGCGTGCTGGTCGTCGACATGGTCCAGTTCGGGGTCAAGATGACGGCGGTGGTCGCGGCGGCCTGGTTCGCGCTGCACGCGCCGGGCGTCGGCGGCCTCGACGGCCTGATCACGCAGCTGTCGGCGCGGCGCGGGCCCGGCGGCCTCGATTACCTGCGCATCCTGCCCGACTTCAGCAACCAGTGGGACCTGGCGGTCGCGGTCTTCCTGATGCCGATCGCGGTCCAGTGGTGGGCCGTCTGGTACCCCGGGGCCGAACCGGGGGGCGGCAGCTACGTCGCCCAGCGCATGCTGGCGTCGAAGAGCGAGAAGGACGCCCTCGCCGCGGTGCTCTTCTTCAACGTCGCGCACTACGTGCTGCGGCCGTGGCCGTGGATCCTCGTCGGCCTGGCCTCGCTCATCGTCTATCCGACCCTCGCCGATCTGGCGCATGCCGTGCCGCACGTCGATCCGCGGCTGATCGGCCACGACCTGGCCTATCCGGTGATGCTGCGCTTCCTGCCGGCCGGGTTCGCCGGGCTGATGGTCGGTGGGCTCGTCGCCGCCAACTCCTCGACGATCCTCACCCACTTGAACTGGGGCGCGTCGTACCTGGTCCACGACCTCTATCGCCGCTTCCTCAACCCGACGGCGCCCGAGAAGCACTACGTGCTGGCGGGACGCGTCGCCACGGTGGGGCTGTTCGTGATCTCGTCGGCGGCGGTCTACGCCCTCGACACGGCGAAGAGCGCGTTCGACATCATCCTGCAGGTCGGCGCCGGCACCGGCCTGCTCTACCTGGCGCGCTGGTTCTGGTGGCGCGTCAACGCCTGGTGCGAAGTCGTGGCGATGCTCAGTTCGCTGGCCGTGTCGGTGGTGCTGCTGATCCTGGCCCGGCAGGGACACGGCCTGTCGTCGCACGTCGCGCTGGTCACGACCGTGATCGCCACGACGGTGTGCTGGGTGGCGACGGCCTACCTCGCCCCGCAGACCGACCCCGAGGTGCTGCGCGCGTTCTACCTGAAGGTGCGGCCGGCCGGTCCCGGCTGGGGACCCGTCCGCGCCTCGCTCGGCATCGCGGCGGACGCCGCCGTCGGCGATCCGCTGCCGCTCGCCCTGGTCGGCTGGGCGCTCGGCTGCACGATGGTGTGGTCGTCGCTGTTCACCATCGGCCAGGCGCTGTATGGCGAGTGGACGCTGGCCGCGGTGCTGGGGACGACCGCCGTCGTCAGCGGCACCGCCCTGGCGCGGCTGTCGCGGCGCCTCTGGTCCGACAGCGAACCGGCCGTGGCGGCGCCAGGAGGTCCGGCCCGGTGATCCGCGAGCGGGCCGTCATCCTCGCGCGCGGCCTGGGCACGCGGATGCGTGAGGCGACAGACGGCACGCTCGACCCGGCGCAGGCGCAGGCCGCCGAGACCGGCGCCAAGGCGATGATGCCGATCGCCGTGCCGCGTGCCGGCGGCAGCGGCGCGGCCAGCCGGCCGTTTCTCGACTACAGCCTGTCCGCGCTCGCCGATGCCGGCTACACCGACGTCTGCCTGGTCGTCGCGCCCGATCACGAGGCGATCGCCCGCCACTACTCGGGCCCCGGCACGCCGCGCCGCCTGCGCCTCGCGTTCGCGGTGCAGGAGGCGCCGATCGGCACCGCCGACGCCGTCGCCGCGGCGGAGCCCTGGACCGGCGACGACCCGTTCCTCGTCATCAACGGGGACAACTACTATGCTGTGCCGACGCTGGCCTCGCTCGTCGGACGGCCGGGCGCGGCCACGGCGCTCTATCGCGCCGACACGCTGCTGGCCAAGAGCAACATCCCGGCCGACCGCATCCGCGCCTTCGCGCTGGGCGTGGTCGAGGACGGCCGGCTCGCCCGCGTCGTCGAGAAGCCCACGCCGGCGCAGGCCGCGGCGCTCGGCGGCGCGCTGGTCAGCATGACGTGCTGGCGGATGCCGCCGGAGATCCACGCGGCGTGCCGGCGGGTGACGCGCTCGGTGCGCGGCGAGTACGAGCTGGTGGACGCGGTCAACGCGCTGATTGCCGGCGGCGTCCGTTTCGACGTGGTCGTCGCCGAGGACGGCGTCCTCGATCTGTCCCGGCGCGCCGACGTCGCGGCCGTGGAGCACGCGCTCGCCGGCGTGATCGTGGATCCATGAACCGATCTCATGACCATGCCGGCATTCGGCCGGCGATGCATCCCGTCCGGCGTCGTTGCTCGTCAGTCGAATATGTCCAATATTCTCCCTCCTCGCGCCTAGCCCGCCGGGCGCCTCGCCGCCCTCGGTGCTTCGACCTGGTCATGAGATAGGTTCATGAGACATCTCCGCGACGAGCTGGCGGCGGCGGGCCTGAGCCCGGAGGAAGCGGAGCGCAAGTCGCGCCTGCTGGCCGCGACGCGGGCGGTGCTCGATGCGCGCGGCCTGGGCGGCCCGCCGCGCCGCTACTGGGTGCCGGGCCGGGTCGAGGTGCTCGGCAAGCACACCGACTACGCCGGCGGCCGCGGCCTGCTCTGCGCCGCCGAGCGCGGCTTCGTGATGTCGGTGGCGCCGCGTGAGGATGCGGTCGTCACCGTGATCGACGTGGTGCACGGCGCCGAGGCCAGCTTCGAGCTGTCGCTCGATCAGCCGCCCTGCCCGCACTGGCACAACTACCCCGCCACCGTCGTGCGGCGCGTCGTCCGCAACTTCCCGGCGCCGCTGCAGGGCTGCGACATCTCGATCGCCAGCGATCTGCCGCGCGCCTCGGGGATGAGCAGCTCCACCGCGTTCATCATCGCGGTGTTCCTGGCCATCGCCGATCGCAACGCGCTCGACACGCGGCCCGGCTGGGACGATCGCATCGCCAGCCTCGAGGAGCTCGCCGCCTATCTCGGCGCCATCGAGAACGGCGCCTCGTACGGCGATCTCGCCGGCGATCGCGGCGTCGGCACCCGCGGCGGCAGCCAGGACCACACCGCGATCCTGTGCGCGGTGCCCGGCCACGTGGTCGGCTATCGCTTCGGGCCGGTGCAGCGCGAGGCCTCGGTCCCGCTCGGCGATCGCGTGTTCGTCATCGGCGCCAGCGGCATCACGGCGTCGAAGGCCGGCGAGCACCGCGAGCGCTACAACCAGGCGGTCGAGGCGCTGCAGGTGCTGCTCGGCCTGTGGCGGACGCGGACTGGCGAGACGCCGGTGACGCTCGGCGCGCTGCTCGAGGAGGGGCCGGAGACGCTGCAACGGCTGCGCACCTTCATCGACGAGGCGCCGCCGGGTCCGGTGTCGGCGGAGGTGCTGCGCAACCGGCTCGATCACTTCGTCGCCGAGGCGAAGCGGCTGGTGCCGGCCGCCACCCGGGCGCTCGCGGCGGGCGACTTCGCGACGTTCGGGACGCTGGTCGACGAGTCGCAGCACCTCGCCGAGCAGTGGCTCGGCAACCAGATCCCAGAGACGAGCGCGCTCGCCCGCCTCGCGCGCCGGCTCGGCGCCGAGGGCGCGTCGGCGTTCGGCGCGGGGTTCGGCGGCAGCGTCTGGGCGCTCGTCCCGGAGCGGGAGGCCGAGCGGTTCTGCGTCGCCTGGCGCGCCGCCTACGAAGCGGAATTCCCGATGCTCGCCAGCCGCGCCGCGTTCTTCCGCAGCCACGCCGGCCCCGCCGTCCTGAGGCTCTGATTGTTGGCGGCCGCGCTCTCACGCGCGGCCGCGGGCCGGCCTCTGGCGCGTTCGGCTGCTATTCGCGGCGCTGGGCGCGCCGCGGCGCCTCACGCGGGCCGGCGAGTCGCCATTGCACTACGGCAATGCCCCAGTTCGTTGACAACGGTCCGGGTGGGCCCGGACAATTGTCCATGGCGCTCAAGACGATCGACGTGACCCGCACGACCACGCCCCGGCCGCGGCCGGACGAGGGGCAGCTCGGCTTCGGCAAGTACTTCGCCGACCACATGCTGCTGGTCGAGTACGGCCCGCAGGGCTGGTCGGATCCGCGCATCGTCCCCTACGGCCCCCTGGCGCTCGATCCGGCCGCCTCGGTCCTCCACTACGGCCAGGCGATGTTCGAGGGCCTGAAGGCGTTCCGCCACGCCAACGGCCGCGTGGCGCTGTTCCGCATCGACGACAACCTGAAGCGCCTGGCCAGCGGCGCGCCGCGTCTCTCGATGCCGGTGCCCGACGTCGCCATGCTCAAGGACGCGATGGTCGCGCTCGTTGCGGCCGACAAGGACTGGGTGCCGTCGCAGCCCGGCACCGCGCTCTACCTGCGCCCCACCTACATCGCCACCGAGCCCTTCCTCGGCGTCCGGCCGGCCAATCGCTACCTGCTCTACGTGATCACCTCGCCGGTCGGCGCCTACTACGCGTCCGGCCTGAAGCCGGTGAAGATCTGGGTCGAGACCGAGGCGGTGCGCGCCGTCCGCGGCGGCATCGGCTGGGCCAAGGCCGCCGCCAACTACGTCGCCAGCATGAAGGCGGCCGACGACGTGCGATCGCGCGGCTACGAGCAGGTGCTGTGGCTCGACGCCATCGAGCGCCGCTGGCTCGAGGAAGTCGGCACGATGAACCTGTTCGTCGTGATCGGCGACGAGATCGCGACGCCGCCGCTGGCCGGCTCGATCCTGCCCGGCATCACCCGCATGACGGTGCTGACACTGGCGCGCGAGTGGGGGCTGAATATCAGCGAGCGCCCGATCGCCTTCGACGAGCTCGTCGAGGCCGATCGCCGCGGCACGCTGCGCGAGATCTTCGGGTCGGGCACCGCGGCGGTGGTGTCGAGCGTCGGCGAGCTGGGTCACGCCGCGGGCACGCTGACGATCAACAACGGCGAAGTCGGCCCGGTGGCCAAGCGGCTCTACGACGCGATCACGTCGGTGCAGTACGGCACCGCGCCGGACACCCACAACTGGCTGACGTTCTGCGATTAGCCTGCGCCGGCACGGCGTTGCGCGAAACGCCGGAAATCCTCGGTATCCCCCTCATTCCGGGCGGCCATCGGTCCGATTGACCCACTGAAAGCCGCCGTTACAGGAATCGCGTCGTACGTCTCACTTCGGATCACTCACAGCGGCGGCTGCTGGAGGATCGAATGACTGGCGTTTTCTACTTGCCGTACGCGGCCGCGTTTCTCGGGGGCATCCTGACTCTGGCGCTGGGCCTGATCGCCGTCCGTCGCCTGCTCGCTCCGCCACCATCGAACGGCTACGTGCTCGACATCAACGCGGTACGGGCGCAGGCTGCCGCGGCGCAGCCGCAACAGCAGAAGCGCGCGGCCTGAGCCGGCCCGGACGACGTCAGAACGAGAGGCCGGCGCTGAAATGGACGCGGGTGCCGCGGCCCTGGCCGTGTGCGACATCGAGGCGGAGCTGGAACACCGTCGCGATGGCGAACACGCCGGCGCCGTAGCCCTGCTTCCAGTCCGCGTCGGCCAGCCGCTGTCCGTCGTTCCACACCGCGCCGCGATCGAGGAAGACGGCGACGCCGGTCTTGGCGACGCGCAGCGGTGACGAGAACGGCAGCCGCAGCTCGATCGATCCCGAGACAATGCGATCGCCCACCTCGCTGCCGGTGCTGAAGCCTCGCACCGACGACGGCCCGCCCAGCAGCCACTGCTCGTAGGGCGGCAGCGCGCCGTCGGCGCGGCCGTGCGTCGCGCGCAGCGCCAGCACCGAC
>Ga0070673_100002659_pt1 | contig 10937 bp, 7 predicted proteins | sample KBSM23metaG_FD_65342 | JGI IMG/M metagenome (GOLD analysis project Ga0070673, IMG submission 65342) | Miscanthus rhizosphere microbial communities from Kellogg Biological Station, Michigan, USA - KBS M2-3 metaG | ecosystem: Host-associated > Plants > Roots > Rhizosphere > Soil ...
GGTGGCAGCAGATCGCAATTCGGAATCCATAACTAATCGGCAACGAAATCCTTCACAGCAGATCGGACTCGCGCTGCAGTGGAATCGAGCCTGGTCACGCGTGTTTACTTTGCAAACCGGTTTCGAATCGAGGGACGTTCGCGGTCATAGCGCCGAAGGTACTTTCGCTTCGTCGCGTCGGACAGCCAACATTGACGCGGGTGGACGACAGGGAACTGTTGCCGGCTTTGGACAAGTATTGACGCGACTTCGGAATCGTTGGTTCATAACAGCCGGAGGACGTCTGGACCACTGGCACGATAGCAGCGGTTTTTCTAATCGCGTGCCGATCGGTGCGGGTGCGAGAACTTTCAATGACTTCTCCGATCGATCTGCGACTGTATTTAGTCCGCGTCTATCTATTATGAGGAGCTTCAACGACAATTTTTCTATCAGCGGCTCGGTATATCGTTCGTTTCGAGCGCCGACACTCAACGAACTCTATCGAAGCTTTCGCGTCGGAAATGTGGTGACGAATGCAAACGCAAACCTAACAGCGGAACACCTGACGGGCCGCGAAGTGGGAATGAGCTTTCGAAGCGACTCCGGTCGTCTCGTCATCCGTGGAAATGCTTTCGGGAATGTGATTACAAATCCTGTTGCCAACGTTACGCTCACGACAACGCCGTCGTTGATTACACGGCAGCGTCAGAATCTTGGATCGATCGATGTGCGTGGGATTGAACTGTCATCAGAACTTCGATTGACGTCACGGCTTCGTCTCGCAGGCGAATATTTATTGACGCGTAGTATTGTCAAAAGTTTTCCAGCTTCGCCTGGTCTCGTAGGTTTGTACGTTCCTCAGATTCCGAGACACCAAGCGAACGTACAACTGAGTTATTACGATCGAGTCTGGAGTGCAGGATTGCAGGGTCGTTGGACAGGCGTGCAGTACGACGATGATCGGAACACGTTTCCGCTCGCAGGCTTCTTCACAGTCGATGCAGAAGTATCGCGGCGGCTAGCTTCGCATCTTCACATTTTTGCCGCCGCGCAGAATCTAGCCGGTACCCGTTATGAAATCGCCCGAACTCCAGTTACAACCGTTGGACCACCTGCGCTGATACGGGCCGGCTTGCGGATTTCTTTTCCCGCCTCGCGATGAACTAGCAAGACACCATCGGCTTCAGCCGCGTGGAGTTTCAATTTCAACCTACGCTGTGTCTGAACAATCTAGGCCGAAATTGACGCTCCATGCGGCTGAAGCCGGTGGTGTCCTTTCTCGCCGCCGCGAGGACAACCTTAGGTCAAAGGTGAAACTCCACGCGGCTGAAGCCGGTGGTGTCTCTCCTCGAACTTACTGCGTGCTCAAGACAACCTTGATGCACTCGTTCCTGTCGAAGTCGAATAACTCATATCCTTTGGGTGCTTCATCGAGCTTCATCCGATGCGTAATCACAAATGAGGGATCGATCTCACCGTTTTCGATGCGGTTGAGCAGAGGCCGCAGGTAACGATGTACGTGTGCTTGTCCAGTTCTCATCGTCAACGATCTGTTCATAAAGGATCCGATCGGAAACTTATCAATGAATCCACCGTAGACTCCAATCACTGATACGGTTCCACCGTTGCGGCAAGCCATGATCGCCTGACGCAGAGCGTGCGGCCGATCGGACTCCAACATCATCGCTTGCTTTAAACGATCATAGGCATGAATACCTATCGGCGCGTGTGCTTCCATTCCAACTGCGTCAATACAAGCATCCGGTCCGCGCCCGCCAGTCAATTCCATCAGCGTGTCGTAGACGTCGGCTTCTTCGAAGTTCAATGGCTCTGCGCCACCGTCTGTGGCCATTTTTAGACGGCCCTGATATTTATCGATCGCAATCACGCGTTCAGCGCCGAGCATAAACGCACTGCGAATTGCGAATTGTCCGACTGGTCCAGCACCCCATACCGCAATCGTATCGCCCGGTTTGATGTCGCACATTTCCGCTGCCATATAGCCTGTCGGAAAAATGTCAGACAGAAACAGGACCTGTTCGTCGGGCACGCCCGCTGGAACTTTAATTGGTCCAACGTCCGCGAACGGCACGCGCGCGTATTCCGCCTGCCCACCCGCGTAGCCACCTGTTAGGTGGGAATAACCGAAAATGCCGCACGGTGAATGGCCGAATAATTTTTCAGCCATCCACGCATTCGGATTGGAGTTCTCGCACAGGCTAAACATTTCCTGTTCGCAGAAAAAACAGTTGCCGCATGAGATAGGAAACGGCACTACCACTCGGTCGCCGACGTTTAGGTTCTTAACATCGCGACCTGTCTCAACGACTTCTCCCATGAACTCATGACCAAGAATGTCGCCTTTCTCCATTGTCGGCATGAAGCCATTGTAGAGATGTAAGTCGGAACCACAGATCGCAGTTGAAGTGATCTTCACGATGGCGTCGCGTTGATTCAGAATCTTAGGATCAGGTACCTGTTCGACGCGCATGTCGTGCTTGCCGTACCAACAGTTTGCTTTCATCATTTCCCCCTTGTTCGTTCTTACTCAAAATTAAATATCCAACTCGAAGTCGTCGAGAATTTCAGCGGTATCCTCAGGCGGTTGGGCCGGCACTTGTTGCATGTAGCCGGTGCCTTTCACCGTCGCGTCTGATACGGTGATTTCACCCGTCTCCATCAACTGTTTGAAGCGTCGAAGATCGGCGTTGATTTGTTGACCCGGTTCCTCACCAAATAGTTTCGCGAAAAGGGCTCCGAGCTTACCGCCAGTGGGCTGATACTCGATGTGAACGCGGACGAGCGTGCCGCGATCGCCGGGCGCGCGCTGAAATTCAATGAAGCCGTTGTTGTCAACGTCGGCGTTTTCAAGAGATCTCCAGGCGATGCGACTGTTTGGCTGATCGTCGGTAATCTCAGCATCCCATTCGACCGTGCTGCCCGCCGGTGCGGTTACGACCCAATGCGAGCGACGCGCGTCGAGCACTTCTACTGACTTCACATGCTTCATGAACTTCGAAAGATTTTGAAAGTCACGCCAGAAGTCATAGAGATCTTCGCGCGAACGATTGATTACAAGAGTGCGGTCAACGTGTATTGCGTGATGACCATTCGTTGAAAGTTGTTGCGCGGTGAGTATGTCGAGTGCGGTGACGCCAACCACAGACGCAGTGGCGAATGCGAGGCGGCCCTTCTTAGCTTCAGGCACAGCAAACGCTCCCGCGAGGCATGCGATATCCAATCCATCTCCCGCAACTCGCGACCATACCGGTGCTGACGATTGTGGTTGCATGAAGATGCTTACGCCGGCGGCAATTTCCCGAAGGCCAAATAGCCGGATCACGCTGGTATGTTTTCCAGGCAAGCCGGAAATTTTTGCCACGCTCCGCGGAGCTAACAGTTCGGCAAGTCCGAGACCGATGCTGAACCAGCCGAGCCCCTTCGCCATTCGCGACGGAGCGCGCTGCTGACCATTGCCATTACTTGTACTCGTTTGTTGAGTTATTGAATTTTTCTGATGCGACGACGGAACGGAGGCATTCTGCTGCTGCTCCTGGCGCTCCTGTATCTCTTGTCGTTTGGTTGCCATGTGTCCCCCTTTAAACCTTGATCTTCTTCTCTTCCCATCAATGAGTGAACCGAACGCTAGTCAGCAAACGTTTCGCCGATGTCCGAAATGTGAAACGGAATAGTCATAATTGATGACACACTCACGAAGTAGTCAGCTCCTTCAGGCGCAGCGCGTTCTTGATCGCCCAACCGCCAATGTCATTGTTGAAGTAAATAAAGATCGACTTGAGATTCTCTCGCCACTCTTGTATCTCCTCCGCCCACTTCTTCAATGCATCGTCAGAATATGAGCCCTGATACTTTGCCGCACCCGGACCGTGAAAGCGGATGTAAGTAAAGTTCGCAGTGATCTCCACCGGACTTTGAATGCCACCAAGGTCATGAATGCAAAGCGCTGCGTTGTATCGCCTCAAGAGATCGAAAACTTCAGGCACGAGCCAGCTCTCTTCTCGAAACTCAAATGCATAACGATGCTGGTTGGGCAGCGCCTCGAGAAATTCTTCCAATCGTTCGAGATTCAGTTTCCAGTGCGGCGGAAGTTGAAACAGAACCGTCGCAAGTTTCTCTTCAAGATGTTTCGCTGCTTCGAAAAATCTTTCGATCGATGTCTCCGGATCTTTCAACTTCTTCATATGAGTGATGAAGCGACTTCCTTTGACTGCGAAACGAAATTTGCGCGGCGAGTTTTTTCTCCATGAAGTAAACGTCTCGCTCTTCGGCAGGTGATAAAAACTGTTATTCAACTCGACTGTATCGAAGTATTGTGAGTAAAACGCGAACATGTCCTTTGGTGACATGTCGTTTGGATAGAAAAGCCCGAGCCAATGCTTGTAATGCCAACCTGAAGTTCCAATAAGAAGTTTTGCAGCCACTGTGAGTGAGATAAATCCGGCAAACGCGGTACCCGAATTAGGCGTAAAACGCGGCTTTACACCTGATGGGATTTCGAAACTGCGCTATCTATGTTGCAAAAGTGTGCAATGTCTCCTACCGATCATTCTTAGTGGTACTATGACCCGTATAAAGAAACGCTATTCACCATAGGCTGGTGGTCGCAAGCGGGTAGGCTGGACGACCGAAGAACAGGGCGGGCAATGGCTCGCCCGTTGACTAATCAAGGGATCAAATTTGGTGGGTGGCACCGCGATTGCACCTTGCAGAAATTGATCGGTAAAACGCCGTAAGTGGCTGATTAGCAAACATGACGTGGGATTGGATGTATTGAACTAACGCGACTCCGAAGTCGGAATTTTATATTCAGCGTTTTGATAACGCATCTACTGCAATAGTCACCAATCCTCGTTCGCACGTCCGCACCTTCTTAGAAAGTTGGGATGAACGCACCCTCCGGGGGTTCGTCTGCAAAGTCTAAGCAGCGACTTGCAAATGTTAGAAAGTCGCAACGGTCGAATTGAATAATAGAGCCATAATTTTTCCAGGGAAGGGAACCCCGATGAGTACATATCCAAATACAAGCAAGAACGGGCTGGCAGGAGCGTTGAGGAATAGCACTTGGCCGAAACTGCAAAGCAACAAGAATAAGCCGGAAGCTAAGCCTGACCTCGTTTGCTTCTCACATTTGCGTTGGGACTTTGTGTACCAGCGGCCCCAACATTTGTTGTCGCGCGCTGCGCGTGATCGAAGAGTATTTTTTATTGAGGAACCATTTTTTGATAACGGCTCGATGCATCTTGAATGTCACAAGCGTGACGATGATGTGATCGTAGTCGTGCCACATCTGCCGCATGGATTGAGCAGCGAAGTTGCGACCAACGCCGTGCTTCGAGATATGGTTGATCGACTGTTCACGATTCACGACATCAATAAGTTTGTCTCATGGTATTACACGCCGGCGGCGCTGAGCTTTACTGAACATCTCGTTCCAGTAGCGACGATCTATGACTGCATGGACGAGTTGTCAGCATTCAAAGGTGCTTGTCCAAAACTAAAACAGAAAGAGCAGACGCTACTGCAGCGCGCGGATCTCGTGTTCACTGGTGGACAGAGTTTGTACGAAGCGAAACGTGATCAGCATCACTCGGTGTTCGCTTTTCCAAGCTCCATCGATCGCAATCACTTCGGTCAAGCGCGTGGAATTACCGTTGAGCCGGAAGATCAAAAGAACATACCGCATCCGCGACTCGGATTCTTCGGTGTAATCGATGAGCGCTTCGATGTGGACTTGTTGGCCCAGGTCGCTACTGCTCGTCCTGAATGGCAATTCGTAATGATCGGACCGGTCGTGAAGATCGACGAAGAGATCCTGCCGAAAAATAAAAATATTCACTACCTCGGTAGCAAGAAGTATCAGGAGCTTCCTTCGTATCTCGCCGGCTGGGATGTGGCATTACTTTTGTTTGCGAGAAATGAAGCGACACGTTTTATCAGTCCGACCAAGACGCCTGAATACCTGGCCGCAGGGAAACCAGTTGTTTCGACGTCGATTCGAGACGTGGTCCGTCCGTATGGTCAAGAAGGATTGGTGAGTATCGCCGATACGCCTGATGACTTTATTCAGACGGTTGAGCGAATCATGGCCGAGAAAGAACGTACGGAGTGGCTGGAACGTGTCGATGGCTTTTTGAAAGAGATGTCATGGGATGAAACCTGGTCACGCATGTCGAACTTGATTGACGGCGCGGTTGAGAACAACGTGACAGCATCCAGTGATCAGGTTAAGTCGAGTGCCGGAAGCTTGCGCGCAAAAGGCAAGAGCGCAGCGGCAGTGGCACGCGCTTCATAACATTTCATAAAGGGAACCGGGGGAAAAAAGATGTTTGACTATTTGATTGTTGGCGCCGGCTTTGCCGGCAGCGTACTCGCGGAACGTCTGGCAGCGGGTTCGGATAAGAAAGTTCTAATTTGTGATAAACGGCCGCACATTGGCGGCAATGCGTACGATCACTATAACGAAGCAGGAATTCTTGTTCACAAGTACGGCCCGCACATTTTTCATACCAACTCACGCGAGGTATTTGAATACCTTTCGCGCTTTACTGAATGGCGTCCTTATCAGCACCGTGTGCGCGCCAGCGTCGATGGTCAAATAGTTCCGATTCCGATTAATCTCGACACCATCAACTCGTTGTACGGGTTGAGTCTGACTTCATTCGAAGTTGAAGAGTTTTTCAAAAAAGTCGCCGAACCAGTCGAACAAATTCGCACCTCTGAAGACGTGGTCGTCAGCAAGGTCGGTCGCGAGCTCTATGAAAAGTTCTTCCGCAATTACACACGTAAGCAGTGGGGTCTGGATCCATCCGAGCTCGACGCCAGCGTGACCTCGCGCGTGCCTACTCGTACTAATCGCGACGATCGTTATTTCACGGATACTTACCAGGCCATGCCGCTGCATGGTTACACACGCATGTTTGAGAATATGCTGGACCACCCGAACATCAAGGTCCTATTGAACTGCGACTATCGTGAAGTCGAAAATGAAATACCGTTCCGAAAGATGATCTACACGGGACCAGTTGATTCATATTTCGATTACTGCTTCGGCAAGCTTCCGTACCGATCGCTCGAGTTCAAGCACGAAACACACGACTGTCCGGTTTTCCAGGAAGCGCCGGTGGTGAACTATCCGAACGATCAGCTTTACACACGAGTGACTGAGTTCAAATATCTGACCGGACAGGAACACAACAAGACCAGCATCGTCTACGAATTTCCAAAGGCCGAAGGCGATGCCTATTATCCGGTACCGCGAAAAGAGAATGCGGAAATTTACGCGAAGTATAAGACCTTGGCAGACGCCACGCCGGACGTTAACTTCGTGGGCCGCTTAGCAACCTACAAGTACTACAACATGGACCAGATCGTTGCACAGGCATTGACGGTATATGCGAAGATCGCCGGCATGAAGCGACTTGAAGCAGTGGCTGTGAGCGCTCGCACGGGCACAAACGGCAACAGCGGCAACGGCAATGGCAACGGTAATGGACATAAACCAATGGTGCGCGAGCATCCCGAGTTGGTGTTGACCTCACGGTGATTGCGCAAGGGGTTGGTAATGACGGCTGTTGAGAAATCAGTCAGTCCGCCCCTTGAAGTCTGGGCGGGCGTTGAGTGCACTGTTAATCGGTTAGGTGACGGTTACTACGATCAGTTAGAGCGCAGCGGCCACGCTGCGCGTCTTACTGATCTAGACTTACTCGCAAGTCTTGGCGTTCGTGTTCTTCGCTATCCGTTGTTGTGGGAGCGACTCGCACCATCGAGTCTTGACCAAGTCGATTTCAGCTGGAGTGATGAGCGACTCGAACATCTAACCCGGCTTGGAATAACTCCCATCGCCGGCTTTCTGCACCACGGCAGCGGTCCTAAATACACGAGTCTTACAGACGACGAGTTTCCTGAAAAAATTGCAACGTTTGCCGGAGCGATAGCTGCGCGCTATCCGTGGATCACGGATTACACGCCAATCAATGAACCGCTTACGACTGCTAGATTCAGCGGCCTCTACGGCCATTGGTATCCACACGCCAAGGACACACTCGTCTTTACCAAGGCAGTGCTGAATCAATGCCGTGGCATTGTGCTCGCGATGCGCACTATCCGTGCGGTGAATTCCGAAGCGCGACTGGTTCAAACAGAAGATCTGGGAAAGACATTCAGTACGCCCACGCTTTCTTATCAAGCCGAATTCGAAAACGAGCGTCGTTGGCTGACTTATGATTTGCTTAACGGTCGCATTCAACCCGGCCACGCGATGTGGGATTATTTCATCTGGCTTGGCATTGAGCCTGACGAACTCAAGTGGTTCAGTGATAATCCTGCGCCTCCTGACGTAATCGGTATCAATCACTACATAACCAGCGAACGTTTTCTCGACGAACGCCTGGCGCGATATCCAGCGTCAACCTACGGTGGCAATGGACGTCATGCTTATGCCGACATCGAAGCTGTGCGCGTATGTTCGGAGGGCGTAGCCGGGCCGCGCGCAATCATGCATGAGACTTGGGAGCGCTACGGGCAGCCGATTGCGATCACCGAGGCGCATCTTGGATGTACTCGTGACGAGCAACTGCGCTGGTTAAAGAGCGTTTGGGACGCGGCCGTCGACTGTCGTAAGGATGGTGTTGAGGTGCGAGCAATCACCGCCTGGTCCGCCTTCGGTGCATACGATTGGAATAGTTTGCTGACGCGCAAACACGGTCACTACGAGCCCGGCATTTTTGATCTTCGTTCACCTGAGCCGAGACCTACAGCGTTGGCTCAGATGATTCGCACGCTGACAACGGCTGGTGAATACGATCACCCGGTGCTTGATTCGACTGGTTGGTGGCAGCGATTTGATCGGCTTTGTTATCCGCCGGTCTCGCATCGCAGTCATCCGATCTCGAACAGTGTGCGCGGCATAACTCACAAAGGTGAATCAAGCCGTCCGTTATTGATCGCGGGCGCAACCGGGACGTTGGGGCAAGCCTTTGCGCGGATCTGTGAACGGCGTGGGCTCGCTTATTACTTGCTGAATCGATCGCAACTTGATATTGCTGACTCTGAATCAATTGACAACGCGCTTACTCAATACAGACCCTGGGCCGTAATCAACGCGGCCGGCTTCGTTCGAGTCGATGACGCTGAGTTGGAACGCGATGCTTGTACTCGCGAGAACGCTCAGGGACCACAGTTGCTGGCGCAGGCCTGCAAGACTCGCGGCGTTGCCCTGGTTTCTTTCTCGTCTGATCTTGTTTTCAATGGCTCGCAGCGTCGACCATACGTAGAGAGCGATACTCCAGCGCCGCTCAACGTTTATGGAGCCAGCAAATTGAAAGCGGAGCAGAGTGTGTTGGCAGCGATGCCAGAGGCGTTGATGATTCGCACCAGCGCTTTCTTTGGACCATGGGACAAATTCAATTTTGCAAACGCGGTGCTTGACGCATTAGCACGTGGTTCGCTCTTTCCGGCAGCCAAAGACATGACCATCTCGCCGACGTACGTTCCGGATCTCGTAAATGCGACGCTGGATTTGCTGATCGATGGCGAACGTGGTATCTGGCACCTGACGAATAGCGGCGAAGTAACATGGGCGGAGTTCGCGCGCATGCTCGCAACTGAAGCTGGTTACGACGCGGCGAGTATTCAAGCGCGTCCAACTCATTCTTTTGGTTGGTCTGCGCGCAGGCCTGCTTACTCAGCGCTTACAAGCGAGCGCGGAACGTTGCTACCATCGCTTGAGGATGCGCTTTGCAGGTATATTGATGAAAGCGGAAAGCGACGTGCATTGGCAATGACCGCGAGTCGAAGCTAAGGAGCTTGAAGAATCGATGAAAGTCCTGGTAACGGGCGGTGCAGGTTACATCGGCAGCGTTGTAGTGGAAGAGCTGATCAAAGACGGTCACGACGCTACGGTTTACGACAATCTCTCAAAAGGTCATCGAGCGGCTGTTAATTCGAAAGCAAACTTCGTTAAGGGAGATTTGCTTGAGCAAGATCTGCTGACGAGTACTTTGCGAGAGCACCAGATCGACGCGGTCGTGCACATGGCCGCACACTCGCTCGTAGGTGAATCAGTCGAGCATCCAGCGAAGTACTATCGGAACAATGTTGTTGCCGGACTTGCCCTGCTTGATGCGATGCTCAAGGCCAACGTCTTCCACTTTGTCTTCTCATCAACTGCGGCCGTTTATGGTGAGCCGGCTAAACAACCAATTGAAGAAGACGATCCGACGGGACCAACAAATCCTTACGGTGAATCGAAGTTAACCTTCGAACATGCGCTGAAGTGGTATTCAGGCGCGTATGGAATTCGTTATGCGTCGCTGCGTTACTTCAATGCTGCGGGTGCTACGAAAGACTGCGGCGAACTGCATTCTCCCGAAACCCACTTGATCCCAATCGTGCTTCAGGTTGCAGCAGGGACGCGAGCTCAAGTTGAAATCTACGGTGACGACTATCCAACCCGCGATGGGACGTGTGTTCGAGATTACATTCACGTAGTTGATCTCGCTCGTGCACATATTCTGGCTTTGGAAAACCTTAACGAAAAAAATCTGACTTACAACCTTGGGTGTGGAGGCGATGGCTACACAGTTAAGGAAGTGATCGATATCGCTCGCGATGTTACCGGCAAAACGATTCAAACTAAGGTGGCGCCGGTGCGGGCGGGCGACCCAGCCGTGCTGATTGCGAGCTCAGAAAGAATCAAGCGTGAGCTGAACTGGCAACCGGAATTTCAGGACCTGAGGAAGATCATTGCTTCTGCGTGGGAGTGGCTGCAAGCACATCCGAATGGTTTTGATCAGAAAATGACGGTTGGCAGCACCAATCCTGTTTAGTATCTTTAAAGGTGAGTTTTTTGAAAGCAGGAAAGGACATTAAATACTTCTTAACTAGCATATGCCTGATGAAGAACCCGCAGTGCCGCGGCCAGAATACCCGCGGCC
>Ga0070673_100002666_pt1 | contig 10920 bp, 8 predicted proteins | sample KBSM23metaG_FD_65342 | JGI IMG/M metagenome (GOLD analysis project Ga0070673, IMG submission 65342) | Miscanthus rhizosphere microbial communities from Kellogg Biological Station, Michigan, USA - KBS M2-3 metaG | ecosystem: Host-associated > Plants > Roots > Rhizosphere > Soil ...
TGGTCGACCAAGCCGACCGACACCACTTGGCGGCACGCCCTCGAACGGTCGGATGCGGTGATCAACCTTGCCGGCGCCTCCATCGCCGGCGCGCGCTGGACCGACGACCGCAAGCGGGAGATCCGCGCCAGTCGGATGGAGCCAACGGTGTCGTTGGTCTCCGCGATCGCTGCCGCGACGCGTCCGCCCGCTGTCTTCATCAGCGGCTCCGCGGTCGGGATCTATGGCGTACGCGGCGATGAGATCATCACCGAGGAGACACCGGCAGGCGGCGACTTCCTGGCGTCACTCTGCCGCGACTGGGAAACGCGTGCGCTCGAAGCCTCGTCCCGGTCGCGCACCGTGCTGCTGCGAAGCGGCGTGGTGCTTGCCCGCGAAGGCGGTGCACTGCCTCAACTGGCGCTGCCGTTTCGTCTGTTCGCTGGAGGTCCCGTCGGCACCGGACAGCAGTACCTGTCGTGGATCAGCCTCACCGACTGGATTGGCATCGTGCAGTGGACGCTGACGAGGAATCACGTGTCGGGGCCAATCAACCTCACCGCCCCCGCACCCGTGACGAACGCCGAGTTCGCGAGCACGATAGGGCGAGTGCTGGGTCGTCCGTCGTTCGTGCCGACACCGGCATTCGCGGTGCGGTTCGCCCTGGGCGAGCTCGCCGATGCGCTCATTCTCGGTGGTCAGCGGGTGGTGCCGACGCGCGCAACGGCGTTGGGCTACGAGTTCAAGCACGAAACGCTCGAACCCGCGCTGCGCGAGATTTACGGGAGAGTGTAGGGGCGAGGCATGCCTCGCCCTCATGGAGGGTCACAGGGCGACGCATGCGTCGCCCCTACAAACGTCGGTTACACGATGGCCGGCGCGCCGCTGCGGAAATCGCCGCCGAGGACCGCGGCGGAATTCGCGCCGAGCCAGTTGTCGAGCACGCGCGCATAGACCGAACGGAAGTCGGTCTCGAATCGCACGTCACCACCGTTGTTCTCGAGCGTCGGGTTGGCCGGATTCGGATCGAGCGACGGCGCCGTTCCGTAGAGTCCGCCGCGAACCAGCCCACCCGCCGCCATCATCACCGCCGCGGCGCCGTGATCGGTGCCTTGGCTGCCGTTCTCGAAGACGCGACGGCCGAATTCGGAGAACTGCAGAATCAGGGTGTCGTTCCACGGACCGCGTCGCCGGAGATCTTCGGCGAACGCGGCAATGCCGTCGCCGAAGGTTCCCATCAGATTTGCGTACCCGCCGCCGCCGGCGTTCCCCTCTCCCGCATGCGTATCGAAGCCGCCGGTCTGCACCCAGAAGACGCGAGTGCCGATCCCGCGCACCAGCGCCTCGGCCACGGTCCGCATCGCCAATGCGAAGCCGTTGTTCGGATACGCGACCGTCCCGGTGTAAACCGACGCCGACGCCACGCGATCAATAGTGGCGAACGCCGCCTGCGCACTGGTGTTCACGAACGCGAGATGCGGTCGATCGACCGGCACGTGCGACGCAATACGAGTGGCCGAGGCTCGCTCGTTGATCGCTTCGGCAGGATTGAAGCTCGTGAAGGCGTAGCTTGCCGCATTCGGAATCGACGGCACGCTGACCTCGCGCGACATCAACGCGCGCGGCAGCTCCTGCGTCGTGCTCCATCCTGACAGCGGATCGAGCGGAACGGTTTCGAGATAACGCCCGAGCCATCCCTCGCTGTCGGTCAGCGTGGGGTTGGCAGTGTCCCAGATGTCCTTGCCCTGGAAATGCGAGCGGCTCGAGTTCAGATAGCCGGTCCGCTGCACGATCGCGAGGCGGCCGCCGTTGTAAAGGTCGCGAAGTCCGGTCAGACGCGGATGAAGACCAAGCGGCTTTCCGCTCGAGTCCGCCCCGATCTGCAACACCTGTCCGGCCGGCACGAAGATGTTCGGCCGGCGGCTGACGTAGAACGGATCGGTGTACGGGACGACGGTGTTGAGCGCGTCGTTGCCGCCTGCGAGATACACGATCACGAGATTCCGCGCTTGTGCGCCCTGTGCGCGTGCCAAGTCGCTCAGAAACGCCGGCGCGGCGAATCCGATCGTGAACGCCGAGACACCGCCGCGTATGAACTCTCGACGAGAGACAGCCATGCAAATTCTCCGTCTAGACGAATTGATACTCGGAGGAGCCGATGATCAACCGCGCCAGGCCATTGCCCTTCGACTGCAGTTGCGCATCCGTACCGGTCCACGTCCCGCCCGTCTGCAGGAATTGCAGCAGGTCGCTCATCGGTTCGGAGTCATATCGCGCCGGCGACAGCCGATCGAGCATGTATTCGAGCAGGGCGTCTGGTGACTGGCGTGCGCCGGCCGCATCGCGGGCCAGGTTGAAGCGCTGGTTGAACGCCAGCGTGCCGGCGAAATTCATGCGTGACAGCATGGCGCCGGTCGAGAACCATCCCTGACCGAGCTCCCAGCCCGCGACGTCGGGCGGCTCGAACAGCACCTGCCCCATCGGAATCAGCGCATTCCGCGCGGTGTCGATCGAGAACCCCGACCACCCAACCTCTTTGATGGCGCGGACCACGTACTCGACCGGCCAGGAGTAGCGCGTATGCCAGTTGCCCGGGTTCTGGAACTCGCGCGACCGCAGCATGTAGTGCACCATCGACCTGATGCTGGTGCCGTTCTGCAGGTACACGCTCGCCGCCGAAGCGATCGTGTTCTCGTCCGGTTGAACGACATCGCTCACGAAGTAGTTCCACATTTTCCGAGCCAGCCGTCTCGCCGTATTGGGATGACGTGCCAACGCGGTGATGAAGTCGATGCCGTCCTGCATCCCGTCGGCGGCCGGACGCGCCGGAATGCTGTGGCTACCGCTCGAATAGATCGGGAAGGTGAACACCTTCTCTGTCGGATCGTGGTTCGCCGGGATGTACTGGAACTCGTAGTAGTTGTTCGGATCGTCGCGCCCACCGACGAACCGCAGATTCCAGCCGGTGAACACGCGGGCGGCAGCGTAGACGTCCTGCTCGGTGTAGTTGCCGACACCGAACGTGAACAGCTCCATGATCTCGCGACCGAAATTCTCCTGCGGACGTTGACGAGTGTTGACGCGACCGTCGAGCCACACGAGGATCGCCGGATCTTTCGCCACCTCGATCAGCAGCTCAGTGAAGCTGCCAAGCGCCAGCTTGCGGAATGTTTCGAGCTGACCTTGCGGCCCGGGGAGCTGGCCAGAGACGTTGGCCAGCAGCTTCGTGCCCTGCACCGGACCGAAGGTTCCGTTGATCTTGCTGTACGCGGTGGCGAAGTGGTTGTGCCAGAACAGCGCCATCTTCTCCTGCAGCGGCCTCTGTGTGTGGACCATCCGGAACAGCCAGCGCTGACGCGCATCCTCGATGTTCGAGTTGGGCTGGAATCCTCCGGCGCGGTTGAAGACGGACACGTAGGCGGGATTGCCGATATGCGTGTCGGTGTCGTCGGGTTGATCCTCGAAGTTCAAGAGGTAATCGACGACGTCGGACATCGACATGCCGTCAAACGAGTCGAGATCGGCGGGGCTGGCGCCGAAACCCGCTCGACGAAGCAGGTGCTCGATTCCAGTGCGGCCTCGTGCCATGGTCTGTCTCCAGAGAAGAAGCGCCCAATGATACAGCCATCCCCGGAGAAGGGATGGGCGAACGTTTCGTCGGCGTACTTACAATTCCCGTCGCGGGATCGGACGTAGAGGGGGGACTCACCTCGAACCGTGCAAAGTTTCGGCCTTCCCGCTACCATGCGTCAATCACAGTTTCATGAGCAAACGCCGCAAAGCGTCGAAACGAGCAAAACGTCCCTCGCGATCATCGATTTCCAAGCCGGTTCGACGCCGAACAGCGCCCCCGGCCAAGGCCAGACCGGCACCGCCATCGGATGCCGCAAGCGGGCTCGCGCCGGGCATGCACCCGATCAACACCTATCTCGCCGTGGCGAACGTCGGCGCCTCGATGGACTTCCTCGAGCGGGCCTTCGGTCTGTCACGAGGCGTCGTGCTGCCTGATGCCGATGGGCAGATCCGCTATGCCGAAATGCGTCACGGCGACTCGGTTGTCATGTTGATTCGCAAGGGCGACGCAGCGACCGCGACCGGTGGATCACCGGCGCTCTATGCGTATGTCAGCGATGTCGATACGGTCGCGGCACAGGCGCGTCAGGCCGGTGGCGGGGTCGGCGACGCGCAGGACATGCCGTGGGGCGATCGCACCGCGGTGGTCACCGATCCGGACGGCTATCGGTGGGTGCTGGCGACATTCAAGAAGCTCGCGCCCTTCACCTAACAGCCCTCGGACGCGTCGCCAGTCTGTTATAACGAAGCCAGTGAGACGGACCGTCCCGACCTACGCCATCTCGCTGCTCGTCCTTGCGGGAGCGGTGCTGCTCCGCTGGCTGCTCGACCCGGTCATGGGCGACAGCCTGCCGCTGGTCACCTTGTTCGGCGCCGTTGCGGCCGCGGTCTGGGTCGGCGGGTACCACCCGGCTCTGCTGGTCACCATCGTCGGCTACGTTGCCTGCCACTTTCTGTTCATTGAGCCGCGAGGGGCTTTCAGCTTCGACGCTGGCATTGTCGTCGGCGTTCTCGCCTATCTCTTCACCTGCGCGCTGATCATCGGGATCGGCGAAGCCATGCGCCGTGCCCAGACACGAGCGAGCGCACGCGGCGAGTTGCTGCGGGTGACGCTCGGCAGCATCGGCGATGCGGTCATCACCACCGACATCGAGGGCCGCGTCACCTACCTGAACCGCGTGGCTGAATCCCTGACCGGCTGGACAGAGCAAGACGCGCTCGGACACCCGCTCGCCGAGGTGTTTCGCATCATCAACGAGGACTCGCGCGAGACTGTCGAGAGCCCGGCCACCCGAGCCCTTCGCCAGGGCGTCGTCGTGGGATTAGCCAACCACTCGCTGCTCATCGCGAGAGACGGATCGGAACGGCCGATCGACGACAGCGCTGCACCGATCAGGGACGAAGGCGATGTGGTCTCCGGGTGCGTGCTGATTTTTCGCGACGTATCGGAACGGCGGCAGTGGGAAAGACGCGAGGCGGATCGGCTCCTGAGCGCGCGGCTCCTCGCCTCGATTGTCGAGTCATCCGATGACGCGATCATCAGCAAGTCGCTGGACGGGATCATCCAGACCTGGAATGCGGCCGCAGAGCGTTTGTTCGGCCACACCAGCGAAGAAGCTGTCGGCCGCCACATCTCGCTCGTGATCCCGCCAGACCGCATCGCTGAAGAGGATCGGATCATCGCGACGCTGAAGGCCGGGACGCGGATCGAGCATTTTGAAACCGAACGTATCCGGAAGAACGGTCAGCGGATTCTGGTGTCACTCACCGTCTCCCCAATCCGCAACGACGCAGGTGCGGTGATTGGTGCGTCGAAGATCGTCCGCGACATCACGGAGCGCAGTCTCGCCGAGTCCGAGCGCCAGAAGCTGGTGACGCTCGTCGAGAACAGCACGGACTTCATCGGCATCTGCGACATGAATGCCGTGCCGATCTTCGTGAACAGGGCCGGTCTGCAGATGATCGGTCTGGACAGCCTCGAAGAGGCTCGTTCGGTTCGCGTCACCGATTTCTTCTTTCCCGAAGACGAGCCGCGGGTGAACGAGTTGTTTCGCGACGTCCTCGACAAGGGCCACGCCGAGATAGACGTCCGGTTCCGGCATTTCAGGACCGGACAGGCACTGTGGATGGCCTACAAGGTCTTGAGACTGGACGACCCGGGCGGCCAGCCGGTCGCCATTGCAACGGTCAGTCAAGACGTGACCGAGCGGCGACGGATGGAAGACAGCCTCCGTGGCCTCGCGGCGGATCTCGCGGATGCGGATCGCCGCAAGGACGAATTCCTTGCGACGCTGGCCCACGAGCTGCGCAATCCGCTGGCGCCCTTGACCAACACGCTGGAGTTCCTCAAGCGGAGCAGCAACCAGGACGCGTCAGTACGTCGCGGCCTCGACACCATGGAGCGGCAGCTCGAGCAGCTGGTTCGGCTTGTGGACGACCTGCTCGATCTGAGCCGCATCACGCACAACCGCATCGAGTTGCGGAAGCGGCCCGTGGAGCTCGCGTCGGTACTCCGGCAAGCGATACTCGCCGCGCAACCACTCGCTGACGCCGCGCGACACACGATTGAGGTCAACGTTCCGTTCGAGCCTATTTACCTGCACGCCGACCCAGTCCGGCTCACGCAGGTGTTCGGCAATCTCCTCAACAACAGCTGCAAGTACACGCCGCCTGGTGGAACGATTCGCGTCACCGCGCAGCCCGACGACCAGAACGCCGTCGTGACCGTCACCGACACAGGGATCGGCATTCCGCGCGACCGGCTTGCCAGCATCTTCGATATGTTCGCGCAGGTCGATCAAACGCTCGAGCGATCGCAGGGCGGGCTCGGCATCGGCTTGACGTTGGTCAAGCGCCTCGTGGAAATGCATAGCGGCTCCGTTGAAGCGCAGAGCGCCGGCGAAGGGCACGGGAGTACCTTCGTGGTGCGCCTGCCTGCCGCGCTCGACGTCGCTTACGTCGCCCAGCCGGCCGCGAGCAAGACCCAGACGAGCAGCGCGACGCACCGCATTCTGGTCGTGGACGACAACGAAGACTCCGCTGATTCGCTGGCCATACTGCTGCAGATGACCGGGCACGAGGTGTTCATCGCCCACGACGGACACAGCGCGCTCGACGCAGCGGAGCAACATCGTCCGGGTGTGGCCCTGCTCGATATCGGGCTGCCCTCACTGAACGGCTATGACGTGTGCCGGCGGATTCGGCAAGAACACTGGGGTAAGACCATGGTGCTCATCGCGCTCACCGGATGGGGACAGGACGAAGATCGCCGCCGATCGCAGGAAGCGGGGTTCGACGGTCACCTCGTCAAGCCGGTGGACCACACGCGCCTGCTGACGCTGCTCGCGACCCTCACCGTGCCCAGAACGACGAGCTAGTCCAGAGCGCCTCTCAGGTCGGCGAGCCTGGCGATGATCCGATCGGGCCGCACGGTCTGCTCGGGTGGAACGCCGCGGCCGCGCGCGTCGATCCAGATGCCGGCGATGCCCTCACGCTGCGGACCAGCCACGTCCCATTCGAGGTTGTCGCCAACCATCCATGCTTCGGTTGCCGGCACGTCGAGCGCCGTGAGCGCCTGGGTATAAATCCGTGGATCCGGCTTGCCGAACCCGACCTCGCCCTCAATCAGGATGGCGTCGAACAAACCGGCCAGGCCGAATCGATCGATCTTCCGCCGCTGTCCCTTGCTGCCGCCGTTGGTCAGCAGTGCGAGCCGGCATCCCTGAGATCGCAACCACTCGACAGTCGTGACCGCGTCTTCGAACGGCTGGATCGCCTCGTCTCGACTCGCGTGATACGTGTCGCCAATCTGTCGCGCCAGGCCATCGTCATTCACGCCGAGATCGGCGAGGGCGAGGCGGACGACCTCGCCACGCGCCCACGCCAGCTCCAGGCGGCCCACACGATGCCGCTCCGGATCGGACCAGTACCACTCGCGCAGGCGATCGATGGCCTCGAACACCGCCTCCGGGTGGAGGCCGTTCATGCGCGATTGATGTGCCTGACACGCGTCACGCCAACTGGCGACGATGCCACGGCTGTCGTCGAGAATCGTATCGTCGAGATCGAGCAGAATCGCTTGTGGAAGGGCAGACATCAGGGCACTGGCCGAACGCTGATGCTCATCCGTCACTCTAAGGTATTTTAATGTGCTTCCGCCTGCGCATCGCGATTGAGGCGACGCTGGCGCTTTGTTACCACGTGTCTGCACGTCGCCTTCGCGCGGCAGACTTGCAACGGAGGATAGTGCTTTCGTACTGAGGAAATGACCGACGAATGAAGGCGGAATACATACTCGGACTCTCGGCCTTTTATCATGACAGTGCGGCCTGTCTGCTGCGCGACGGCGAGATCATCGCCGCCGTCTCCGAGGAGCGCCTGACCCGCCAGAAGGGTGATCCGGATTTTCCGCGGCGGGCGGTGGACTACTGCCTGTCGTCGGCGGGGATCGGCGTGTCGGATCTTTCCGCCGTGGGGTTCTACGACAAGCCGTTGCTCAAGTTCGAGCGGATCCTCGAGACGTATCTGGGGGTGGTGCCGCGCGGGTTTCGCTCGTTCCTGCTTGCCGGCCCGTTGTGGATCAAAGACAAGCTCTACATCGACAAGCAGCTGAAGGACGAGCTGGGATATCGCGGCGAGATCCTCTATTCCGAGCATCACGAATCGCACGCCGCCAGCGCGTTCTTTCCATCACCCTACGAGGAGGCCGCGATCCTCACGATGGACGGGGTCGGCGAATGGGCCACGGCGTCGATCGGCGTCGGACGGGGCAACGACATCGAGATCCTCGACGAGTTGCACTGGCCCGATTCGCTTGGCCTGCTCTACTCCGCATTCACCTACTACACGGGCTTCAAGGTCAACTCCGGCGAGTACAAGGTTATGGGGCTCGCCCCGTACGGCGAGCCGAAGTACGTCGACATCATCTACAAGGAGCTCGTCGACCTGCGCGAGGACGGGTCATTCCGGCTGAACCAGAAGTACTTCAATTACCTGACCGGGCTGACGATGACCAACGGCGAGTTCGACAGGCTGTTCGGCGGCGCGCCGCGTGTGCCGGAGAGCAAGCTGACGCAGAAGGAGATGGACCTCGCGCGCTCGGTTCAGGTCGTGTGCGAGGAGATCATGTTGCGCATGGCGCGGACGGCGCACAAGAAAACGGGGCTGACCGACCTGTGCCTCGCCGGTGGCGTTGCCCTGAACTGCGTCGGCAACGGGCGCCTCCTGCGTGAGGGGCCGTTCAAGAGCCTGTGGATACAGCCGGCCGCCGGCGACGCGGGAGGGGCGCTCGGGGTTGCCCAACTCATTCACTATCGACACTTCGGCCGTCCACGAACCGTGACGCCAGGGCGCGACGCGATGAAAGGCGCCTACCTCGGACCCGAGTTCACCCCAGCGCAGATCGAGGAATTCCTGAGGTCGGTCCGCGCCGGCTACGTCCGTCTCGACGAGCAGACCATGCTCGACACGGTGGCGCAGCGGCTGGCCGAGGAGAAGATTATCGGGTGGTTCGACGGCCGCATGGAGTTCGGGCCGCGCGCGCTCGGCGCTCGCAGTATCCTCGGTGACCCGCGGAGCCCGCGGATGCAGGCGGACATGAACATCAAGATCAAGTTTCGCGAAGGATTCAGGCCCTTCGCGCCGTCGGTGCTGCGCGAGCGCGTGGCTGATTACTTCGAGCTCGACGGCGATTCGCCGTACATGCTGCTCGTTGCGCCGCTGCAGAAGCACCGCCGTATCCCACTGACCGGCGAGCAGCACAAGCTCTGGGGCATCGACAAGTTGAACGTGCCACGCTCGGACATTCCGGCGATCACCCACATCGACTACTCGGCGCGCATTCAGACGGTGACTCGCGAGACCAATCGCCGATATTACGAGTTGATCAAGGCCTTCGAACGTCGCACCGGCTGTGGCGTTTTGATCAATACCTCCTTCAATGTCCGCGGTGAGCCGATCGTCTGTACACCGCAAGATGCCTACCGGTGCTTCATGCGCACGAACATCGATGCTCTGGTGCTCGGTCCGTTCTTGCTCGAGAAGGGCGCGCAACCGGATTGGAAGGACGACCTAGAATGGCAGAAGGAATTCCAACTCGATTAGGCGCGAGAAGAAACCGGGGATGGCTGGACTGATGGCGCACAAGGCAGGGCGGAGTGTGAAGCGACTGACAGCGGCCCAGGGCCGGCGGTTCGGTCTGACCGTCGGCGCTGCCTTCCTGGTCATCGCGGCGATCGTGTGGTGGCGCGAGCGTCCGACGGCGACAATGGTGCTCGGCGGGCTCGGCGCCCTGCTGACGCTGGGCGGGCTGGTCATTCCGACCTATCTAGGGCCGGTGGAGCGTGCGTGGATGGCGTTGGCGCACGCCATCTCAAAGGTGACCACGCCGATTGTCATGGGAGTCATGTATCTCGGAGTGTTGCTGCCGGTTGGCGTGCTGCGCCGCGCGTTTGGTGGAAACCCTTTGGTGCATACAGAGCAGGATCACAGCTATTGGCGCGGCCGGCCGGACGGCTCGCGTCGTACGGCGAGCATGCGGCGGCAGTTCTGATCAGGAGAGTGTCATGGGTGTGGCCAGCGAAATGTGGGCGTTCATGCGAGAGCGGAAGAAGTTCTGGCTGCTCCCGGTGATCGTGGCGATGGTCGTCGTCGGATCGCTGCTGATTTTTGCGCAGGGATCGGCGCTTGCTCCGTTCATCTACACCATCTTCTGATCGTGGGGTGTTCGGCTCGGCCCAGCCAAGCGCGGAGGGTCCGGTGGCCGCTCGGGTCGTGGTGTGTCTCACCTTGCTGCGCCAAGGGCGCGCCGGTTAATTCACACTCTTCGCAGTGTCAGCAGGCTTTGCTACTGCACGCGTGGTCATCATGTCACGTATCACAGGCGCAAGCTGTTCCGCGACGATCCCGCCGAAGCGCTTCGATCCTACGGCGTTGTAATGCACGAAGTCGGCAAAGTACTTCCGGTCCGACCCGAAGAGCCGAGCCATGTCGACCATCGTGACACCGTGAACCGCCGCAATCTCGCGTATCCCGTCGTTGTACCGCGCGAAGTCACGATTGAAGTTCTCGAACGAGGGAAGTGGATCACTGAACTGCCGGCGCCCATAGAATTCGACTAGCTTGTAAATCTCCTCGGAGTCGCACGACGGCATCGTCAGTAGGACCATCCGTGCCCCTGCGTTCGCGACAAGTGCATGCGTGTTCGCCAAGTTTCTCTTGAAGAATCCCAGGCCGCGGCTGATGTCATAGTCGGCGGGGACAGTCCGCTCATCCGTTCCCGCGAGGCGGCTCCGAATACTCTGCAGCAACCGAGACACTATGACGTCGTCTTCGTCGAGATCGAAAGTGTATTTTTTCTGTCCAAACTTC
>Ga0070673_100002667_pt1 | contig 10919 bp, 8 predicted proteins | sample KBSM23metaG_FD_65342 | JGI IMG/M metagenome (GOLD analysis project Ga0070673, IMG submission 65342) | Miscanthus rhizosphere microbial communities from Kellogg Biological Station, Michigan, USA - KBS M2-3 metaG | ecosystem: Host-associated > Plants > Roots > Rhizosphere > Soil ...
GCCGGCAACGAGCGCTTCCGCTTCCACGAGGACAATCTCCGCCAGGTCGAGGCCCTGGATTGGGATTTCATCTCGGGTAGCCACGGGAACATCGGATCGCGGGCCGACCTCGATTTCCAGTTCGCATTCATCGCCGACCTGAAGGCCGCGGTCGGTGAGGCCATGAAGGAGCACCCGTTCACGGAGTTCGTGAATCCGTCCGCGAAGGCGCACACCGAGTTCCTCTCCAATTTCTTCAATCGGATCGCCACCGAGGCGACCGCGACGCTTCGCCCGAAGTACGGGCGCATGTACGGTTTCGAGGAAGCCACCCTCCCGAACGCCGGGATGGTCGCGTGGGCGATGTTCGAGTACCGATGACCTGATCATCGAGGTCGTCAGGATGCGACCACCGTCGCACCGGCAAGCGCCGCCGATGCATAGATATCGGCGCGCAGGACGGTCGGGATTTCCGTTACGAGCACGTCCCGCAGCATGCCGCCACCGATGCCGGTCAACATGCCCAGCAACGCCGCCATCGCCGGATCGCGAACACGAAAGTGCCCCCGAGATCCAGCACGGCCAAGAAGATTTGCAGCATGGTCCGCGTCGCGTCCGCCACGTCCGGCGGTGGTTCACTTTACTGCGACCGCCAGGCGCGCGCGGCACCATCCACGCGCAGATCTTCGAACCGTCACGGGAAATCTGGGGTGAGCCGCCGACAGCTGGTACGATCCCCGGCGTGAACGGTCGTACCGTGGGCGCCGCTGGGCTCGTGATTCTGGCGGGAGCTTGCAGCTCGAGCTGCGAGACAGCTCCGACGCGAACGGGAAGCGCGCAGTTCACCGTCCATGTGGAGCTTGCAAGTCAGGTGAAATCGTCAGCGCCGACGACGGTCGGCATCGTGACGTGGTCCACGACCGCGCCGGGCATCACCTCCGCCGAGATCGATTTCGGGCTCGACACGACCTACGGCATGGTCGCGCCCGTCGACTTAAAACGGACCGACTACCGGACGGTCCTGCTCGGGATGAAGCCGGAGAAGGCGTACCACTTCCGCGTCGTGGCGAGCGACGGGACCACGACTTACGCGAGCGAGGACCATCTGCTCGCGACCGGCGCGAAGAACACCGCGAGCCTCATCGCGAGCTTCTCGGTGAGCGACGCCGCCAAGCTCGCGAGGGGTTTCTTCGTTGCCTCGTTCTGGGACGGGACGAACGCCCAGACGCCCTTCATCTTCGACACGGATGGGGACGTCGTGTGGTGGTACGAGCCTGCGCCCGCTGAGTCGACCGATGGAGTCGCCCAGGCCAAGATGTCGGCGGACGGCCAGAGCCTTTGGCTCGTCAACGAAGTCCTAGCCGGGGCGCCGCTGCGCAGGGTCTCCATCGACGGTCTCACCACCCAGACCTACGAGAACACGAACGCGTCCCACGCCGTCGCCGCCGTGGGCGGCGACAGGATGGTCTACCTCGACTACACCGCGGGCAAGGGCGCCTGCAACCCCGTCTTCGAGATCGACAGCACCGGCGTCACGAAGTTGCTGTGGACTCCGACCAATCCGCCGCTCGTGCTCGGAACCTTCCCCTCCTGCCACGCCAACGCGCTTCGCTACTCCCTCAAGGAAGACGAGATCACCTATTCGGACTTGCTCCAGGATGTCGTCGTTCTTGACCGTGCGGGAAACGTGAAGTGGACTCTTGCGGGCAGGGTGAACGGCGGAAACAGCGCCTGGGGCGGCAGGCAGCACGGGCACCAGCTCACCGACGACAGCGTGATCATCTTCGCGAACAACGGCGCGGGAACGGATCAGGCTCAAGCCGTCGAGTTCGGACTGGACGGGAGCGAGAAAAGGAGGTTCGCGAGCAACGGCTCGGCCAGCAATTTCGGCGACGTGCAGCGCCTTGCCAACGGCAACACCGTCATCACTTATGGGACCTCGCTGCAGGAGGTCGACGCGAGCGATGCCCTGCTGCTCGAAGTGAAGGGGAGCGGCACGTTCGGCTACGTCGAGTTCCGCGAGAGCTTGTACGGCCTCCCGCTCGATATCCAGCAATGAACCCCGCCGCGTCAGCGCCCGTCTTCGCGACGCGTGCGGCAGCTGGTCAGGGCATGCGCCCGCGAACGTAGCGCGGCGACTCTGTCTGCAATCCGGAGCCGCGCGAACGCGAGTGCAGCGCGAATTACGCCAGATGGCTTATTGGCAGGCGGCCGACCCGCATCGGAAATTCGCGACTGCGGAGGTCATGAAGCCATGACGAACGATCGACTGTCGTGCGCGGCCGTGCGGTCGCTGGCGTTTGGGATCGCGGCCCTCGTGTTCACGGGATGCACTCCGACGGGAAGCGACACGGGCACCGGCGGTTCAGGTGGTTCTTCCTCCGGATCGGCGGGCGGCGGTGGTTCCGCTGGCGCCGGTTCAGGCGGTGGCTCGGGAGCCACCGGCACGGGCGGCGGTACCGCTGGAACCGGCGGCGTAACGGGTTCGGCCGGGACCACTGGCACAGCGGGAACCACGGGCGTCGCGGGGACCAGCGGCAGTGCGGGGACCAGCGGCACTGCGGGCGCAACCGGCACTGCGGGCGCAACCGGCACTGCGGGAACCACAGGCGCCGCGGGGCGCGGCGGCACCACGGGCACGGCGGGTACCACCGGCGCTGCGGGTCGTGGCGGCACGACCGGCACGGCGGGCGCGACCGGTACCGCCGGTCGCGGCGGTACCACGGGCTCCGGTGGCAGCGCGGGCGCAGGGACTTGCCAGCACGGTCAAGTTGCCGGCAACGAGGTGCTCATCGTCGGCGACTCGTACTTCCCGGCCGCGGGCAGCGAGATTCCCAATGAGCTCCGGCGCCTCGCCGGCGGCGCGGCCTACCGGGATGTCTCCGTGGGCGGAACGAAGATGGCCGCCATTGCCGCGTCTTACACCCGCAACAAGAATCCGCCGCCCAAGGTCGTGATCATGGACGGGGGCGGCAACGACATTCTGCAGAACCCGGGTTGTTCACCGGGCTGCGCCGAGGAGGTGCAAGCCGTCACCGACGCGAGGAACTTCTTCAAGACGATGGCGACCGACGGCTCCGTCGAGGCCGTCGTCTTCATCTTCTATTACGACATGCCGGTCATCAAGGCTGGTCTCGACTGGATGCGACCGAAGATGGCGGCCGAGTGCGCGGCGAGTCCCGTCCCCTGCTTCTTCGCCGACAATCAGCCGCTTTTCGCCGGCATGGATGCGAGCGCGTACACGACTGACGGCATCCATCCGAACAAGGCAGCAGCCGACAAGATTGCAAAGCAGGTGTGGGACATCATGGTGGCGAACTGCATCGCGCAGTAACGATCCAGTCAGTACAGTCGACCGCGGTGTTCGGCGAGCCATAACGTCGCGCCGGCGCGATTGTATGCGCCGATCTTGTCGTATGCGCGCGACGCGTGAACCTGCACCGTGCGAGCGGAAATTCCGAGGACCAAACCGATCTCTTTGTTGGTTTTCCCCTTCGCAATCAAGTGGAGGACCTCGACCTCCCGGTTGGAAAGTCCAGAACCCGACGTCTGGCTCGCGCGGCCGTGCGCGCCGGTGAACGGTTCGACCAGTTCCCCCTCTACCTCCGCGAACCCCGTGTGCAGCAAGTACGTGAACCCGCCGGGGCCACGGCGCAGCCGCGTCGCCTCGACCGGATTGGCGCACACCATCTCCATTGCGCCTTTCATGAAGCCGGTGAAGAGATACTCGAAGTACGGATGCCAGGCGGGCAATCCAGAGACGGTGAACTCCACGCCATCGTCAGTGACCTTGCCTTCGCACTTGCTCGTCGTCTCCGTGTAGTACGCCCGCCAGATGTGAGCGAAGGACTTGGCGAGCTGACCGATCTCCCGCCTATCGATGTAGCTCTTGCAGGGTCCATCAACGAATGCCCAGGCTGCAGACTGCTCGCCGAGATCGAAGTAGGTGGCCTTGGCGTCGCCGCCGTAGAGACGGTCGACGAGCTCCTCGTTGAACGCGAGAAACTCGGGGAGGGGCACCTGGCTCGCAGCCGTGAGCGGCGCGCGCAGACACGGGTGGACTCGGGCCAAACGCTTGAAAATCTGATTCCACGCCTCGGCGCCGAACTTCCTCGTGACGATCATCTTGCGTGCGAGGAGGGCGTTACTATTGACTCGCATCAGATCTCCGGAAGCCTACAGCGCGAGCGTTTTCTCGCCAAGCGTCCGCTTCCACATGGCGCGCCGCAACCTATCAACGAGGAATGGGACAGCGGTGGCGTCGCCAGGCAGACTGTCACCCTGGCGATGCGAATCCGCGGTGTTACGAGAGCCGCGGCCGAAATCGCGCAGCGCAGACTAAGCCAAATGGCCTATTGCGCCGCCGGCGTCGCCCGCGGATCATCGCGGCCGTCGCCTAGACCTGGGGTATGTTCGCGACGCAACGCAGGCATGAAGCGATCGATGAAGACGTCGAGAGTCCTCGCCGCGATCGCGTTCGTCGTCCTGAACGGCGGGGCCGTCGCGAGCGCGACCAGGTACACCATCACGGTGGATGCGTCGAACCAGACGACCGGCAATCCGCGATTCTGGGCGGCGAGCGTCGGGACGGGCACGGCCAGTCTGACGCTGCGGCCCGACCTGCAGACGCACTACAAGATCGCGAACCGCGAGCTCGGCATGCAGCGCGTGCGCGGCCACGGCGTCCTCAGTGACGACATGGGGATCTACAAAGGGCCAGGCTCTTACGATTGGACGAACCTCGACATCTATCTGAATGCGATCGTGTCAGCAGGAATGCGGCCGTTCATGGAGCTCGACTACATGCCCACGGCGCTGGCATTGACGGGCAGCAAGATCGACTTTCCGAACGACATCGACACCTACAAGCAGTTCATCCAGGCCGTCGTCCAGCACTGCGTGGACAAGTATGGCGCCGACGACGTGGGGAACTGGTACTGGGAGGTGTGGAACGAGCCGGACTATCCGGGGTCCTGGAACGGTATGAACGCGACCGAGAGCGCCGCCGCGAAGATGGCCGACTATTACGTGCTGTACGACGCGACGGTCGACGCTGCCACCGCCGTGCTCCCCGACATCATCATCGGAGGGCCGGTGTCGACCTGGTACGGCCCGATTGGCGCATTCCTGCAGCACTGCAAGAGCGCGAACAAGCGGGTGACCTTCGTGTCGTCTCACGTCTACCCGGGTGTCGACGGCAACTCGCCTGCGAACGCCACCGGTCTCCTCAACGACAACAACTCCCGATTGGCGCAGATCGCGAGCGGCGGCTACACCACCGCGACCGTGAAGTCGTTCAACACCGAGTGGAACTCGGCGTACTCCGGTCAGGGCGGCAACCCCGGCGACGCAAATCTGAGCATGGACAACCACTGGAACGCCGGCTTCATCCTCAAGGGCGTCAAGTTGCTTTCGGACAAGAACCAGGGCGATACGCCGCCGCTCGACGTGTTTTCGTACTGGGTGCTGTCCGACATCTTCGACGAATCGGGCGGCCCGTCGGGCTCGTACATCCTGGGCCAGGGGGGGAACCTTCCCTTCGGCCGCGTGTTCGGTCTCATGACGTTTCAAGGTGTCCGCAAGGCCGCCTTCAACGCCTTCAAGATGCTCAACTACCTCGGCCCGCGGCGTTTGATGTCGGGCGGTGGCACGGGCGGCGATGGGGTCGACGCCATGGCCACCACGTCCGCCAGCGGCGACGAGCTCCAGATCGTCGTCTACAACTTCTTCGCGACCCTCAACACGACGGGCAGCGACGACGTGACGGTGACCGTGAACAACCTGCCCGCCGCGCTCGCGGGCAAGGAGGTCTTCGTCACCCATTTCCGCGTCGACGAGACGCACAGCAACCCGTACAGCGTCTGGACGAGCCAGGGCAGCCCCACCAACCCCACCGAGGACCAGTGGCGAGCGATGCGCCAGGCGCAGCACCTGGCGCTGCTCCAGCCGGTGAGCAAGGCGACGGTGAGCAACGCGTACACGGCAAGCTTCACCATGCCGAGGCAGGCCGGATCGCTGCTCGTCATCGGGCTGAAACGCCCGCTGATCGGCCGCAACGCGTTCGTGGAGATCGAAGGCGAGGACTACGACGGACAATCGGGCGCGACGAAGGAGAGCAGCAACGACACGACCGCGGGGCAATCGATAGCCGCTGAAGCGGGCGGCTACGTGTACTTCGAAAACGTGGACTTCAACGACTCCAGCGCCGTTGCCGTCGAGTTGCGGGTGGCCGCGCAGAGCGACACGACCCTCGAACTGCGCGGTGATTCGGAGACGGGCCCACTGCTCGGCGCGTGCGCGCTGACCGCGACCGGCGGTGCCTGGGCCAAGCAGACGTGTCCGCTGACCGAGACCTCGGGCGTGGGCCGCGTGTTCGTCTCGTTCGGCGGCGCGGCTCGTCTCAACTGGCTGAAGTTCGAACCGGTCGGCGGCGATGCGGGGGCCGGCGGCACGACCGGCGGCGCTGGCGCTGGCGGCGCGGGGGGGAGGATCGTCCTCTCCGGAACGGGCGGCGGCGCCGGCGGCAGTACCGGCTCGGGCGGGTCCACCGGCATGACCGGCAGCGGCGCGGCCTCCGGCTGCGGGTGCGGCATCGTCGACGGCGGCTGGCCGTCGGCAACCCTGGCGCTCGCTGGCCTTGGCGCCGCCACTCTATCAGGCGCTCGCAGGCGCCGGGCTGGTCGTCGCCGCTAGCATGAGGACGGCACGATCATTGGCTCTTGTCGCGATTCGCGCCGGCTCACATTCTGTGTCGGCGTGCGTGGAGCCTTTCTCGAAGAGGTGATGAGGACACTTATGAAACACATAGCTCTTGTTCTGGCGCTCTTCTCATTCGTTGCGATGTCGCTCGGCGGGTGTGCGGGTGACGAGCCGGCGGATACCGGCGCTGCGGGATCCGGTGGTGGGACCGGCGGGGGAGGAACCACCGGTGCAGGCGGCAGCGCGGGACGCGGCGGCACGACCGGTACGGCCGGAACGACGGGCGGTGCCGGCACGACAGGTGCGGCTGGCACCACTGGCAGCGCCGGCACGACGGGCGCGGCCGGGACGAGCGGCAGTGCCGGACGCGGTGGCACGACGGGCGCGGCCGGCACGGGCGGCGCCGCCGGACGGGGCGGCACGACGGGCGCGGCCGGGACAACCGGGGCGGCCGGAACGACGGGCGGTGCCGGCACGACGGGCACCGGCGGGAGCAGCGGTCTGCCCGCCCTCTCCGTCAGCGGCAACAAGCTGCAGGATCCGAGCGGCAAGACGATCATCCTGCGCGGCAGCTCGCTGATCGACATCGGGGCGCTCTACGCCTATGGCGGCATGAGCGTGGCAGGCATCAGCGCGCGCCTGGACAAGATCGCCGCCGCCGGCGTGCAAGGGCATGTCGTGCGCATGCCGGTCTACCCGAGCATCGACTACAACGGCGGCTACCCCACCTGCTCACCGCTGCCGTATCCGGTCGGCACCGGGCCGGCGGCCAGTTGCACGCCGAAGATGCCGCTCAGCGCCGCCGACTACGTCGGTCGCGTACTGACGCCCGCCGTCGACTACGCCACCAGCAAGAATCTCTACGTGATCATCGACTTCCACCAGATCGACGTCATCACCACCGGCACCTCGGCGGCTGACGCGCGCACCTTTTGGACCGACATCGCCCCGCGCTTCGCGAATTACCCGAACGTCATCTACGAGCCGTTCAACGAGCCGACCGAGCCGTCTTCATCGTGGGCGGCGCTCAAGCCGGTCGTGCAAACCTTCATCGACACCATTCGCACCGCCGCGCCCCGCAACATCATCATCGTTCCCTCGCAAAGTTGGGATCAGCACCCGGGCGACGCCGCCAACAATCCGCCGAGTGGAACCAACTTGATGTACACGGCGCACATCTATCCCAGCAACTGGAACAGCGCCTTCCAGAATCAGGTGGCGACGGCGGTGGCCAAAGTGCCGGTGTTCATCACCGAGTGGGGTTACGGCGCTTCGGATCCCGCATCGTTCGGGACAGGATTGCGCACGACGGTCGACGGAAACGGCGCCAGCTGGACCGCCTGGGTGACAGACAACGCCTGGACCCCTCCGATGTTCGCCGACAACTCCCTCACGACGCTCACCAACTTCGGGATGTTGGTGAAGACATGGCTCGCCGCCACCGCGAACAGCAACTGGCTGCAGTAACCCGCTTCCGGTTAACCGCGGGTCGCCAGCGCGGTCGAGCACCACTGCCGGCGGTGCGCACGCCGGTTACCGAGGGCTTCTGCGGCGCTCGAGTGGGAAGAAACGAAGTGGTGGAAGACGACCTCAACTCCAACGCCGCCGCCGCATCACCGTCGCAGGTACCCGGCAACGAACTAGCTTTTCTTGAGCGGGATATCGGGTTCGAACCGACGACATTCAGCTTGGGAAAACGAAAACGGCCGTTTCGGGCCGTGACGGGCAGTGCCAAGTAGTTGAAAACACAGGAAGAGGTGTAACCTGGACGTCCAGCCGGTTACGCCGACGGGGTGGGAAGAGTGGTGGGAAGAGAAATGGCCTCCGAACGGATGGGATCGTGACGCGGTCACGCGTGGTGTGTCCGTTCGGCTGATCCTGGAGTGATTGGTGAAAACGGCTGATTGTCCACCGGTGGCACCAGCAGCGAGTTCACGCTCGTCGGATTACGTTTGCCATCATGGGCAAGGCCGTGACCGCCGAGCCATCGAACGACTCACCCGCCAAGTGCGTCGCCCGAGCTCGCGCGCTTCAGATCAGCGCGCGTAGCGTGCAGTGGCTCGGCTCGCGCTGATTGGCCGATCGATCGGCGCCCGACGCAGTTCTGATCGAGCGCACCCTAGTGATCGCTCATAGGGGTCGGCGGTGGCGCGAGAAGCGCCGGGGTCGGGGCGGCGCCCCCGGCGGGTCCTGGCAGGTCGGAGGCCGTCGGCGTGGAAGTCTTGGGCGGCGGGGGTGTTTCGGGCGACGCCGTCCTGGAATCGTCGGTGATCGGCGGCAGGTCATCGAGGTTGGGTATGAGTGTGATCTCGATGCGCCGATTCTTCATGCGCCCGTCGGGCGTGTCATTCGATCCGAGCGGAGCTTGATCGGCGTAGCCGGCAGCCGAAAGCCGGCTCGCCTCCATTCCGCTGCCGACCATGGCGTTTTCGTGATGGGCGGGAGAGGTCGGGGGAGATTCGCTGAGATCCGGTGAATCCGGGTCGTCTGGGCGACAGATGGGCGACAGACTCTCGTTCAGTCGAAGCGGACGTCTTGTCAATTCGGCTCAGCGGATCCCTGGACGGCCTCGCCACGGCGTGGTGCCGCGGCGCCACGCTCGGCGAGTACGCGCGCGAGCCCGTCAAGGATCTCCCGCTCGTTGAAGGGCTTGCGCATGAAGAAGTCGGCGCCCGCGCGGCGGGCCTCGCGCTCGTCATCCCCGAAGGCGCCGGCAGTGAGTGCTCCGATCGCCGTCGTCGACCCCACGGACCTCAGCCGTCGGATGACCTCGAGCCCGTTCATCCCGGGCATCCGCAGGTCCATGAGCACGACGTCGGGGCGCCAATCGGCGTGGATTGCGAGAGCCTCCGTTCCGTCGGCGGCCATACGCGTCTCGAAGGCGTTCCGCGCCAACAGCCGTGCGACGGCATCCCGGATGACGTCAACGTCATCGACGATGAGCACTTTCCATTGCCTCGCCCCAGCCGAAGCGAAAGGATTGGGCGGCGCGGAGAGCTCCGGCGCCCGCTCCGGGCCCCCCCGCTTCGCTATGAACGTGAACTTGAACCTGCTCCCGGCTCCCGGCGCGCTCTCAACGCTGAGGTCGCCGCCCATGAGCCGCGCGTACACGCGGCTGATGGCAAGGCCGAGGCCCGTGCCGCCGGCCCTCACACCGCCATCGAGCTGCTCGAATGGTTGGAACAACCGCGCGACGTCCTGCTCCGCGATACCGATGCCCGTGTCGGCGACGACGATCTCAACGAGGGCTGCCGCGTCCCCGATCGCGCTCCACGTTGCCGTGACACGGATTGACCCCTGTCGGGTGAACTTAGCGGCGTTGCTCACGAGGTTGATGAGGATCTGCTTCACCTTGCCGGCATCCCCGAGGAGGGATCCGGGCAGCTCGGGAGCGGGCTCGATTCTCAACTCGATACCACTGGAAGCAGCCTGAGCAGCGAACATCTGCCCCACCTCGTCGAGCGTCACGGCGAGGTCGAACCTTGGAGATCTCGAGCACGTCGTTGAGGAGCGTCGCGAGATGCTTGCCGCTCCTTTGAATGGTGGCGATCATCTTTAGCTGCTCCGCGCCGAGCGAAGGATCGCTCTCGAGGATCACCGCGTTCAACAGCATCACGTGCAGGGGACTGCGGATCTCATGGGACATGTGGGCGAGAAACCGGCCTTTGGCCTGGCTGGCCCGTTCGGATTCATCCCTGGATTCGCGCAGCTCGCGCGTGCGCGTCGCGACGAGCTCTTCGAGCCTCTCGCGGTGGGCGCGGAGCTCGGTCATCGTGGCGGCCACCCGCGCGCCGCGGGCCGAGTACTCCCGGGATAGGAAGAACGCCAGGCAGAGCACGTTGATCACATGTGGCAAGGCGCCCGCATACGGCGCTCGGACCTTCGCGAAGTCGACGAGGAACCCGATCGTGAATCCGACCATGATCGCCGTCCCACCGATCGCGACGAGGATCGCGCCGGTCCGATCGCGCTTCCAGATCGCGCGGGCGACGTAGAATCCATAAACCTGGATCGCCAGCACAAAGAGATATTGGATGGCGAGGAGCGCGCCGGGAGGCGTGCGGATAGGCAGCAGGCCCGTGCCGCCCCAGGGCAACGGCATCGTTTGCAGCGCGACGACCGTTCCGCGCACCGGCACCCATAAATTCCAGACGGCGAGGAAGCCCAGTACGCCCGAGACGAGCGCCCGGAAGGTACCGTCGCGGCGACCGCCGAGGTCCGCGTAGAGTTGAAGGAGCAGA
>Ga0070673_100002668_pt1 | contig 10918 bp, 10 predicted proteins | sample KBSM23metaG_FD_65342 | JGI IMG/M metagenome (GOLD analysis project Ga0070673, IMG submission 65342) | Miscanthus rhizosphere microbial communities from Kellogg Biological Station, Michigan, USA - KBS M2-3 metaG | ecosystem: Host-associated > Plants > Roots > Rhizosphere > Soil ...
GCACGATGCGCGCGGGTGACGCCCCGATGGACACGCGCAGCGCGATTTCCCGTCCCCGCGCCGTCGCGCGCGCGAGCAGCAGGTTCGTCAGGTTGGCGCACGCCAAGAGCAGCACGAACCCGACGGCGCCCGCCAGCGCGACCAGCGCCGGCCGGACGTCGCTCACCACCTCGCGATCGAGTGGCGAGAGCGAGAGCCGCGCCGCGCCCGAGCGATAGCTGGCGGGGTTTTCCGCGACGAGGTGTGTCATCGCGGCGTCGACGGCGGCCTGCGCGCCGCCGGCGCTGACGCCTCGCGCCAGCCGCGCCACCACGACGCCTGTTCTCGCCGGGTCGTCGTCATATCCCGCGCCGCGTGGAAAGACGACGTCCAACCGCGGGGAGATGGTGATCCCGGGCCCGAGGTACAGCCTGAATCCCGGCGGCAGCACGCCCGCGACCGACGCCGGGCGGTTGTCGATGTCGATGGTGCGTCCGACGATGCCGGGATCGGCGTGGAAGTGGCGGCGCCACAGATCGTCGCTGATGTTGACCGCGCGGGCGCCGCCGCTGAGGTCCTGCCGCGTGACCAACCGTCCCAGCGCAGGCCGCACGCCCAGCGTCTCGAAAAAGCGGTCGCCGACCGCCGCCGCGGCAACGGCTTCCATGTCGTCGGGCGAGGTCAGGTTCGCCTGCGACTCACTGATCACCGAGATCGCCTCGAACAGATCGGCGCGGTCGCGCAGCATGAACCATTCCGCCGGCGTCAGCAGTGGATAGCGGACGTACCCCGGCACGTCGGCCCGGAAGAGGATGAGGCGGTCCGCCTGTTCGTACGGCAGATCCCTGAGCAGCACGCCGCGGACGACAGTGAAGACCGCCGTCGTGGCGCCGACGCCGAGCGCCATCACGGTGACCGCGGCGATGGCAAAGAGCGGGCTCCGGACGAGCAGGCGCACGCCGAAGCGGAGATCGCGCAGCATCGGTTCACCTCGAAGGCTTGAGGAACTTCCCCAGGTCCACCCGCTTGCTCTTCAGGAGGAGCGGCTTGAACAGGTCCCCCGTTTTCTTGAAGCGCGCGCGCACGTTGTCGACGCGGAAGTCCTCGATGCGGACGCCCTTGTCGATTTCCTTCCACGTCACCGGGGTCGAGACGCAGGCGAGCGGGTGCGGCCGCACCGAGTAGATCGAGGCCAGGGTCCTGCCCCACGCGTTCTGGTTGTAGTCGACGAGCACGCGCCCTTTCGGACGATTCGCCACCTTGTACTCCGAGGTCATGAGCGACGGGTGGCGCGAGGCGAGCTCCTGCGCCAGCGCCTTGGCGAACGTCCACACGTCCTTCTGCAGCGGGCCGCGCACGATCGGTATATAGACGTGGATGCCCTTCGATCCGGTTGTCTTGGGGTACGCCGGCATCTTCAGCGAGGTCAGCGCGTCGTGAAGGATCTGCGCCGACTCGAGCACCTGCTCCCAGGTCGCGCTGCCCGGATCGAGATCGAAATGCAGGTAGTCGGGGCGGTCGACGTCGTCACACGTCGCGTACCACTGGTTCAGATCGATGCAGCCGAGGTTGATCACCCATAACAGCGACGGCAGGTCGTCGATCACCGGAAAGTCGATGACGTTGCCCGAGTCGTGATCGATGCGGCAGGTGCGGATCCACTCCGGCCGCGGCTGCGGCGCGCGCTTCATGAAGAAGAACTCGCCGGCCGCGCCGTGCGGGTACCGTTTCATCACCATCGCGCGATCGCGGATGTGCGGCAGCAGCAGCGGCGACACGTCGGCGTAGTACTGGATCAGATCGCCCTTCGTGATGCCCCGGTCCGGCCAGAACGGCTTGTCGAGGTTGGTGAGCTGCACCTCCCTGCCGCCCGCCTTGACCTTCGCGGAGCCTGCCTTCGGAATCTGCACCATCTATTTGTATTTGCTGATGCCCTTGATCGGCGTGAGCTTCGGCGGGCGCGGGCCGTGGCGCACGGCGCCTTCGACCGGGACGTAGGTCAGCTCCTCTCCCGATCGCACGCAGCGCAGCAGGAGGCCGCCGCGGCTCATGTCGCCGCGGCCGACGAAGTCGACGGGAAAGCGCAGGCGCGCGCCGAAGACGCCGGTCAGGATGTCCACGTATTTCGCCGAGGCGATGCTGCCGAGCAGGACGACGTCGCAGTCGGGGCCGATCTCCTCGTCGAGCGCTTTGGCGCTCGCCAGGAGCGGACGGCGATAGCGCGGATCGTTGGCCGCGATGTCGACGCCGGCGAAGGCGCGCAGCGCGTCGGCCGTCACCGCGGTCTCGACGGGGCGCAGTCCGGCATTCGGCGTGATCACCAGGGCGCCGCTGCCGGTGAGCTCCGCGCCGGGATCGGGCGGCCGCGCGAAGGCGAGCGCATAGGCGAGCTTCCCCTTGAAGTAGAGGCCGCTGACGAACGCGAACACCTCGCCGATCGCGACCCCCTGCGGGCCGCGCAGGCGCCGCGCCAGATCGAACTGCGCGCGCTCCGACAGCACCATCCGCGCCCGCAGGCCGGAACAGTTCGCCGGCGAGAGCAGGAAGATCCGTCCCGATTCACGCGGCGCGCGCCGCCGTTTCGCCACGCTCTCATCGTATACTCGCGCCGCCGTCACACGTCTCGTCACGCAGGTGAACCGTGCCGTCGGTCGGCTCGTCCAACCAATCGGTATGACGCCGCTGAGGTTTTTCGACTTCGAGCTCGATCCCGCGACGGGAGAACTGTGGCGCCGCGGCCACACCGTGCCGCTCGAGCGCCAGCCGGCGATCGCCCTGGCGTGTCTGGCCTCGCATGCCGGCCGCCTCGTGACCCGGGACGAATTACGCCGCGCCATCTGGCCTGACGATGTGCACGTCGATTTCGATCGCGGGATGAACTACTGCATACGGCAGTTGCGCGCCGCGCTCGGCGACGAAGCGCGCCAGCCGGTGTTCATCGAAACCGTTCCACGCCAGGGGTATCGCTTCATCGCTCCGATCCAGCCGCAGGCGCCGGTGGCGCAGCACGCCTTATTCGGACGCCGTGCGATCGCGGGATTGATGGTCGCGACTGTCATGGCGTTGACGTCGGCGACGCTGTGGGATGCGAAGATGGTGGATCCCGCATCCAAGACACACCATCACGCGGTCGCCATCGCCGCCGCCCGCGCGATCCACGACTTCCTGTTCTGATCTGGCGGGCGCCTCACCCGTCCTCACCCGCGCCTCACGTCGTTTTCCCGCCTGTTCGCGTCCCGTCTGCCAGGAGGTGTTGCATGACGGTCTGGCGAGCGGCAGGCATGTTTGCGGGTGTCTCGGTGGTCGGCGCGGGGGCCTTCCTTTATTACGCGTTCGGCGCGTTCCTGCCGTGGCGCGAGGAACATGAGGCGGCGGCGCTCGCCGATCTCGCCGGCATCCGCGCCCGTGACGTCGTCGGCGAGATAGGCGCCGGAGGCGGCCGCTTCAGCGTGGCGCTGGCCAAGCGCGTCGGTTCGGGCGGCCGCGTCCTGGCGACGGAACTGTCGGAAGAAGCGGTCGCCGCGATCGCGGCGCGCGCCGCGGACGAAGGGTTGTGGAATCTGACCGAGATCCGCGGCACGCGGACGGACACGCACCTGCCGGACCGCTGCTGCGATGTGCTCCTGCTCCGCAACGTCTACCACCACGTGCAGGATCCGCTGGCGTTCGCCGCCGCGCTGCGCCGTGCGGTGCGCGACGACGGCCGGCTGGTCCTCGTCGACTTCAACACCGGAGCGCTGTGGTTTCATGGAGGCCGTCCCGGCGTCACGTCGGTCCGCCGTCCGGGCCACGGCGTCGAGCGCGGCGCCGCGATCGCCGAACTGACCGCGGCGGGGTTTCAACTTGAACGAGAGATCCCCGACTGGAGCGGTCCGATGTGGCTGGCGATCTTCAGGGCGCCCGGTGCCTCGCCACCGCGCCAGCCCTGACCCGGCGTGCGGCCGTCACTTTCGACCGGTCAGGACTCGCACGCCGCCGTGCAGAAGACGGTGCACATAGAGCGCCGGCAGGATCACGTAGCCGAGCGGCCCCAACGCGTAACTGTCGAGGATGTACCGCGGCGACGGCAGCAGGACCTCGCGCAACAGGCGCAATCGATCCGCCGTGCGCGAGTAGCCGCGAACGTTCGCCAGCAGCTCGTGATGCCAGCGACGGTCCGGCAGGAGGTAGGCCGCGGACGGCTCGGATGATCGCTGCGACTGCAGCGCGGCGAGGATCCGGTCAGGGACGGCGGTGCCAAAGCGCGCCGCCGCCCGCGCGATCTGGCTCGCGCAGATGGCTGCCACCCGCCGCTCGACGGCCAGGCTGGCGAACCGGTCGAGATCGGCGTGGGTCAAGCGGGATGCGAGCAAGTGGATGTCGTTGAGCCAGATCGTCCGGATGGCGTTGCGGTGGTGCATCGCCGGATGAATGCACGCGAGCAGGAGCGCGTGGCTGAAACCGGCGCGGCGTGCGGCGCGTCCGAGCGCCGGGAGCGGTTCCGCGGCGGCGGCGACCTCGTCGTATCCGAGCACGTCGGCAAACAGCGCCTGTGTGCTGATCCGCCAATGGAAGTCGAACGTGTGGTCGATGCCGAACCGGTCGCGCTTCATCATTTGAAACTGGCAGAACAGCAGCTCGCCGCCGCTCAGTCGTGCTTCGACGTAGCCGAGCGGCGCCATCGCCCGCTTGATCGCGTCGACCTCCGTGCGGCGAACGAGGGCATCGACGTCCTCGTACGGCCTCAGGCTCGGTGCGTCGTAGAGGGTGTAGGCAAGCGGCACGCCTTTGAGCAGGATCGGACGGATGCCCGCCCTGGCCAGCGCGTCGAGCACGGATGCAATCTCGCGCCCCCGCACGAGCTCGAGTGCAATTGCAGTGTGCGCGGCAGCCTCAATCTCTCGGATCGGCCGCGTCTTCCTCAGACGCGCGAGATCCTCCAGCACGGCATCGCGCAGGTCGCCCATCTCTTCGGGATTGCGCCGGTAGTGCAGCGTGCTGACCGGCACGCGCTGGACCAGCCCGGTGATGAAGTCGAACTGGCGTCGGAGACGGTCGCGGTCTGACGGATAGTGCGCTGCGGTGGCCGCGAGCAGCTTCGGCAGGGCCTCCGCCGGCGCCAAACGGCGAATCACGGCTCCGCCGCCGCGAGGATCGTCTTCGACCTGCTCCAGGATGTAGAGCGCGTCGAGCGGACGGGCGTCCCGCGCTGTTTGCCGATCGTCGAGCGGGATGATGAGTTTCTCCGTCACGGCGTTCATCGGCACGCCGCGGGACGAGTCGCCGAGGATCCGCTCGGCCATCTCTCGGTACAGCTTGATCCGCGGCGGCCCGGGCTCCGCGACGTAGCGGTTCCCCCGGGGCCTCAGCACCAGCATGTCGTCGGTCACCAGTACGCCGCCCTGTTGGAGGAAGAGCGCGGCCAGCGTGGACTTGCCGTCGCCGCTCTGCCCGAGGAACGCGACGGTGCCGCGCGCGCTGCTGATCGCGGTCGCGTGCAGCGGTTCCCGTCCCAGGCGGACCATGGAGAATGACAATGCGTCTACGAGCAGGTACGCGAGCAGCGCTTCGCGCGGGGTGTCGTCGAAGACTCGGGCGTAAACGCGGCGCGCGTCCGCCGTGACGAGAAACTCGAAGAGTCCCGTCCAGCGGCGATAGCTGGATCCATCGGGCAGTTCCGCGTACTGCGCCCACCGGCCAGCCTGCTCCGCCGGCACGAGCGCCGACGCCGCGGAGAACGTCGCGGGATCCCCCTCCACGATCTCGACGTCCCAGCGATCGCGATCGGTGGGCGCCACTCCCTCGATCGGCCACGGCGCGCGAATGTCGATCCCGTAAAGACGGAACACTCCCGTCGCGGCGGTGCCGGCGTGCAGGATCTTGTTCACCGTCTCATCTGCCCGGCCCCGGCGACGCGCAGGAACAGCTCGAATCCGCAGAGGTCGACGATCCGGTTGGCCAGTACCGCGTTGCGAGCCGAGGCGAGCACCGAACGCCACCGATCGAGGTGACTCGCCAGGATGGGGCCATCGAGATATCCGAGCTGCACTGAAAGGGCGTGCTCGCCGAGGAGATCCCGGATGACGGGGAAATCGCGGGCGACGCCCTCGTTCGCCAGATGGGTGAACTCCCCCTTGTCGCGTCGAGACACGATCGCCTCCGGGACGATGGCCCGCATCGCTTCCCGCATCAACGCCCGCGGCACCCCGTCATGCGACTGCATCTCACCCGGGATGCTCATGAGGAACTGGATGAGGTCACAGTCCAGGAACGGGAACGAGATCTCGAGGCCGTGCGCGCCGGCGACGCGGGCGTTCCACTCCAGGCATTGCACGTGATACGGCAGACGGCTCTCCCGATAGATCGCTGCCGCATGGTGTCGGCCGTCAATCGGCGGTAGCGGTTGATGGCCCGCGCGCTCGCGCAACAGCCGGCGGAATCGCGCGGTGAACCATGGCATCCGCCACGGCGCCTCGGCCCTGCCCCGCGCGCGGCGCGCGGCGGCGGTCAGCGGCGCCGGCAGGTGGCGCGCCGCAAGGCCGCGGACGACACGTCCCGCGAGCCGCCACGCATCGACGTCCCAGCCGCCGGCGTGTTGCCGCAAGAGACGCCACTGCCGGGAGCGGACGAGATCGAGCAGATAGTGAGAGTCCGACAGCAGTTGATCGCCCCAGTGTCCGGTCAGCAGCCGGCCCACCTCCGCGCGCCGCATGGCCTCCATGCCTGCGCGCGACTGCCGCGCCAGTCCGTCCACCATCGGCGATTCCACGGCGCGCACGTCGTCCTCGGCGCAGTCCATGAATCCGGACCGCTGGCCGATGCGCTCGATCCGGGCGCCCGATTCGTCCTCGAGTGCCTGCACGAACGCGCGCTCGTCGGACGATCCTCCGGCGTCGCCGGAGAAGTTGTAGCCGAGGACGCCCGGACAGAGCCCCGGATCTTCCTTCAGCAGACGACCGGCGACGCAGAAGATGTACGAGGAGTCCAGGCCGCCGCTGACGGCGACGGCGACCGGTCGCGGCGATCGCACGCGCCTGCGAACCGACTCGACGAAGACGTCGTGGAAGGCGGCCGCATAGTCCCGGAACGCGGGCAGTCGAATCGATCGGCCGGTGTCGAAATCGAAATAGCGCCGGATCGTCACGCCCGCGGGCGTCGCCATCAAGATGTGCGCCGGCGGAAGGGAGTGAACATCCCGGAAGAACGTCCGAGACAGTGTGTCGCTCGATCTGAAATACAGGATGAAGTCGGCGAGCGTCACGTCATCCGGAACGGCCTGCAGGCCGGGATACGCGAGGAGCGCCCTCGCGCTGGAGGCGAAGATCACCGTCTCGCGCACCCGCGCGTAGCACAGCGGACGGACGCCAAGGCGGTCGCGCGCGAGCACGAGCCGGTTCAACCGGTGATCGCAGATGCCGGCGGCGAACTCGCCGCTGAGGCGTTCGGGAAACGCCTCGCCGAATCTGCAGTAGGCCGCCAGCACGAGAGCCTGATCCGGACACTCGGGACTGACACCCGGATGATCGGCGAGTGCACGAAGCAGCTCCCGGCGGTTGTCCAGGCGGCCCTCGAAGACGCACTGGGCGGCTGCGGCGCCGTGCACGCGCGCGCCGTCGAGCTGCCAGCAGCCGAAGACGCCGGTCATTTGATCAGAGAATCAGGAAAATCAGGGCTGCGTATTGGAGAAGGTCTTCGGCTTCCCCGCCGCGTCACTGCGATTGCCGCCCTTCGCGGCCGTAATCGTCCGCAGGTCGCCATGAATCGTCAGCGTTGGCGCGGAATACGGCAGCTTCTGCCCGCTGCCCGTCGACGTCGCGGTCTCGGTGCTCTTCATAAGCAGGGCCGGGAAGGCAAGGTGAGCTTACCAGAAAGCGCCGGTTCAACGAAGAAGCCGCGACGCCAGCTCTCCAGTCCGACTTGCGCCCCCTCGCGGGCCGATGCGCGGGCTTCGTCGTCGCACCATCGCCGCGCGAGAACCGGATCGGGCACGATGCCGCGCAGCGCCTCGCGAAGGATGAGGCGCGGCACCCCGCCATGATTCTGGACCTCGCCGGGGATGCTCATCAGAAAGGCGATCACGGTTCGATCCAGGAACGGCGTGGCGGTTTCCATTCCGTAGCCGGCGATGAGCTTTTCATCGACCTCGAGCTGCAGGCGGCGCCACCGGGCGCGCACGGCTTCGTACAGGCACCGCGCGTGGGCGGATCCGAAGCGCGGATGCGCGACGCGACCGCGCCGCCGCTTGATGCGCTCTGCCCAGTCGCGCTCGGCGAGCGCCGGATCCCGGGGCACGGCACGCCGCGATCGGATCGCGCGCATCACGTCGCGCAGCGCGTCCGGTGCGAGGTAGGAAAGCAGCTCTCGGCGGAGTCGCGATCGGAAGTACCCGCGTTCCGCGTCGCCGAACCACCTCGGGTACTCGGCGAGATGCCGCGCCACCGTCCGCCACGCGAGTCCCAGGACCAGGTCAGCGAGGTAGCCGGTCGCGAACAGGAGCTGATCGCTCCAGAGACCCGTGAGGAGGACTCGCGCGCCGCGCGCCTGCGCGTGGGCCACCATGGGCCGCTGCGCGCACCAGCCTTCGTCGTACACCGGCGATTCCGAATGCCAGGCGGCGTGCCTCGCCTGCTCGATGTCGCCCGGCACACCCATCGGCATGCGGTCGATCGACAGCCGACGCGTCGACTCCAGGAGAGCGAGGAACCGGTTCTCCTCTGAGGACGCGTCGGCGGCAGGCGTGTAGGTGAGCGGCATCAGCGGCACGTCCGCGACACCGGCGCGGCGCAGATCGTCGGCAAGACAGAGGACGCTGGACGAGTCGAGTCCTCCGCTTACGGCGATGGCGATCGGGCCGACACTTCGCAACCGCCGCTTGACTGACGTCACCATCAGCTGTCGCAGATGGTCCGAGTAGTCGGCAAACACGGTGTAGCGGGTCTCCGCCGACGGATCGAAGTCCCAGAACTGTCCCGACTGGATCTCTCCTGCTGCGGCACGCAGCCAGTGTCCGGGCCGCACGGCGTGAATCGACTCGAAGAAGGTCTCCCCTTCGTCATCGTAGGGAAGCCGGTCGAGGAGCAGCGCGTCCGCGAGCAGATCCTCGTTCGGCCTGGCGGATACGTCGGGATGCGCGAGGATGGCCTTGATTTCGGACGCGACGACCAGTGTGCGGCGGTCGCTCCAGTAGTACAGCGGCCGGCAGCCGACCGCGTCGCGCGCGAGGCACAGGCTCCGATCCCGCGGATCGAAGAGCACCAGCGCGAAGTCGCCCTCGAGCCGCTGCAGGAAGCCTGGTCCCCACTGGCGGTGCGCCGCCAGCACAATGGTCGAATCAGGGGACTCGCGCGGAACGTCGAGGGCAGCCGTCGCGCCGAGCAGCTCGTCACGGTTGTCCAGCCGACCATCGAACAGCACGGCGCAGCCGGTCGCATCGAACACGGGCTGTGATTCGGCGGCGGACTCCGGCGTGACACGCCGCATCCGGCAGGCCAGGCCGATCCCGTGCGCTGTCCAGATGCCAACGTGATCGGCGCCACGGTGCGCGATGGTGGAGGCCAGCGCCGCGACCAGCCCGCGATCGATCGGCCGATCGTCGGAGTGCCAGACGCCGACGAGCCCGCTCATCGACCGGGATCGGGGTGCGATGGAGGCCAGCTCAGGAGCGGCGTGTATCGCTGCAGGTCTGCGGTGGTGTCGAGGAGCGCCAGGCCCTCGCACTCGACCCAGGCATGCGCGGCAAACCGACCGCACTCGTTGGTAACGCCGATCCGGATGATGGAGGCGTAGCCGTGGGACGACAGCAGCCGGGAGAGGGCAAGCGCCTGGGTCAGGCACGTCGCTCCCGGCACGAGACGGCGGCCCCGCCTGACGGCCCGTTCCAGTTCGGTCGCGGTCACACGTGCCGGGCGCGCGATCGCGGTTGTGCCGCTCGACGTCATCGCGCGGCGCCAGGGGAGCAGCCGGAGCGCGAGCCGGCTCCGCACCAACAGTGCGACGGCATGCGCCAGGAGCGCGAGGTCCCTCAGTCCCGGCCGGCGCGACCGGCGCTGGATGATCATCGCGTGATCTCGATGAGACCCTGTTCGGCCAGCCGCGTCAGGAATGCGCGGAGGTCGGCGTCCACCGTGGGAGCATCAACGTCATACTCGCGAACGATCGCATCGCGGATCTCGGCGACGGTGACTGGCTCGTGGATCAGGGTCCAGATCCGCGTGCCGACCTCGTCGAGTCCGTAGTAGACGCCGCTCGTGAGGTTGACGATCGCCGCTCCGCCGGTCAGGTCACGCGAGATCTGATCCGCCGCCACGACGACACGAGCGTCGTCCGGAAACGTGGAAGGAGGTTTCGCCATCCGCGGCCAGAATAGCACCGTCCCGCGTCGCTAGAGACTCCAGCGGAGCAGCACCGCCCCGACCGTGAACCCGGCGCCGACTGACGCCAGCAGCACGAGATCCCCCTTCTTCACGCGTCCCTGGCGGCGCGCGTCGGCGAGCGCGAGCGGGATCGTGCCGGCGGTGGTGTTGCCGTACATCTCGAGGTTGATGATCACCTTGTCGGGGCCGAGGCCGAGGCGCTCGGCGGCGGCCTCGATGATGCGGCGGTTGGCCTGGTGCGAGACGAACAGGTCGACGTCGGACGGCTTCAGGTGGTTGCGCTCGAGCACGCGGCGGGCGATCTCCTCGGTGTTCTTCACCGCGAACTTGAACACCGTCGCCCCTTCCTGCTTGACGTAATGCAGGCGCTTCTCGACCGTCTCCTGCGAGGCGGGCATCTTGCTGCCGCCGGCCGGCATGCACAGCGCCGGCCCGCCGCTGCCGTCGATGGCGTGCGCGAAGTCGATGATGCTCCCTTCGCCGTCGCCGGCCGGGGCGACCACCACCGCGCCGGCGCCGTCGCCGAACAGCACGCAGGTGGTGCGATCGGTGTAGTCGATGATGCTCGACATCACGTCGGCGCCGAC
>Ga0070673_100002673_pt1 | contig 10913 bp, 11 predicted proteins | sample KBSM23metaG_FD_65342 | JGI IMG/M metagenome (GOLD analysis project Ga0070673, IMG submission 65342) | Miscanthus rhizosphere microbial communities from Kellogg Biological Station, Michigan, USA - KBS M2-3 metaG | ecosystem: Host-associated > Plants > Roots > Rhizosphere > Soil ...
GTCGAGCCGATGCAGCGCAGCGAGCCGCTGGCGAGCGCCGGCTTGAGCAGGTTGCCGGCGTCCATGGCGCCGCCTGACGCGGCACCGGCGCCGACGAGCGAATGAATCTCGTCGATGAAGAGGATCGCGTTGTCTTCCTTCTCGAGCCGATCGAGCACCTGTTTGACGCGCTCTTCGAAATCACCGCGATACCTGGTGCCGGCGATCAGCGCACCCAGATCCAACGCGTAGACCTTCGCGTCCTTCAGCACCTCAGGCACATTGCCCTGCTGGATCCGCAGCGCGAGGCCTTCGGCCAGCGCTGTCTTGCCGACGCCAGGCTCGCCGACCAGCAATGGGTTGTTTTTCCGGCGGCGGCAGAGCACCTGAATCATGCGCTCGATCTCGAGCGCACGTCCGATCAGCGGATCGATCTTCCCCTCTGCGGCGTGGGCGACGAGATCGGTCGCGAACGCCTTGAGCGGATCCGCGTTCGGCCCCGTCGCGCGATCGCCACCGGCCGGCATCGCCTCCGGATCGGTCTTCGAGCCGTGCGAGATCACGCGCAGGAGCAGCAGACGCTCGATGCCCTGCGCTCTCAGGAAGTAGGCGGCGTGGCTGTCGTCCTCCTGCAGCAGAAAGACGAGCAAGCTGCCGGTGTCGACCTGCTTCGCGCTCGAAACCGCCGCGTGCATCACCGCCTGTTGAACGACCCGGTCGAAACCAATCGTTGGCTCGGGCTGCACCTTGGCGGAGCCCGGCACCGGCTCGAACGCTTTGGACAGCACCTCGGTGACCTGACGGCGGAGTGCGTCGACGTCCGCGCCGCAGCTCTCCAGCACGCGCCGCGCCTGCGGCTCGTCCGTGGCCGCGAGGAGAAGATGCTCGAGCCCCACGGCATCATGCCGCCGCTCGGTGGCGATACGGATCGCGCGCTGAATCGTCTCCAGCGTTTCAGGCGCAAACGGAACGGATGTCTTACTCATGCTCTGGTTCGGGCTCCATCGTCACCAGCAGGGGAAATTCCTGCTCCTCGGCCATCTGTTGTGTGGCCTTCAGTTTCGTTTCAGCGACGTCATGTGTATAGACGCCTGCGACCCCCAGTCCGGATCGATGGACGCTCATCATGATGGTGAACGCCTCGGCGCGCGGCTTCCGAAACACGGTTTCCAGTACCCAGACAACGAACTCCTGGGTGGTGTAGTCATCGTTGTGGAGGAGGACGCGCCACAGACGCGGCCGCTCGAGCTTCTCTTCGTTGCGCGACTCAGTGAGAATGGATTCGCGCGGCGACCCCTGCCCACTCATACTGACATTGTACCCAGACGCTCAGACAGATCCTCGTCCAGCCGCCAGGGTGTGGGCGGGGCCGAATCCTGCACCAGCTGGCTGATTTGATCGAGGAAAACTCCACGTGGAATCTCGCGGGCGCCGAAGGTCGCCAGGTGCGACGTTGGCATCTGACAGTCGATGAGGGGCATCTCCCAGCGGGCGAACTGCGCCACCATGTGCACGAAACCGACTTTTGAGGCGTCGCTCGCGCGCGTGAACATCGACTCGCCAAAAAACATCCGGCCCAGCGACACGCCGTAGAGGCCGCCGACGAGGCGATCGCCGGTCCAGGCTTCGACCGAGTGGCCGTAGCCCATCTCGAACAGCCGGCAGTACGCGGTATGCATCTCCGGCGTGATCCAGGTGCCATCCTGTCCTGGCCGAGGCTCCGCGCAGCCGCTGATCACTGCGGGGAACGCGGTGTCCATCGTGACTCGGAAGCGGCCGGAGCGGATCGTGCGCCGCAGCGATCGAGAGATCTTGAGCTCGCCTACGTAGAGGACCATGCGAGGATCGGGACTCCACCACAGCAGCGGATCCTCACGGCCGAACCACGGGAAAATGCCTTGTGCGTACGCGTCGAGGAGGCGGGACGGCGAGAGATCGCCACCGGCGGCCAGAAGCCCGTTGGGCTGCTGCAGTGCGAGCTCGGGCGGCGGGAACGGATCGTCGGTATCGAGAAAAGGAATCACAGCTACTTACGAAGGACATACCACGAGGATGCTCCGTCCAGATCTCATCGCGGCCGCTCGGTGCCTCACCGGCCCTCCGGTTACGCGCTTTGCACCCTCACCAACTGGCTATCTTCACCTGGGGCATCTCGTCAACGCCATTTACACGTGGGGCATGGCGCGTGCGCTCGGCGGACGTGTGCTTCTCAGGCTCGAGGATCATGATCGCATTCGCAGCCGACCGGAGTATGAGGCGGCAATCCTCGAGGATCTCGACTGGCTGGGATTTGTGCCTGATGAAGGCCGCCATCCGCTCATGCGTCAGAGCGACACGCCAGCAATCTATCTCGATGCCCTCGATACGCTGAAGCGGACCGCGGATGTGTATGCCTGCGATTGCTCGAGGACCGACATCGGCGGCGAACGTTATGCCGGCCGCTGCCGCACCCGCGGACTCTCGGAAGGGCCCGGCCGCGGCGTGCGCGTGCAAATGGGTGAGAAAACCGTGCACGCCCATGACCTGCTGGCGGGCCCGCTCGAGCAGACCCCGGCCGAACAATGCGGTGACCTCCTGATTCGCGACCGTGACGGCAACTGGACCTATCAATTCGCGGTGACCGTTGACGATTTCCTTCACGGAGTGACCCTGGTCGTTCGGGGGACTGACCTGATCGCATCGACCGGGCGGCAACTGATGCTGGCGGGAATGCTTGGCCGCACCACTCCAGCAGTCTTCCTTCACCACCCGCTGATCATGGGCCCCAGCGGCGAGAAGCTGAGCAAGTCCGCCCGCGACACCGGCGTCCGCGAACTCCGTGCACAGGGCCTTTCCCCCGAAGGCGTCATCGGGCTCGCCGCTGCAGCCATTGGCCTGATCGCGTCACCTCGAGCGATTCGCAGCTCAGACGTGCCATCACTGTTCCTTTGACCTCGCCTTTGACCTTTGACTTTTCTGTGGCTTCTTTGAGATAGAATCGAACCCCGCTGCGAGCAGCGGCGATTTCACGAGGAGACCTTGGCAGTCCGTTTGTTCATCGGAAATCTCCCCTACAGTGCGACCGAGGCCGATCTTCGCGCCCACTTCGCACCCGTCGCAGAGCCTTCCCACGTCGCCATGCCGGTCGATCGCGAGACCGGTCGCCCGCGCGGATTTGCGTTCGTCGAGTTTATCGACCGTGGAAAGGCCGAGGAAGTCATCCGCAAGTTTGACGCACAGCCGTTCCAGGGCCGGCCCCTCGCCGTCAGCGAAGCGCGCGCCCGCGAGGATCGCCCGCCGCGTCCTCCAGGGTCTGGAGGCTTCGGGCCTCGCCCCGGAGGTGGTGGCGGTGGCTTCGGCGGCCCACGTCCCGGCGGCTTCAGCGGCGGCGGTGGTGGATTCGGCGGCCCACGTCCCGGCGGCTTCGGCGGCGGCGGCGGTGGTTTCGCCCCACGCGGTCCGGGAGGACCACCCGGAGCGGGCGGACGCGATCGCAGCGCGAACTTTGGTCCCCCGGCGCCACCCAAGCGCCTACGGAACAAGAAAGGCGCCCAACAGGATCACAAACCTCGAGGCCCGATCAAGGAACGCTCGGGCGGCCGCATCTATGCGGTGGACGATCTCGAGGACGATACGACTCCGGACGTCGATGATGTCGCGACGAGCCTCCCGGAAGACGCGACAAGCCTGCCGGAAGACGCGACGAGCGTGCCGCCGGACGATGACGATACGGACAACCAGGACGAGGAGTAAGCGCGGGTAAGTGACCGTCTCAGCTCCTCAACTGGTCTCGCTGATAGCGGTCGCCATCGGCGCAGTCCTCTTCGTCGTCTCCCTTCGCTACATCAATCTCGCCGACACGATCGACGACGTGCTTCGGCTGGGGTTTGCCTTTCCGGCGATCCTCGTCCCCGGCTGCGTCTGGCATTTCTTGCGCACATACGGCTGGTGGATCGCATTCCCCGATCATGCCCGTCCATCATTCACGCGCCTGTTCCGCGTACGTCTGGCCGCCGATGCCATCAGCTTCTTCACTGTCCGCGGCCTCACCGGCGAGCCGCTGAAAGTCGTCCTGCTCTTCGACCGCGTTCCTCCGGCTGTCACCGCCGCCGCGATTGCGATCGAACGAACGGCGTTCGCGGTAATGGCGATTGTCGTCTCGGGACTGGTGTCGTACTTCGCAGTCCAGCAACTGCGCATGCCTGGCGGATGGGACGCGGTGTTCACGCTGGTGTCGGTCGGGGCTGTGCTGCTGCTGGGTGCCCTTGCCCAGATCGCGCGCCGGCGCACGGGCGACTACCTCGGACGCTTCGTCGGCCGCATCGGGGCACTCACCGGACGCCATCTCGAGTCGTCTCGAGTGATTCGCTTCATCCTCGATGTCGAGGACATCGTCCTCGACCTGCTGCGCGGCAGCCGTCGCCGTTTGATCATCCTCACTGTGCTGCCGATCGTCTGCTACGGCTTGATGGCGCTCGAAGTGTGGTTGGTACTCTGGGCGGTGGGGCAACCAATCGGCATCACCGCCGCGCTCGCGATTGAAACGTTCGCGCGAGTCAGCAGCGTGGCCTCGGCATTCATCCCGGCCAACATCGGCGCGCTGGAAGCCTCAAACGCTGCGCCGGTGGCGATGCTCGGTCTGGGTGGCGGCGGCGCGCTCGCTCTCTCACGCCGCGTCCGGGCGATGATCTGGGCCACGCTCGGGTTGATTTTGTACCCGCGCGTCAATTCCCAACGACCAACTGCCAACTCCCAACCACTCCCAACGCCCAACTCCCAGTAGGAACGGGGTCAACACGGAGAAACGGAGTAACGGAGAGCATTCTCACAACAGATCCTCCTTTCTCCGTTGCTCCGTGTTGATGGGCGTTGACTACGGTCCCGAATCCAACACCTTCCTATATTCAGACCATTCGATGCGCTGATCGACCTTTAGGCTGCGCAGCAGCAGGGCGCGGCCTTCGCCCGCGAAGCGGATCGACGTCGGTAGCCAGATCGCACCATCGATCGGCTGGCGCTGCAGCGTCACCGTGCTGCCTTCGTTGAGGCGAGCGATGAGACCAAAGCCGAACGAGATGGCCTCGACCGCCTTGGCGTCGATGCGGATCACTTCGCGGGCGGCTTCGTCCACCCAGACGCTGCCGGTAAACGACTGCGCGATCCGTCCTTCTCGCGTCTCCGGCTCGCCATCCGGCCTGGGCGTGAAGGTAATGACGATCGCGTCGCGGCCATTCACCACTTCACGTCGCGCAATCTTGAAATTGAGCATCGCCACGACGTCGTCCATGGTCGTGCGGCGGCCTTCACGCCGGCGCTCTTCTTTCACCTTGATGCGATCGACCTCGCCGTCGGTCACGGGTTTGCCGTCGCGCTCGATCAGCTTCCGCAGGATCACGGCGCCGTTTTCGATCGGCGTGACTTCCCAACCCTCGATGCCACCGGTGCCGACGCGGCCGAACGGGTTGACGTGGAATTCGGTGCGCCGCTCCTTGTATGAATAGTTGAACTGCGCGCGCTGCGATCGAATCAGGTTGTCGCGCGTGGCGCGCACGAAGGGGTCATGTTCCGGCAGCGGCCGCGAGACCTGCGCCAGCAGCGTCGTGGCGAGGAATGGCAGCACGAGCACCGTCCGAACGCGCATCAGACGCGGCACAGTCGCTCCGCGGCGCGCTCCAGCGTGGTGTCGCGCTTGGCAAAGCAGAATCGCAGGACCGGACCGGCTGGCTCACCGCCGCTGAGGAACGGCGAGATGGGAATGGCCGCGACGCCGTGCTCGCGGGTCAGCCGCAAGGCAAAGTCCGCGTCGCCTTCGTCAGTGATCGCCGAGTAGTCGAGCATCTGGAAGAACGTGCCGCGGCACGCCATCGTCTTGAAGCGCGATCCCTGAATGAGCGAGCGGAACGTGTCGCGGCGGCCCTGATAGAACGTCGTCACATCGCGGCATTCCGGATTGGTGCGGACGATGTCGGCGTAGGCCATCTGCGCCGGATGGTTGACCGCGAACGTCACCCACTGATGGATCGATTGGATCTCGCTGGTGAGCGCCGGCGGCGCCGCGCAATACCCCACCTTCCAGCCAGTGGTGTGATAGGTCTTGGCGAACGAGCTGATGACCACGGCGCGGTCGGCGATCTCGGGGTATCTGGCGAAGCTCTCATGCCGCGCCCCATCGAAGACGATATGTTCGTAGACCTCGTCGGCAATCACCACGGCGTCAGTGCCCTGCAGCACGCGTGCCAGCTCACGCACATCGTCTGCCGTCCACATCATGCCGGTCGGGTTGTGTGGCGAGTTCACCATGATGACGCGCGTGCGCGAAGTTACAGCCCGGCGTACCTCGTCCCAGTCGATGCGATAGTCGGGGTACCTGAGTGTGACGTATACAGGTTTACCGCCGCTCAAAATCACCGCCGGAGGGTATGAGTCGTAGGCGGGCTGAAACATCAGCACTTCGTCGCCTGGATGGACGAAGGCGGTCAGCGCCACGAACAGCGCTTCGGTCGCGCCGGTCGTGACCGTAATCTCAGTGACGGGATCGTATCGACGGCCGTAGAGCCGCTCGATCTTCGTGGACAGCGCCTCACGCAGCGCCACGACACCCGGCATCGGCGCGTACTGGTTGAACCCCTCGCGCATGTACTTGGCGACGGTGTCGATCAGTTCGGGCGACGTCTCGAAGTCGGGAAAACCCTGCGACAGGTTGATGGCGCCGACCTCGTTGGCCAGGCGTGTCATCACGGCAAAAATGCTGACGCCTCCCGCTGGAAGCTTCGATCGGATGGCCTGCGTGAACGACATCAAATCAATGATACCCGTCGAAAGGGCGACGCATGCGTCGCCCTTACTCCAGGAACTCGTGGGGCTTGAGGGAGACCAGCGGGTATTTGCGCCGCAACTCCACGACGCGATCGTAGTAGCCGACCTTGGGAATCTCCTTGCGCACCAGTCGATCGCGGAGGCGACGCAGTTCGAAGCGATACAGGTCGCTCACGAATTCGTGGACGACCTCCGGCCTGGTGGAGGACGACGGACGAATTCCGTGACGTGAGAGCTGGTCGAGGACGTCGGCGCGATACCGAAACGTCGTCACGGCCGCGGCGTGACCGGGCCCTGACATGCCGGGGTGGTGAGAAACGTGCGCGCCTCGGATAGCTCTGGCGGCTCGGGGGCCGTCCCCTTCCACGACGTCACGAGCGACTGATACTGCTTGCACGCGGTCGCGAGTGCATCGATTCGCACCGCGAGCCTGGCCAGACCCAGCGTGATTCGTGGCGTGACGCCGACGCGCTCCGCCGCCGTCATGTAGGCACGACGCGCCTCGTCATACCGATAGACCTGGAGCCACAAGTCGCCGGCCGCTTCGTGCGCGGTGATCATCGGCAAACCGGGACGCTTGGCGGCGAGGTCGCGATCCTCGAGTTGCACGGCATAGTCGATCATCAGCGCCAACTCGTCGCGTTCGCTCTGCGCCGCAGCTGCGGCAGCCTGGAGCACGAGTGCCGCGATCTGCGGCGGCCCTGACTTCCCCATCGTGTCTTGCAAGGTGGCGATCGACTGCAACACAGGCCGGAGCGATTCCGGTGATCCGCCCACCCGATACGCGTCGCGTGCCGCGATCCAGCCGCGCAGATACAGGACAGGCAACATCGCTTCCGTGCATCCCGACTTCACCGCCGCCTGCATTCGCTGGAGAGCGCCGGCCAAATCGAAGACCGCAGCCCGCTCGGAGGCGGCCTTCATCAGCGCCGTCGCTTCGGGACTGCATTGAGCCCCTTGCGCGAGCACCAGCACGAGCAGCGCCGTCGGCATTCTCCGACGATCGTACAGAAAAACAGCGGGCTATGGATTGACTGGAGGGGCGGGCTTCTTCTTGGGTCCGGGCTTCGCGCCCTTGCTGACGAGGAAATCGATGACCGATTGATATTTCAGCGCCTGCGCTGCATCGAGCGCCGTGCGTCCATCGGCAGCGGCGACGTTGACGTCCACGTCAACCTCCATCACCAGCTTCACCGTCTCGAGCATCAACGCCTCACGCTGACTGCGGTCTGGAGCCATCCAACCTCGTCCGCCGCCCATTCCGGTCGCCGCCATGAGCGGCGTGATCGTTTCCACGCGATGCTCGGGCGGACCGTCGGGATAGAAGTCGGCGTGTTGCACGAACCGCGGATTGGCGCCGCTCTTCACGAGCGCCCGCATGACGGACGGCTGCGTGAACCGCGCCGCCAGCCAGTACGGCGACGCGCCGATGAGCTGCGGCGGGAAGTTGAAGTCGGTAGACGATCGCCGTGTCGGCGTCCACGTGCGAAGCGGCAGGTTCGGATCGGCGCCGTGCGCGAGCAGCGTCATCACCGTCTTCTCATCGCGCCGCATGATGGCTTCGTGCAGCGCAGTGAATCCGGCCGCAGAGGCATTCGCCTCCGCGCCTTTGTCGAGCAGGAACTCGACGAGATCGCCAAAGCCCGAGTGCGCGGCCAGCACCAGGGCGCTCACACCCCACGCGTCAGCATCGTTGACATCGGCGCCGGCACCGACGAGGAGCTTCGCCGATGCGAGATCGCCGACACGCGCCGCAAACAGCAGCGCCGTGTCGCGTCCGTGCGGGATGCTGCGGTTGTACTCGAGACGTCCATGCGGCGGCACGGCCTGGACGTAACCCCATTCATCCGATCGCGCCTGCACATCCGCGCCGTGCGCGAGCAGCACCTTGACGACATCAGGATGCTTCTGGGCGACGGCCCACATGAGTGCCGTCTGGTTTCGCGCGCCATGCGCGTTCACGTTGGCGCCCTTGGCGAGCAACTGCTCGACGACGTCCTCGCTGCCCGACCGCGACGCCACCATCACCGGCGTCTCGCCGGCGAGCAACACGACGTTCGGATTCGCTCCAGCCTGCAGGAGCCTCCGCACCATCGCGCTGCTCCCGTTCATGCTCGCGGTCCACAACGCCGTCGCGCCCAGATCGTTCGCGATGTTGACGTTCGCGCCCGCGTTGATCAGCAACTCGGCGCTCTCACCGTCATCGCGATAGCTCGCCCACATCAACGCCGTGGACCCATCGGCCTCGGTCGCGTTGACGTCCACACCTTTCTTCAACAGCGTCGCGAGCTCGTCGCGATCGCCCTGCCTGACCGCGGAGATGAGGTCCGGGCGGCCGTCGGCGCGCATCAGCGACTGACCTGGCACGACTGCCGCAGCAACGGCGATCAGGACGAAGCGGATCAGTGAACGCGACATATCACTACACGCCCGGTAACGGATCGATGGGCAGCTTGCCCGTGCTGCCGCCGATCTTGTCGATCGGCACATCGAGCTTGTCCATCAACGTGACGAGGAGGTTGGCCAGCGGCGTTTTGTTGTCGTACTTCAGATGCCGTCCGCCCTTGAGCCGCCCGGCTCCACCGCCAACGAGGAGGATCGGCAGGTTGTCGCCGGCGTGCCGGTCGCTGTTGGAGATGCCGGAGCCATAGAGGATGGTCATGTGATCGAGCAGCGAGCCGTCGCCGTCCGGCGTCGCCTTCAGCTTGGCCAGATAGTTCGCGAACAACTGCATGTGATAGCGGTTGATCAGCGATAGCCGCTGAATCAGGTCCGGCTGGTTGCCGTGATGCGAGAGCGGATGATGCGCTTCGGGCACGCCGATCTGCGGATACGGCCGCGCGCTCTGCTCCTTGCCGATCATGAACGAGATGACACGCGTGAGATCCGATTGGAGCGCGAGCCGTTGCAAATCGAGCATCAGCGCCAGGTGATCTTCGAACACCGGCGGCACGCCCTGCGGCTCGGCGAGTGTGGGCAGCTCGATGTCCCGCTGCTCCTCCGCTCGCTGAATGCGGCGCTCGACATCGCGTACCGACTCCGTATACTCGTTGACCTTGCTCTGATCCTGCGGCCCGAGATCGTTTCTGAGACGAGTCAGCTTGTCGTTGACCGAATCGAGAATGCTCTTCTGCTGACGCATGCGCGCCTGACGCGCCTTCGCGTCAGTACTTCCCGTGTCGCCAAACAACTTCTCGAACACCGCCCGCGGGTTGTATTCCATCGGCAGCGCCTGCGTCGGGCTCCGCCAGCAGAGCGTGTGCGTGTAGACGCAACTGAGGTTGCCCGTGCACGCGCCGGCATTGTTCGGCGGATCCATCGCCAGTTCGAGTGACGCCACCTGCGTCGTCGCCGAGAAGTGCTTGGCGAGGAGCTGGTCCATCGACACGTCGGCGATGATCTCGACCTCGGTCCTGCCGCCGCGGGTCGTGCCGGTCAGAAACGATCCGGATGCACCAGCGTGGATGTAGTTCCAGTTCGCCTTGAGGCCGGACAGCGGAAGAATCTGATTTCGAAACGGCGCGAGCGGCTCGAGGATCGGCGAGAGCTCGAACGCCGCGCCCTCGCCTTTCGGCGTCCAGAACTCCATGGCCATCCCGTTCGGGACGTAGAACGTCTGGAAGCGATGGGCTGGAGCCGCGGCCGCGCGTGCGCGCGACGACCAGGCGGGCACCATGGCATCGAGAAACGGCAGCGCGAGCGTCGCACCCACTCCCCGCAACACGGTGCGTCGCGGCAACGACTTCGCGGTCAGGTAAGACATGTCCGCTCCAATCACTCCCTCGTCTCGAGGGGCGCTCTCCTGAGAAACGTGGGGCTCTTCACGATTCCAACGATGATGGATGACCAGCGATAGTCGTCGCGGGCCGCGTCGTTGACGATCTGACGTACGGCCGGCTGATCGAAGTACTCGACGCGACGGCCAAGCGCGTATGCCAGAAGCTTCGACGTGACAGCGGACGGGAATCGCTGCGGCTGCGCCAGCAGCGCCGTGCGCAACCCGGTGAAGCCCACCAGCGTGTCACCGCCAATCGTACGCCCGCTGGCATCGACCGCCTTACCCGATTCGTCCGTCGTGCGCCAGCCACCGGTCGCGTCGAAATTCTCGAGCGCAAACCCCAGCGAGTCGATCAACGAAT
>Ga0070673_100002674_pt1 | contig 10908 bp, 9 predicted proteins | sample KBSM23metaG_FD_65342 | JGI IMG/M metagenome (GOLD analysis project Ga0070673, IMG submission 65342) | Miscanthus rhizosphere microbial communities from Kellogg Biological Station, Michigan, USA - KBS M2-3 metaG | ecosystem: Host-associated > Plants > Roots > Rhizosphere > Soil ...
ACCGAATGACCCTGCCCTGTGCCGAGGTTGAGGCGCAACGACTCGCCGCCGGCGAGGAGATGACGCAAAGCGCTCACGTGCGCGATGGCGAGATCGCTGACGTGGACGTAGTCGCGCACCGCGGTTCCGTCGGCCGTCGGATAATCGGTTCCGAAGACGGACACGTGCGGACGGCGTCCTTGCGCCGCAGCGATGACGAGCGGGATGAGGTGAGTCTCCGGCTCGTGATCCTCGCCAAGCTCGCCTTCGGCATCCGCTCCTGCGGCGTTGAAGTAGCGCAGCGCCGCATAGCGGAGCTCATGCGCCGCGCCGAAGCGCGCCAGCGCCCGCTCGACGAAGAGCTTCGATTCGCCGTAGGGGTTCACCGGGTGTTGCGGATGATCCTCGTCGATCGGCAGCGTGCGCGGATCGCCGTAGGTCGCGCAGGTGGACGAGAACACCATCGCGCTCACGCCCTCGTGCCGCATCGCTTCGAGCAGAGTCACGCTGTTGGAGAAGTTGTTCTGGAAGTACTTGCCCGGCTCCTGCATCGATTCGCCGACGTAGGCATAGGCAGCGAAATGGACCACCGCCGCAATGCGGCGCTCGCGCAAGACGCGGCGCACGAGGTCGCCATCCGCGAGATCTCCGCGAACGAACGGACCCCAGCGCACGGCCGAAGGATGTCCGTAGACGAGGTTGTCGAGGGTGACCGGCACGTAGCCGGCCTTCGCCAGCTCCTTGCAGGCGTGGCTGCCGATATAGCCGGCGCCGCCGGTGACGAGAACGTTAGCCGCCAACGGCCCGAACCCCGAAGTGCGCGTCGGTCGCGTTGGCTGCCTGCGGCACGTGCAGGTCGGCCGGCGCGCTGTCCGATCGTTGCAGGAGCTTGTCGAAATAGCTGATCGTCTTGCGCAGCCCGGCCTCGAGACCGACTTTCGGCTCCCATTGCAGGGTGGCGCGCGCTCGAGCGATATCCGGACAGCGCTGACGCGGGTCGTCCGCCGGTAGCGGGAGGCGCACGAGCTTCGAGCGCGAGCCGGTCAGCGCAATGACCTTCTCGGCGAGCTCCAGAATCGTGAATTCCGTCGGGTTGCCGAGGTTGATCGGTCCGACGAGGTTCTTCGGCGTCGCCATCAACCGGATGAACCCCTCGATCAGATCGGCGACGAAGCAGAACGAGCGCGTCTGCGAACCGTCGCCGTAAATGGTGATCGCCTCGCCGCGCAGTGCCTGCACGATGAAATTCGACACCACGCGCCCGTCGTCCGGGTGCATGCGCGGGCCGTAGGTGTTGAAGATGCGCGCCACTTTGATATCGATGCCGTGGCGGCGGTGATAGTCGAAGAAAAGCGTTTCGGCGCTGCGCTTGCCCTCGTCGTAGCACGCCCGGATCCCGGTGGGGTTGACGTGCCCCCAATACGTCTCGGGCTGCGGATGCACGTCGGGGTCGCCGTAGACCTCGCTGGTCGACGCCTGAAGAACTCGCGCGTCGAGGCGCTTGGCGAGACCCAGCACGTTGATCGCGCCAAGCACGCTGGTCTTGAGCGTGTGCACCGGGTCGTATTGGTAGTGCCGCGGTGACGCCGGGCACGCGAGGTTGTAAATCTGGTCGACCCGCACGAAGATCGGATTCGTCACGTCGTGCTCCAGGATGCTGAAGCCCGGATTGGCGACAAGGTGCGCGATGTTGCGCCGGCGGCCGGTGTGGAAGTTGTCGAGGCAGATGACCTCGTGCCCCTCCGCCAGCAGGCGATCGCACAGGTTGGACCCGAGAAAGCCGGCGCCGCCGGTCACCAGGATTCGCTTCGCTTCGCCTTGCTGAGCATGCATATTTCCCCCCGGGCCGGGCGGCGCCATTGGTCTAGCGAGAGTGATCGAAAACGGATCTCAAGCGGCTCTTATAGTAGCGTGAATGTTGCACCGCACATAATAAATATGTTGCGATGCACAATACCGATTGAGGCAGGTACGCGTCCAAATTACCAATACAATTCAACGCCGGTAAAGTTTGCTTGGGATCGCGGCCCATCCTGCGCTGCTGCAGGATTTTCATGGGATGCAATGAGCGTGCCTGGCTGCTAAGTCGCCAGAATTAAGCAACTTTTTGCAAATCCGCTTCGGAAAACCTCAGGGAGTGTAAGAATTGGCGACACCCAAGGAACCCTCGCGCGGCGAATGGCGCTATTCCCCAGCGGGTTGGGCGGGGCGGCGATGATCGAAAATTCCGCTCCCCCGTCCACTCGAGTCCTCTGGATGGTGTTCGGGGCTATTGCTCTCCTGTGGTTCGCCTCGCTCGATGCGCGCCACCTCTTTCATCCCGACGAGGGACGCTATGCCGAGATCGCGCGCGAGATGGCCGAGACCGGCGACTGGGTCACGCCGCGTCTCAACGACCTCAAGTACTTCGAGAAGCCGCCGTTCCAGTATTGGGTAACCGCCGCCGGCTTCCGGGTGTTCGGCGTCCACGAGTGGGTGGCTCGCCTATGGCCGGCGATCGCCGGACTTATCGCCATTCTGGCGATTGCGATGGCGGGACGCGCGCTGGGGGGAACCCCAGTCGGCGCCTATGCGGGGCTCGCGCTTGCGACGACCGTCTGGCAGGTCGTGATCTCGCAGATCGTGACGCTGGATTCCGGGCTATCGTGTTTCCTGGCGATCGCGTTCGCCGCGTTCGTCATCGCCCAGCAAGAGGCGACGGCTGAGAGCGCGCGACGACGCTGGATGTGGCTCGCCGCGGCCGCACTCGCCGGCGCCACGCTGTCCAAAGGGCTCGTCGCGCTGGTGATCCCCGGCGGCGCGCTCGTCGTCTATACGGCGCTCACGCGCGATTTCGCGGTGTGGAAGCGCCTTCATCTCGCGTCGGGATTCGCGCTCTATCTCGCGCTCGCGGCCCCGTGGTTCGTCCTCGTCTCGCGCGCCAACGATGAGTTCTTCCGCTTCTTCTTCATTCACGAGCACTTTCAGCGCTTCCTGCAAGGCGGGCACGAGCGTCCCGGCGCGTGGTACTACTTCATCCCCTGGTTCGTGCTCGGCATGATGCCGTGGCTCTCCGTCGTGCTGTTCGGCGCGCGGCGCGCGTGGGTCGACGGCACACCCAACGCGCTCGGCTTCTCCTGGCAGCGTTTCGCGCTCTCGTGGGCTGCGTTCGTTTTCCTGTTCTTCAGCGCTTCGGGATCGAAGCTGCCGTCCTACATCCTGCCGATGTTCCCGCCGCTCGCGCTCGTCGTCGGATGGCTGCTCGTGCGCTTCGACACGCGCACCCTGATGCGCTTGTTCGTTCCCATGGTCGTCACTGGAACCGCAGTGGTGCTGCTGCTCGTCGCCGTATACGACCGCGCCGTGCCGCGGTTCGCCGGCGAGCGCGTGCCCATCGAGACGCTCATTTCTTTCGGAGCCTGGCTCAAAGCGGCTGCCGCAGTTTCCGCCGTCGGCGGCATCGTTCTCTTCTTCGCGTTGCGGAAGGGATCGGCCGAGGCACGCTTCAACGGCTTCGCGGTGCAGTCGCTGACGGTTCTCGCCGGGCTGCAGCTCGCGATCGCGGGATTCGAGGCGCTGAGCCCGATACGTTCCAGTTCGGATATCCTGCGGACTGCGCTTCGAGCCGAAACGGCCGTTGCGGAGGCCCCTTTCTACCAGGTCGGGATGTACGATCAAACCGTTCCCTTCTATCTCAAGCGCCCGACGCGAATCGTCGACTACCGGCAGGAGCTCTCGCTCGGCATCGACTCCGAGCCGCAAAAACAGGTGCCCACGCTCGAGGCGTGGATTGCCGAATGGCAGGCGCTGCCGAAGGGCTACGCGCTGATGGACCGGGAGCTCGAGGCGCCGCTCACCGCGCACGGCGTGCCCATGCGGGTCCTCGCGCGGGATGCGCGGCGGGTCGTGGTGAGCCGTCAATGACGCTTGCCGCGCTCGCATTCCTGATGACCGGGGTGTTGCTCAACGCCGCCGCCCAGCTCCTGCTCAAGGCCGGTACCAATGCGCTCGGCGTGCTCACGCTGACGCGTGAAAACTGGTCGGACACGTTCTTCAGGATGGCGACCGAGGGCCACTTCGTCATCGGCATCGCCTGCTACGCGCTGTCCGTCGTCGTCTGGATCTTCGGCCTCTCGCGCGTTCCCGTGTCGATGGCGTATCCGCTGCTGTCGGTCGGCTACGTCGTCAACGCCGTCGCAGCGCACTTCCTGTTCGGCGAGGTGGTCTCCGTCTCGCGCTGGCTCGGCATCGGATTCATCGTGATCGGCGTGACGCTGGTTGCGCGGAGCTAGCGACGTGCGAGTTCCCCGATGAGCGACCTGCCTTACCTCAAGTTCGCGGGTCCGGTCCTGGACGAGGCAACGATCTCCGGGGTTGCCGACGTTCTGCGCTCCGGCTGGATCACGAGCGGTCCGTGGGTACAGAGGTTCGAGCAGGCGCTGTCGCAATTCTGCGGCGGCCGGCCCGTGAAGGCCGTGACCTCGGCGACGGCGGCCATCGAGATCGCGCTCCAACTTGCGGGGGTGGGGCCGGGCGACGAGGTGATTGCACCGGCGCAGAGCTTCTTCACCACGCTCAACATGATCGCGAAAGTCGGGGCCAGGCCCGTGTTCGTCGATTGCGATTTGACGACGCGCAATCTTGACCTCGATCAAGCCGAAGCCTTGATCACGTCGCGTACGAAGGCGATCATGCCGACACACTGGCCGGGCTCGCTCGTCGACCTCGACGCGCTGTACGGGCTCGCAGACCGGCGTGGGCTGCGCGTCATCGAGGACGCGGCGCTGGTGATGGGATCGCAGTGGAAGGGACGCAACGTCGGCGCGATCGGCGATCTCGTCGTCTTCAGCTTCCACCCGAACAAGAACATGACGACGATCGAAGGCGGCGCGCTTGTTGTTAACGACGATGCGGAGGCGAAGCGCGTCGACGCGCTGCGCTTCCACGGGATCACCTACCGCGACGACCGAACGCGCGACGTCGCGTTCGCCGGCGGGAAGTTCAATCTTCCCGACGTCAATGCGCGGATCGGCGTGGCTCAGCTCGAAGCGCTGCCGCGATTCCTGGCCACGCGACGAGCGCTCGTCGACCGCTATTTCGAGCGCTTCGCGACCGAGCCTTCCTGTGAGCTCCCTTGCCCGCCACGCGAAGGCGACGGCCAGTCGTGGAACATGTTCTCGGTCCTGCTGCCGCTCCCCGAAATGGCCATGACGCGCCAGCAGTTCCGCGCCACGCTCGAAGCGCAGCGCATCGGCACCGGTGTCTCCTACGAAGCGCTGCACTTGAGCACCCTGGGCCGTGGCTACGGGTACAAGGAGGGCGACTTTCCGGTGACCGAGCGGATCGCCCGCGAAACCGTTACGCTACCTCTGCACGCCGCGATGACGGAAGGCGACGTCGATCGGGTTTGCTCGGCCGCCGCCGCCGCCATCGCCCGCGCGCGATCCTGACCCGGCGCAAAACGCCATGACGAACCCCGCACTGTCGGTCGTGATTCCCGTTTACAACGAGGAAGGGAGCTTGCCGACGCTGTTCGCGCGGCTCTATCCGGCGCTCGATGCGCTCGGCACGACCTACGAGGTGATCTACGTCAACGACGGCAGCCGCGACCGTTCGGCCGCGCTGTTGCGGGAGCAGTGGGAGCGCCGGCCCGACACGACGCGCGTCATCCTGTTCAACGCCAACTACGGCCAGCATCCGGCGATCGTCGCCGGATTCGAGCATTGCCGCGGCGAGCGCATCGTGACGATGGACGCGGACTTGCAGAACCCGCCGGAGGAGATCGGCAAGCTCCTGGCGGCGATGGACCAGGGCCACGATTACGTCGGCGGCGTGCGGCTCGCGCGCGAGGACTCGTGGTTCCGGCGGTTCGCGTCGCGGGCGATGAACCGCCTGCGCGAGCGCATCACCCGTATCCGCATGACGGACCAGGGTTGCATGCTGCGCGCGTACAGCCGCGAGATCGTCGCCGCGATCGCCGCGAGCCGCGAGGTGAGCACATTCATCCCCGCGCTCGCCTACACGTTCGCCAGCAATCCGGCCGAGGTCGACGTCGCGCACGAGGCGCGCGCGGCGGGAAAGTCGCACTATCCGGTCTACAAGCTCATCCGGCTCAACTTCGACCTCATCACCGGCTTCTCGCTGGTGCCGCTGCAGCTCTTCTCGATGTTCGGCATGCTGGTCGCCACGCTGGCCCTGATCGCGTACGTGATCGTCATCGTCTATCGGCTGTTCCACGTCCATCCCGACGACGCGCTCTCGGTTTTCTGGGACCGCGACATCCTCGCCTTCTTCCTGGTCGGCATGATGCTGTTCGGGCTCGGGCTCATCGGCGAGTATGTCGGCCGCATCTACCATCAGGTCCGTGCCCGCCCGCGGTACATGATTCGCGCCGTGCTTGAAGCCGCGAGCGACGAGCCCGTCGAGCGCAGGCGCGAGGATCCCGTCCAGCGCGGCCTACGATCGCCGCAATGACGCGGGCGGTCGTCTTCGCGTACCACAACGTCGGCGTACGTTGCCTGCGCGTGCTGCTCTCTCACGGCGTCGACGTGCCGCTCGTCGTCACGCATCGCGACGATCCGGCCGAGGACCGCTGGTTCGCTTCCGTGATGGACACCGCCGCCGAATCCGGGATTCCGACGCGCACGCCGGAGGATCCGAATGCGCCGGACTTCGTCCGGGAGGTCGGCGCGCTCGCACCGGACTTTCTCTTCTCGTTCTACTACCGCACGCTGCTCGGCGCACCCCTGCTCGATGCCCCCAGGCTCGGCGCGCTCAACATGCATGGCTCGCTGTTGCCTCGCTATCGCGGCCGGGCACCGGTGAACTGGGCGGTGCTCAACGGCGAGCGGGAGACCGGCGCGACGCTTCACTACATGACGGCGAAAGCCGATGCCGGCGACATCGTCGCGCAAACGGCCGTCCCCATCCTTCGCGACGACACCGCACGCGAGGTGTTCGACAAGGTCACGGTCGCCGCGGAGATCGCACTCGACGGCGTGCTGCCGGCGCTCATGGCCGGGACGGCGCCTCGGCGTCCGCAGGATCTCGCGGCCGGCCGCTATTTCGGCCGCCGGCGCGCCGAGGATGGAGCTATCGACTGGAGCCGCGACGCGACGACGATCCACAACCTCGTGCGCGCGGTCGCCCCGCCCTATCCCGGCGCCTGGACCACAGTAGCCGGAGCGCCGGCGCGGGTGCTGCGTACGCGCGTGCTCGATTCGTCGGCGCCGCCCGCAGGTGACGCGGTGATCGAAGTCCGCGACGGCCGGCTCGTCGCCCGCTGCGGCGGCGGCGGAACGCTGCACGTGCTCGCGCTGGAGATCGGCGGCGTGCCGTGCGATGCGCCGTCGCTGCTCGCCCGTCATGGCGGCAAACCCGTGGCATTGGGAACGCCGGGGGGCGGCCTCCCCGCACACGTATAATCCGCTCCTCCCAAGGGCGCCTTTCACCGGTAAAGCGAAGTCCCCTGCGGCGCGCTGAAGTAAAGGGCGCGCCGCCCCTGCGAACTCCCTGTATAGGGCCCAGGCATGCGCAAAATCCTCATTCTCGGCGTCAATGGCTTCATCGGCCATCACCTGTCCCGCCGCCTGCTGCTCGACGCCCCCGACGCCGAGATCTACGGGATGGACATGCAGTCGGACCGTCTGCAGGAGGTATTGCCCGACAAGCGGTTTCACTTCTTCGAAGGCGACATCACGATCAACAAGGAGTGGATCGAGTACCACATCAAGAAGTGCGACATCGTGCTGCCGCTCGTCGCCATCGCCACTCCGGCGACGTACGTCAAGGAGCCGCTGCGCGTCTTCGAGCTCGACTTCGAGGCGAACCTGCCGATCGTGCGGGCGTGCGTCCGTTACGGCAAGCGGATCATCTTTCCGTCGACGTCGGAGGTCTACGGGATGTGCGGCGACGACGAGTTCGATCCCGCCACCTCCTCGCTCGTGCTGGGCCCGATCGACAAGCCGCGCTGGATCTACGCCTGTGCAAAGCAGCTGATGGACCGGGTGATCCACGCCTATGGGCTGCAGTCGGGCCTCGACTACACGCTGTTCCGGCCGTTCAACTGGATCGGCTCCGGACTCGACTCGATCAATACGGCGAAGGAAGGCAGCTCGCGCGTCATCACGCAGTTCCTGGGACACATCGTCCGGGGCGAGCCGATCAAGCTCGTCGACGGCGGAACGCAGAAGCGGACCTTCACCTACATCGACGACGGGATCGCCGCGCTGATGACGATCATCGCCAATCCGGGCGGCGTCGCGTCGAGCCAGATCTACAACATCGGCAACCCCGCCAACAACTATTCGGTGCGCGATCTCGCGACGATGATGCTCGACCTCGCGCTCGAGTACCCCGAATACCGCGATCTCGCGAGCAAGGTGAAGATCGTCGAGACGACGGCGGATCAGTATTACGGCACGGGCTACCAGGACGTCCAGAATCGCGTGCCCAAGATCGACAACACGCGCGCGGACCTCGGCTGGCAGCCGCGCGTGGCGATGGACGAGGCGCTGAAGCGGATCTTCGACGCGTATCGCGGGCAGGTCGCCGAAGCTCGAAGGCTCGTGGACTGAGTAACAGCAACGCAATGCTGCTCGCCCTCAAGGTCGACGTCGACACGCTGCGCGGAACGCGCGAGGGCGTGCCGACGCTCGTCACGCTGCTGAAGAAGCACGCAGCCGACGCGACGTTCCTGTTTTCGCTGGGCCCCGATCACACGGGTCGCGCGATCAAGCGCGCATTCCGCCGCGGCTTCCTGGGCAAGGTGCGCCGCACGTCGGTCGTTCGCCACTACGGGTTGAAGACGCTGCTGTACGGCACGGTGCTGCCCGGACCGGACATCGGCCGTCGCGCCCGCGACGTGATGCGCTCGACGCGCGACGCCGGGTTCGAAACGGGAATACACGCCTGGGACCACGTTCGCTGGCAGGACGGCGTTGCCGCGGCGAACGCCGCGTGGACGCACGCGGAAATGCAGCGCGCCTGCGACCGCTACACCGAAATCTTCGGCACGGCTCCGCTGGTGCACGGCGCTGCCGGATGGCAGATGAACGTACACGCGCTCCGGCTCACGCAACGGCTGGGGTTCGAGTATTGCTCCGATGGCCGCGGCACGCATCCCCATCTGCCTGTCTGGAACGGCGAGTTGATCCGTTGCCCGCAGCTGCCGACGACGCTGCCGACGCTCGACGAGCTCATCGGCTGCGACGGCATCACCGAAGCCAATGTCGCGGCCCATCTCCTCGAGCGGACGAAGACGGCCGCGCCCGCGCACGTCTACACGCTGCACGCCGAGCTCGAAGGAATGCGGCTCGCGCCCGTCTTCGAGCAGCTGCTCGCCGGGTGGAAAGCGCAGGGCTGGAAGCTGGTCTCGATGCAGACCCTGCTCGGCACGCTGCAACCGCTTGCGCTTCCGCGCTGCGAAGTCGGCCCCGGTACGATCGAAGGACGTTCCGGCACCCTGCTCGTGCAGCGGGAGGAGTTCCTCGCCGACGTCGACCTGGGGCAGATGGCGTGGCAGCGGCGTAACGAACCCTCGCCGACGCTGGGCGGCGCGAAGCTCGCCCTCGATTCCGGTGCATAACAATCCCCTTCCTTCGAACCGCTCGTTCGGCACGCTGTTCGTCGTCGTCTTCGCGCTCCTGGGCGCCTACGGCTGGTGGCGCGGCAGCGCGTTCTACGGGTTCGCGCTCGCCCTCTCGGCGGTGACACTCGTGCTGACGCTCGCGAAGCCCGACTGGCTCGCGCCCGCCAACCGAGCGTGGATGAAGCTCGGCGAGCTCCTGAACAGAATCGTCAGTCCGATTGCGCTCGGGATCGTCTTCTACGGAGTGCTGACGCCGATGGCACTGGTCATGCGCCTCATCGGGCGCGACGCGATGCAGCGCCGTTTCGACCCATCCGTCAGCACCTACTGGATCGAGCGCAAGCCCCCCGGACCCGATCCGTCCGGGCTGCCCAACCAGTTCTGACCGGCGGCGCGCGACGCTCATGCGCATCCTCGGGCTTTCCGCCTACTATCACGACGCCGCGGCGGCGCTCGTGGTCGACGGCCGGATCGTGTTCGCGGCCCAGGAAGAGCGCTTTACTCGGCGGAAGCATGACGCGGCATTTCCGCACGAAGCGATTCGCTCCTGCCTCGAGACGACCGGAGTCAAGGCGGGCGACATCGACGTCGTCGCGTTCTACGACAAGCCGTTCCTCAAATTCGAGCGCCTGCTCGAGACGTATCTCGCGTTTGCGCCGCGCGGCTTCACTTCCTTTCGGCAAGCGGTGCCGTTGTGGCTCAAGGAAAAGCTGTTCCAGAAGAGCCTGCTCATCAAGGAGCTGGGGACGATCGCCGAAGGCGTCGACTGGGAGCCGAAGCTCATCTTCTCCGAGCATCACCTGAGCCACGCCGCAAGCGCGTTCTTTCCGTCGCCGTTCCGCCGCGCGGCGGTCCTGACGATGGACGGGGTGGGCGAATGGACGACGACTTCGCTGGCGCTTGGCGAGGATACCGGCCTCAAGGTGATCCGCGAGATTCACTTTCCCCACTCGATAGGACTTCTGTATTCGGCGTTCACCTATTACACCGGCTTCAAGGTCAATTCCGGCGAGTACAAGGTGATGGGCCTCGCGCCGTACGGGGATCCGAAATACGCCGGCCTCATCAAAGAAAAGCTCGTCGACATCAAGGACGACGGCAGCTTCCGGCTGAATCTGGAGTACTTCGACTACTGCACCGGCCTCACGATGACCAACGAGCGCTTCGACGCGCTGTTCGGGGGCCCGCCGCGCCGTCCGGAAGCGCCGCTCACGCAACGCGACATGGACCTCGCGGCGTCGGTCCAGGCGGTGACCGAGGAGATCGTGCTGAAGCTTGCGCGTGCCGTCGGTCGCGAAACGGGCGAGCGCAATCTCTGCCTGGCGGGCGGCGTCGCGCTCAATTGCGTCGCCAACGGCAAG
>Ga0070673_100002675_pt1 | contig 10907 bp, 9 predicted proteins | sample KBSM23metaG_FD_65342 | JGI IMG/M metagenome (GOLD analysis project Ga0070673, IMG submission 65342) | Miscanthus rhizosphere microbial communities from Kellogg Biological Station, Michigan, USA - KBS M2-3 metaG | ecosystem: Host-associated > Plants > Roots > Rhizosphere > Soil ...
GCGCCGTGCGCTGTCAGTTGGGCTCGTAGGCAACTGCGCGGAAGTTCTTCCTGAGTTGCTCCGACGAGATGTGGCGATCGATGCCATCACGGATCAAACGAGCGCTCATGATCCGCTCGACGGTTATGTGCCTGCGGGTGTAACACTCAGCGAGGCTCGCGAACTTCGACGAACTGATCCGCAGGGTTATGTCCAGCGTTCGACTGCCTCAATGGCGCAGCACGTGACCGCGATGCTTGAGTTGCAGAAAGCAGGCGCGGTCGCGTTCGACTACGGCAACAACATTCGCAAGTTCGCTTTCGATGCTGGTTGTCGCGACGCATTCGACATTCCTGGTTTCGTTCCTGAATACATTCGACCATTGTTCTGCGAAGGCAAGGGGCCGTTCCGCTGGGTTGCGTTGTCTGGCGCTGCCGAAGACATTCGTAAGACGGATGATCTTGCGCTCGAACTTTTTCCTGAAGACCGAACGTTGAATCGCTGGCTGCGACTTGCGCGTGATCGCGTGCAGTTCCAGGGATTGCCTGCGCGCATTTGTTGGCTAGGTTATGGCGAACGTGCTGAGATGGGAGAGGCGATTAATGAGCTTGTTCGTCGCGGAGAACTCCAGGCGCCCATTGCCATTGGCCGCGATCATCTCGACACGGGATCAGTCGCTTCACCTTTTCGTGAGACCGAAGGTATGCGAGATGGATCGGATGCGATCGCAGATTGGCCGATTCTAAATGCACTACTCAACACCGCCAGCGGTGCAAGCTGGGTGTCGTTTCATCACGGCGGCGGCGTTGGCATTGGTTACTCACTTCATGCAGGCCAAGTTTCTGTGGCTAATGGCACGCCAGAAGCCTCAACGCGTTTGAATCGCGTACTGACTAATGATCCTGGACTTGGTGTGGCGAGACATGTCGATGCGGGTTATGAGGAAGCGGAGAAAACGGCGCTGGATAAAGGAATTTCCATACCAATGCTGAATAAATAGATTCTAGGTAATGTGAATGGTTTCAAAGAAAAGTATCGAGTAATATTGAAGCGCCTCGCGATCAATTAGATCAATCCAGTTCGACTTCCCTAAGGTAATAGCGGAAGTCACGGACATCTTAAACGCCACGACAGTCATTGAGGCGCGGTGATAGAATCTCCCGCGATGGCTGTAATCTTAGAACTAAAACCGGAAGTTGAAGAACGGATCGCTGCTGAAGCCAAAGCGCTTGGCTTATCGGTAGAGGACTATATTCAGCGCAAGTTGGAGGGGTCTACGACGGCTGAGCCTAATACACTTCCGTTTGAAGAGTGGATGGAAAAATGGAATGAATGGCTGCACAGCCACGATTACATCAAAGCACCGCCACTTTCAGACGAGGCCATCAACCGCGAGAGTATTTATCGCGATCGTGAAGATAAGCAACTGTGAAGTGGCTCGTAGACACGAACGTGCTACTCCGCAGCACGCAAACTTCTCATCCCGTGTATGACGATGTAGTGCGCTCTGTTTCGATCCTCGCCACCCGGCGAGACGAGCTTCACGTCGTTGCTCAAAACCTGATTGAATTTTGGTCGGTCGCTACGCGGCCCATTGAAAAAAATGGACTGGGACTCAGCGTCGCCGAAACCGACGTAGAAGTAACCAGGCTCAAAAATCTGTTTGCGCTGGTTCCTGACACGCCTGAAATCTTTTCCGAGTGGGAAAGAATTGTCCGTCAATATCAAGTCTCTGGAAAGCAGGTTCACGACGCACGCCTCGTAGCGGCGATGAAAGTGCACGGCTTGCAGAATCTCTTGACCTTCAACGACGGTGACTTCAAGCGGTATACCGAGATCACAGCTGTCAATCCTCAGCATGTTGTCTAGACTTTACCTAAAATCGAAGACTTAACTTAGGCGGAACGGATTCAATGAAACTCAAACGCTGCGCTATTTACCTGTTAGTCTTGCTTTGCTCGAATACCGCATTAAATGTCCGCTTTGTCGCGGAAGCATCGGGGCCGCCGAAGGGGCTCACCATCGCCGCCGATGCACCTGAACCGCGTGCGAAGAGCGGCAAGAAGCTACTAACGGCACTCGATCTGATGAAGGTCGCGAACGTAACTGCGCCACGGCTTTCTCCTGATGGTTCCCGCCTCGCTTACATCGTCTCCGAAGTAAAGATGGAAAAGGACAAAGAGTGGAAGACGGTGGGCCAGGTGTGGGTCAAACCACTTTCAGGCGGCGATGCGCATCAGTTCACGCGCGGAGAAAAAAGCGCTTCGGCCGTGGAATGGTCGTCTGATGGAAAGCTGCTCGCGTTTCTAAGCGACCGCGAGAAAGACGGCGAACGTCAGGTTTGGATGATGCCTGCGGATGGAGGCGAAGCCTGGGTTGTCACTTCGCATAAAGGCGGCGTAACTGGCTTTCACTTTTCTCCTGATGGAAAAAGTTTGCTGCTAACAGCGACCGATCAACTTTCCAAAGAGGAAGAGGATCGCAGAAAAGTGAAGGACGACACGGTTGTCATCGATGCAGACATTCGCATGTCTCACTTATGGCTTTGGAACATTGAAAAGAAAGATGAGAAGCGGCTGACCGATGGCCGCTACACCATCAGTGATGCGCAATGGTCACCTGACGGTACGCGCATCACCTATACGACCCGACCAACACCAAAAGCCGATGATGGAAGCATTAGCGACCTGTGGATGTTGACGGTCGCGAGCGGTGAAAAGAAAAAGCTGGTTGACAATGTCTGGACTAACGACAACGCGCGCTGGTCACCGGACGGACAGTGGCTGGCGTTTACAGGAAGCCCGGAGCAGAGTGTCGGCGTTTCTACCACTTATTTGTATTTGCTGCCTGCGAATGGTGGCCCTGCTAAACAACTCACAACAAAGTTCGATTTGAATGCCGGCACGCCGGTATGGTCGCGCGATGGCCGCGCTATCTTTTTCAACGCAAACATCCTGGAAGCAAACGAACTGTTCGCCTGCGACATCGCGACCGGCGCCGTCAAACAAATCTCGACGAGCGGTGGCTCCGTCTCAGTGGCTGAAATTAGTCGTGATGGAAAATGGCTCATTGGTACCGTGGCGAGCTCTTCTCATCCGGCGGAGATCTTAGTCACAGATCCCCAAGCGACTAAGCTTACGCCGCTAACTAATCACAATGGTTGGTTGCAGGATTACGAGCTTGCCCAAACAGAAGTCGTGAAGTGGAAGAGCAAGGATGGAACTGATGTCGAAGGACTGTTGACTAAGCCTGTGAACTACGAGGCTGGTCACAAGTCGCCGTTCCTGTTGAACCCGCACGGTGGTCCTACAGGATCTTCAACGAATGGTTTCAACGGAACTGTGCAGGTCCTGGCGGCGAATGGATTCGCGGTGCTGCAACCAAACTTCCGCGGCTCTACCGGCAAAGGTCTCGCGTTCGCTCGAGCAAACAAGAACACCTGGGGCAAAGGTGACTACGAAGACTGCATGACGGGTGTCGATGCGATGATTGCGGGCGGTATCGCTGATCCTGATCGGCTCGGCGCTTTTGGCTGGTCCTACGGCGGCTACATGACGTTCTGGATTCTTACGCAAACAGATCGCTTCAAAGCGATCTCACCCGGCGCTGGTCTAACTAACATCTACTCGATGTACTCGCAAAATGATATTCAGCGGTATTTGCGTTGGTTCTATTCGGATAAGGCGCCGTGGGACGCAACCGACCTCTATTGGGATCGTTCGCCGATGAAGTACGTCAAGAATGTGAAAACGCCGACCATGATAATGCACGGGCAGGTTGACACTCGCGTACCGATCGCGCAGGCGCAGGAGTTTTATATGGCGCTTAAAGAAATGAACGTGCCGGTAGAGTTTGTGGTTTATCCGCGCGAGAATCACGGATTCACCGAGCCGCGCCATCAGATGGACCGGGTGCGACGATACGTCAAATTCTTTTCCAAATATTTAAATGCACCGCTGGTGACTGAGCCTGCCGGACAGTAGTCGATTGATGGATGCTCAATTTAGACAGCGGTTCCCTGTCGCCGTTCTTCTCGTGCTGCTTGCAGCCGCTTCCATATCGGCACAGCTTAAGACGCCGCCGCGAGCGCGTATTCAAACGATCAAGTTTGAAAGCAAACTGATCGGCGCCACGCTTCCTTATCGAGCGATTCTTCCAGTTGATTACAACACCGCGACCACGACTCGCTTTCCAGTGTTGTACCTGCTGCACGGTCTTGGCGGCCATTACACCGATTGGACCACGCGCACCAACGTGGCTGACTACGCTGCGCAGTACCAGCTGATTATCATCACTCCCGAAGGTAACGATAGTTGGTACGTCGATAGCGCCGGAGTTGCGTCTGACAAGTACGAATCGTACATCCTTAAAGAGTTGATCGCCGATGTCGACAACCGCTATCGCACGATTCAATCACGGTATGGCCGCGCCATTGCCGGCCTTTCGATGGGAGGCTACGGCGCCGTCAAGTACGGTTTGAAATATCCTTCGCAGTTTGTGTTTGTGGGTTCGATCAGCGGCGCCTTTAACGTGACGCGTGTGGATGAAAAAGATGCCGGAAGTGACTGGCCTGACTACTTGAAGTTGTTCGGACCAGTGGACAGTACGAGCTGGAAACGTAGCGATGTGTTTACGCTGGTTAACGACTTGACCGCTGCTCGCATCGGCTCATTGCCATACTTCTATTTTGACTGCGGCACTGAAGATGCGCCACACATCTTCGAAGCGAACCGAAAACTGTCTGATCTCTTCCAGCAGAAAAAGATCGCCCACGAGTATCGAGAATTGCCGGGCGACCATTCCTGGGCCTACTGGGACCAGCAGATCAAGCAGGTACTACAGATCGCTGCGCAAAAACTGCGGCTGCCCCGGGGACGAAAACGATGAGCTTTGGAGTGCGGTGGCAGAGCGGAGCGGCGACACCGCTTTGGATTCTTGTGAGTTGAAAATTCAAAAAGTGGTGTCGCGCTCTGCTTGCCACCGCACTCCAAATTACGTTGCCCTTAGCCCCACTCGCCCGTCGCTTCGATTTCATATATCTTCTTTTCATGCTGAATTTCGCTGTGCAAATGGCTCGCGACGCGGGTCAAATTCTGGTTAAGCATCAGGGGCAGTCTTTACAGGTATTGAGCAAAGGCGACATCAACCTGGTCACAGAAGCGGATCTAGCCGCTGAAAAACTGATCACCGATCGCATCCGTTCTTACTATCCTCGTCACGCCATTCTCGCAGAGGAGTCAGGCGCGAGTGATCACACGGAAGCAGAATGGAAATGGATCATCGACCCGCTTGATGGCACCACCAACTATGCGCACGGCTATCCCTGTTATTGCGTCTCGATCGCTGCCGAGCACGAAGGGAAAATTGAAATTGGCGTGGTATACGATCCCGTTCGCGATGAAATGTTCGCTGCTGAACGCGGGCAGGGCGCTACGTTGAACGATCGGACGATTCGCGTTTCAGATGTGGACCAACTCAACAGCGCCATGGTTTGTACGGGATTTCCTTACGACGTTCGTGAGCGGCCAAATTTCGCGCGGCACTTTATCGAGTTCACCATGCGTTCGCAGGCCGTGCGTCGCGATGGCTCGGCAGCTTTGGATCTCGCCTTCGTGGCGTGCGGTCGCTTCGATGGATTTTGGGAAGATGGATTAAATCCCTGGGATACTGCGGCTGGAATTATTTTAATTGAAGAAGCAGGTGGGCAGGTCACCAACTACCGCGGCGCGCCACTCGATATTTATCAACCGGAAGTTCTTGCCAGTAACGGTCTCATTCATGAAAGCATGATGAACGTGTTGACGAAATAGACACTTCACAGCGCCTGCTTGATTATTTCCGCCAGTCGATCACTTTCGCGTCGTGCGCATGCTCTTGTTTCTTCCCCAGGTTGTTGAGTAACTCGAAAAAGCGGGTGATAAGTTATTTCTACCGGAGCAGGCCTCGGAATGGTTCGGCCCATGGGCCACACGCGATGCGCGCCGCGTATCGTCACCGGTAAAATCGGAACACCCGTTTCCAATGCAAGTCGAACGGCGCCGCCTTTAAATCGCAGCATGCCGCCGTCAGGCAAACCGCGGCCACCTTCGGGAAAAATCACGACGGCTCCTCCGCCTCGCAACCATTGCACAGTTCGTCGAATCGCTCCGGGATCGCTTCCTTCAATTTGCAATGGCCAGGCGCCGAACAGTTGAATGAGCTTGCCGACCACGGGCCAATTAAAAGCTACATCCCACGCCAGAAAACGAACCGGCCGCCGGATAGGAATCGCAAGCCAAAACGGATCGATGTAAGTCTGATGATTGGCGGCCACGATCAAACCGCCAGTCGCGGGAATTCTTTCGGTGTGATTAAAACGGATTCGGAAGAGCAGCCGCCATGCGAGCTTCAGCGGCGTTCGCACTTTTAGAAAGAACCATTCCGGCAGGATAAATTCTTCAGGCTTCGACTTCATGCAGATGCAGCGGCGACCGCTTCACCCTCCCACGTATCATCTCACTGCTGCATTAGTCGACCGGCCATTCGCGATCGATAAACTCGACGTGAAGTCTTGGCATGCCGCCGCTGCCTTTACTGCGACCGCGCACGACCGCATACACAGCGAGATTGTAGTCTGAACTGGTGAGGCGAATGAACCGGCCCACTGGAGCGTCAAATGTGCTATACACCGTGGCCCCTTTACGACTGATGTTTTCCGTTACAGTAGGTTCCGTGTGCGCGATCTCGCCCTTCTCGTTGAACGTGTCGAGCTGCATCGTCACTGGAATGTTGTGACGTGTGTGCGCGCGTTGAGTATTAACCTCGACCGGATGAATATTCTCTGCCTCGGTTATGGTGACCGTGCTCGCAGTCATTGGCCCGCTGATCTCGTAACGTTTGGACGGGTCTTCGTCATACGTAGTCGGTGGCCGTTTACCCACGAAGGCTACGCCGACTTCGAAAGCATCTTTCTTGTCTTCTGCGGGAATGACATAACGGACCAGCGCCCAAATCTTGTACTGGTCCTCCACGTGATCGAAGACGCGCAAGGGGCGCGGCATCGGAATCGTCATGTGCAGCAGTCGGCCTTTTTCGGTGGGTCGCTTCAAGGTAAAGCCCGCGCCGAACGGTGTCACGTCCAGCAGCCGCGTGATCTCCGTCCACTCAAAGTCGGGAGTTTCGCGGCAGTGAACGCGCACCGGTAGCTTCAGTTCCAACCGTTCTCGAATACGCTTATTGGCGCGGTCAGGCATAGCCACTCAGACAGCTTGCCAGCAGGTTCAGACGCGAGTCGAAATAGCAGCGTCGAATTCCTGCGAAGCTGTTGATTCCATTGGAGTTCTTTTCTTGCCCCGAGTTGCCAAACACGGCCGATCAGGTTAAAATCGGGCGTGCCTGGAAAGCAGATTGCTACGCATCCTCTTCAAGTCGAAATAAGAGCGCCAAATCGTCTTCTGCAAGCATCAGACAAGGCTCTGTAATGCTCATCGTTTGCTCGCTCTCTCGAATTGATTTAACAGTGGGACCTGACAAATTTGCCGCGTAACGAACCGGGATTGTACTGGAAAGGTCTGATAGATGGAAACGACTTCTTTTGATAGTAAGCCAATAAACATTGAAGACGAGATGCGCCGTTCGTATCTCGACTACGCCATGTCCGTGATCATCGGACGCGCATTACCCGATGTTCGTGATGGACTCAAACCGGTGCACCGGCGCGTGCTCTGGGCTATGCACGAGTTAGGCAATACCTACAACCGTCCACATAAGAAAAGCGCGCGTGTAGTCGGCGATGTCATCGGTAAATATCACCCTCATGGCGACGTGCCGGTCTATGACACGATTGTGCGTCTGACGCAGGACTTCTCGATGCGCTATCAACTCATCGATGGCCAGGGGAACTTCGGCTCCGTCGATGGCGATGCGCCAGCGGCGATGCGCTATACAGAAGTGCGCATGGCTCGACTTGCAAATCAAGTCCTGGCCGATATCGAAAAAGAAACTGTCACCTTCCAGCCAAACTACGATGAGTCTTTGAGTGAGCCTACAGTCCTGCCGACTCGAGTTCCGAATCTTCTCATCAACGGTTCGGACGGAATCGCGGTAGGCATGGCGACCAAAATTCCGCCACACAACTTGACGGAGATAGTGGACGCGACGCTAGCGCTACTTAATGACCCAGCGATCGAACCTACCAAGCTTACGAAGATTGTGACTGGTCCGGATTTTCCGACGGGTGGGTTTATCTACGGTCGTGAAGGTATCAAGAATGCGTACCTCGAAGGCCGCGGCGTTTTGCAAGTGCGGGCGAAAGCTGGAATCGATCGCGTTGGTCGCGGTACGCAAGAGCGCGACGCGATCATCATTACTGAGATTCCTTTCCAGGTGAATAAGGCGCGGCTGATCGAACGCATCGCTGAGCTCGTCAACGAGAAGAAACTGGAAGGCATTGCCGAGATGCGCGACGAGTCTGATCGTTCCGGCATGCGGATCGTGATCGAATTGAAGCGGGATGCAGTCCCGCAGGTGATTCTGAACAAGTTGTACAAGCTGACGCCAATGCAGACTTCATTCGGCGTCATCAATCTCGCGATCGTTAATGGGCAGCCGAAGGTTTTGACACTCAAGCAAATGCTCGAGTGCTTCGTTGACTTCAGACGCGAAGTTGTGCGGCGGCGCACCGATTACGATCTGCGTAAAGCCAAGGCACGCGCACATATTTTGGAAGGCCTGACCAAAGCTATTGATGCGCTGGATTTCATCATCACGACAATTCGTAATTCACGATCCGTAGACGAAGCGCGGCTCTGGCTCACCGGTGCGACTGCGACGATGAGCGAGGTTAAGAACTGGAAGGGTGTTCCTTCGAGTGAACCGATAGCGAAGTATCTGCCGAAGTTGCGGAAGGGACTTGATCAGCTTGCCTTCTCGGAGCTACAGGCACAGGCGATTCTCGATTTGCAATTGCGCCGCTTGTCCGCACTCGAACGGCAAAAGATCACAGATGAATACGAACAAGTGATCAAACAGATCGCGGAGTTTGAAGAAATTCTTGGTAATGAAGCTTCGCTACGCCGCGTCATTGGCACCGAGTTGGAAGAGGTTAAGAAAGACTTCGGCGACAAGCGCCGCACGGAAATTATTGACGAAGGTGTCGAGTTCTCGATTGAAGATTTGATTGCCGACGAGGAGGTGGCGATTACCGTCACTAACAGCGGCTATATCAAACGTACTCCAATTAGCACCTATTCGCGGCAAGGACGCGGCGGTAAAGGTAGGTTCGGCGCAGCGGCTAAAGGCGCCGACTTCGTCGAGCATCTCTTTACGGCATCAACACATGACTACCTGATGATCTTCACGGACGACGGCATGGTCTACAAGATCAAGGTGCACGAAGTACCTGATGCTGCAGCCTCCGCACGTGGTAAAGCCATCGTAAATCTGATCAGCATGCCGTCCGACCGAAAACTCGCGGGCGTAGTGCCGGTGCGTGAATTCGCTGAAGGCAGATACGTGTTGATGGTGACGCGAAAAGGCGTGATCAAAAAGACGTCGCTAGCGGACTTCCAGAACATCCGATCGAACGGCATCATCGCAATCAATATTGATGCTGGCGATCAGCTGCTTGATGTGGTACTCACGGACGGTACTAAGCGGATCTTTATCGCTACTCACAACGGTCTGGCAATTCGATTCGATGAGAAGAATGTGCGTCCGATGGGTCGTGCAACCCGCGGTGTGCGAGGTATTGACCTACGCGCTGATGACTACGTTGTTTCTGTCTGCCCGGTCTCAGCTGACGACACGGAAAAAATGTTGTCGGTTTCCGAACAGGGTTACGGCAAGCAGACGCCGATTACCACTTATCGCCTGCAGTCACGTGGCGGCAAGGGCGTCATCAACATGAAGGCCACTCCGAAGACCGGCAAGGTTGTCGCGGTATTCCCAGTGGAAGCGGATTCGGAAATCATGATCATCACTCAGCAAGGGAAGCTGATCAGGTTGGAGGCTGGCCATATTCGCAAGACCGGCCGTAGCGCGCAAGGTGTGCGCCTGATCAAGACGGACGCTGAGGATATGGTGACGAGTGCTTCAGTGATCGAAGCTGAAGAGGAACCCGAAGAAGCATAGGCTGTCCCGTGCGCCGGCGCTTCGATCAAGCCGGCGCACCTTTGTTTCCTTCACCCCTCAACCCAGATCCCGCCGTCTTCAAAAACTTCTTTTTTCCAAATCGGAACAGTTCGTTTCAGCTCACGAATGGCCCACTCGCATGCTTCAAAAGCTGCGTGGCGATGAGGTGCGCTCACTGAAATGACGACACTCGTTTCGCCTATCTCGAGCCTGCCGGTGCGATGCACAATGCCAATGTGCGCAATCTCAAATTGTTCGTGAGCTCGTTGCCCCAGACGTTCCAACTCCCGAAGAGCCATCGACGGATAAGCTTCGTAAACCAGATAAAGCGTTCGTCGGCCGCGCGTCCACTCGCGTGCGTAGCCGTCGAGTGTGACGGTGGCGCCGCATTCCGGCGGGATCACGCGACGCGCTACTGAACCAACGTCAATGACTTCGGTTGTTAATTCAAAAAAGTCTGGGGCAGCTCCGCCACTTACCGGAGGAAACAAAGCCAGTTCGTCTCCTTCGGCTAGCTGACGTTCGTGTGGCGCGTACTCCTGATTTACCGCAAACAAGAGGGAGCGACCGAACCGCTGGAGCGCAGGATAGGAATCTAAGATTTTTTGGAAAGCTTGCGTTGAGTTGGAGTGAGCAGGCAGCGTGTATTCGATCTCGTTTACACCGGCTGCATCGCGGGCTGCGCCAAAGAACAGCACGCGTACCTTGATTTCCTGCTGGTCCATGCGCGATTGAGTTCTACTCGATGTCAATCTTGCGGCCGCTGTGGCCATTACCTTTTGCCAGCTCATGCACTCGGGCGCGCTCTTCGTAATTTG
>Ga0070673_100002676_pt1 | contig 10907 bp, 8 predicted proteins | sample KBSM23metaG_FD_65342 | JGI IMG/M metagenome (GOLD analysis project Ga0070673, IMG submission 65342) | Miscanthus rhizosphere microbial communities from Kellogg Biological Station, Michigan, USA - KBS M2-3 metaG | ecosystem: Host-associated > Plants > Roots > Rhizosphere > Soil ...
CTCCCGCGATCTGTTGAACGGGCGCATGCCCCAGGTGCAGTTCCTGATCAACGGCGACAACGCCAATACCGCGACGACGGTGATGGGGTATGCCGGCAACATCGCCCGCAGCGCCGGCGCGACGATCGCGTCCGACTCGGTCGAGCCGCCGGCGGCGCCGGTCTCGGTCGAGCCGCGCATCTGGTACAACCCGGAGCTGCGCAGCACGCTGTTCCTGGTGCCCGGGCTCATCGCCTACATCCTGATGATCACCGCGGTCATCTCGACCTCGCTGTCGATCGTCCGCGAGAAGGAGAGCGGGACGATGGAGCAGGTGCGGATGGCGCCGATCGACACCTTCTCGTTCGTCGTCGGCAAGAGCATTCCCTACTTCTTCATCTCGCTGGCGTCCGCCGCGCTCATCATCTTCGCGGCGATGCTGCTGTTCGGCCTGCCGATGCGCGGCAACTGGCTCGCGCTGCTGCTGGCGCTGTCGCTCTTCATCGCCGGCGCGCTCGGCACCGGGCTCCTCATCTCGACCGTTGCCGAGACGCAGCAGGTCGCCTTCCAGGCGGCGATGCTGTCGTCGTTTCTTCCGACGCTGATGCTCTCTGGCTTCATCTTCCCGATCTCGAGCATGCCGTACGCGCTGCAGCTCATTACCCACATCGTGCCGGCGCGCTACTTCCTGATCGCGCTGCGCGGCATCGTGCTCAAGGGCACGCCGCTGCGCCTGCTGTGGCCGCAGATGGTGGCGCTCTCGATCTATGCGCTGCTGATGCTGACCTTCTCGTCGGTGCGCCTGGCGCGGGAGCGGCACTGATGCCCGGTCTCGCGGCAGCGGCAACCGGCACGCAGCGGCTGCGCTGCCTGGTGATCAAGGAGTTCCTCGAGCTGCGGCAGAACCCGCGGCTCTTCGGCCTGGTCATCGTCGCGCCGATCATCCAGTTGACGATGCTCGGCTATGCCGCGACCACCGACGTCAAGGACGTGCCGGTGGTGGTCGCCGACGGCGATCGGTCCCCCGAGAGCCGCACGTTGATCGCGCGCTTCGACGCCTCGCGGAATTTCACCGTCATCGACACCGTTACCACCGTCACGGAAGTGGATCCCTACCTGCAGCGCGGCGACGCCTGGATCGCGCTGTCGATTCCGCAGGGCTACGGCGCGGCCGTCCACGATCGGAACCCGGTGGCGCTGCAGGTCGTCGCCGACGGCTCCGACTCGAACTCGACGACGGTGGCCCTGGGCTATGCGACGGCGCTGATCGGGGAATATGCAGCGGCTCTGGCCGCCAGCGGTCCGCCTTCGCCTCCGGGTACGGCACAAACGCCTGCTGCGGGTGCGATCGAGCTGCGCGTTCGCGTGTGGTTCAACTCGCAGCTCGAGAGCCGGTTCTTCATGATTCCCGGCGTCCTGGCGCTGCTGCTGCTGCTGGTGACGGCCAATCTGGCGGCGATGGCGATCGTCCGGGAGAAGGAACTCGGGACGCTCGAACAGCTGAACGTCACGCCGCTGCGGCGCTGGGAGCTGATCGTCGGCAAGCTGCTGCCGTACGGCGTGATTGCGATGGTGGACGTGCTGCTGGTGACGGCGGTCGCCGTTTTCTGGTTCGAGGTCCCGTTCCGCGGCAGCTTCGTGCTGCTGCTCGCCACCAGCCTGCTCTACGTGATCTGCACGCTCGCGCTGGGGCTGCTGATCTCCACGGTGTCGGACACGCAGCAGCAGGCGATGATGACGGCGACGTTCTTCTTCCTGACCCCGATGATCTACCTGTCAGGGTTCATCTTCCCGATCGAGAACATGCCGCACGTGATCCAGTACGCGACCTATCTGATCCCGCTGCGCTATTTCCTGGTGATCGTCCGCGGCATCTTCTTGAAGGGCATCGGCCTGCCGTTGCTCTGGCCGCAGGCCGCTGCCCTGGCCATCTGGGGCACCGTCGTCCTCTCGCTGGCCGTCGCGAGAAGCCGGAAACGGGTGGGCTGACCGGTCCGGTTCGACGGTCCTACGGTTCAGCGTTCGGTTCTGCAAGGTGGAGGGCGCCCAGAACCGAGGACACGCGAACCGTAAGACCATCGAACCGAACCGGAGAAGCCCTCCTTTCTAGTCTCGTTTCACGCGCGTCGCGGTGATGGAGCCGTCGCCGTTGCGCGTGCCCTTCACTTCGACCCTCTGGCCGCTCGCAAGCGACGAGCAGGACGTGTCGAAGCGCGTCGAGGACGAAGTGGTGAACTTCGTCCCGGCAACGGTCGACGAGATCGCCGGACACGTGCCGGTCACGGCGCCGAGCGCGCCCTGCATCTCGACCTCGTTCGCCTCGTTGTCTTCGTTCTCGATCTCGATCTTCGCGGCCTGGACGGAGTTGTCGGTGTTGCGCGTGCCTTCGACCTTGACCTCCTGGCCGTTCTTCAGGTCGGCGAACGAGGCCGAGGTACTGCGGTTGTCGGCGACGTCGTCATCGCCGGACTCGAACCGCGTGCTGCTGTTGCCCTTCACCGTCGTGCCGTTGACGGTGAATGTGAACGACGAGGCGGTGCCGGTCAGGCCGCTCACGGTGCCGCGCACCTCGACCTCGTTGTCCTCGTTCTCGTTCTCGACCTCGATCTGGCTCGCCTGGATCGAGTTGTCGGTGTTGCGCGTACCGTGGACCTCGACCTCGACGCCGTTCTTCAGATCCGCGAAGCTCGCCGCCGCGTGATTGCTGTCCGAGACATTGCTGCCGCTGCCTTCGAACTTCGTGGTGCTGTCACCTTTGACAGTGGTGCCGTTGACGGTGAACGTGAACGACGAGGCGGTCCCGGTCAGGCCGCTGACCGTGCCCTTCACTTCGGCCTGCGCGCCGGGTGTCGGCGGATTCGGGCCGGGGTTCGGCCCGGGATTGGGTCCGGGATTCGGTGTCGGCGTCGGGGCGGGGACGCCGCGTTCTTCAATCTCCACGCGTGTCGCCGTCAGGGTATCGCCCGACAGCGTGCCTTTCACTTCGACCCGGCTGCCCATGCCCAGGTCGGCGAACGTTCGCGAGATGCCGCCCTTCACGAACACCGTCGAGGCGTTGGTGACGATCGTCTTGCCGGCAGCCTTGAAGGTCAGCGCGGACGTTGCCGGCGGCAGGGCTTCGACGACGCCCTTCAACTCCGCTTCGCCGGCGCCGTGACGTACCTCGCTCTCGAGCGTCGCGGCCGTGCCGGCAACCGAGAGCACGACTTCAACGGTCTGCGCGGGCTGGACCGCCTGGATCCCGACCATCGCGCTGGCGCCGCGGCTGGTCACCTGCAGCTGCACGTCGCCGGGCGAGACGCTCAACTGGAAGGCGCCCGAGGGATCGACCGCCGTGCTGGCGGAGGTTCCGGCCACGGCAACGGTGGTGCCCTGCGAGGCACTCTGGACGCGGCCCATCACGGTCGCGCCGGATGGCGATGCCGGTCCACTGGGAGACGGAGACGCCGGTACCCCGGATCCGGCGTTCGACGGGGCGGTTGGGGATGAACTCTTGCCGCAGGCGGCCGTCATGACCGCGAGGACAACGACCGAGGAAAGAACTCTGCGCATTCTGCCTCCGAGGGCGCGGGAACCGCAGTCGCGCCACGGCCCGGAGGGTGAGCAACGGGAAGGCCTGACGATCAGCGTAAACGCGCGCCGAGCGTGCAGACCAACCCGTTCAGATCACGTGAGATGCAAATTTACGCGATGCGTCGCAGAGGATCGCCTCTGTCGCGTCTTACGACGCCGTCGAAAAACTTACACGGTCGTTTTTTCTTACTTCGCCTTTACTCGCGTTGCCGCCACCGTGCCGTCAGCATTCCTCGTGCCCTTGACGTTGACCTTGGCGCCGTTCTTCAGCGACGAGCAGGTGCCGTCCTCGAACGTCGTCGACGCGCTGGTGCTGATCGAGAACCCGTTCACGCCGAAGCGGATCGACGGGCACGTGCCCTGGAGGCCCCCCATCGAGCCCTCGATCTCGAACTCTCCGCCGGGCGCGTCGTCGTCGATCTCGATTTTGCGCGCGTTGATCGAGCCGTCCGACTGACGATCACCCACGACATGCAGTGACTGCCCGACTTTCAGTGTATCGAGCGACTGGACGTCGCCGCGACGCTTGACCTCGGTCGACGAGGACGTGCGGACGGTCGTGCCGCCGACCGTCAGGGTCAGCGCCGGCTTGCTGCCGCTCATCGCGGTCAGCGTGCCGTGGATCGACGCCGAGTCATCCTGTCCGCCGTCATCGCCATTGTCATCGCCGTTGTCATTGACGTGGATGCGCGTGGCATAGACGAAGCCGTCGCGCTGCTGCCCCTTCACCTCGACGCGCACGCCGTCCTTCAGGTTCGAGAAGGTGTCGGGCTTGTCGCCGTCGCCGAAGAAGCCTGTCAGATTGTCACCCTTGATCAGCCGGCTGCCGATCTTGAACTGGAACGCCGACGCCGTGCCGGTGACCGAGTCGATGACGCCGTTGACCTCGACCGGAACGGTGACGTTGCTGTTCTGCATCTCCACCACGGTGGCGGTGAAGCTGTCGCCGGCCAGGGTGCCCTTCGCGTGGATCCGCATGCCGATCTGCAGATCCGCGAAGCTGCGCGTCTGGCTGCCGTCCACGAAGCGTGTCGAGCTGTCGGTCTTCACCGTGCGCCCCGCCGACTTGAACGTCAGGGCGGGCATGGTCGGCGGCAGCGACTCGACGCGCCCTTCGAGCTGGGCCTCGCCGGCGCCGCTCCGGACCTCGCTTTCGAGCGATGCGGACGTTCCGGCCACGGTCAGGACGACGTCGATCGTCTGCGACGCTTCGACGGTGCTGATCGTCACGGTGGCGTTGGCGCCTCCGCCGGTCAACTGCAGCTGCACGGTGCCGGTCGGTACGTTGGTCAGCGTAAAGCGCCCGGCCGCGTCGACCGTCGCGCTGATGTTGGTGCCGACGACGGTGACGGTCACGCCGGTGATGGCCGCGCCGAAGCCCGCCGCCGTGAACGCGCCGGCCGTCCCCTGGACGCTGCCGGTGATGACCGCACTCGCGCTGCTCGAACCGTTGCCCGTCGGCGCCGTCGGCGAAGATCCACCCTTGCCGCCGCACGCCGCCGCCAGGACCGCCATGACCAGTGTGAAGCCCAGAACCCTTCGCATGATTCCTCCGAGGGCGTCAGGGAGCAATAGGAGTGCCTGACTCAGCAGTCTGGTAAGTCGTTCGGACACCGCCGGTTGTGAGGAGGCAGGAAACCGGCATGACAAGCCGGCGCATTGGCGCTGACGACGACGTGCGCGAAATTACACAGTCGTCCGAGGTGCGAGGTGCGAGGTGCGAGGTCCGAATATGATCGTTGTGTGCGCGTACTGGTGGTCGAGGACGATCCGACGATTGCGGACTTCGTTGAAAAGGGGCTGCGGGAAGCGGGGTTCGCCGTGGACGTGGCGGCTGACGGCAAGTCGGGGCTGGATCTTGCCGTCGAAAACCCCTACGACGTGGCGATCGTGGACGTGATGCTGCCGCAGATGGACGGCCTGGCCGTGATCGACACGCTGCGCGCGCGCGGCGTGCGCACGCCGGTGTTGATCCTGAGCGCGAAGCGGTCGGTGGACGATCGCGTGCGCGGGCTGCAGGCCGGCGGCGACGACTACCTGACCAAGCCGTTCGCGTTCGCCGAGCTGCTGGCGAGGGTGCAGGCGCTGATCCGCCGCGCCACCGGCGCCGCCGAGCCCACCCGGCTGAGCGCGGGCGACCTCACGCTGGATCTGCTCACGCGCAAGGTGCAGCGCGGCCACCAGCCGATCGACCTGCGGCCGCGCGAGTTCGCGCTGCTCGAGTACCTGCTGCGCAACGCCGGCAAGGTCGTGTCGAAGACGATGATCCTGTCGCACGTCTGGGGCTACAACTTCGATCCCAGCACCAACATCGTCGACGTGCTGGTGTCGCGGCTGCGCGACAAGGTGGACAAGCCGTTCGGGCACAAGCTGATTCACACCGTACGCGGCGTCGGCTATTCGCTGCGCCCGGGCGAGTGACGCCGCGATGGGCATGAGCCTCAAGCGGACGCTCGGCCTGAGGCTGTCGGTGTGGTACGCGACCGTGTTCATCCTGAGCACCGTCGCGCTGGTCGCGCTCACCTACGCGCTGCTGGCCTCGTCGCTGGTGCAGCGCGATCACGACATCGTCCGCGCGACGCTGCGCGAGTACATGACGCGCTACGAGCTGGGCGGGCTGCGCGCGCTGCGCTCGGCCGTGGAGCTCGAAGAGCGGACCGGCGGGCGCGAGCGCCTGTTCGTGCGCGTCATCGCGCCCGGCGGCGCCGACGCCGTGTTCACGCGCGTGCCGCCCGGCTGGGGAGACTTCGCGCAGGAGGAGCTCGGGGAAGGGCAGGGGGGCGGCGGCGCGGTGCCGCACGACGAGCGCGCCGTGCTCGAGGTCGCGACCGGACGGCTCTTCGACGGCACCATCCTGCAGGTCGGCAAGAGCAACGAGATCCGCCTCGCGCTGCTGCGCAAGTTCCAGTGGATCATCGGCGTGGTCTCGATCGTGACGCTGGTCATCGGCGTCACCGGCGGCCTGATCCTCACGCGCTCCACGGTGCAGCCGATCTACGACCTGATCGAGGTCGTCCAGGGCATCATCCACACCGGCCGCACCGCGACGCGCGTCCCGGTGCGCTCCCTGCAGGGGGACGCGGTCGACGAGCTGACGACGCTCTTCAACGCCATGCTCGATCGCATCAACGGCCTGATCGTGGCGATGGGGCAGTCGCTCGACAACGTCGCGCACGATCTGCGCACGCCGCTGGCGCGCCTCCGCGCCAACGCCGAGCGCGCGCTGCAGGCCGGCGACGGCCCGGGATCGCGCGAGGCGCAGCGCGAGGCGCTCGCCGACGCGCTCGAGGAGTCCGAACGCATCCTTTCCATGCTGAATACGCTGATGGACATCTCGGAGGCCGAGACCGGGGTGCTGCAGCTGAAGCGCGAGCCGGTCGCGCTGCGTGAGCTGCTGTCGGAGGCCGTGGAGCTCTACGAAGACGTCTCGGATCTGAAGAAGGTGACCGTCACGCTGGAACCAGGCGACGAAGTGGTCGTCAGCGGCGCGCGCGATCGGCTGCGCCAGGTGTTCGCCAACCTGCTCGACAACGCCATCAAGTACACGCCTGAAGGCGGCAGCGTGCGCATCGCGGTCACGGCCGACGGCTCATGGGCCGTCGTCACCGTCGCCGATACCGGCTCCGGGATCGGCGCCCAGGACCTGCCGCGGATCTGGGACCGTCTCTACCGCGCCGATCCCAGCCGGTCCGAACGCGGCCTCGGCCTGGGGCTCAGCCTGGTCAAGGCCTACGTCGAGGCGCACCAGGGCACCGTCGAGGCGCAGAGCGAGCCGGGCCACGGGTCAACTTTTACGGTTCGCCTTCCCCTTACACCGTTGTAACGGTCGCGAAAGCCGTGGGCAAGGTTGGTCGCCGTCTAATGGATCGAGGTGATTTTCAACCATGCATAACGGATATTTGAGGAACGGCGCCGTCGCGGCCATTGCGGCCGGGGTCGTGACGATGGCCGCCTGGCGGGCGCCGCAGGCGAGCAGCTATCTCGCGGCCGCGACACCCGCCCCGACAGCGGCCGGCGCGGCGGCGGCTCCGGCGGTCGCGGGCGCGTCGTACGCGCCGGTCGTGGAGCGCGTGATGCCGGCGGTGGTCACGATCCGCGTGGAGAAGCGCGCGTCGATGGTCCCGACCGACCAGCAGATCCCCGACGATCTGCTCCGCCGCTTCTTCGGCGAACAGATGCCGCAGCAGCGCCGCGGCACGCCGCGCGGGGTTCCGCGCGGGGTCGAGCGCGGCCTCGGCTCGGGCGTCATCGTCAGCCAGGACGGCTACGTCTTGACCAACAACCATGTCGTCGACGGTGCCGACACGGTGAAGGTCGAGCTGAACGACACGCGCAGCTTCACGGCCAAGGTGGTGGGGACCGATCCCGCGACCGACCTCGCGGTCGTGAAGATCGACGCGAAGACGCTGCCGACCCTCGAGGTCGGAGACTCTGATGCGGTGAAGGTCGGCGACGCGGTGCTCGCGGTCGGCAACCCGCTGGGCGTCGGCGAGACGGTGACCTCCGGGATCATCAGCGCGAAGGGGCGCCAGACCCCTGACGGCAACGACGGCTACCAGGACTTCCTGCAGACCGACGCGGCGATCAACCACGGCAACTCGGGCGGCGCGCTCGTCAACACGGCCGGCCAGTTGATCGGCATCAACTCGCAGATCCTGTCGCCGAACGACGGCAACATCGGCCTGGGCTTCGCCATTCCCTCGAACATGGCCAAGCACGTGATGGATCAGCTGATCTCGACCGGCACGGTGCGGCGGGCGAAGCTGGGGATCACCGTGCAGCTCATCACCGCGGATCTCGCGAGCTCGCTCGGGCTGCCCTCGGCGCACGGCGCGCTGGTCAGCGGCGTCGACGCCGGATCGCCCGGCGACAAGGCGGGGCTGAAACAGGGAGACGTCATCACGTCCTACAACGGCAAGGCCGTGGCTGACAACAACCAGCTGCGCAACGCCGTGGCGTCGACGGCGCCCGGGACGACGGTGCCGCTCGAAGTGCTGCGCAACGGCCAGAAGCAGACGCTGAAGGCGACGGTGGGCGAGCTCGACGCGAAGCGCGCGCGAGCCTCCGAGCCGTCGGCCGACCACGAGGGCGGGAAGTACGGCATGAGCGTTCAGCCGCTGACGCCGGATCTCGCCGAAGAGGCCGGGGTGCCGCGCGGCACCCAGGGAGTCCTCGTCGCCGACGTGGATCCGTCGGGGCTCGCCGCGGAGAGCCAGTTGCAGCCTGGCGACGTCATCGAGAAGGTCGACGGCCGTGCCGTTCGAACGGGCGAGGAGCTCAAGTCCGCCCTCGATCGGAAGGATGGCAAGCCGTCGCTCCTTCTCGTCCATCGCAAGGACGCGACGATCTTCCTGACGCTGCGGTAGCCGCGCGCGGCGGGTTCAGGCTTTGGGCTTTGGGCTTTAGGGGGCCGGCATCGCTGACGCGGTGCCGGCCTTTTCTTTAGAACGTCTTGTTCGCCGCGACGTCGAAGCAGAACCTCGCACCGCTCGCGCCGTCAGCCAGGCACACCTTGGCGAACGCGAAGCTGACGCTTTCAGTGGCCGCCTCGCTCGCGGTGCTGCCGCTGGCCTGCCATCCGGTGACGCGCACGTCGGTCAGGCTCAATGTCGTCGCCGTTCCATCGCTATTGCTCTGCGTGAGCGTGAGCGACGGGAACGCCCTTCCGGTCACCACACCGCCAAACAGGGCGGGGCTGCACGCATCGAACGCCTTCAGGATGTTCAGGTCCGACAGGTTCGCCTTGCCGGCGCCGCCACCGCCTCCAGCTCCGCCCACCGCGGCTGGATTGCTCGCGCCCCAACTCCAGGCCTGGACGCGGAACGCGTCGGTCCCGACCGGGGTCGTGCACTGCAGGCCGCCGAGCGTCAGGGTGATCGTCGAAACGGGCTTGCCGTTTCCCTTGCCAGAGTTTCCCTGGGCCGCAACGCCCACCGACAACACGAGTACCGCTGCGGCAACACAGACCAACTTCATGCACACCTCCAACAGAGTTCTTCCGCCCACGATTGATTGTGGTTGCGAGGAAAGCAATCCTACATCAATAGGAGGGTTGCCGGTGGAATGTGTCGTACCCGTCAGGGCTCGATGTGCCAGTCGCGCAGGATCGCGGCTTCGTCGGCCGGGCTCATCGCCTTCTTGAAGCGCGCACCGGACTGCCCCTTGACGCGGCGCTCGCACTCGGCCCACGTCGCGTGGCGCGCCAGCTCGCCGTCGACGACGCTGAGATACGAGTACGGCGTCTTCGATCGTGAGTCGCGGCTGGCGCCGGCTGGCGCGGTGCGAGCCGGCACGCCGGTCTCGGACGGCAGATCGAGCACCGCGCACGGATAGCCGAGCAGCGGGCCCCGGTACAGCGTGATCTCCTGGCCCTGCGCGAAGCCGTCGGCGATCTCGTCGACGCGCTCGTTGCCGGGAATGCCGGCATGCCCGCGCACGTAATGCCACTGCACGGCACGCTTGCCGCGCGCCGACACCAGATCGTCCACGCGCTCCCATAAATCGCGGTTCAGGACGTCGGCGCCCGCCGCGGTCTTCCACCCGCGTTTGCGCCAGCCGAAGATCCAGCCACTGATGCCCTGAATGAGATACGTCGAGTCGGTGTAGATCGCCAGCGGACCCGGCACGTCGCGGAGCGCCGACAGCGCCTCGATGGCGCCCGTCAGCTCCATCCGATTGTTCGTCGTCGCCCCGGCCGCGCGGCCGCCGAGCTCAGTGACGTCGCCGGCGGGCGTCACGATCACCGCGCCCCATCCCCCGGGTCCGGGATTGCCCTTCGCCGCTCCATCGGTGAACGCCACGATCGGCATCATCAGTCCAACGGTAGCAGCGCGACACCGTCGCGGACAAGGACCCCTTGAGGTTGACGCCCGCCGACCCGCAGCCGACCATGGGGTATGGCGACGGTGGACGAGAAGCGCGCGCTCGAGAACGTCGAGAGGCTCCGCGAGCAGGTGCTTCAGGCGCAGGCGGAGCGCCGACGAGCGGAAGACGCGTTCGAGGCCTTCACCAGCAGCTTTCGGACCCCGGAGCGGCCGAGGGAATCCGAGGCTCTCCCGGTTCCGCCGACGCCGGCGAACCCTCCAGCGGAGATCCATTCCTTCGATAGCCCTCTCGTCGCGGCGACGGAGCCGGACGCGCCCACGCCGGCCGCGGCGCCACCGGCGATCGTCACGCCGAAGCGGGTGCGGCGGACCAGTGGCCGTGCGCTGCTCGTCGCCGGCGTCGCTGTCGCCGGGGCGGCGGTATTTGCCGTTCGCGGGGTCAGGCCGAGCCCCGAGGTCGCCGCGCCAGGGGAGACGGCTGCGACACCGGCGACCACGCCGCAGACGACGGCGCCGCCAGCCGTCCCCGTC